>Belle_p2__coassemble_13021_pt1 | contig 1992 bp, 2 predicted proteins | sample Belle_p2__metabat2_low_PE_017 | metagenome-assembled genome bin Belle_p2 | reverse complement strand
ATAGGGGTCATGCGTTATTTTCCTTTCTGTGTCGCAACGAAAAGGATAACACATTCCCCTTTTTTTATTATCATTTTTTTCAAAAGGCATAATTTTACTTTAAATAAAAGGTAAATCTGCCTTTTTTTTAACGAACTTGATTCACAGAGAGTGCTATAGAGCCAAAAAGAAACGAGTTTTCGAAACTGTGGTTTTCGAATCCGACGTGGATCTTACACCGTAGGAAGTTTGGAAGACATACAGCTGCCGACGACAAATTGAGATTGTCATGAGATACTACAAAACCGCATTAGGCTTTGAGATAACCAGAGTTCATGACGACTATTCGATAATCGACAGTGAACTGATTGATTTTGTCTTGACAGTCATTACGTTCAAACTTTTGAATCTGTTCGATAAAAAAAGGCCTCCTTAAGGGTATGAACTATAAGAAAATCATGCATATCCAGCAAAGAGGCAAAAAAATCAGAGTGGAGAGCGAGTGGGAACTCATCAAAATGAATCCAAGCCAAATTAAAGTTCTGCAGAAGCTGGAGCTGATTCCTAAAGCAAAATCTGCGCTCAAGCCAAAGAGAAAACGTGGTCGTCCTCGCAAAATCCAGCTGTATAGTGTAGTCGATCGGGAATATTCTACTTAATTACATTAGGAGTTTTTAGTTTCATTCTTTTTCTGGTACACGGGAAAAAGAATCGAGTATATTCAACCTCTAGTTCATTAAGTGAATTGATGCTATGAACGGGAGGTTATTTATTCTTCGTTTGCTGAAATCCGTCTCCCTAATCCTGGTTCTAAGAAACAAACCGGATTGGCCAGCTGACTTCCGCAATCCAGGATCTGGTGAGATCCTGGATTGCGGAAGTCAAAAACAATGGGTATAACGCAAAAGAAAAGGAGCGCTTGTTTGTGAGAAGTATCTCAAAGACAAGCGCCTCTTTACTATACGCGGGTCTGTTCCCGATTACTTTTTTTGTGGTTTATAGAATCGCAGTATATTTCCCGGTTTCTATCCTAGCGCAATATCAAGCATCATCATGACAGTAAATCCGGCAGCGAACAGGATCGTGCCGATATTGGAATGCTTTCCCTGCGCCATTTCGGGCACAAGTTCTTCGACAACCACATACATCATCGCGCCAGCCGCAAAACTGAGCAGATACGGCATGAGAGGAACGAGATGTTCGGAAAGCAGGATCGTTATATAGGCGGCTGCTGGTTCGACGATCCCCGAAAGAGCCCCGTATACGAACGATCTCGATTTCGACATGCCTGCCGAACGCAGCGGCATCGATACGATCGCTCCTTCCGGGAAATTCTGGATCGCGATACCGATCGAAAGCGCCAGCGCGGCAGCCAGCGTGATCGATCGGCTGCCGGATACAAAGCCGGCAAACACGACCCCGACCGCCATCCCTTCCGGGATATTGTGCAGGACGACGGCCAGCGTGAGCATGGTCGTTTTCTTCAGATGCGCCTTCACTCCTTCCGGCTCGCTGCTTCCCGGATGCAGATGCGGGATCAGCTCATCGAGAAGGAGCAGAAAAAGGATCCCGGCCCAGAACCCGATGAAGGCCGGAAGAAACGACAGTCTGCCCAGCGCGCTGCTTTGATCGATGGCCGGGATCAGCAGGCTCCAGATCGATGCGGCGCTCATGACACCGGCCGCAAAGCCGCTCAGTCCTTTCTGCACGCTGGTGCTCAGCTTGTTTTTCATGAAGAACACGCATGCAGCACCAAGCAGCGTGCCGGCAAACGGGATCATGATTCCCTGAAATACCTGGATATTCATAACATTCTCCTTTAATAGTTAATGATCACTAACTATTCTACCTTCTTTCCTGCGCTCCGTCCACCCTCCCGATCTTCTCAGATCAGGATGCCATGCAGATGATCGATCTCGTGCTGGATGATCTGGGCAGCCAATCCTGAAAACTTTTTCTTCTTTTGATTCGCCCGACAAAAGGCCATTTTCCATTTCTTTGAAAACCGATTGT
>Belle_p2__coassemble_9259_pt1 | contig 2707 bp, 3 predicted proteins | sample Belle_p2__metabat2_low_PE_017 | metagenome-assembled genome bin Belle_p2 | reverse complement strand
CTTTAAAAGATCTTGAACAGTTAAAGGCAATGATCGAGAAAAGAGAAGAAAAGCTGGGAGGAAAGAAGAAATGATATTTTCTTTGTCGTCCTGCATCTATGCGTTTATCACAGGAATGATCTTATCTATTGTTTTTCTGTTCTTGCTCAATACAAAAACTTTGTATTCTGTAATCCATCCTGGAAAAATCGGAGTGAACGGAACGGCTTATCGTTCAAACCGGAACACGTATCGCTTAAAACGGTACACTTTTCCCCACATAATTAATCTGTATTTTTATTGTTTTCCTCCTTTCGCTATATTGATGATGTAGCGAAAGGAGGTTTTATTCTTTATGCAGAAATACGCTACGATTCTTGAGGTTTGTCGTCTGCTCGAACTGGGTGCTTCGGTTCGCGACATCCGTTCCCGTACTCGTCTTGGACATAGCACGATCAATCTTATTCATTCCAGGATGAGGTCTTCTTCTTTATCTTTTTCTCAGCTTCAGGATTTGGATCCTGAGCAGGTGGAAGGTTTATTTTATCCAAAAAAGGTCAGGGATGCTTCGATCCCCCTTCCGGATTATGAAGCTGTTTATCATCGCATCACCGCTAAAACTGCTCCTTCCAATCTTTATCTCGAATGGCTTTTGTATATTGAACATTTTCCGAATGGTTATCAATATACACAGTTCCGCAAGCACTTTATCGACTGGGCCGATTCGCATCATATCGGCTCTCAGGTCAAGATGATCGTTCACCGCGAGCCCGGCGAAACGATGTATATCGACTGGGTCGGGGATGTTCTTCCACTCGTTCGTCCTGATCCTTTGGCAGATTCTGTCGAAAAAGCCCATATCCTGGTTACAACTCTTGGTGTCAGTTCTCTGCTGTTTGCCAAAGCGTTTCCGGACGAAAAACTGCCCTCGGTCATTGACGGTATAACGGAAGCCATAGCCTTCTATGGGGCTCTTCCAAAAATCTTCAAGCCGGACAATATGAAAACGGCTGTTACTAAAAACACGAAAGATATCCTTCTTCTTAATGAAGCGTTCAAAGATCTTGAGCGGTTTTACGACGTCGTGGTCGTTCCGGCACCGCCACGCAAACCGAAAGGAAAGCCTTCGGTCGAAAACGGTGTACGCTGGATCGAGCAGTTCATCCTTCCTCAGATAAAAAACGAATCCTTTTCTTCTTTCAGAGAGCTGAATTCGCGAATCCTTGAATTGATACAGGTCATGAATGACAGGTCCGGACGAAATAAAAAAGGGAGCCGTTCCGAAGTGTTCCGAACGATCGATCTGCCCAGTATGCGTCCGTTGCCGACTGGCTGCTATCAGTTGTTCGAATATGATCGGGTACGTGTTCCCGATACTTATCATATCAAATTCGATGAACATTACTACTCGGTTCCTTATACCTTGTATAGCCGAAAAAAGCCGAACTATGTCATCGTGAAAGCTTCGCCTTTCAAAATCATGATCTGCGATGAAGCCAACCATCTGATCTGTCAACATAAGCGTGTATATGGTCCCGAAAAGCTTTATACGACCGATCCGGAACACATGCCGCCAAACCATCGTTTCGAACATGAAGTAAGCGCAAGGGATGACCGGTATTATCTGAAATGGGCAGAAAATATTGGCCCGAATATGAAATTGTTCGTCCAGGGACTGATCTACAATTACGAATTCAAAGAACAATCTTATCGAACTCTCAATGGCGTCCTGCATGCCTGCGACAACCTGCCAAACATCATAGGAGACGAAGCCGCCAAAGAATGCATCAAAGAAGGAAAGATCACGTACAGTGCGTTCAAAAAGAAGATTGGCGGTATGAGAAAACAATCTCGAAGCGAATCGAACGGATCCGGATCTATTCCAAAACATGACAATATCCGCGGAAAGGAGTATTACGAATAATGGAAAAAGAACGGATCCAGAACCTCTATCATGAACTGAAAACAATGCGTCTTTCCGGAATGGCCGACGTATTGATCGACTTTTACGAAAATCCGAATCATGAGCTGATCGCAGCCGATGAAATCATAGAACAGATGATTTCTGCAGAATATGATCTGCGCTCTTCCAAAAAGATCAATAAGCTGATCAGAAGATCCCATATCCGATATCCCGAAGCCGTGATCGATGAAGTGACATACGCTCCCGAAAGACATCTTGATATCAAGGCAATCGAGAAATTGTCGGAATGCCGCTGGATCGAAGAACGCAAAAATCTGATCATAACCGGGCTGACAGGAGCCGGCAAGACCTACATGGCCTGTGCATTGGGAATGGCAGCCATCCATCAATTCAAGAACGTGTATTATACTTCAGCCAATCTGCTGATCATGGAACTGCAGAAAGCGGAAAGCCAGGGAACGATCCTTGATGAATTGAAGGCTCTGGCAAAGTTCGACTTGATCATAATCGATGATTTCGGCCTGATGAATCTTGAACTGAATGCATGCCGCAATCTTTTCCAGCTTATCAGTGAACGAGAAGGAAGAAGTTCCATCATGATCGTTTCGCAGATTCCCGTAGCGAACTGGTATGATCTTTTTCAGGAAGCAACCTTCGCAGACGCTTTTCTGGATCGGATCTGCCATAAGGCATACCGACTGGAATTCAATGGAGAAAGCCTGAGAAAGAAGACCCATAAAAACTGAACTTGAATAAAACGGGCACCACCTTCGGTGCCTGTTCCGCTTTCAGCGACAAGCGTTC
>Belle_p2__coassemble_5700_pt1 | contig 4398 bp, 6 predicted proteins | sample Belle_p2__metabat2_low_PE_017 | metagenome-assembled genome bin Belle_p2 | reverse complement strand
GGAAGGCATGCGGCTCCTATCCGCATTGCCTAAGAATAAAAACCAAGAACCGTGGGACACACGGGGATAGCTCGCTTATGCTGGAGTCAATAGACTGCTCGAACGAGAACCGACTGTTCGCTTTTTAAGCGAAAGGAAGCCCCACCTCTATAGGTGGGGGAGGATGTCACAATAGGCCCAGTAATCTTTGACATACTGGGGCGCATCTTCCGAAGGACATCCGGCAGTCCGCCTGCCAGAGCGTATTCGCCTTCCTTGTAATCTTTTGTACGCTGCGCGCACAATTGTCTGCGGACCGCGTTGCGGGCTTCTTTCGAATCATCCGCATCAAAATATCCGTTCGCATTGACACGTGAGATATCGTACATCGTGCTCGCAACTGTCGCTTTGATGCGCGGATCATTGGCAGCCGCATTGACGGCCATGCCGCCCCAGCCGCAGATTCCCAGGATACCGACTCTTTCAGGATCCACATCAGCACGTGTGCTCAAATAATCAACGGCGGCGCTGAAATCTTCGGTATTGATGCCCGGAGAGGCAACATTTCTTGGAAATCCTCCGGATTCTCCGGTAAAAGACGGATCGAAAGCGATGGTCAGGAACCCGCGCTCTGCCAGTTCCTGTGCGTACAGTCCGGATGACTGTTCCTTTACTGCGCCGAACGGTCCGCTGACCCAATCGCTGCAAGCTTCTCATCGACCGCTCCTTTCGGACGATACAGATCAGCCGCAAGCGTCACACTGTACCGGTTGATGAATTCTATTTTTTCGTGATCCACTGTATCGCTTTTCGGGAATGTTTTGTCCCACTCTGATGTCAAATGGAGTTTTTCCATTTTCATTGTCATATTCTATACCTCCTTTGATACAGAAATACGATAACTCCCTTTAATATCTATATTAATTACTTATAAACTATATCTATCTATAACTCATAGGCATTCTTATATTGATCATTCGTTCAAAATTTGCATCCAGTATCTTTTCCGTTCCGGATACAGACAACCCCTTGATCGCCGCGATCGTTTCGATCGAGTTCTTTAAAGTTTCGATATAATTCCGGTGTCTGACAGCCCATTCGACTGCATCGATCCCGTCGCTTTCGATCAGAAGCTTTCGGATCGGCACGTTGCGCACTACACTGGTAACTGCCTGGTCCCGTACGACCGATGGCCCGATCGTGAAATAGGAAGCGATCTCGTTGTACTCTTCGATATATTGGCTGCAGGAGTACCAGTGCACGATATACGTATTCGGATATTCGCGTATGATATCAAGAATTTCCTTTTCCTGTCCTTTGGTATGGAGAATGACCGGCTTCTTATTCGCATATGCGTACTTGATTTGTTCAGTAAATACTTTTTTCTGGATCGCAGGATCGACAGAACACCAGCAGGAATCCATACCGATTTCTCCTATGATATCTGCCTGTTCCAGCAAAGGGCGCATTTCTTTCAGGCTGACACGATCGGCAGTCCATGGATGGATGCCGCACGAACACCGGATACGGCTCTTTTCTATGTGCTTCCGCTCTTTCGGATCGGCCGCATTGCATAAAGAAGGAATGTCGTGTTTGTCCTGCAGCCGGATGATTTCATCCGAGAAATGAAAATGGGCATCATGCATGGTTTTCTCCTTTCAGAAGATCATAAATATCTTTTTTCAGACGGCTTTGCGAAAAAAGCCAGTCTCTCGATTTTCCTTCTTTTCTCAGATCGATCTCCTTCAGGATCCTGGCCGGCCTGGCCGAAAGGATCACGATCCGATCCGACAAATAGAGGGCCTCATCGATATCGTGGGTGACAAGCAGCGTGGTACGCTCGTATCGTTCGCGCAGCCCGAGCAGCCAGTCCTGCATTTCATTGCGCGTTATGACATCCAGTGCTCCGAACGGTTCGTCGAGAAGCAGGATATCGGCATCGCAAAGCGAAGTTCTAAGAAAAGCGGCTCGCTGCCGCATACCGCCTGACAATGCCGACGGATATGCCTTTTCATACCCTTCCAGGCCAAATGTCTTGAACTGGGCCAGAGCCTTCTGTTTCAAGGTGCGGTCGTGATGGATTTCTCCGTACAGGCTCACATTGTCAAGGATGGTCCGCCACTCCAGAAGAAGATCGTTCTGAGGCATATAGGCGAAATGACGGCCCGCTTTGCCAAGCGGGCTGCCATCTACTTCTATCCGTCCTTCATACCCTTCCAGGACACCGGCCAGAATGTTGAGGATCGTTGATTTGCCGCAGCCGGAAGGGCCGAGGATCGAGACAAATTCTCTGTCGTGCACATCAAACGAAATGTCATTCAGTACGGGGCTGCTGTCAAAGGCGAGGCTCAAATGTTCTACTTTCAGCTTCATTGAACAAACTCATTCGTATACTGATCCTGCGCGCTGATCGTATGATCGATGAGCCCGCATTCATACATAAATTCGGTATAGCCGTTCCACACAGAATCTTTCATTCGTCCCCAGCTTTCAGCATCTTTAGCATACTGACTGCTCAAATATTCCTGCGAAGCTTCCAGGAACGAGAGATCAGTATCAGGCAGGGCCTCTTCATGCAGGATCTTTGCGGCTTCCTGCGGATTTTCGATCGCGTATTCATAGCCTTTCTTCGTAGCTGCCATAAATTTTTTTACCATTTCCGGATCATTGGCGATCGTATCATCGTTGGCGATGATGACAGGAGTATAATAGTCCAGTCGTTTGTCGAGCTCGGAAAGCGGAATGTACTTCACATCATAGCCTGCCTGCTTTGCCTGAATGACGGCCCAGCCGTAAAACTCCCAGCCCAGATTCACTTTATTAGGTCCGGTCTCATCCGACAATCCGGCAATTCCGGAACCGTCGGCTCCGACAATGGTCAGTTTACTGAAGTCGGCTCCTGCCTCGTTCATGAGTGCATGAATGACGGCTTCTTCGCTTGGTGCGCCCCAGCCGGCATAGGTCTTTCCCTCGAAATCTTTTGGCGAAGCGATGCCCATGCTTTCAAGAGCTACAAATCCGGATGTATTGTGCTGAACAATGGCAGCGATCGTTTTGACTGGCAGCGGATCCTCGCTCGTAAGAGCGTACGTGACATCTTCCTGATAAGACACGCCAAAGTAGGCTTTTCCGGCTGCTACCATGGACGTGGTGGCATTGTCGCCAGGTTCGATGATTTCCACATTTAATCCTTCTTCCTCATAATATCCTTTATTCTGAGCGACATAAAATCCCGTATGATTTGTATTGGGGGCATAGTCGAGCATTTGTTTTACTGTTTCGGTTTTGTCTTTCTCGGTTTGAGATGAAGCGTCGCTGCATCCCGTAAATGCCAGGGCGCATGCAGCCACCGCAATAACTCCTTTCATCCAGTTTGTCTTTTTTTCGTTTTCTTCATTTTCCTTCTCCTTTTCTTAAATAGGGAAAGCATAGCTTTTCCAGGATGGAAACGCCCACATTCAAAAGGACGCTCCATAATACGATCAGCAGAACACAGGCAAACACTTTATCGAGCATATAGCCGTTCTTTACACGCAGCATGTAATAGCCCAGGCCGGCGCTGCTGGACAGCCATTCGCCAACGATCGCTCCTCCTACACAATACGTGGCAGCTACCTTTAGTCCGGAAAACAGTCCGGTCGCTCCTGCAGGAATCTTTACGATGGAATGAACCTGAAATGTGCTGGCGCCGAAGCTTTTTACCAGATTGATTTTTTTTGGATCGATCTGCTGCAGGGCATCAGTAAGCGAAACGGCTATCGGAAAAAAGCACATGAAGACAACGATCAGTACCTTTGGGAGCAGATCAAAGCCGAACCAGATCGAAAAGAGCGGTCCGAGCACCATGACAGGAACGGTTTGTGTCACGATCAGATACGGATAAAGACTTGTTCGTATCGTTTTCGACAGATCCATGCCGATCGATATAAGGATCGCGAATACAGTACTGATTCCAAGTCCGAGCAAAGCTTCTTCAAGAGTGACGATCGAATGTTTCATGAGGATATCCCGGTTTTGCACCAGGGCCTGGATTACTTTTGAAGGAGCAGGCAGAATGTACAAGGAGATATGGAATGCGCGTACATAGATTTCCCATCCTCCGATCACAAGAATGAAGACGAGCACGGGAAGAACGATCCTTTGCAGGTTCTTTTTTTGCATAATCCCTTCCTTTCCTATAAAAAAACAGACACCTTCAAAGAGCGTCTGTTGATCATTTATTCGATATGACTCCCTCCGCCGGTACTGACCGGATCAGGTTCAAAGGGACCGTGCCTATGCACATCTCAGCCTTTCGGCGCCCCTGTCATGTTTTTTCGTCTCAACTATATCATATATGGAAAAGATTCCAAGTACTTTTTAAGCAAAAAAAAGACCCGGCAGCGAGCTATTTTCGCAGGCGCAAGGCCAACTATCGTC
>Belle_p2__coassemble_4597_pt1 | contig 5553 bp, 5 predicted proteins | sample Belle_p2__metabat2_low_PE_017 | metagenome-assembled genome bin Belle_p2 | reverse complement strand
TGTTCAAATTTGATAAACCGAGCGATTCAAAAACGGGACTTTTTCAGCAGTCTCGGCAATGATGTAACAGTTTGTCCTCGGAATTATGTTTTGAAATTCCGCCATCTGGAAGATATGCCGGTTCATCCGGCGATCGTCGGGATGGCGCTGACCGGATACGGCTATCCGCTGTTTTTTGAAGGCGTGAATGAATATGGGGTAGGGGCTGCCAGTCTGAATTTTCCGAATTACGGCGAATACAACACAGAGCTGGAAGAAGGAAAGAAGAATGTCACTTCGTTCGAACTGATCCCTTATCTGCTTTCTTCATGCCGGAATCTGGATGATGTCAGGAAAGAACTGGCTGAGATCAATCTGGTAGCAGACGATTTCAATGAAAAAGTAAAATCGGTGCCGCTGCACTGGATCTGCTGCGATAAAGAGGGAAGCATTGTCGTGGAGCGGACAGCGACCGGTCTTCACGTGTATGAGAATGATCTGAATGTGCTGGCGAACGCGCCGGAATATCCGGCTCAGGCAGTCAACTTTGCCAATTATTTGAATCTGACGGCTGAATAACCGGAAAACCGTATTGTTCCGCATCTGGATGTGCCATTTTACAGTTCGGGCATGGGCAGCGACGGACTGCCAGGAGGACTGGATTCGATGCCCCGGTTTGTCCGTGCGGCGTTCATGATGAATAATTCGAAAGCAAAGGAAACGGATGCTGCCACGCTCAATTAGTTTTTCAGGATCATGCAGACGGTGGAACAGATTGATGGAGCCAACCATGAAAAAGACGGTTTCTATGAGATCACGAATTATACGGCTGGAGCGAATCTGGATACGATGGATTTCTACTGGACGACATACGATAACCAGCAGATCAATGCGATCCATACCAAAGATCTGGATCTTGACCAATCCGAGCTGATCATATACCCGGTCGGCCATGAGCAGAATATCAACTGGGTCCGTTAGCGGACAAAGAAGAATGTAGAAGGTGATACGGCATCGCCTTCTTTTTTTCGTTAAAAGCGCTTCGGTTCTCTTTCTATTGAAAACATGCCATGATAGACAAAAGAAAGAGAGGAGATCTTTATGATCAAAAAAGTGGTGGTTGCCGGAGGTGGCGTGCTGGGCAGCCAGATCGCATTCCAAAGCGCATTCAAAGGAAAGGATGTGACCGTGTGGCTTCGCAGTCCGGCATCGATCAAGCGGGCAAAGCCGAAATTCGAACGGCTGAAAAATATTTATTTTTCCACGCTTGAATCGCTTCGTCCGTTGTGCGGCAGTGATTCGCCTCGATATCCGCGGGGAATGGTGGATGGCTTGAAGGATCTCACGGATGAGAAAATCGACCAGCTCGAAGAACAGGTCGAAAAAGCGGCAGAAAGTATCCGGTTCGAACTGGATCTGGCTTCTGCTTTTGAAGATGCCGATCTGGTGATCGAATCGGTCGCGGAAGATCCGCAGTCCAAGATCGAATTTTACGAAAGCATCAAACCGTATCTGAAAGAGGATGCGATCGTGGTCACCAATTCTTCGACCATGGTGCCAGGAACATTTGTTTCCTATGTGAAAGATCCGAACCGCTATATGGCGCTTCATTTTGCCAATTCGATCTGGACCAACAATACGGCAGAGGTCATGGGACATTCTGACACGGATCCGGCCGTTTATGAGGAAGTGGCCGATTTTGCGCGATCGATCGGCATGGTGCCGCTTCTGCTGAAAAAAGAACAGCCAGGATATATCCTGAATTCCATGCTTGTGCCGTTTTTGAGCGCAGCCCAGCTTCTTCTTGTGAATGGGATCGCTGATGCGGAAACGATCGACAAGACATGGGTGCTCGGAACGGGTGCTCCTTACGGACCGTTCCGGATCCTGGATGTGGTCGGACTGAAAACGGCGTACGATATCAGCAGCGCGCAGCCGGGAATGGAAAAAGTGGCGGCTATGCTGAAAGAGAAGATCGATCAGGGAAAAACGGGTGTACAGGCTGGAGAAGGATTTTACAAATACAAAGAATGAATGATCAAAACGTATTCAGTGTATTCGATTGCTGAGTACGTTTTTTATCGAACAAAAAAACGGCCATCCGTTTGAATGACCGTATCATTTGCAGATGGTGGATCCTTAGGGATTCGAACCCTAGACCCACTGATTAAGAGTCAGTTGCTCTGCCAACTGAGCTAAGGATCCATCTGAATGCTTAACTATATTAGCATGGAATCAGGTTCTTGACAAGAGAAAAGTTAAAAAGATTTATGAAAGATTTGTTAGATAAATACGAGATCGTGAATATGAATAAAGAAAGACCTTCATCGCCGGTGTCTGAAGGTCTTTGAAAAAACAGGTTATTCAGTATAGAGAAGGCTTAGATCTGTGTCCGCATCAAAAATATGAAGTGCATTCTGATCTGGAACCAAAGTAATTGATTCGTCATCTTTTACAATGACATCCCCTGGAAGTGTGGCAACGATTTTTGAACCGTTTTCCATGGTCATATAAACATTTGTCGTGCTTCCTAGCCGTTCGACGACATCTAGAATCCCTTTCAATCCTTGCTCAGAAGGCTCGAAGCGGATCGGAAGGTTTTCCGGACGAATCCCGACTTTGAGATTCTTTCCTTGCTTTATCCCTTTTTTCTTAAGGATTTTATTCCAGGATTCAGGAAGCGTAAGACGAAATCCCTGGCCTGCAAGAGCGTTCTCATCAAGTTGTGCTTCCAGAACATTCATTACAGGCATTCCGATAAAGGTCGCAACAAATAAATTTCGCGGCTTTTCGTACAAGTTTTGAGGCGTATCGATCTGCTGGACCACTCCATCATTCATTACAACGATCCGATCGCCTAAAGTCATCGCTTCGGTCTGATCGTGTGTAACATAGATCGTTGTGGTTTCGAGTTCCTTGTGAAGCCGGGCAATTTCTATTCGCATCTGTCCGCGCAGCTTGGCGTCCAGATTACTTAGCGGCTCATCCATGAGCAGCACTTTCGGATTGCGGACGATTGCCCGTCCCATCGCAACACGCTGTCTTTGACCGCCGGACAACGCTTTGGGCTTGCGGTCCAGCAGATTGTGCAGTTCAAGGATCCTGGCTGCGTGATCAATGCGCGTATCGATCTCCTCTTTAGAAAGTTTCGCAATCTTAAGAGGGTATTCCATGTTCCTGCGAACTGTCATATGGGGATAAAGCGCGTAATTCTGGAAAACCATCGCAATATTGCGATCCTTTGGCTCTTTATCATTGCATACGGAACCATCAATAGTCAATGTTCCTGCGCTGATATCTTCAAGCCCGGCGATCATGCGCAGCGTCGTCGTTTTTCCGCATCCGGAAGGGCCGACAGATCCTGAAGAAAAAGAGGACGAAAACAAAGCCAATGAACAATTGAAAGAAGACACGGTGATTTCGACCGCAGCAAAAGAAACAGGAAAAGCGGACAGCATGAAAACTTCGCCGGATACAGGCATTGCCATTCAGAAAAAAGGATCTGTCCTGAGCGCTCTGATGATCGCAGCTGCCGGATTGTTCGTATCGAAGAAACGCAAGCAGAAATAAGCTCGATCTCTTGTACACGGAAAAGGGGAACAGAAGTTCTCTTTTTCCTTTTGTATTCATGGATATCAGGAAACAATGTAACAAGTTGGAAATATCCGTTGATTAATAGCGCTTTCATTTTTACTATAAAAGAAAAGAAGGAGGAAATGAAGATGAGCTTTCCAAAAGATTTTTTATGGGGCGGCGCCGTCGCTGCCAATCAGTATGAAGGCGGATGGGACGCCGACGGCAAAGGGCCTTCGGCAGCCGATGTCGTAACGAGAGGTTCGCGCGAAAAAGCCCGTTACGTAACCTACAGAACAGCTGACGGACAGATCCACGCGGATGAAATGTTCACCCTCAACGCGCCGGAAGATGCCGTGTTCGGCGTTTTTGAAGAGTACGATTATCCAAGCCATGAGGCCGTAGACGGTTTCCATCGCTACAAGGAAGATATCGCCCTGTTTGCCGAAATGGGATTCAAAACATACCGCCTTTCCATCAACTGGTCCCGCATCTTTCCTACGGGTCTTGAAGAAGAGCCGAATGAAGCCGGCCTGCAGTTTTACGACAATGTATTCGACGAATGCCTCAAATACGGCATCAAACCGCTCGTTACTCTTTCTCATTATGAAACGCCGCTGGGACTGACTAATGAATGGGGATCCTGGACCGATGAAAGAACGATCGACGCCTTCATGCGATATGTGAACGTAGTGGGCGAACGGTACAAAGGCAAAGTGGAATACTGGCTGACCTTCAACGAGATCAACACGCTCGATCATGGCGGCTGGATGGGCGCAGGCGTTCCATCGACCGATCCGCAGAAGATCGCGATGGCAGGAAAGAATCAGCTGATCGCCAGCGCGAAAGCTGTCGAGCTTCTCCACCAGATCGATGCGAACAATAAAGTGGGCAACATGATCGGGTTCATGGTGTATTATCCGCTGACATGCAATCCGGACGACATCATGGCATGCTGGAAGGAAATGAATACGAACTGGTTCTACTGCGATGTGCAGGCCAGAGGCTATTATCCGGCATACAAGCTCAAGGAATACGAAAGAGAAGGCATCGACATCCGTCTGAGCGAAGAGGAAAAAGAAACACTGAGAAAAGGAACGGTCGATTTCATTTCGTTCTCGTACTATATGACGAACTGTGCGGCAGAAAAATCGGATGCGGCCGAATCGTCGATCGGAAACATGTCGATGGGATTCAAGAACCCGTACCTGAAGGCGTCGGACTGGGGATGGCAGATCGACCCGACCGGACTGCGGTACGCGCTGGACATCATGTATGACCGCTATCAGAAACCGCTGATGGTCGTAGAGAACGGTGTCGGAACACAGGACATCCTGGAAGAAGGAAATGTGATCCATGACCAGGCGCATATCGAGTATCTGCGCGACCACATCAAAGCGATGGATGATGCGATCAATATCGACGGTGTGGAACTGTGGGGCTATACGCCATGGGGATGCATCGACCTGGTATCGGCATCGACCGGAGAGATGCACAAACGGTACGGATTCATCTATGTCGACTATCAGGACGACGGCACAGGAGAAGGAGCTCGGCATAAAAAGGATTCGTTCGACTGGTACAAAAAGGCCATCGCTTCCAACGGGGAAGATCTGGACTAACATAAGACGATAATACAAAAAGCGGTATGAGCCGCTTTTTTGTGTTCAGATTTTTGCTTCCTTTTGACTGGTGAATTCAGAAACGTTTTGTTCCTCAAGCTTTTTATGAATAAATGTCCGGAAATAGAGCGCGTTCGTGAACGTGGTGAGCAGGTCCGATACCGGCTCGGCCAGAACGAGACCGAAGATCCCCAGGCCCGTCATGGCCGGAAGAATGTAAATAAGCGGAATGAGCAGGATCGCTTTGCGGTAAAAGGCGAAAAAGAATGAACACTTTCCTTCTCCTAACGCATTGTACGTCTGCTGGAACGTGGAATTGGCACCAAGCACGAAGCATCCGCCGATATAGATCTGAAGCATCGGCGAACCAAGCCGGATC
>Belle_p2__coassemble_4194_pt1 | contig 6221 bp, 5 predicted proteins | sample Belle_p2__metabat2_low_PE_017 | metagenome-assembled genome bin Belle_p2 | reverse complement strand
TATCTTTTTGACGGTATTTTATAAATATATTCCAGAAACCAAATTCTTATTATACGAAAAAAAGCTGTCTGTTTCCAGACAGCTTATGATCTAGCCTCGATCACTACCTTTTCCTGATCGTGGGCTATGAGTTCCTCCACCCGTTTCGGGCCCCAGATCACATACACGAAACGGTTTTTCTGCGACAGTTCTTCCAGAAAGATCATGAAGTCAGGCCACTTTTCCATCCCGTCCGTACGATGGTGCACTTCGATGATGAAATTGTCCGGACACGACAGGATCGCAGAGCGCAGCGGCTTGTCCTTGTGCGCTTCGACATGCAGCTGCTGCGCTAGCCATTCATACGGCTCATCGATCGCCCGGCAGTTCAGAATGATCTTATTCATTGAGGTCCTGTTCGAAAAAATCCGACAGCGCGCTCAGGATCTTTTCAAGATCGAACTCATGGTTCGTATATTCATCGAAACGTCTGAGCTTTTCCTTAATCTGGGTATGATCCTTCTCGATCGCTTCCATCAATTCAGGATGAAGGACGATATGATTGATCCGGTGATCTTTCTCATTCGTTTCCTTTTTTAAAATATGTTTCTCTTCCATCGCCGCGGTCATCTGCGTGACAGCAGCCGGCGAAACTTTCAAAAAGAATGCAAGATCCTGCATCGTGATCGGCTCGGACGCATTATAAATGAATGCGAGCATATCAAGATCCTTTGATTTCATGGTCGGATACACGACAAGCTGATCCTTCCATGTCTTCCGGATGTGGTTGACCACGTTCAGAAGAAGTTTCTCTTCCCGTTCGAGCGGGTTTCTGTTTTCCTGATTATCCATTGATCTTCTTTTCAATGCCTGCAAGCTGTTTTCTGGCAATATCCAGCTGTTCTCTGTACGTGGCCAGCTTGCTCTTTTCCACATTGACCTTTTCTTCCGGCGCCTTCTCAACGAACCGAGGGTTGGAAAGCATTTTTTCGCCACGCATCACTTCTTTTTCCAGACGGGAAATTTCTTTTTCCCATTTTGCTTTTTCTTCATTCAGATCGATCAGTTCATCCATTGCTACGGTCAGCACCGCATGATCGATCGTACGGGAAAGCACATCTTCAGTATGAAGATCAGCTTTGATCGACGCATGAGCCATACCGGAAAGCAGCGCCGCCAGATTTTCCGGCAGATCGAGGACCGCCCCTTTTTCATCATGAAGCGAAATAACGATCTCTTCCGAAGGTTTGAGATGATATTCGTTTTTGATCTCGCGCACCGCGCTGATCGCGCTGATGAGCATTTCCATCTGCTCCATTTCCTCATGGGTCATGGCCGCATCGACCTGTTCCGGCCAGCTTTCCATATTGATCGAATCCTCGTGCACAGGAAGATTCAGATAGATCTCTTCGGTCACGAACGGCATATAAGGCGAAAGCAGGATGAGAATGTTTTTCAGGACAAGGGCCAGCACAGCTTTCGTGCTTTCCACTTCCTTTGCATTGCCGCTTTTGAGTGCCGGTTTGGACAGTTCGATGAACCATGAGCAGAAATCGTTCCATACGAAGTTGTACACTTCGTTGCCTGCGATCGAAAGCTCGTAGCGATCCATATTCATCGTTACGCTTCTGATCGTTTCGTTCATTTTTTCAAGGATCCATTTTCCGGCTGGCGTCAGATCATTGATCTTCAGGGCCGGGTTCGTATTGTCGAGCTGCATCAGAACGTAGCGCGAAGCGTTCCAGATCTTGTTGATAAAGTTCCATGACGCGTCGATCTTCGTTTCATCATAGCGCAGATCAAGTCCCGGAGCCGAGTTGGTCGTCAGGAAGAAACGCAAGGCGTCTGCACCTTTTTCCTCGATCACATCCATCGGATCGACACCGTTTCCTAACGATTTTGACATTTTCCGCCCCTGCGAATCACGGATCAGGCCATGAATGAGCACTTCCCTGAATGGACGGTTCTTCATGCAGTAGCGGGCCTGGAAAGCCATCCGCGCGACCCAGAAGAAAATGATGTCGTAACCGGTCACAAGAACATCGTTCGGGAAATAGCGTTCCAGATCCGCTGTCTCTTTCGGCCATCCTAGTGTGGAGAACGGCCAGAGCGCGCTCGAGAACCACGTATCAAGAACATCCTCGTCCTGGGTCCAGCTTTCGATATCCTGCGGGTCTTCCATCCCTACATAGATTTCTCCGGTCTGCTTGTTCGTCCATGCTGGAATGCGATGTCCCCACCAGAGCTGACGGGAAATACACCAGTCTTCGATGTTTTCCAGCCACTGCTCGAATGTATGATTGAACCGTTCCGGAATGAACGAGATCCGTTCTTCTCCGTTCTGATTTTTCAGCACTTCGTCAGCAAGCGGACGCATCTTGACAAACCACTGCTTGGAAAGATACGGTTCTACGATCACGCCGGTCCGTTCGGAATGACCGACCTGATGCGGATGCTCTTCGATATGATCCACGACCCCGGCTTTTTCGAAATCTTCGACCAGCGCTTTGCGGCATTCGAAACGATCCATTCCTTCGTATTTATGGGCCAGCGCGTTCATGGTTCCGTCATCGTTCATGCAGATCGGCATGTCGAGACCGTATTTCTTAGCCAGCGCAAAGTCGTTAGGATCATGGGCCGGCGTACACTTCATGACCGCTGTACCGAATTCCATGTCAATATAGTCGTCGGCCATGATCGGCAGTTCTTCGCCATTGGCCGGATTGATGGCATGTTTGCCGACCAGATGCGCATACCGTTCATCGTCCGGATGGACAAAGACTGCCTGATCGGCAAACATCGTTTCCGGACGGGTCGTCGCGATAATAAGCTCCTCTCCCGTTTCCGCTACCTTGTATTTAAAGTAGTACATATGGCCCATGATTTCCTTGTGTTCTACTTCGATATTTGAAAGGGCAGTGCGTGCCTGCGGATCCCAGTTGATGATCCGCTCTCCCTGATAGATGAGCCCGTCATTGTACAGATCGACAAATACTTTGCGGACGGCCTGCGAAAGTCCTTCATCCATCGTAAAACGTTCTCTTGTGTAATCGAGCGAGAGCCCCATCTTCGCCCACTGCTGGCGGATGGTCGAAGCATACTCCTCTTTCCACTCCCAGGCACGTTCAAGGAATTTTTCCCGGCCGATATCGTAGCGGGAAATGCCTTCGTCTTTCAGACGGGCGTCGACCTTGGCCTGTGTGGCAATGCCGGCATGGTCCATTCCCGGCAGCCACAGCACATCAAATCCCTGCAGTCTTTTATAGCGGGACAGAATGTCCTGGATCGTTGTATCCCATGCGTGGCCTAAATGCAGCTTGCCCGTAACATTGGGAGGCGGAATTACGATACAGTACGGACTTTTTGACAAGTCTCCTGCAGTAAAGAATCCTTTTTCGATCCATTGTTCATAACGATGATCTTCTACTTTGGCGTGATCATATTTTGGTTCTAGCATATCTCTTTCCTTTCCAATAAAAAAAGCACATCCATAAGGACGTGCAGAACGTGGTACCACCTTAATTCACATACAGATGTATGCCTCTATGCATTAACGCAGCATCACGGTATCTCCTACTAAGCTCAGAGAACGGCTCCTAAACTACCTTCGTTCCTGTTTCACACATTCTTTCACCAGCCGAATGCTCTCTTCCGATCCGCAGAAACTACTCCTTTTATTCTTCGCCATTTCCATTAGTTTAACACATCGTTTTTTAGATGTGAACCATTTTCACCAAATTGGATACGCTCTGTCGCGATCTTTTCGCAGAACGTCTGATCATGTTCGACAAAAAGCATCGCATAATTCCCGGAAAGGAGCATTTCTTCCATCTGCTCTCTTGCCGCGATATCCAGATCGTTGAGCGGCTCGTCCCACACGAACAGGTGGGCGGGCTCGCACAGGCTTCGTGCCAGCATGATCTTGCGGCGCTGTCCGGCCGAAAGCTGTTCGAGAGGATGGAACAGTTCCGTACGGGAAAAACCGAGCTTGCGCAGAATCGTCATGAACAAAGTACGGTCGATCGCATATTGCCCGATATATTCGTCGATCGTCCCATGGACGGATTCACACGTCTGCCCGACATACGAAATCACAAGGTCGCTGGAAGCGAAGATCTTTCCCTGATAAGGTATCCGGTTCATGAGCGCTTTGAGAAGGCTGCTTTTCCCCGATCCGTTCGGTCCGGAAAGAAGGATATGCTGCCTGCTGCCAATCGAAAAACTTTGCGGCATGCCGGACCAGTTCTCATATTTTACAAAAACTTCTTCAAAACGGATAAGCTCTTCTTTCTTGTTCGTTATCGAATGGATTGCCAGGCTTCCCTGCTCTTCCATATTTTTGACCAGGCTTCGTTTGCGCTCGATGGCCTTCTGCTTGCGGGCTTCGATCGATTTGGAACGCTTCATGAGCTTGGCGGCTTTATGTCCTACAAACCCTTTATCGGCTGTGCCGATCTTTTCTTTTTCCTTCGCATTCGACCATTGGCTGCTTGTTCATGCTGAAGCTTCCAGCCTTTTGATTTCGCGACGCAGATGTTCGTTTTCCTGACGGTCTTTTGCGAGCTGGTTTTCGTGATCGTTGTGCCAGGACGTATAATTTCCTTTCCGAATCCCGACCTGCCCGTTCTGAATGAACAGGATATGGTCCACGCATTCATCAAGCAGATGCCGGTCATGACTGACAACCAGGAATCCGTGTTTGGTTTTCAGATAGCTGGCAAGCAGGGCTTTTGAACATCCAGATGATTTCCCGGCTCATCGAGAAAAACGAAGGTTTTCGGATCCGCGAAGAGGGCTGCCAGCATGGCCCGAACCTGTTCGCCTGGCGATAAAGTTTCAAAAGGCTGCCACAGCACGTCAGAGCGCAGACCGATCTGCATACATTCCTTTTCGATCTGCCAGGATCGCGTATCACAGGCATTCGTCAATATATCGATGGTCATACGCGTTGGGTCTGCAACCGGAAACGGGAAACGCTTTAAAGGGACAGGAACATGGACCATGCCGTTCGTATCAAGCGATCCATCCAGCAGTTTGAGCAGCGTTGTTTTTCCGGCACCATTCTTTCCGATCAGCCCGCATTTCCAGCTGGTATCGAGAACAAAAGACACGTCGGCAAACAAAGGATCTTCGATCGATTCGTACGAAAAGCTCAGATGATCGACGGTAATCATTGACATACAATTCCACCTCCAAAAAGACCGCGAAGAAAACTTCCCGCGGTCTGATGTAAACATGATAAAAATGGATCAAATATTTATTTTTGCATAGTAAAAAGATGGAAGTTTTCTGTTTATTTTTTATCAAAACAGAACTTTCAACATCTTCTCACCTCTTTCGTTACGCTCATTATAGCCAACGAACTGCAAAAAGGCAAATTCATTGGCTATATCGCACCAATTCCATATTTACTACTGATTTTTCCAGTTTCTTGTCAACAGCGAAAGAGCTTGATATTATAAAGGTGCCAAAAGAAAGGCAAGCAAAAAAGGTTAAAACACAGCAAAGTTCAAGGAAAAATGAACCGCAGCTTCCCTCGACACAAAAGTCGTTAAAATGAACAAAAAGACCGATCTGAAAGATCCGAAAATAAAGTGAGGGAATAAGCTCCTCGCTACAACAAAAAAAACATAAAAATGGATCGCAACAGTAAGGAAAAAGAATACAATTGAGAAAAGCTGTTCAACAGAACAGGAAAATGACTGGAGCTGTAAAGAAAGCGATCAGATCATAAAAGGAAAACAATTCAATTGTGACCAGGGAGCAAAAAATCCACGAATAAAGTGGTACGAAGCGAAGTAATTTGATCCGGCAGACAAAGTTGTGTTGGGATCGAATGAATTCGTCAACTTCCTGAAACGACACAAAAGTCGGAAAAATGAAGGTCAACGATGTGCAAAAAGAACGGCAGCAGGCAGAAGCAGAAAGAAATTCTGCAGCAAGCGAAAACATCTGAAAGGAAAGATGGACGTCAGAAACGGCGAAAAGAGTAAGTCCAGAGCACATAAAACAATAAAAGGAAGCAATCAGAGAAAGCCAATCTGATCAAAATAAAATAGACGAAATAAAACATTCATCCAAATAACAGAAAAGAGTCTGAATAAAATCAGGCTCTTTTTATATGGAAAAACCTCCAGTTCATTCAGGATATGGATACTATGAACTGGAGGTTGAATACCCTCGGTTCTTTTTCCCGCTTATTAAAAATTGATCGATGCTCACAAAAAAGAGCCCTCGAAAGG
>Belle_p2__coassemble_4154_pt1 | contig 6293 bp, 4 predicted proteins | sample Belle_p2__metabat2_low_PE_017 | metagenome-assembled genome bin Belle_p2 | reverse complement strand
ATATGTATGTAAATTTATATAATATCGTAATGTATTTATTTATTTCTTTCATAATGAAAGGGATTATTGCCTACTACGGCAACAATCCCTTCATGTCGGATATTCATTATCCTTCGTATACATTTGACTTTTATAATTCCATACGTCTTTTTTCCAATACTTCTTCACCATATACATTGGGAACAGCTCCAAACAATGATCTCATTTCCTTTACTCTATCACTTTTTGAAAGTGTGTCCTTTAGCTTCAATGTTCTCTGGTCGTCTAATAAAATAATGACCGGTTCTATTTTAGCTATTGCTAAATACTTGTCCAGGTTTGAGCGAAACTCCTGTACTGTTACCATCATGATCATTCCTTTCAAAAATTCGTTATAAGAACTTGCGTTAGGCGTAACTCTCCATCAATCCCAAAACTAGTCAGGTCAGGACCAGCTAAAACTCTATTCGGGCCATTCAGGCAATTCATCCACTACCCACGCAATCGACATATAGTCATCCAATAGAAGATCAGTGATTTCTTCGTTCTTTGTATGATATACGATCTGATCGAGCCGGTTTTTCCATAATTCATAAATTTCCTTGTCTTTGTCGGCAATCCGTGCCACTTCACAAAATGCCTTTTCTATAGCCCGGTATAACGGATCATACGTATTCCCGAATTCCACGACATCATACACACCGAGCTCGACAAAATACAACGCCATCTCCCCATACCAACGATCATCCGGGCACTCTGTCCGAAAATTCTGAAGGACATTCTTCGCCTCTTTTAATGACCATTTATTCCAGCTGAACGCTTTATCAAGTAGTTTCCTTCTTTTCTCAAATAATTGTTTGATATACTCCTCTCCCAGAACAAGGACATTCATCCTTTCCTTGATCATCGGATCAACTTTATATAGTTCAACAACCAGATCTTTCATTTCTTCAAAATCAAATCCATCAAGCCATTTTTTTAAGCCTCTTTCTGTCAACTTTCTTGCCATTTTCTCTTTTCCTCTTTTTCATTTTTCATGAAACCATGTCATTGCAGTCCAAAGAATTCTTTCATGCGCCGCATCGTTTCTTCATACAGCAATGGAACACACGAAGCGACTTCCGGCATCCCAAGTCCCATTTCGGGCAATCCGCTCTCTAACAGGCCCAGCGTTTCATTCACAGCTTTTCTTTGCGCATCGCCCCGGAAAAACAATTTCAGCTCTGACTGATTATTTTCTACATCCAGTACTTTCATGAACATGCGGAATACCATAAAATTGTATTCCGGACCATGTTCGCGAAGATACTTCTTTCCTGCCGCAGATTCGTTGAGCTTGAACCGCCCTACTCCATTGAGAATAAAATAACGTTCCACAAACGGGCCTGCCAATGGATCGTTCAGGATATGTGTCAGGTTTGAATTGAGCGGCCAGAAAAAGTCGAACATCGTTTTCTGAATGCTTTTCCACTTTTTTCCTTCCTCCACCATCGAGGTGCGCAGGATCGTAAAAAACTCGCTATCCATATCTTTCATGGCCAGTCTGTATGCCAGATGGGTTGAAGGAAAACAAGTTTCCTGTCCATGAAGGGCGTTCCGGCGCCAGCTTTCAGGAAAAATCCATTCCTTTCGCTTGAACCGGTCACGCACCACATTCTTTCGTTCTCCGATCGCTTTCACGTACGAACGCAGTACATCGACCATATCACATGCAGGATCAGTCAGTCCTTCCGGTACCAGTCGTCTGATATTTGCACGCATCGCTTTTAATTCGCTCTTGTTTGCAAACCGCTCAATTAGAATCTGCCAGTCCGCATTCGTATTCAGATCCACATGATACATTTCAAAAAAGAATACACAGACGACCCAGCTGTTGAACGCTTCATTAACCCTGGCACTTTTATTCATCGTCTCCAGCAGTCTGGAATGGTTTTGTTCCATCTCGATCTGCATGAGCGCGTTGACAAAAGAAACGGTCTGACAGAACTGCTGATACAAAGCCGTAGGAAACGGATCGATTTTCGGACTCTCAGCATTCCATAAATAGGCCTCTGTATATTTCGTGTATTCGCAAACCTGATTCTTCTCCTTCGGACAATCCATCAATTCCTGTGCCTTCTTTGCAAGCAGTGTCTGTGGGTATTGTTTAATCAGCCTCTCTAGAAACTGCGTTATCGTTATTACTTTCATACAAGCCATCCTTTCCTATATGGCGGTTTTATTTTCTTCATATCAATCTATTCTATCACTGGCAAAATAATCTGCTTCCTGGTTTCTATTTTTGTCTGCTTCATAGACCAAGTTTAATTTGAGCCATAGTAGCGATATCTGCAAAATCAGCTCCCTTAGGCTTTCCGGGATTCAGATCATGAAAATATACGTTTCCCGGATTGTTTTTGCCAGCAATCATTCGTTTCGTAAACCAATTTTCCGGATCTATAGTAGTTATTATAATTTAATCTTTCCTAAGTGACACCCTCCAGCTGTATTTATTTCAAAAAAGCCAAAACCTCCTTATGCCTCAGCCTTGAAAGATCATCAATAATCAAACCACGAAAAGTATATCAACATACCTTCTCTAATAAAATTATTATATGCCAAGAAAAGGCGCCTGCCTGCGGGAACAGACAAACGCCCTTCTTTCATTTTATTGAATGGGAAAATACTTGTTGCTTGATTATTATAAATCGGGATTTTATTTGAAAGTTTAAATTTTATCTAGGCTTTCTATTCTTTCTTATCCAGGCAGCGAGAATACCAAGAGAAACAGCAAACAGGCTTGTGTAAAGCGCAAGCCGGCTGTCCGCCCCCGTTTTCGTGCCCTTCATTTTTTTCGGCGCCTGCTCTTTCGATCGAGGCCCCTCTTTCTTATCTGGATTCTCTTTTTTATTATATGTATTAATGATCACAAAACCATTGCGGACACTGCCAACAATCGTCGACGAATAGCCATCCACCTTCTCTTCCCTGATCGTATAGACGATTTCCTTTCCGTCCTTGTACTGATCAAGATCCTTGAACGTATACTGCCAGCCGTTGTCCCTGGACAGCTTGCGGGAATCAATTTTCTGTCCGTCCGCATAAAGGTCGACAACCGCATGATCCGCTTCTTTGCCGACCCATTTCTTCGTCACCGGCACAGAGATCCGGCCATCTATCGTATTCGTGATCGTAAACCCCGTTTCGGCCGAACCAGTGATCTGGCCCCTGTATCCTTCCACCTTCTCTTCAGAAACCGTATAGAGGATCTCATGACCATCCGATCCATCGTATTTTGGAAGGTTTTCGAACACATGCTGCCAGTTTCCGTCTTCGCTTAGGATGACCGAATCGATTTCGACATGGTCTACCAGCAGGCTCACCTTGACCGGCCCTGCCGGATCGCCGACCCACTGCTTCGTTACCGGAACCGAAATGGTTTCCGTATTCGTGTTCGTGATCGTATAACCAGAAGCCATATCGCCAGCCGTTTCGGACCTGTAGTTTTCTGCCGCATCCTCCACGACCGTATAATCGATCTCTGTTCCATCAAGGGCATACTGCCGAAGACCATCAAATGTATGGGTCCAGCCGTTGTCTTTGTTCAGCACAATGTTCTGGTCTGTATCAGCGCCGTCTGCCAGTAAACGGACAGTCACCTGATCCACTTCTTTGCCGATCCATTTTTTATTTACTGTAACAGAACGCTTCAGCGGCTGATCGGCAATGGTCTGCACCACGACACCCGACGCATTCACCTGCAAAGTATGCTCTTCTGTATTCAGCTCATACTGTGGGGGAGCCGTCTTTTCCTTTACCACATACGTTCCGGAAGCCAGGGCGTCCGAAGTCACGGTACCGTCTGCACCAGTCGTCAGCTCAAACGAGCTTCCGTCCGGCCCTCTCACTTCAAAAACCGCATTCGGCAAAGTGATCGAATGATCGTTGGCATCCACCTTGATCAGCTTGATCCGGTTGGCCTGCGTCCCCGTTCCGGAACCGCCCGAACTGGAAGAAATATGGGTCGCCGAACGGGACACGCCCTGTTCGCTCGAGGACAGCGTCACGTTGTTGCGCAGCGTCGTGCCCGGAACATACGTCGTACGGTAAGAAAGCCGGTACTGATCGGCGTTCACTGTGCCTAAACGGATCGTAAACGACCGGCCGTCCGGAGCAACAGCCAGCTTGTCGGTCAGATCGACCGTTTCGTACACGGTCGTGACATTGCCGTAACTGTCCATCTCGGCACGCTCAAGCCGGAAACTGTCCGGGATATACGTTTCCGAACCGTTTCCTTCGCTCAGATGGTCGGAAAGAACGACATTGTTCAGCACTGCCTTCTTATGATTGATACGCACCCACCAGGACGCCGCGTCCGCGCTGGATGCCGAAGATCCCCATTTGCCAAGAAGCTCTTCTTCGAGCGCCTGCGGACCGACAACATGCACGTTCACAGGAACGGAACGGACCTTGCCGTTGACCGACACGCTGAAAGAACTGTCTTTGTCGACAGGGACCTGGGACGTGTCAAACCGGGCTGTCAGACGAATATTGCCTTTGACATTTTCTTTTCCTTCGACCCAGCTTGTAAACGTGACCCGCACCAGGCCGCCTTTGTCTTCTGGTCCAGGACTTACATGAGCTGTTGCGATAACGGTCGACCCGTCCGAGCCGTATATATTGAAATCGGCTGCTGCGCTTCCGGAAGGAAACACCATCTGATCGGGCAGGCCGATATCGAAATAGTCGCCTTGCTGCAGGCTGGCTCCATGAGCGCTCGCATCCCAGTCCATGGACAGATAGAACCGGTCCGTATACCACATGTGATCGACTGTCTGTCCGCTCAGATTGTGGATGGCCAGATCCGTGATCTGGGTATCGACCTGTTTGGGTGTTCCTGCCGCCGGCTCTTCCTGGACGGCCTGCGGTGATCCGCGGATCGGATTGTCACCCTCATTTTGTGCCGGGACAAAAGGTTCTGCCCCTTCGTCTGCGGTTTCCTGTGCAGGCTCTTCGTTTTGCACAGAGTCGTCCGCGATCTCTTCTTCCTGCTCTTCCGGCACAGGATCTGGTCTGTTCGTTTCTGTCTGTTCAACATTCGTATCTTCTGCATAGATCAGAGAATTCATTCCCTGAAATGTGACGCACAACGCGATCAGAAGAAGCAGAAACAGAGCAGACCAGCTTTTTTTCTTCACACTCCTCACTTCCTTTCGTGTTTTTCATCATAGGATCCTTGTATATACTCTTTCCTGTCACCACATATTTTGTTCCAGCTCTTTTAAGACGGGATCGGTACCAAAAGCCCACTTTTTCAGAGTTTTCCTTTATGTAAAGGTGACACCTCCATTGTACCTTTTTAAAATTTTAAAGATAGAGCCCGTACGTTCAAAGGGATTTTAAAATACTTTTGTACCAATTAGCAGTAATGTTACTTTTTAACATAATTTGTATAATCCTGAAAAATGTAATATACGGCAGAAAAAAAGCTGAACATGAATTCAGCTTGAGAAAAATCAGATATTGATCATTTTAAGGAGCTTCTGTTTTGATGGCAGCGCAAATGGATATCCATTTTATTCCACATGCTGTTCATCAAAATGCCTTGATCATAAATTCATTACAAATTAACGATTTCGTGTTTTCCATTTAGCCATTGGATGATCTTTGATATTCTTCAATTCTTCGCCACAATATATAAGCTCAGGCATATATTTCTTTTCTTTAAACTGAAATAAAAACTCTTGCTCCTGCTCATCTAATAGGAAGTAATTATTAAAATAATCTGTAATTTTTTGTTTTGCTTCTGATAAGGAAAAAAAATCTTTAGTATTGATCACAGGAATCAAAAACCTTTTAATATCATTTTGAGTTATCGATTCTAAATTGCTTAAATCAAAAGTAAAGTTTCCATCCTCATTACTAATGGCTCTGTGACATCCTCCCCCACCTGAAGAGGTGGGGGCTTCCTTTCACTTAAAAAGCGAACAGTCGGTTCTCGTTCGATGACGATATCTCGTCAAGCATAAGCGAGCTATCCCCGTGTGTCCCACGGTTCTTTTTTATTTACAGGCTATGCCGATACGATCCGCATGCCTTCCGCTCTTATATTGATTGCCGCATTGAGATCCCGGTCGTGATGGCTTTTGCAGTTCGGACAATCCCATTCCCGCATGCCGAGATCTTTTGTTTCGGGGTTCTTATATCCGCATACAGAGCAGGTCTGGCTCGAAGGAAACCATTTGTCGATCCGGATCAGCTGCTTTCCTTGATCTTCTAATTTGTACTTCAGGAAAGTAGTGAACATGCCCCATCCGTTGTCATGGACCGATTTG
>Belle_p2__coassemble_3790_pt1 | contig 7114 bp, 5 predicted proteins | sample Belle_p2__metabat2_low_PE_017 | metagenome-assembled genome bin Belle_p2 | reverse complement strand
ATTTTAGGAGGTAGTATTATGACTAATAATTTTCACGATTTATTTCAGCTTCTTAATCTTCCCGATGACGGCTCTTTTGTCTTGTCGGACATTCACTGCTCAGGATCGGAAAAATCTCTTACGATTTCTCGTCCGCCTGTTCCTACATTTTGTCCTCTATGCCATTCCAGAATGCATTCCAAGGGCATATATACGCGTTCGATTTCTCATCCGGTCTTTCAGGATGGTTCTTCTTTACACATTAAGCTTCGCCAAAGAAAATGGAGATGCCCTCACTGCAATCATCAGTTCAATGAGCGCTTTCCTTTTGTTGATGACTATAAACAGTCCACAAATCTTACTCCCCTGCTTGTCCTTGATGCCATGAAAGATCTTCAAAAATCCGCCCGTGCTGTCGCTCGACAGTTCCAATTGTCCGATACTCAGGTTCATGATATCTTTTCATCCTATGTAGACTTGAAAAGACTTCCTCTGACCGAATTCATTTCTATCGACGAAGTTTATCTCAATATTGATGATTCTCATAAATATGCTTTTGTTATCATGGATTTTGTTTCCGGCGAAATTATCGATATCGTTTCCAACCGCTGGCGCAACACCCTGGAACGTTATTTTCTTTCAATTCCTCTTGAAGAACGTTCCAGAGTAAAAGGAATCATCAGTGATGCTTATAAAGTGTATACGGATTTTCTGCCCCAGTTTTTTCCGAATGCGTCTTCTATTCTTGATTCCTTTCATGTTCTTGCCTTTCTTACCCAGAAACTCAATGATCATCTAAACCAGATGATCCGCACCATAAGAGATAAAAGAAAAAAAGAATGGGAACGTACCCATCCTTCCACGGATATATATAAACCTTCGGATACTCGCGAAATCGTTCTTCTGCGCAATTATCGATGGGTACTTCTGAAAAACGAAAGAAATATCAATCGATCCGATCAGCGTTATTGGCATCCTATGCTCAAGATGTATGTCGATACCGCTACGATCGAAAAGATGTTTTACGATATCGATCCTATGCTCAGAAAGCTCCAGAAGCTAAAAGAGGAATATGTCGATTTCAATGATTCAAAGTTTCAGACAAGCCAGGAAGCAGCCACTGCGTTGAAATTCCTGATTCAAAAATACTGGAGATCCAAACTGAAGATTTTTAACGAGTTTGGCGATTTTCTCAATCATCACATTCAGGAAATCGCGCTCTCATTTACTACAGTAGAAGTTTCAAGAAAAACGTTTCAAGAACAGGAAACCTACTATGCCCGACTGTCCAATGGGCTGATGGAATCTTTCAATCGCAAGCCGAAAGACTATAAGCGCAGCGCACGAGGTGCTTCCAACTTCGATTATACACGCAACCGTATCTTATGGGCCGAAAGAAAAAACCCTTCTATCCTGGGAATCCCGAAATCTGCAGAGGAAATCCATAGCTATTCTTTAAAAGAACGCACGAAAAAGAAGAGGCCGAAAACTTACAAAAAGTAAGAACAGAACGCCACTGTAACATAAATAAAAGAAGCTGACAATTTAATCCAGCTTCTTGTTTTTAACTTTAGGGGGCAACTTCTTTTTTTACAATGGTTAATTAGACCCCTAAAGTGACCCCTAAATTTCTTGGCAAACCCCTAAAGATTTTGGTTAGCCTTTTTATTTCATTCCACGCTTAGCGAACGGTAATAATCAAGCAGAGCAACAAGCAGCTTCACGCTGTCATCCACTTCTTTTTCAGTCATTTCAACAACATGCTCGTAATTTTCCATCAGAATATTTCTTGGCAGATTGTATTTTTCAACCAGATAATCGATCCAGTTGTCTTTATCGGCAACCTGCTGCGAGCTGATGACACCTTCCGATACGATCACACCTGTCACGCCAGGAAATTCTACCGGGATCGACCATTTTACCAGGCCGGCATGGCAAGAATACATTTGAATTTCATGATTGTTCAAAGCGTTCGTATAATTTTCCAGTGTGCAGGCTTCACAGTGATCCAGTGCTTTGGAGCTCATCTTAAGCGTCTTGCAGAAAAAATTTTTCTCCTTCGCACTGTCGACATCGTTGACACCTTGTACAAAATAAGATCTCAGCCCTGTAATTTCATAGTAAAAATCCATTGCACGCTGAATGGCTGTTAATGAATCCATAATCGAAACCTCCCTCGTTGTTTTTTTATACTTTTACAGTTTCATTTAAGCACAAACTGTAAGCGCATTCAAATTATTTTTCCTTTACTTCCTTGTAAGCCTGCTGAGCGACCAGCGCACCCTCTCCGACCGCTGTCACGACCTGGCGAAGCTGCTTGTCTACGACATCTCCTGCCGCATATACACCTTTGACAGCCGTTTCCATATTCCGGTCGACGATCACATAGCCATGTTCATTGCATACACCCAGATCCTTGACACAGTCGCTGATCGGATCCGAACCGACATACGGGAATATACCGGAGCAATCCACAGTCTGTATCTTTCCGGTTTTAACATTTTTCAGAACGATCCCGGTCACCTTTCCATCCGAAAGCACTTCGACCGGTACATGTTCCCTGATAATTTCGATTTTTTCATTTTCCTCGACCTCGCGCTGGAATTTTTCTTCCGCACGGAACTGATCGCGCCGGATGACAATATACAGCTTGTTGACAAACTGGGTCAGAAAGCCTGCCTCTTCAAGAGCCGAGTTTCCGCCCCCGATCACTACGACATCTTTGCCGCGGAAAAAGGCTCCGTCACATACGGCGCAGAAGGAAACGCCTTTGCCGACATTTTCCTGTTCGCCAGGTATGTTCAGCATGCGCTCTTTTGTTCCCGTTGCCAGCAGGACGCAGTTTGATTCCAGGATCGTGCCATCAAGAAGTTCGACGCTCTTATCCTTGTTGACCTTCACTACTTCTCCGGCTTTGTATTCGGCGCCGAACGCAAGCGCCTGGTCGAACATGACCATGGCCAGCTCAGCACCGCCCATTTCCTTGATGCCCGGATAATTCTCGATATGAAATGTTTTCAGCAGCTTTCCTCCCGGCGCGCCGCTTTCGACGATGCACGTTTTCAGGCCAGAACGCGATGCATACAGGGCCGCTGTCATGCCGGCAGGACCAGCCCCGATAATGATAAGATCATATTTTTCGCTCATGATTTTTCCTCGATTCTATTCTTTGTTTTCCAATGCTTCCACACGGTTATGCGCAATTTCCGAAAGCACCCGTTCTTCAAATTCCTTGGCAGAGTCGGTTCCCTGGATCAGCAGCAGATAATTGGCCACTGCCGTCTCTATGATCGTGGACATCGGGCGTCCTGCGCTGACCGGAATACGCATTTTCAGGATCCTGATCCCGAGAATTTCCGAATACTCTTTTTCCTCGATCCCTACCCGGTCATAATCGACGGAGCTTTTAAAGGGTTCGAGGACGATTTCCAGATCGATATTGGTCTGGTGGGTAATCGATGCGACACCATACATTTTTTTCACGTCGATGATCCCTACGCCGCGAAGTTCCATGAATCCTTCGATCATCGGAGTCGGACGTCCGACCAGCTGATTGTGAATACGGTAAATATCGACCCGGTCATCGGCAACGAGCTGATGGCCCCGCTGGATGAGCTCCAGTACAATTTCCGATTTACCGGTTCCGGATTTGCCGGTAATGAGCACTCCCACCCCGTACAGCCGGATCAGTTCGCCATGAAGGATGACGCTTTCCGCAAGCAGTTCATCCAGATAATTGGTCACATTGACGATCACATGCGATGTCTTGTTGTCTGCCATGCAGATCGGAAAGTTTTTTCTCTTGGCGATTTCTTTCAGGATGGGCGGGCACGGATTGCCGTTTGTTACGACGATGGCAGGCGTTTTCGGCCCTGTCAGATATTCAAAAGCACGACGCTGGGATATTTCATCCATTTCCGATTCGATATATCCGATTTCCTTGTCTCCAAGAACGACAAGCCGTTTGACCTGTGTCCCTGGGAAATAGCCTGCAAGTTCGAGACCGGGACGATTTGTATCAGCCAGTGTCACGGGGCGCTGCAGTGCGGCCGCATCACCGCTCACGATTTCCCACGCGAATTTTTCTGCTATATCTCTGACGGTTACCTCGCTCATGCCATCACTTCCTTTCCAGCATTGGTTTCAGATATTGTCCTGTATAACTGTCCGGATCCTGAGCGATCTGCTCCGGAGTTCCGGTGGCAACAACATTTCCTCCGTCGGCTCCTCCTTCCGGACCGATATCGATAATATAATCCGCACATTTGATCACATCGAGATTGTGCTCGATGACCACAACCGTATCGCCGTTCTCGACAAGACGCTGCAGGACCTCGATCAGTTTCTTCACATCATTGGTATGCAGGCCGGTCGTCGGTTCATCGAGCACGAACATCGTTTTTCCGGTCGCTTTTTTCTGCAGCTCCGAAGCCAGCTTGACACGCTGCGCCTCGCCCCCCGAAAGCGTCGTGGCACTTTGTCCGAGCTTGATATAGGAAAGACCGACATCTTTCAATGTCTGCAGCTTATGACGGATCTTGGAAACATTAGAGAAGAAGTCCACCGCTTCCTCTACTGTCATTTCTAATACATCCGCTATCGATTTGTCTTTATATTTGACCTGCAAGGTTTCTTCATTATATCTTTTTCCATGGCATACGTCGCACGGGACGTATACATCCGGAAGAAAATGCATGGAAATTTTTTTGATCCCGTCTCCCTGACAGGCTTCGCAGCGTCCGCCCTTCACATTGAAAGAGAATCGTCCTTTATCGTATCCAAGCAGTTTTGCTTCCCTGGTCTGGGCAAACAGATCGCGGATATCATCGAACACGCCTGTATACGTGGCCGGATTGGAGCGTGGCGTACGTCCGATCGGATCCTGGCCGATCTCAACCAGCTTGTCGATATTTTCCATTCCTTTGATCGTTTTGCATGCGCCCGGCTTGATCCGCATCCTTCCAAGCGAATGCTGGATTCCATGCGTAAGCACTTCTGTCACAAGAGAGGATTTTCCTGAACCGGAAACACCGGTGACCGCGACCATCATTCCGAGCGGAAAATCGACGGTCACCTTTTTCAGGTTGTTCTGGGTCGCATCGACGATACGAATCTTTTTCCCGTTCCCTTTGCGGCGCTGTGAAGGCACTTCGATCTTTTTCTTTCCGCTCAGATACTGACCGGTCAGCGAATCCGGATTGTCCATGATTTCCTGTGGTGTCCCGGCAGCCACGATCTGTCCGCCGTGCACACCGGCCCCCGGTCCTACGTCGACAATATAATCGCTTGCGCGCATCGTATCTTCATCATGTTCCACAACGATCAGGGTGTTGCCAAGATCGCGCATATCTTTCAATGTAGCGATCAGGCGGTCGTTATCGCGCTGATGCAGTCCGATGCTCGGCTCATCAAGAATATACATAACACCAGTCAGTTTCGAACCGATCTGGGTTGCCAGACGGATGCGCTGCAGTTCGCCGCCCGACAAGGTTCCGGACAGACGGTCAAGCGTCAAATAGGAGAGGCCCACATTATTCAAAAATTCGAGACGGGACCGGATCTCCTTCGTGATCAGAGAGGAAATCTTTATTTCGGTCGGATCCAGTTCGATCGTGTTCATAAATTCCAGGGCTTCCTTTACACTCATCTGCGTCCATTCATATATATTTTTCCCGCCAATGCGTACAGCCAGCACTTTTTCGTTGAGACGGGCTCCATGGCACGTATGGCATACGGTTTCGCCGATAAAAGAACCGTACCATTCCCGGTTCCAGGCCGAGTTTGTTTCAAGAAACCGGCGCTCGATCATCGGAACGACCCCTTCAATGAAATCCTCTTTCCGGCTTGTCATTCCTGAGCGGGAATTGAGCGTATAAGCGATCTTCTCATCCGAACCGTATAAAACGTAGTTGAGTTTTTTCTTCGGAATCTTGCTGATCGGCATATTTATATCGATCTTGTAGTGGTCAAGAAGAGCCTGCATGCGCTGCCATTCGAGATTTTCGGTATTTACGATATTTTTATAATACGCGATACCGCCTTCGGCAATTGACCGGCTCCTGTCCGGAATAAGAAGGTCGAGATCGACCTTCTGTTCGATTCCTAGTCCCTTGCATGTCGGGCATGCGCCCAGAGGAGCATTGAATGAGAACAGCTTCGGTTCAAGCTTGGGTACGGTAAAGCCGCAGATCTTGCATGCGTAATTGCTTGAAAGAAGCATTTCCTGATCGACGGCCAGCACATCCACCATCCCTTCGGCTAGATTGACGGCTGTTTCGATCGAATCATAAAATCGCGAACGGTTGTCTCCTTTAACGATGCGGTCGATCACGATATCGATGTCGTGCTTTTTATTTTTTTCCAGCAAATCAATTTCTTCGAGCAGGACGATCTGTCCGTCGATCCGGGCACGGATATACCCTTCCTTGATCATTTTATCGAAGAGATCTTTGAACGTTCCCTTTTTTCCTCTGATCATCGGGGCCATGATCGTACAGCGGGTGCGGTCGGGCAGTTCCATCATCTGATCGACCATTTCCGTAACGGTCGATCCGGTAATCGGTTCGCCATGTTCAGGGCAATAAGGAATACCGATACGGGCATATAAAAGACGGAGGTAATCATAGATTTCTGTTACCGTTCCTACAGTAGAGCGCGGATTGTTCGATGTCGTTTTCTGGTCGATCGCGATCGCAGGCGAAAGTCCGTCGATCTGATCTACGTCCGGCTTTTCGCTGTTTCCTAAAAACTGTCTTGCATAAGCAGACAGGGATTCCATATAGCGCCGCTGTCCTTCGGCATAGATGGTATCGAAAGCGAGAGATGTCTTTCCCGATCCCGATACACCGGTCATGATGACAAGCTTATCGCGGGGGATCCGTAAATTTACATTTTTGAGATTGTTTTCTCGTGCACCTTTGATTGTTATATATTTGTCCATATGATCTCCTAAATCCATTATTTTTGTGATTTTTGTTGTCGTCATCCATTATACCCGTTTGCATAGGAATGTGCAAACCTGCTTATATCATACCCTATTTCTGAACGGGAAACAAAAAAATGTCCTGTATGAGGACAGGACAAAAAAAAGACCCGGCAGCGAGCTATTTTCGCAGGCGCAAGGCCAACTATCGTC
>Belle_p2__coassemble_3572_pt1 | contig 7690 bp, 3 predicted proteins | sample Belle_p2__metabat2_low_PE_017 | metagenome-assembled genome bin Belle_p2 | reverse complement strand
GCTCTGTTCGATCTCGAAGCGTCCGGCTACTTTTATACAAGACTGCAGAACCCGACCAATGATGCGGTCGCGGCCAAGATCTGCGAGCTCGAAGGAGGCAGTGCGGCGATGCTGACCTCTTCCGGACAGGCGGCCAATCTGTTCGCGATCTTCAATATCGCAGGCTGCGGGGATCATGTTGTGTGTTCGACATCGATCTATGGAGGAACATACAATTTATTTGCTGTGACGTTGAAGCGGATGGGGATCGACTTTACATTTGTCGATCCGGACGCTTCGGAAGAAGAACTGTCAGCTGCGTTCCGTCCGAATACCAAAGCGATGTTCGGGGAAACGATTGCCAATCCGGCCCTCACTGTGCTGGATATCGAAAAATTCGCGAAAGTTGCGCATGCGCACGGCGTGCCGCTGATCGTAGACAATACGTTCCCGACACCGATCAACTGCCGCCCGATCGAGTGGGGCGCAGATATCGTTACCCATTCGACCACAAAGTACATGGATGGTCACGGGGCAGCGGTCGGCGGAGCCATCATCGATTCGGGAAATTTCGACTGGGATGCCCATTCGGAAAAATTTCCTGGCCTGACTACGCCGGATGAAAGCTATCATGGCGTGACGTATACGAAGCAGTTTGGCCAGGGCGGCGCTTATATCACCAAAGCGACGACCCAGCTGATGCGCGATCTTGGCGCGATCCAGTCGCCGCAGAACGCGTTTTATCTCAATCTTGGTCTGGAATCGCTTCATGTACGGATGCCAAGACATTGCGAGAATGGCCAGGCTGTGGCTGAATTCCTGGAAAAGCATCCGAAAGTAAAAAAGGTGACGTACTGCGGGCTGAAATCCGATCCCTATTATGAACTGGGACAGAAGTATCTGCCGAACGGTTCCTGCGGTGTCGTTTCTTTTGAACTGGAAGGGGGCAAGGATGCGGCGAAAAAATTCATGGAAAGCCTGAAGATCGCTGCGATCGAGACCCATGTGGCGGATGCCAGAAGCTGTGTGCTCAACCCGGCCAGCACGACCCACCGTCAGATGAATGACGAGGAACTGAAGGCGGCCGGTATCGCACCGGGTCTTGTACGTTTCTCCTGCGGCTTAGAGGATACCCGGGATCTGCTGGATGATATTGCCCGGGCGCTGGAGGCGTGCTGACATGCCCATCAAGATTCCTGAGGATCTTCCGGCAACAAAGACGCTCAATGAGGAAAACATCTTTGTGATGACAGAAAAGCGGGCGCTTTCGCAGGATATCCGTCCACTGCATGTGGTGCTCCTGAATCTGATGCCGACCAAGATCGAAACCGAAACGCAGCTGGCCAGGCTGCTTGGTAATACGCCGATCCAGGTCGAACTGGAACTGATCCATACGAAAAGCCATGAGTCCAGACATGTGTCGAGCCGGCATCTGGGCCGGTTTTATCGAACGTTCGACGAGATCCGCCACAATAAATACGATGCGCTGATCATTACGGGAGCGCCGGTCGAACAGATGCCTTTTGAAGAAGTCGAATACTGGGATGAGCTTTGCGAGATCATGGAATGGTCGAAGACGAATGTGTATTCGTGCTTTCATATATGCTGGGGCGCGCAGGCTGGTCTCTATTATCATTACGGGATCCGGAAACACGACCTGAAGGAGAAACTGTTCGGGGTGTATCCGCATCAGGTGGAGCGTGCTTCCTCGATTTTGTTCCGCGGCTTTGACGATACGTTCATGGTCCCTCATTCGCGCCATACGACTGTGCTGCGCGAAGATATCGAAAAGATCGATGATCTCAAGATCCTTGCTTCCAGCAAAGAGGCGGGTGTGTTTGCGATCTCGACCGAAGGGGGCCGGCAGGTCTTTATTACCGGTCATGCGGAATATGATCCGCAGACGCTCGAAAAAGAGTATTTGCGGGACAAAAACGCCGGACTGCCGATCCACGTTCCATACAATTACTATGAGGACGATGATGAAACGAAGCCGATCCGGATGACATGGCGTTCGAGCGCGAACCTGCTCTATGCCAACTGGCTCAATTATATCGTTTACCAGACGACACCGTACGATCTCGAAAAGATCGAGATGCTCAAAGAGTTTCGCCACGACAGATAAAAGAAAATCAGGAAAAGATTCCTTCGGGAATCTTTTTTTCTGCAATGATCGAAAAAAAGAGTACAGCTGATGTTCAAAAAACAAATTGTGAAATGGAAAAGCCAAGAAATCAGGAAAAGGAATTCGTACTTTATTTATACCATAATAAGACATAAAGATATAACAAATAATACTTGAGAAACCGATTTCAAAATGAAATAATAAAATAAACAGGAAGGATAATGAGAGTGTAGAGGAGGGATAAAGAAGCGGCAATAGGATCGGGCCGGATGGCTGCTGCACATGGCATTGGTCTGAGAAAAAATGCTGCGATCCAGAATAGGAAAAAACGCATGATGAACAATGATTTGGCGTGCCGGACCGATCGCTACAACACTTTTATTCCGGAACGCAAGATGGAAATTCATAAATGTGCAGGTGTTCGATGAAGACAGGATAGCAGAGAAGCTGTCCTGTTTTCTTTTGTTATAAGGTAATGACATTTATCACTTTCGAAACCGTTTTCATTTTGAGATAGTAGGGGTACAAAAGAGGAGAGCAGGAGAAGAAAGAAGTATGAAGAAGCAGAAAATTTTGCAGGTTGTTGCTGTGGGCACGATCAGTTTAAGTGCGGTTTTAGGAACAAATGTTTCGGTTTACGCACTGGAGCAGTCAGACATTGTTGATGAAAACGAACCGGTAGCAGAGATACCGGAAAACATAGAAGCGGATAATGGAGTGGTTGAAGAAGATCCCTGGATCAAAGAGCAGGATCCGGACGCAGTTAAACCCGGCGATAATGCTTCATCCGATACGCTGAATGAAGAGGAAGAGAAAGTGTCTTCTGAAACGTCAGAGCCAAAGGATGAACCCTCTCTGCAGACAGAGGATCAGAAGAAATCGGAAGAAAAGAAAGAAACTCGTGAATTTTCTGATCCGGGCACATTGCCGGGGCTTTCCGGAAATGTGGAATATGCAGAGAATGGGTATCGTCTGATGAAAACAGACGGCAATAATCTGGCCCTTAGTACGGTTACGGGAAAAGCGTTCGAATTTGATGCGGATATTGAATATATTGACGGTCAAAATGTATCTCTCGTATTTGGTCATGCCGATAGTAAATTTTTTGGCCTGGAATTCAAACGGGAAAATTCAGGAGAGATTTTGGTCAAGCTGTTTCAGGACGGACCTGGAGGCTTGGGAGATGAAGTGATTTCATATGTTCATGCCGGAACAAGCGGCGAAAATAAGAAGATCCATGTGTATGCTGCTGTGAACAGCAAAAACGATCTGACCATTGCGGTCAACAACACTCCTGTAACATTCAGTTTTGCCAAGGATTTTAAATCCCATTACAAAGGCGGACAGTTTGGTTTGCTCACATTCAATACAGAAGCAATCGTATCCAATATCGTGCTGAATGCACATAAAGTGGAAGAAACCGATCCGGATCCAGACAAGGACCAGGATACCCCGGTAGACAGCGGCGCATTCAGTAACGTCGGATCGGCGGGCATGTCGATCGATGAAAATGGCAGCTTGATCCTTGAACCGGACGGGGATCATTTCGCGATGCTCGATACCTTGACAAGGCCGGCGAATGATTTTAGCTTGTCGGCCGATGTGCAGCTGCTTGCCGGCACCGGAGAACAAAATGACATGTCTGCAGCTCTTGTATTCGGTGCAGCCAACAAAAAAACGCCAGGAACAAAATGGTATGCGGCCAATGTTGATTCAAGGCGCAAGACTGAAGCGGACTTCTTCCGCGTATTTGGCGCCGGGAAAGATATTTTGCCGGGCGGTGCTGTAAACGATGTGGATCTGAATCAGCCGATCCATCTGGCAATCGATGTCAAAAAGGACGGGACATTCACGTATCAATTCGGGAATACAGGCTCTGCGCTTCATGAAGCAAGCGGCACGATCGAAAACTGGGAAGGCGGTTATGTCGGTCTGCTGACATTCTGTGCCAAAGCGGCCTTTACGAATGTCCGGTTTGTCGACCGGACGGTAGAAGAGGAGAAAACACCGATCGAAACCGATGAGCACTGGCAAACCAATCTGGGCGACTCAGTTGCCCAGGGCGGAGAATGGACGATGAGCGATAACGGATTATCCTCCAATGCGGTTGGTCAGGGCGATACGTTCCTTATTTCCGAAATGGAAGGGAAGAACTTCGTCTACGAAACTGATCTTTCCTATAACAACAATGAGGGAGCTGCCGGATTGCTGTTCCGTTTCCAGAATACCGAAAACGGCAAAGAAGGCTATGCGGTCAATGTGGATGCCGGAAGCCATAAAGCGAAGTTCTGGCGCTGGGAAGCGGATCAGGCGCAGCAGCTCATCAATGAAACAGAGGTCGAAAAAGCGGATACATATCATTTGAAGGTCGTATGCATCGACGGCTCGATCCAGTACTGGGTCAATGATGTCCTGATTGCCAACCTGGGCGATTTCACGATGCAGAAAGAGGATCTCGGACAGACAACAATTGTCAAAAAGGGATATTACGGACTGCTCAACTGGAACAGCGAAGCTGTTTTCCAGAATACGAAATTCACGGTTCTGGATGAGAACAATACACCAGCCGTTTCGGATGTAACGGTTGGCTCGCGGTCCGGAACGGTGGAGTCGAAGGCACAGTTCTTCCCGGAATCCCCGACATGGATGCAGTACGTGAAAAATAATGCAGAAACGGTATTTATCAATACCACAAAAGATGCGGGTACCAAGGTTACGTTTGAAACAAACGGAAAAACATATACAGAAGGACAGGATATTCCGGTTGCGGAAGGCGCGAACTGGATCACGATGACAGTGACCAACGGCAGCGCGTCACGGACGTACCGGCTGAATATCCACCGTTTTGCGACAGACAATACGTATTACAACGAACCATATCGAGATCAGTATCATTATTCGGTCAAGGAAGGCTGGGCCAACGATCCGAACGGTCTGGTTTACTACAACGGAACATATCATATGTTTTATCAGTTCTATGATGACGATGCGTGGGGACCGATGCACTGGATGCATGCAACAAGCAAGGACCTCGTTCACTGGACGGAAGAGCCGGTCGCTTTCTATCCGGATATGAACGGCACCATGTTCTCAGGCTGTGTGGCAGTCGATGAAACGAATGCTTCCGGACTGTTCAGTACGGACAAGGGCGGATTGATCGCCTATATTACAGTCAACGGAAACGGACAGAGGATCAAGCTCGCTTACAGCGAAGATGAAGGAAAGACATGGAAGAAGTCGGACAAGATCGTAGCGGACTGGAGCAATGATTCGCTTTATAATAAAGACTTCCGCGACCCGAAAGTGTTCCAGTGGGAAAATACGTGGTTCATGGTCGTGGCAGGCGGACCGTTACGCATCTATTCAAGCCAGGATATGGTCAACTGGAAAGAGGAATCAGCCTATGCCGATCTGCATACCGAATGTCCGGACCTGTATCCGCAGGAAGTGGATGGACAGATCAAATGGATCCTTTCCCGCGGAGGCCGCTACTACAAAGTCGGCGATCTGAAACAGGTGAATGGAAAATGGACGTATGTACCGGATGACTACTACAAAGATAAAGACGGTGTCATGAATTTCGGACGGGATTCCTATGCAGCCATGACCTATTATGTTTCGAGCTTTGGCACATCTGCAGATCCGACAATTCCGGATATTGTCGAACTGAACTGGATGAATACGTGGGATGATTACTGCAATCAGGTAGCAGAAACGGTAGGGCAGAAGTACAATGGAACATTCAATCTCCATTTGAAGGTCGGTCTTGTAAAAGACGCGAACGGAGTATACCGGCTGACCCAGACGCCGATCGATGCTTATAAAGAACTGCGGGGACAGGAGACAAAGGTATCGCAAAAAGCCGGTGCCGGCAACGATCTTCTTAAAGATTTCCAGGGCACAAGCTATGAAATCGTATCACGATTCATGCCGGAAGCCGGAACAAAGAAAGTCGGTTTCAAGGTCCGGACCGGAACGAACGGCGAAGAAACATCCATCCTCTACAATATAGAGACGAACACTCTTACGCTTGACCGCTCAAGATCCGGCATTCAGATCACAGGAAAATTCTCGGAAACGAACAGCCAGGATCTTTCGGAACTTGTTCAGAACAGCAAAGCGACACGCAACGCAGATGGTTCGATCGATCTGCACGTGTTTGTCGACGCAAGCAGCGTAGAAGTGTTTGCCAATAACTATACTGCCGCAGGCGCCAACCAGATCTTCCCGAATCCGACATCGCGCGGAGCAGAAGTTGTCGTAGAAGGCGATCCGTGCCAGGTCGATCTGCAGATCTATTCTCTGGAATCGATCTGGGATAAGGAAGAGGCGAAGGCATCGATCGCCACAACAGATGCCGTGAAACAGACTTTGTATGAAAGAAAATCGAAAAAGTTGAATGCATATATTCTACCAATCGACAAGAACCAGGACATTGTATGGTCATCGGATCATCCGGAAACTGCTTCGGTCGATAAAAATGGTACAGTCACTGGTCTGAAACCTGGAACGGCAGTCATTACCGCAGCCTCGAAAGAGGATCCGGAACAGAAGCTGACTTTCGAGATCACTGTCAAGGAAGACAATTTCCAGACAAATATCAAAGACTGGAATGCGGCAGGAAACTGGAATATTGAAAAAGACGAACTGATCAATGAAAACGAGAATCAGAACACATATTCTATTTCAAAAGAAGTATATGAAGGCGATTATACCGTATCAGCCGATGTAAAATACGAAAAAGGGCTGGTCAACATCTTCTTTGCCAGCAATGCCGACCCGTTCACTGGCAACGCGTATGCCGTACAGCTAAGAGAAGACAATACTCTGCGTCTGTTCCGGTTCGCGAACGATGGCGTCGATGAAAAGAGCGCAGCACTTGATCAGAAACTGAACGATGCGGTTTATCATCATATCGAAATCGCAAAGAATGGCAAAACAGTCACAGTTTCTGTAGATGGAACCAGGAAACTGGAACATACATACGCACAGACTGAAGCCTATTACGACAAGGCTCATGTTGGTGTCGGATTGTGGAACGGAAAAGTTTCCTTCAAAAACTTTACGGTAACCCGAAACACCAACAAAAAGGCTCTGGAAGCAGCGATCCAGGAAGCGAAAGGGCTGAAGGAAACAGACTACACGCCAGAAAGCTGGAAAACAGTAAGCGAAGCGCTGGCAGCAGCCGAGAAAGTCGTACAGGATGAAACGGCAACGCAGGAAGAAGCGGACAACGCCACGAAAGCGCTGAACGAAGCGGTCGCTTCTCTCGAAAAAGCGTCACATCAGCCAACTTTAGGAGAACAGATCGTACAGACTGTCGTAAAAGTTGTAAAAAAAGTATATAATTTCTTGAAAAAACTTTTTGGACACTAGGAAAAATAAATAAAATTCTCTCCAAAAAAAGCGCTCGACTTTCCTATGAAAGCGGGCGCTTTTTTTTATGGGTTCTTTTCATTGATTTTCTGTTCAAGCTCCATGAGCGCGATATCAAGATCTTCATCCCCGTCGATCATGGCACGAATGCCTGCATCAAGCTTATTTTTGACCGATTCATCCAGATACGTTTCATTTTGTGCGGAGTAG
>Belle_p2__coassemble_3478_pt1 | contig 7982 bp, 3 predicted proteins | sample Belle_p2__metabat2_low_PE_017 | metagenome-assembled genome bin Belle_p2 | reverse complement strand
GCTGAGAAGGCGAACGGTCCTGGAACGGGTATGGAAATCGCGCTTAGATGGGCGCGAACGGCCATTTTTTTTCAATCGTACATTCTCCTTTCCGGTTCAGATCATAAGCAGACATGGCATTCCTCCTTTCGGGACCAGAAAAGGCCCTATCTATATATATGTATTTTGAAGAGGAAAGTGGACATTTTTTTGAAGAATTTTCAGAAAATTTTTAATGGATCGGTTTTTTGGGACAAGAACCGTGCATCTCGGGACAGCAGGGATGTAAATGAAAATAAAAAGACTATTATAAAAAATAACAATGTGAGCGTTTATAAATCTATACAGAAAGGACATTTGAATATGAAAAAAACACATATTTACGGTGCGGTTGCGGCTGCGATGCTGCTGGCTCCCGTTACAGCCCAGGCGCTGGCAAAAGAAGGGGAACTGCCGGATCCTACTGCCGTACAGGAAGGGGAAGAGGCTGTTGTGATCGATACAACGGCTGCAGAGAAAACCGCAGCAGACAAAGGAAATCAGGAAAAGAATTTGGATCTCGATCCGGTTAAAACATCGGCACCGTATACGGGCACAATGAGTACAACGCCAGAAACTGATGCGAAAGAGGTGCAGGGTCCGGAAGTTTCGTGATTCCAGTATGGTACTGGAACAGAAGAGGATCCGTATCAGGTATCGAGCGCGGGCGAACTGGATGCGGTCCGATACGATCTGAATGCGCACTATGTACAGACCGGAAACATTGATCTAAGTGGTGTGGAATGGATGCCGTTTGGTATGGAGACGGAAACACAAAGCACCCAGTCCTTCACAGGTGTATTTGATGGGGCGGATTACGCGATCTCTCATTTGCAGATCAAAGAATCGCAATATAAGGTGGCGGATGAGTTTTACGGGCTGTTTGCGAAAAACGAAGGGATCTTGAAAAATATCCGTCTGCTGGATGTAGATATCGATCTGGATATGGCCAATATGCCATGGAACAAACAGGAAGAGGACGAGTCGGTAAAGCTTGCGGTTGGCAGTCTGACCGGATGGAACGGGGGAACGATCGAAAACTGCGAAGTGTCAGGCTCGATCGACGTTTATGTAAGCAACTGGTCTTATGATGGTATGGATCATTATGCCATGCAGCATGGAGGAAACATAGGAGGAATCGCAGGACGTACCGAAAGCGCGACACCTATTTCAAACTGCACGAATTATACGAACATTTCTGTTGATTCCAGACAATCGCTCGATGTCGCACCGATGGCGACGGGCAAGTATATTGGCGGAATTGCCGGTTACGCCACATGCAGTCTTTTGAACGGAAAAGCCGATCATACGGTTATCCGCGACTGTGTGAATTCAGGTTCGATCACTGTCAATCATTTGATCGGTATATATACAGGAGGTATCGCGGGACACTGTACGGGCAAAGTGGCAAACGTGATCAATTATGGCAATCTGGATCTGGAATTTCTTCTGGCAGGAAATGCGGCAGGAAGCGTCATCGGATTTCTTGGCAACACAAAAAATATGAATACGCAGGAAAAGGTGATTTCTTCTGTAGAGCGGGCAGTTAATTTTGGCAACATGAAACTGATCGGCAGCAGCGCGTCCTTTTCTTTGATGAGCGGAATTCCTTCGGTCAATGGAATGGTCGGTTTTACGGAGCAGAGCAGCATCTTGGCCAATCTCTACAATTTAGGACAGGAATTGAATGCGTATAACAGAACACAAAACGGTTCTTTGGAAAGCAGCGCCGATACGATGTATTTAAAACGGATCGTGCTTCTGTGGGCCTTTGAGTCCCCAAATCAAATGATGAATGCTTTTGTCAGCTCGGATCTTTCGATCAATGGAAAGCGGGTTACGGAACAGACGCAGACCGATGAAGACAATGGACTGTCCGTAGAACGCGATCAGCTCATAAAAATGGTAAAAGAGCAATGGCCCGATCTTCTGATCGTACGGCCTGGAGACACATTGGACAGTCCGGACGTACCGATCTTAAAGGCAACCTTTGCTCAGGATGGATATCAGGTCAAAGCAGAAACAAAAGAAGATCTGACAGGATTGCGGATCGTGATCGACGAAGCAGAAGCCGACAACAACTTCGGCCTCTCCTCTGATTATCAAACGAAAGGATATGATATCCATTTTGAAAACGAGGAAGGAAAAGAAGTCAGCCGAAACGGTAAATTTACAGTACGGATCCCGATCCCGGAAAATTTCATGGGCAAAGAAGTCCGACTGTTCCATAAGGAAAATAAAGATTCCATTGCGACAGAACTTCAATTCAAGATCATTGACGGCAAGTATTACGAGTTTGAGACGACATCGTTCTCGTGGTTTATCGTTGCCAGTCAAACTACAAATACAGAATCGACTACACAAGCCAATGAACCACAGGAAAAACCAGCACAACCAGATACTAAACCTACGGCTAATGCTGGTCAAACTACAAAAGTGGTTCCATTAAAAGCGGCACAAGCAAAGCAAGCAGACGACAATACAGATACCAGAACCTCGCCAGATACGGGTATCGCCATTCATAAGTCAAATCCCTTGTTTGTCAGTTTGTTAGGTATGATCTGTTTAGGCTTCCTGACCGGAAAGAAAAGAAGACTTTAAAAAAACAAATTTTCTAAAAATAGAGATTGCAAGGGAGGCTACTCAAACTTTAAGGGGATCAAATAAATCAAGATGAACCGTCTATGATAGAGAATAACTTCATAGACGGTTCATCTTTTTAACTCTTTTATTCATTGATCCGGATCTCTTTGTCTCTGGATTCCATATAATTCAGCAGATCATGACGGAACTGCCTCAAGGCCTGCGCGCTTTTCTCATTGTGGATATATTCCATCAGCTGCTTCGCATACTCCGCCTCCAGAATATCCCTGGAAAGCTTTTCTTTTTCTTTACGGACAAAACGGAAGAGAGAAACAAACGTACAAATATTGATGATCCCCAGGAACGCCAGGACCAGCCAGTATGTCTGCGAGAAGAACAGGACATTGATCGGCTCGATCATCTGACACGCGCACAATGCCACCAGGATCACATTGAGCAGCAGCGAAAGAAGATATCCGCTCATCTTTTCGTTAAGAAGCATGGCCTTTGAGAAAAGCACGATCATGCCGCAAAGGATGATCAGCAACAGACAGGACCCGAACACATACATTAGGAACATATCGCTCATGTGCAGCCGGCTGAACTCCGCCAGCCGCGGCGAACGCTCGAAGACCAGATAAAACAGGACACCACCAAGCACTTCGGAAATCACGAGCGCCAGCTGGCAAAGCAGCACACCAAACATCACCCGTTTCCATGTCTCGTTTCGGCTGATCCGTTTCAGAAAGACAATTTCCAGAACACAGTTCAGGACATTGCGCGCGATCATCATGCTTTGCGGCACCAGAAGACCAGCCGGATACACAACACCCATCATGAAAAAGATCGTCTTCAGAAAAAAAGACCATTTCTTCTCCCGGGCAAAAAACAACGTATAAAAAAGGGAAATCGTTCCTGCCTGAAATATAAAAATGAATAGAAAAACCATGATCTCCATTCCCGAAACCCTTCTTTCTTTCCCGCAGTATAGCATCCAGAAAGAATGAATATCAACTATAATAGTCATTTTTAATAGGAGCAAAGAGAAAGAGAGAAACGATCGAGGATGTTATGATTACATTATAAAAGGAAGTGTCAGCTATGAAATACCCAATCTCATTCGAAAAAACCACAGCTTTTATATGTGTCACTACATTGTTTATAACCTTATCACAACCGCTATATGCCACAGAAGCAGCTGGTGAAGAAACCGGCACTTCATCAGACAATACGATCGAACATACGACACCTGAAACGTCGCAAACCGGCTCGTCCGCATCCGAAACGGATGAAAACTCCATAACGGCCAATTCAGATTCTTCCGAAACAGAAGCATCCGAAACAGAACCATCCGAAACGGAAAGCGATACAAATACCGAAACACAAGAATCATCGGATACCGAATCAAGATCCGTAGAACCCGCCACCGAAGGCATCGCCATTGATCCCGCCAACTTCCCGGACCCCGTCTTCCGCACCTATGTATCCGCTCATTTCGATACAGACAAAGATAACATCCTGACCAATCAGGAAAGGGAAGCCGTCACCAACATCCAGATCAACGATCAGGCACTCGGATCGCTCGAAGGGATCCGCTATTTTCCGAACCTCGAAACACTCAACTGCTACAGCCAGGCCCTGTCCTCGATCAATGTGAGCGAAAACATTCATCTGAAAACACTCATATCCCACTTCAACTATTCGCTGACCAGCCTGATCCTGGGCAGCAAGCCCGAACTCACATACCTTGACTGCTATGGAACGAACCTTTCCAGCCTCGACATCAGCCAGGCACCAGCCCTGGAAACAATGATCTGCACATCCACGCCATTGCAGTCGCTCGACGTATCGCACAATACCCGTCTGCGCACCCTTCAGTGCAACAACACGTATATTGCCACCCTCGACATCGCCAATCTCAGCGAACTGGTCGAACTGCAGGCCTTTCGCACGCCTTTGACACAACTCGACATCCGCAACAACCCGAAACTGCAGCTTTTATGGGTCAACTGGACAAAACTGACAAGCCTCGATACTTCCAATAACCCCGAACTGACCGATCTGCTCGTCTACGACACCCCGATCCAGACCCTCGATCTGACAAACAATCCGAAGCTGAGCTCGCTAGTCGCCGCCTATACGCCAGGCGAAAACAATTTCTGCTACATCAATCTGCCATCCGGACAGACCGGCTATGCCGAACTGCCCGCCCAGAATACCCTGTATCTGGACACCAATTCGACAACCATCGATCTGGAAGCCCGGTTCCCCGGCATGAAGACCGATCATATTTCCGATCTGAAAGGAGCCGTTCTCAACGGCAGCAGGCTCAGCGGATATCATAACGGAACACCCGTCACCTATACATACGACTGCGGGCAGGGCAGAACGATCGAAGTCGCCATCCATATCAACACCACCCAGATCAAGCCCAACTTGTCGATCGTACGCAATCTGAGCAAGATCTATGACGGAAACCCCGTATCGCTTGAAAAAAAAGACCTCGATATGGACGGAGCCGACGGCCCCCTCACCATCGAATGGTACAAAGAACAGCAGGATGACCTCGTTTTGCTCGAACAGCCGCCCGTAGACGCCGGACGCTACGTCGTCAAAGTCACCATGGCCGCGACCGAAACAAGCACACAAGCCCAGACAAGCCAGCGCTTTACCATCGCCCAGCAGCCCAACTACTGGATCGAAGACCCGCACATGCCATCCCACACGTATGACGTACAAGCGCCGGAACCGCAGGCCCGTCCAAATACAGGCACCGTGCAGTTCAGCTATTCGACATCGCAGGACGGACCATGGCAGGACGAACCATTCATCAACGCCGGACAGTATTTCCTGCGCGCCCAGGTCCAAGGAACAAACAACATCTCGTCCCTCGAAACGATCGTTCCGTACCAGATCGACAGGAAAGCTGTCGAGAATGTTCCGACCCCCGAAGCGTACGGAACAAGCGGGCAGTCCCTGTCCCAGATCGCGCTGCCAGCCGGATGGACATGGACAAACCCCAACCAGTATCTGCACGCAGACAACGAGCAGTTCACCGCCTATCTGCCCGTTGACACCGCTAATTACGACTACTCCAATGTAGAAGGCTTTTCGCCTTACGAAAAGGCCGTAGTACGCCTGATCCATATTCACCGCAGCAATCTGCCAAACCGCTGGGTACGCTATCCATCCATCGAAAGCTGGACCTACGGACAGACCCCATCCAGACCAGACGCCCTGGCCACGCTGGGAAGCTATGCCATCCAGTACACCTACTTTGAACGCAATGATCTGACCACACCGATCGAAAAGCCGGCCGATGCGGGGCTCTATACCCTCGTAGCGCAGATCCCGGGCACATCCGATTACAGCGGATTGAGCGGCCAGACCGATTTCGAGATCCGAAAAGCCGCCAACACATGGACAGAGCAGCCCGCCATCCAGAGCTGGACCTATGGACAGGCACCATCCAGACCAGCCGGAACAGCAGAAAACGGAACAGTGCACTTTTCCTACGCCGTTACACAGGATGGACCATTTACGGACGAGATCCCGGTCAATGCCGGAACATACGTCATGAAAGCCGAAGTGCCAGGATCGAAAAACTATGAAGCGCTATACGCCTATGTGCCATTCACCATAAAAAAACAGATCGTGAACGACGTGGAAACGCCAGAAGCCTACGGCACATCGACCATGCAGCTCAAGGACATCCCGCTGCCGCAAGGCTGGGCATGGACCGATCCCGAACAGTACGTGTACGACGCCAACCGCCATCATGAAGCGTATTTTATAGCCGACACCGCCAATTACGATTATTCAGCCGTGCCAGGCTACGATCCCGATACCGGCACCATAACCCGCACGATTGCAGTGCAGCTTTGCGCCGCCAGCAATGAATGGACCCAGCCCCTGACCATAGAAGACTGGGCTTATGGCCAGAAGCCATCCGCCCCTAAGGCACAGGCAAAATATGGCAGCGAAACGATCCGGTACGAGTATTATACCGACACATCGCTCAGCACCCCAATCGAAAAGCCGACCGAAGCCGGCACCTATGTCGTGCAGGCCGTCATCCCCGGCACAGCCGACTATACCGGACTGAAAGCGCAGGCATCCTTTACGATCCGCAAAGCCGACAACAGCTGGCTCCTGGGCCTGATGCAGAAGGATTATGTTTACAATGGCCAGCCCCCGAAACCATCCGCCATCCCGAAAGACGGAACAGTCCGTTTTACATATGCCACAGATCCCGAGGGCCCGTTCACAGACAATGCGCCCGTCAATGCCGGAACGTATTATGTCAAAGCGTATGTGCCGGAATCGAACAACTACAACGCGCTGGAAACGGTTCAGTCCTTCCAGATCCTGCGCCAGATCGTAGACAATGTTCCATCGCCAGACGTGTATGCCGCATCACAGACCCGGCTGCAGGATATCGCGTTGGAAAACGGATGGAAATGGGCACAGCCTGATACCATCCTGACCTCTGAAACGAGAAAGCAGGTCATCACAAAAACAGTCGATCCGCAGAATTACGATTATTCGAACGTCGAAGGCTACGATCCGCAGACAAATACCATCACGCGTACGATCACGATCGAAATTAGCCGGTTCGACAATGAATGGATCCATCCGCTCGAAATAAAAAACTGGACATTCGGCCAGTCTCCGTCGGTACCCGCCGCCATCCCGAAGTACGGAAATGTCGGCTACGTATACACCGATCTGGACGGAACACCACTCAAAGCCAAGCCCGACCAGGCCGGCACCTATATTTTATACGCCTATGTGACAGGAACAGCCGATTATGCCGGACTGCACGCAAGCCAGCGCTTCACGATCGAAAAAGCAGACAATACATGGACCATCCCGCCAGCCATCGACAATATGGTGTACAACGGACAGTCCCCGCAGCCTCAGGCACAGGCAGCCGTTGGAACCGTACAGTTCCAGTACAGGAAAAAAGGGGAGGACAGCTGGACCAGTGAAGCGCCGGTGAATGCCGGCATCTATGAAATGAAAGCGTCCGTAAGCGCGATGGACAACTACAATCCGCTCGAAAGCGGACCGATCCAGTTCGAGATCAAAAAAATGCCTGCAGAAACCATCCCGACACCCGTCGTCTACGCCCTTTCAGGAAGCGTGCTCAAAAATGTTCCTCTCCCTGCCGGCTGGTCATGGCAGGATCCGGCAATCGTATTGAAGGCAGGAAATGAAACACAGACAGTGATCATGCAGGCCGACGATCCGAACTATGACTATTCGAATGTCGAAGGCTATGATCCGGAAACGAAAACGATCGTAAGAAAAATAACGGTCCATTTGAGCCAGCTCGACAATGCATGGATCGAACCGCTTTCCATCGAAGACTGGACGTA
>Belle_p2__coassemble_3415_pt1 | contig 8205 bp, 10 predicted proteins | sample Belle_p2__metabat2_low_PE_017 | metagenome-assembled genome bin Belle_p2 | reverse complement strand
AATTCATTGAGAGAATAGAGGGTATTGCAAAAATAGTATATGGAGAGAGAATATGAAAAAGATTAAAAGAATTATTCCGATTGTTTTTGTACTGACTTTATTGCTCAGTACATATGTGTTTGCACATAATTCGGTACCTCAACAACAAACCGGATTGGTTGAACTGACGTATCAGGAATTGTTGGATAATGACCTAGCAGAGAATTATCTCGTTTTTTCACGAGATGATTGCCCTCATTGTGTAAAGTTTTATGAAGAACTTGATAAAATTCTTGAAGAAGACTCGGAATTATTGATTTATTATGTTGATACCGGAAAATTAACAAAAGAAGAAAAAGACAATCTTCAAGAGCTATATGATTTATATTATGTGCCGACGTTTCTTTATATAACGAAAGATCACCAGAAAGTCATGTATTTTGGTGATTATGATTATGCCTCAATTAAAGATTTTATTGTAGAGGAGAAATAATATGAAAAAAATTATGTCAATCATTTCAATGGTTTGTGTATGTTTTTCAATGGCTTTTGGTTCCGCTATACCAGTAAATGCAGAGGGCACTGGATGTTCAACTTGTGGTATTGAAGATACTGATGGATCAATTCAAAAAACGCTCGAAGAAGTATTAGACTACACTGATGAAGAAAAAGAATTGGTTATGGATAGTGTAAAAAATAGTCCTTATTATGAAGATAACATTGATTTTATCGAAAATAGCGATCGGATAAATGTCTATAAAAACGATACAGCAGATTCATATTTTACTGTTTCCTATATCCAAAAAGATAATGAACAAATAACTGGAACTCTGATATTTGCAGTAAATCAAGAATATGAAATTGAAGGTGTATTTGGAACAGAAAAAAACCTGGAAAAAAGCGAAATCGAATTAAAAGATTATTTTGAAAACACTACACAAGTTTATTCTGTACAGCCAAGAAGTGACTGCTATACACTACGGTGTACTAGGCAAGAAGTTCGAGGTACTTCAACGGATGTTGGATGGGGATGCGATGTAGCAATAGGTTTAAGTTGTGGAATAATTTTACAATCCATTAATCCTATTATCGCATATGTTGTTTGTAGAATAGGCGTTGTTGCGGCCTGTACCTCAACTCCAGCAGGCATGTATTGCGCTCAAATGACAAGAGTGAATGTGTGTCCATATTAAATAGTAAATTATGAGCATTTTATTTCTAGTATTAGGCTTATTACCAGTTTTTCTTTTCAATTTTAATACATTCGATGCACTAAACTTTTCTAACAGAGAGCAGAATTTATTCACAAGTTTATATGTGTTGTTCTGTTGTTTTGCACCTTATATTTTGAGAAAGAATAATAAAATAGGCAGAGAAAAGTACATTCTTATAATTGAACTGATCATATTTGATCTATTTTGTTTGCTGTACATTAAATTAAATCCTGTTACTTATGTTTTACAGGTGATCGTTATTGGGGCTTATTTTGTTTATGAATGGTGGAAAGAGAAACATTAACTCTTCTTCTTTTACTCTATGTAGCCTACTTAGAATCAAGAGGTGGGGAATCTACTGATTCCGCAGAAAGATAGAGAGTAGAAAAGGGAATGATAGAATCAAATTATAATATTCGGAAGGTTGGGTGAAAGTAGTTAATGTAAAGTAAGTTGGAAACAGGTCAGGTGCTATTCAACTTCCAGTTCATTTAATATATTGAAGTATGGACTGGAGGTTTTTTCGTTAGCGAATCAAATAAAAATCCGAATATTGATTCTTTTGTTGAGGCCGGACAGTTAAAACAATTCTACAGCGATAAATGTATATAAGTGTGTTAAAATAAATCGAAAGTAAGAGAGCTTTAACGGAGGGGAAAATGTGGAAGAAAGTCATAGGGGATTTTAAAAAGGAATTTACAGTGGTCTTTTTCGTCATATTGTTTGCGGCGGTTGTTGAATTGATCAAAGCTTCTGTGCTCGGACTGCTGACTGATCATCTTCAGGATATCCTGGCATTGAAATGGATATTGGTTTTTGTCGGTTTTCTGATCATTCAGATGGTATTGTCTGTTACAAAGGATCTTACGTTTGGCAGGCTGAAACGAAAGATCCAGATCAGTTTTCTTGATAAGGGTGTCGGTCAGTACCTATCCGAGAATGAATACCGCTTTTCAAAATATGACCTGAATGAGATCATCAATAAGATGACAAGTGAAATTGAGGTCATCAATACACAATATATTCAGTCTTTATTAACTGTTATCAGCTGTATTGTGGAATTTATGCTGGCCACATTATATATCGGAAGCCTGAATGTTTGGTTCCTGCTGTTTTTATACGTATGCTCGTTCCTGATGGTTTTGTGGAATCAAAGATTCAAAAGTGTTTTGTCGGATAAACAGAAAGAAGTCATGTCTTCTAAAAAATCATGGATCTCATCGCTGCAGCAGTTTTATTTTAATTTTTCGGTCATCAAAGAGTATAGACTGGAAAAGATGGAAAAGGAACAGCTTCATGGTTCGGCCTGCTCGTGGATCGATGCCGATTATCGTTCCAATCTTCTGGTCGATCTTCTTGGCTCGGTCAATCTTGAGATCGGATTGCTGATGTTTTTCGGCGTGTATTTTATTTGCGGATTTACGATGAAGTACACCACGATGAGCATCGGGATATTGATTGCTGTTTCGCAGGCCAGCAATATGATCACCACTCCGATCATTAATTTTGCGTCCTTGAGAAACCGGATGAATGCGGCAGAACCGATCATTCAATCGTTTTACGACAGGGAAGAGAATGTGATAGCAGAAAGAATAAAGACGAACCGGATCGAGACCATTAAAATTGATCTGGACGAATTAAAAGAAGACGGAAAAGTTCTTTTGCAGGATATTCATCTGCAGTTTGATCGAGGAAAAAAATATATGATCATGGGGCCTTCGGGCTGCGGAAAAACAACCTTGCTGAAAATGATCAAAGGAGTTTACGATAGCGAGGCAGTGCAGATCAACGGACAGAAAAATGCGGATCTGTTTGAGGATGCGAGCTTCACGGCCCAGAAAGGAGCCCTGTTCCCATGGACGATTGAAAAGAATATTGCTCTGAACAAGAAAACAGATCCTGAACGCATGAAAACTGTTCTTGCACAAGTAAAGCTCGACCAGCTGGACAGCAGCCATCTTCTGCGGCAGGATAACGAAACATTGAGCGGCGGGGAAATTCAGCGGATCCATCTGGCAAGGGCGCTGTATCAGAATAAATCATGGATCTTTCTTGATGAAGCGTTTTCTGCATTGGATGCCCATACGACCACAGCAATCGAACGCCTGTTTCTTGATGATCCTGACAGGACACTGGTTCATATTTGCCATAAACCAATTGCAGAAAATGAAAAGTATTATGATGAGATCATTACGATGGAAAAAGGAAAAGTACATTCGATCTGGCGAAAAGAAAAGAGAAGTTTTTAGCAAAACGCAAAACTTCTCTTTTTTCACATTGTGGTGCTACCAGATATAGCCGGGTTCCGGAGACTGGTTCATCGCATTCAAGAACAAATTCGTATCGATCCAGTGCTCTTCTTCGCTGGCATATTCGATCTCGTACCATGGATCTTCGATACGGATCCGGATGATATTTCCTGCTTCGTCGGTTTCGATCCCGTTGATCAGTACAACATGGGTGGCCCGTATTCCCAGATCCGGATACAGAGCGTACGTATCGATCGCTGCCGAGAGCACATCCTCGCTTTCCATATCGGTTTTCAAACGTTGAAGAAAGAGCGCCTGATCTTCGGACGAAAAATTGTTCTGGCTTACGGTGTAGGAGCGGAATCCCGGCTCAGCAGCAGAGGATGGAACAGAGCCGAACACGTACTGGCTTGCCGTATTTGCCATATCCGCGTATTCGGTACCGGTCACGGAAGAAGTGTTCATCTGGACTGCCAGCTCGTTTTGGGAAGCGTTCAGACCATAGTGGCTGAGCAGCATCTGCATGACAGCCGGCCCGCAATACCATGACTTTTCCTGGACCGAACGGGTCACAGGATAAACGGTCTGCGTATATCCTGCCAGGGCCGTATCAGCCGGCTCACGCTTTTCTTCGACAGGAACTTCCGTTTTTTCTTCGATCACGGGTTCGGTGACAGGGGCTGCGGCTTCCGTTTTCTGTTTGGGAGGCTGAGCGTTTTGAGACACGCTCTTTGTTTCCGGGGCTTGTCCTGTACAGCTGCTGAACATAAGAACGCCGATCAGTCCGGACAGGAAGACTGGTTTCAGTTTTTTCATCATATTGCCCCTCCTTGTTAACACTATTGTATATTATTGATTTATGAACACAAAACGTTTTATTCCTTTGTTCTCTTTTGTCTTTTTTGAAGAAGGATGCGGGCAGAAGTTTTCAAAAAAAGCCCCCTTTTGCGGACCTTCTGCCTAGACAGTAATTTCGATCTGGTTGTTCTCGAAGCCGAGGATACAGCTTTCATAATAGCCGTCTCCGGTCGTGCGCGGACCGCTGATCACCTCATAGCCGTCTTCCTTGAATGTTTTTGTCAGTTCATCGACCGCTTCTTTGGAACCGAGCGCAAACGTCAGATGAGCATAGCCGGTACGGTTCAGCGGCTTTTCGAGATCGTCCATCACTTCTTTGTTCATGATTTCCAGACGGGCTCCGTCATCGAAGCTTAGGAAATAGGAACGGAAGCCGGTCTTTTTGTTGTGGTACAGCTCGTTAGGCACGGCATGGAAGTATTTTTCAAAAAATTCCTTTGCTCCTTCGAGATCGTTCACATACATCGCAACATGTTCGATTTTCATATTCTCTTTCTCCTTTTCTTTTTATTTTCTACAGCCGGTGGGGGATCGGCTGCATCCGATCAAATGTATAAAAGTGTTCGAAACCCGTTTCCTTCAGTTCCTGCTTGACGGCCTCGATCTGATTGGCTACATAGTTGTGCTGGTGCGCGTCGCTGCCGATCGTGATGATCGTTCCGCCCAGCTCCTTATACAGGCGCAGGATGTCGCGGGACGGTGTCAGATCGTTCAGCCGGTACTGGAACGAGGACGTATTGACCTCGATCCCTTTGCCGTCCGCGATGACCTGTCTCAGAATTTTTTCGATGATTGGCTTTACCTTTTCAAAAGGATACGTGCCGTTTGGATCATAGCGCACGATCATGTCCATATGGGCAAGCACGCTGTAGTGTTTGAAGGTGCGGACAAGCGCAAGCAGCTCGTTGTAGTAGCCGGTATTGTACTCCTCCTGGCTTTTCTCTTTTTGATAATCCTGATTCCAGAACTCTTTGTTGTCGACCTGATGGATCGACAGTAGGACAAAATCAAGTGGCCATGTTTCATAAAGCTTCTCGAACTGGCCGATCGTATGGGTCTGGATCCCGAATTCAAGTCCTTTTCTGATCGTAATTTGTTCTTTATACTTGTTTTTCAGCGTTTCGAGCTGTTCGAAGTAGCGCGGATAATCGACATTCAGGACAGCGTCTTCCGGACGATCCGGATCATCGCGATCGTATTTGATCCCGTAATCCACGTGATCGGTGATACAGATTTCCTCCAGTCCCATATCGATCGCGTCCTGGACAAGCTGTTCGATCGGATAGGTCGAATCGTCGCTGAATTCCGTGTGCAGATGATAGTCTGTTTTCATAAAGTTCCTTTCTCTAGCTTTCTGTGTTTCAAGGTGTCGACCGCGATCGAATACATTCCGGCTGCAATATACGGGTCCAGCCGATCCACATAGTCAATGACCGGTCTGTACGATTCCGGTATCGTTCCGGCATCCTTTTGAAGAGGGGAAGACGTTTCGTCATAGACGGCAATGATCTTCGGTGCGATCACACACGATAACGTATCGATGAATACCGGCAGGGACAAATGATCAAAGGGCAGATAGCGCAGCTCGCCTGCGAAATGGTGCTGCCCATTGTACAAGCGCCCGTTCAGGACAAGGCCGCATCCGACCGGATCGTTTTTCGGAAGATACAGGAAGGCTGCGTCGTTTTGTCCGTGCAGCCGGCAGTAGCCGATACAGGCGCAGTTGACATCGTTTTCGATCACGCATTCGATGGCGAACCGGCTTCTGATCTCTTCTTTCAGATCATGCCCGAGAAACTGTTTCAGATCGCCGATCACGATCTTTCCGTCGGAACATATGCCCGGAAAGCTCACGATAATAAGATCGATCTTCGGATCCTGGCTTGTCAGATCCGCCACCTGATCAAGAATGAATATCGGATCAAGCCGTTCTTTCTGGAATGTTCTGGTCAGGACCGGCGTATTCAAAAGATCGACCACTTCAAATACAGCATGTTCTGTGATGCTTTTGCGCAGACGGATACACAAGACATGGCTTCTTCCGGAATGAAGGACATACCGTTTGGACGGCCGCCCTCCGGTCGAATCGTTCGTTCCGTCGAACGCGATATAATTCAGTTCCATCAATCTGGAAAGATGTTTTGTGATCCCGGCCATAGAAAGGCTGGTCCGGACGGCCAGCTCGTTTTTTGTCCATGAAGGCCGATCGTAGAAAAGGTTTCTTGTGTTTTCGATCTGGTTCATGCTGCCTCCCTTCTTTCGATACTTAGTGTTGAAAGTGATTTTATTTTATCATAATGTTTCTATTTCGCAAGAGTGAAAAGCTTTTATTTGTAAAAATGAACCTGTATACTGAATATATGAACGAAAAAGATAAAATGAAAAAAATAAAAGCTCTGTATGAGCAGGTGGATGACTACTTCATCAAGGAGTATTTTGATCTCGACAGTATGAAAAATCCGGATTGGAAGATCGAGGTTCTCGAAGGTCTTCTGGAAGGGAAAAAGCCGTACGAGCTCGAACACTATGACGATGTGCTTGAAAAATACCCGCAGAAGGAAGAGTTTGTCCTGGGAGATGTTCATGATCTGTTCGACAAGCTTTAGGAAAGGAAGGCAGAAAGATGACAATTCATACAAATATTCTTGATCTGGTGGGCAACACGCCGCTGGTCGAGCTGACAAAAATCGAAAAAGACGAACACCTCAAGGCAAGGGTGGCTGCCAAGATCGAATCATTCAATCCGGCAGGCAGTGCCAAGGACCGTATTGCTCTCAATATGATCAAAAGCGCAGAAAAAGAGGGAAAGATCAAGCCGGGGGCGACCATCATCGAACCGACTTCCGGAAATACGGGGGTCGGTCTGGCGCTCGTATGCGCGCAAAGAGGCTATCAGCTGATCCTGACCATGCCCGAAACGATGAGCGTGGAACGGCGCAACCTGATCAAAGCTTATGGCGCAAAAGTGGTCCTTACCCCAGGATCGGAAGGAATGAAGGGCGCGATCGCCAAAGCCAATGAACTGGCAGAAGAAATTCCGAATTCCTTTATTCCGGGCCAGTTTACCAATATGTCCAATCCGGAAATTCATTATTTGACAACCGGACCGGAAATCTGGAAAGATACGGACGGCAAGGTCGACATGTTCGTGGCGGGCGTCGGTACTGGAGGAACTCTGAGCGGAACCGGAAAATATCTGAAGGAAAAAAATCCGAAGATCGAGGTTGTCGCGGTGGAACCGGAAACTTCGCCGCTGCTTTCCAAAGGATATGCCGGACCCCATAAGATCCAGGGCATTGCGGCCGGATTCGTTCCCGAAACGCTCGATACCCGTATTTACGACGAGATCGTTACAGTAAGCGATCAGCACGCGTTCGAAATGGGACGCCGGCTGGCGCAGGAGGAAGGCCTTCTGGTCGGGATTTCTTCAGGAGCAGCTGCCTATGCGGCCGTAGAGCTGGCAAAACGTCCGGAAAATGAAGGAAAACTGATCGTCGTGCTCTTGCCGGATACAGGAGAACGATACCTTTCTACAGCTATGTTCAATCAGGAGCAATAAGATCGGAATTCTTTTATTAACAAATACAGTATAAAAAATGTCCCATAAAATATGGGGCATTTTATTGTGCTTTGTTGCTTAATTGTACAGAAGCCGTTGTACGATCTCGCGAGTCTGCGAGGAATAGCCAAGAAGGTCGAATGCTTCAGAAGCGGCAAGTCCCTGCCGTTCCATGACACGCCGGGCAGCCATGGCTAGCTGAACGTCCTTGGATTCAATTTCATGGTCTTTTTTCTCCAGCTGTCTGTTCCATTCCTTTTCCTTGGTCTAGTACTCCTTTTCTTTTGCCTAGTATTCTTTTTCTTTGGCCTGATACTCTTTTTCTTTGATCAGGTACTGCTGCTCC
>Belle_p2__coassemble_3338_pt1 | contig 8472 bp, 7 predicted proteins | sample Belle_p2__metabat2_low_PE_017 | metagenome-assembled genome bin Belle_p2 | reverse complement strand
TTTCTTGAGCATAATGCTTTGAAAGCCCTTTCATTCGTTATATCATATCTATAACAACAGGAACCACTCATCCAATAGAAAGAACAAAGCATGTTAGCATTTATCGTATGGATCAGCCAGATGCTCGGAAACAGCGAGTAAGGCCCCGATCGATCCTCCTTAAAATTCTTTATTTTATTCCTACTGAAAAGGTCTGCGTGAAAGCAGACCTTTTTGGATTATTTTGGATTACTTTGTTTATTTGCGTTGCCCGGATTATTCTTTTCCAAGCAGTTTGAACATGTTTTTCTTGTATACTTCAACGCCTGGCTGATTGAATGGATTGCTTCCGTTCATCAGCGTTGTCATGGCGATCGCTTTGAAGAAGAACATGCACATGTTACCAAAATCGTAGGCTGTCATTCCCGGCATCCTGAAGATGATGTTCGGAACGCCTCCGGTTTCCTCGTGTGCCATCAGGGTTCCCTGGGCCGCCATCTTGTTGACCCAGTCCAGAGATTTTCCAGCCAGATAGTTCATATTGTCTTCGTTCTTGTCATCGCTTGGGAACAGAACGTCGATCGCCGGCTCGTCCACATAAAGGTTCGATTCGAAAAGCACTTTCTTTCCGTCCTGCACGAACTGTCCTAAAGAGTGCAGATCGGTCGAGAAGCATGCCGAATCCGGAAGGATACCGAGTTCGTCTTTTCCTTCGCTTTCGCCGAACAGCTGTTTCCACCATTCGGCAACCATCTGCATCTGCGGTTCGTACTGAACGAACAGTTCCACATCGTATCCCTGATGCTGAAGGATGCGGCGTGCGACCGCATAGCGGTATGCCGGGTTCTTGTCGAGGTCCGGATCGCCGTATTCGCCCGTACCGTCCGCAAGACCTTTCATGAATGCGTCCAGATCAAGTCCGGCAGCTGCCATAGGAAGCAGTCCGACCGGTGTGATCACAGAGAAGCGTCCGCCGATATTGTCAGGGATCACGAACGTTTCATAGCCTTCCCGGTCAGCGAGCGCTTTCAACGTTCCGCGCGCCTTGTCGGTCGTTGCGATGATGCGGTCCTTGGCTTCGGCGCCGTATTTCTTTTCCATGAACTGTTTCAGGATACGGAATGCGATCGCTGTTTCTGTCGTTGTTCCGGATTTCGAAATGACATTGACGACAACTCTCTTGTCCTTGATATAGTTCATGACCTGGGCAAGATAAGTGCTCGAGAACGTGTTCCCAAGATAAATCACTTCGATCTGGTTTTCCGGATACAGTCCGTTGACCATTTCGATCCCGGCACGAGGTCCTAGATAGGAGCCGCCGATCCCGCACACGATCAGTACGTCCGCGTTCTCGCGGATGCGTGCCGCGCATTTTTTGATGCGGTCGAATTCATCGCGGTCATAGTCCTGAGGCCATGTCAGCCAGCCGATAAAATCGTTTCCTTTGCAGGTTCCGTTTACTAATGATTCATTGAGTTCATTCACTTCGCCCTGATAATCTTTTACATTTTCTTTCAAAAATGCATGATTCAGATCCAATTTGATCATAGTATAATTCCTCCATTTATTAATCGCTTTCATTATACCTTGATTGCACTGTTTTTTCTATTTTTTCGAAAAAGACCTTTTTGTTCCCTTTTTTAAAAAATCAAGATAAGGTCAATCAGCACGCATTTGTGTTATAATGCCAATGTCTTAGGAGGATCGAATATGTTACCTTCATCCTTTTTTCCTTTGATCAGCGCACTTCTTTCAAATGTGGTTGCACAAATTGCCAAAACCTTTATATACTATTACCGCACAGGCAAATGGGATCTTCACTGGGTCATGGCCAGCGGCGGATTTCCGAGCTCGCATACGTCGACAGTGACGGCGCTGTCCTTTGCGATCGGGATCCAGGAAGGGTTTGATTCGGCGATCTTTGCGGTCACCGCGATCTTTTCGCTCATCGTCATGTACGATGCGGCCAACGTCCGCTATTACAGCGGAAAAAACATCGCTCTGACACAGCAGCTGATCAAAGACCTGAAAACTATGGCCGGGCTCCATCTGGATGATCCGATCTACCAGGAAAAACTGAAAACGATATTAGGACATAAAAGCGTGGAAGTTGTCGGAGGATTCGGCGTCGGCCTGATCGTTCCAATGATCCTTCTTCCGCTGTTTATTGCTTAGGAGGTTAGTATGTCAGAAGAAACGAGAAACACAGAAACATCAGCACAGGCTCAGAACGATATCGAAAATATTCTTGTGGAGGAACGTGTTGTCGAGGAATGTCTTGACAAGATCCGTCCGTACATCCAGCATGATGGCGGCGATGTCGAGCTGCTCGGGATCGACGAACAAAATGTAGCCTACGTTTCGTTCCGGGGCGCATGTGCCGGATGTATGATGGCAGCCGAGGATTTCAGCGGCGGCATCAAGCTTCTTCTTATGGATGAAGTTCCGGGATTGCGCGACGTCGTGCTTGTCTAAGGTCCATGAAACAAACGAGGAGCCGGTCATTCAGACCAGCTCCTTTTTTACGTTATTTTTATTATTTTATTTATATTTGTTTTCTGATCATCCGTCCGCTTTTTTCGTATGCTCGTTCACAACGGTTCCTGTCGTGACGCCCTGCCCTTCATTGGGATAGAAGTGCGAATAGATCACATCAGCCACAAATACAACGAGCAGGACGATGGCGAGCTTGCTGAGCTTTTCGAGCCCGATCTTTCTGAACCAGTTATCCAGAAGGGGCGCGATGATGTAGACGAATGCCATGCCGCCAAGACCGAACACGAGCAGTCCTTCGGCACAGATCCTTCCATTCAGATTGAGGAAATACCCTTTGTAGCTCCACCATTCCGTATGGTAAACGGCCTGCAGATACACGCTTGTAAAGTATTCGACAAACCCGCACAAGATGACGGCATAGAGAAATTCCTTGATCGGCTCCTGACGCCACCGGCGCAGCAGAAGCAGGATGAACACGCAGCCGAAGCCATAGATAGGCAGCCACGGCAGATGAAGGACGCCCCGATCGACGAACTGTCCGTTATTGATCAGATGGAGCGATACTTCCCAGCACCAGCCGACAAACGACATGAAGAAAAACAGCAGCAGGACGCTTGTGACCGAATAATTTCGAGCCGGATACAAATAGCGCAGCCGGTGTCTTTTCTGGATTTCCGGGATCGGCGAGAGCCTGACCGGGTATTCCCGGCATTCGATCTGTTCTTTGGCCGATTCGAGATCCCAGCGTGAGAAATTGTACTGTTCATAGGCTTTTTCTTTTTTTGACAGGCGGAAAACGAGCCCGAAATTGCGTTCCAGGAATCCTTTGAATCCCGTATATACATTTTCGATCGGGTCCATCTGTTTCAGGTCATTGATTTCACTGGCATAGGCTTTGTCCAGCAGGGGCTGCGGCGCATATTCATATAAATAGCGGTTGTTGAATATTGCCGTTTCGGAAGGATGCTGTGTAAGATAGCCGGCGCGAACGCTGATATAAAATTCGCTGAATATCGCGATACGGTACGAATTGGTCCAGAAAATATTCGAAATGCCCAGCGTGAGCACATCGAGCACGTACCATCCGAGCAGCGAAAGCGAGATCATGAAGGCTTCTTTTTTACGTCCGTCCATCATTTTTCTGGATAAAGTAATGGCCTGCGTGCCTGAAACGGTCGGATTTTCTGCCAGGATATACGGCACGAGCAGATACGAATAATGCTTGATGAATCCGCCCACGATGGTCAGGGCCCATAAAAACCACATGACATTTTTCAGGAACAATGTCTTGACAACATTCCACCATTTCCGTTCGCGGATAAAGAACAGATACCGTTCGAAAGGAACTTTTTCATACTGTTTTCCTTCTACAAAGAAGCGGCGGTTGACGACCGCAAGGCACTGGACGAAAAAAAGCCAGAACACGATGTGGAGGCTGGCGGCCAATACCATGAGGACCACAGGGCCTGCCTGCGTGGAATGCGTCAGCGAATTGATCATATGAATGAGGTAGTTCGAAATGGTCCCGCCCGCGATCGTCCGATAGATCAGCGCAAAAACGCCGTTGGTCGTTCCGAGCTCAGGGATCTTTCCGACCTTGCTCAGGAAAGAGCGGTTGATCGTATCGATCAGATCGGTGAGGGCCGGATCGATGCCGCGTACAAGCAGGGCGGCATTCGTGTTCTGTCCGATCGAGAATACGTCCAGAAAACGGAACGTGCGCACCTGTTCGGTGCCTAGATACGCAGCCACGACGCAGATAAATACATAAAGCCAGTAATGGCGCGAGATATTCCCTCTCGCATTTTTCTTGAATTCTTTTCGATTGTTCTTCATGGTTTCAGTGTAGCATCAAATGCCGGTTTTCGCTTTTCAGGCGCTTTCAGAAAAAGATGTAACTCTTTGATTTCTGCCAAAAAAAAGAGCTTTCGCTCTTAGCAAGATCAGCACATCTGCGGTACGTAAACCTGGATCTGCTGTTCCCAGCTTGGCCAGTCGTGCGGAATGTCATAACCCCAGAACTGCGGCTCGATATGGATGCCTTTTCGCCAGCACACGTCGGCCAGCTTGCCCAGATCAACCGAGCACTCATGCTCCCACGCGCCCTGGCCGACCACGAAAATAGCTTGTGCCGCATTGTATTTCTGAATATAGTCATGGCCTGGATCCATATTTTCCAGATAGCCGCATGGATTGTTCTGATAGGCGTTGAAATCCACGTTTCCGTCATAAAAGTAAATGGACATATCATATAGTCCGGACAATGCGAGCACCTGGGTGAAGGTGTCCGGAAAGCGGAAGAAGAGATTGGCGGCATGGAAAGCGCCCATACTTGCTCCCATGACCATGACCGGCTCGTTTTCCGGTTTGCCGGCTTTATAGTGTGCGCTGGGCAGCAGCTCGTTCATGACATACTGTACCCAGTTTTCCTGCATCTGCATGCGCGGGGCTGTGGCTTCGTAGCTTGACCACGACTCCAGATCGACCGAATCGACGGTCACGAACTGGATGCGTCCGGCGTCGATAAAGGGCGAAAGAATTTCGAACATGTGACGGTCCTCCCATTCGAAGAAGCGGCCGTCCTGGCACGGGATGACCAGGCAGAGACGTCCGGCATATCCGTACATCTTGAATTCCATGTCGCGGTCCAAATATTGAGAATACTCTTTAAAATAACGAATTTGCATAATTTCGGTTCCTTCCTTTTCACTTTCTTTTATTTCGTGCCTCATTATATCGCGAAAAATGTTAATTATGTGAATTTAGTCAGATGTTGTCCTGAGATTCTTCCCTGGGGACCAGCAGAAAAGTTCTTCCGGCTGAAAAGCAGAGCACAATATTTTGAAAATACAGCTTTCCAATTGGTTCGTTTGTTTTTTTCAGACAGGAAGAGTATAATGGCAATGCTAAAATGAATGAAAGCGAGTGAAACGATGCCAGAAAAAGAAAAAATCTTGAATATAGCTGTAATTGCTCACGTTGATGCCGGAAAAAGCACGCTTGTCGATGCATTCCTTCGCCAGAGCGATGTCTTCCGCGACAATGAGGAAGTTGTCGACTGTGTCATGGATTCCAATGATCTTGAGCGCGAACGTGGTATTACGATCTACTCCAAAAACTGTTCTGTAATTCACAATGGTGTAAAAATAAATATTGTCGACACGCCGGGCCATGCCGATTTCTCGAGCGAAGTGGAACGGATCATCAAAACGGTCGATACGGTCATCCTGCTTGTGGATGCGAGCGAAGGGCCGATGCCGCAGACCCGTTTTGTTCTTTCGAAAGCTCTCGAGATCGGGCTCAAGCCGATTCTGCTGATCAACAAGATCGACAAGAAGGATCAGCGGGCCGAGGAAGTTGTCGATGAAGTGTACGACCTGTTCCTCGATCTGAATGCGTCGGACGAACAGCTCGACTTCCCGATCCTTTACGGTGTTGCCCGCGAAGGGATCGTGCAGTACGATCTCAATACCCCAAGCGAAAATATCGATCCACTGTTCGATACGATCCTGAAGCACTGCGACGTATATCCGGATCTGGATGAGGAACCGGCGCAGATGCAGGTTTCTGCTCTGGCATACGATGAATATATCGGCCGTCTCGGTATCGGACGTGTATACCAGGGAACGCTGAAGCAGGGCCAGACGTATGTGCGCTGCAACAACGACGGAACACAGAAAAAGGAAACGATCTCCAATTTGTTCGTTTATAAAGGATTGTCAAGAACGCCGGTCAAGGAAGCGCATTCGGGCGATATTGTCGTGATCGCGGGCATGCCGGACATTTCGATCGGAGATACGATCTGCGATCCGGAACATATCGAGCCGATGGAACATATCGCGATCGAGGAACCGACCTTGTCCATGAACTTTCATGTCAATTCTTCCCCGTTTGCAGGACGTTCCGGAAAATATGTCACATCCCGAAATATCAAGGAACGCCTTGAACGCGAACTGGAAGTCAATGTGGGCCTGCGTGTGGAACCGACCGAAAGTGCCGACTGCTTCAAGATCAGCGGACGCGGCGAGCTCCATATTTCGATCCTGATCGAAAATATGCGCCGCGAAGGATATGAACTGGCGGTTTCCAAACCGGAAGTCATCCTGCACCGCGATGAAAACGGCCAGAAGGTCGAACCGGTCGAGGAAGTTGTCTGCATCGCGCCGGAAGAATATTCGGGAACGATCATCAACCAGCTGAACCTGCGTAAAGGGATCATGCAGGATATGGAAGAGGAAAACGGCTATGTGAAGATCACTTATACGGCGCCGACGCGCGGACTACTCGGGTTCCGAAACCAGTTTATCAACGACACGCATGGCGAAGGCACGCTTGTACGCCGTATTTCCGGATACGAACCGTACAAAGGAGAAATCACCCAGCGTATGCAGGGTGCGATGATCTCTACAGAAACCGGTACAGCTATGACGTATGCATTATGGAACCTGCAGGAACGCGGCCAGCTGTTCATTTCCCCCCAGACAGAAGTGTATGAGGGAATGATCATCGGCGAATCCGCAAAAAATATCGATCTGGATGTCAATCCGCTCAAAAACAAGAAACTGACTGCCATCCGGAGCAGCGGACGCGATGAAGGCATGTTCCTGACTCCGCCAAGAGTCTTCTCGCTTGAGGAAGCGCTCGAATGGATCAATGATGACGAGCTTGTCGAAGTCACGCCGGATGCGATCCGTATCCGCAAGAAAGGTCTGACCGCGCAGGACCGCCGTGCCTTGTACCGCGAAAAGATGGCCCAGAAAAACGGATAATTCTATGATCAAATAGCTCAGGAGAATCGGCTGATTGCCAATTCTCCTTTTTTTGCGCTTAAAAGAAATCAAGCTTTATTCGAAAGGATAGAGCATGCCCCATTGTCGCCGGATTTCGGTCAGCGTCTTCATCACATCCCGGACCTGGCGCAGATTGTTCAGCCCAGCTTTCCGGTCATGCAGAACATATTCCTGCATATCCATGATTTCGTAATCGAGCGCGCTTGCCGTATTTCCCAGCTCGATCGTTTCCTGCATACCGTTTTCCGTATACGTAATGACTGCCTTATCGCCCCGCGGATAATTGTTGACTTCAATATATCCTTTTTCTGCCGCGACAGCGCCCCGTTTCGGCTGTTTTGCCCGCAAGTTGACATCCTCCCACGGTTGAAACCGTGGGATTCCCGAAGACAGGCGGTTCATCGTCTGTCTTCTTTTGATGGGGCACATGTCCAAGGACATGTTATAGCCGTCTTCTCCTTCTCTGCCTGATCTCCTCCTTGAGAGGGCCTCTTTTTGCAGAAGGCTGATGTCTGAACCTTTTGTTTTTATTGTTTGATTTTTTTTTGTTGATTGTTAAAACCCGAAACAGCCTTTTCGGCTCATTCCTCTTTCTTTCATCCTTTTGATCGTTTCATCATGCATCTTCATGAATGCTTCGAATCCTTCTTCACATCGTGTTCTTTCGGCTTGCTTTCTTGTCTTGTTGCTGTTCATCAACAGATACGCGCTGTACAGATCCCGCTGAACCTGATAAGGCCCGATCGTTTTCCATCGTTCGCTTAATCTGCTTTTTGTATACGTATCCGAAATATGGTCATACTGGCTTGCTCTGAAAGAAGCTGTATCCACTTCGTGCACTGTTCCTTCATATTGTTTCGCTTTTTCTTTTAGAAGCGATATGAATAAAGACGGACACCGGTTGTTCAATGAACGTCCGAACCTCTTTTTCTTTGTTCCGGCTTTCGCTCTTCTTTGAAGCGCATGAAAGCACATCTTCTCTACATAAAACTCGTTTCCGTTTTCGATCAGTTCATTGATCATTTCTCTATGGCTTTGTTTGATATAAGCCGATTTCTGTCGATACAGCGTTCTCAGCCTGTTTCTTATCTTCTTGTAGTGATTGGAGAACACCCATCTCGATCTGTCCTTTCGGTTGATCGTTCCGTCCTCGTTGTATTTGTTCATCTTTGGAGCAAGCTCTTTAAGGATCACCTGATTCTCTGAA
>Belle_p2__coassemble_3251_pt1 | contig 8740 bp, 7 predicted proteins | sample Belle_p2__metabat2_low_PE_017 | metagenome-assembled genome bin Belle_p2 | reverse complement strand
GAAGAAGTGGAAAAACTGGCGCAGGGCGACGGTTCCGGACGTGTTCAGCGTTAATTAAAACAAATATCACAGAGCGTACAAACCAATATTCTCCTTTATTCCTTATTTTCAATTTTCTGTACGTTCGGTTGGCAGGCTTTCTTGGCAAAGAAAGCCTTTTTTTGTTTTCTTTTTCGCCAAATAGCGTTCGTGGACATATCTGGTCAGGATTTGGTAGAATGTTTTGGAAAGGAATATTTCATGACTATAACACAACAACTGGCTAAACAGCTGCATATTTCAGCCAAACAGATCGATACGGTCCTTTCTCTTCTGGAAGAAGGAGCCACGATCCCGTTCATTGCCCGCTACCGCAAGGAGAAGACGGGCAATCTGGACGAAGACCAGATCAAAACGATCGAGGAACGATACGCTTATCAGAAAAATCTGCAGAAGCGCAAGGAAGATGTGCTGCGTCTGATCGATGAAAAAGGCATGCTGGACGAAAACATAAAAGAGCAGATCGAAAGCGCTCAAAAGCTCAGTACCGTGGAAGACCTGTATCGTCCGTATAAGGAAAAGAAAAAGACCAAAGCCTCGGCTGCGATGGCAGCCGGTTTCGGGCCTCTTGCCCGGTCGATCATTGACCATCCGGATGTTGATCCGAATACGCTTGGCGATCACGATGCGCTCGTTCAGGCGGGATATATTATTGCCGAACGGATCGCAGATGACGTGGCGGTCCGCGCCGCTCTCAAGGAACAGATGATCCGGTACGGGACCATTGGTTCGAAGCGAAAAAAAGATGTGCAGGACGAGAAGAAACAGTTTGAAGTATATTATGATTTCGAGGTCCGGATCGCGGCGATCAAGCATTTTCAGATTCTTGCGCTGGATCGGGCCGAAAAGGAAAAAGTGGTGACGGTCACCCTTTCTATGGATGAAGAGCGCGCAAAACAGAAAATCGTTTCCCGTATCGTTCCACGGGACGCGAAAACCCGGCCTTTTATCGAACAATGCGTCCATGATTCGATGAAGCGGCTTCTGATGCCGTCGATCAAACGCCAGATCCGCAGCGAGCTGAAGGAAACGGCTGATGTGAAGGCGGTGCAGACATTTGGCACCAATCTCGAGCATCTGCTCATGACGCGTCCGATCAAGCAGAAAAAAGTGCTCGGATTCGACCCGGCTTTCCGTACCGGCTGCAAGCTGGCTGTGCTGGACGAAAACGGGACGATGCTGACAACCGCTGTTATTTACCCGACTGCTCCGCACAACGATTTCGAAGGTTCGAAAAAGACTTTGTCCAGTCTGATCCGCAAATACGGGATCGATCTGATCGCGATCGGAAACGGAACCGCTTCGCGCGAATCGGAACAGTTTGTTGCGAAAGTGCTCAAGGACTTCCCTGCTGTCCAGTATATTATCGTTTCGGAAGCGGGGGCGAGCGTATATTCAGCTTCGAAGCTGGCGCAGGAGGAGTTTCCTGAACTGACGGTCGAGAAGCGTTCTGCCATTTCGATCGGACGCCGGGTACAGGATCCTCTTTCCGAGCTGGTGAAGATCGATCCGAAATCGATCGGGATCGGCGAATATCAGCATGATGTCGACCAGAAGATGCTGTCGAATGAGCTGGACTTCACGACCGAAAAAGTGGTGAACAAGGTGGGTGTCAACATTAATACGGCCTCGAAAAGCATCCTGCAGTATGTTTCCGGGCTGAACAAACGTTCGATCGCGGCTCTTTATAACGCGAAAACCGATCACAGGATCGCTTCGCGGAAAGAAATCGCTTCGATCAAAGGAATTTCGGAAAAAACATATGAGCAGTGTATCGGCTTTCTGCGTGTTCCGGAAAGCGAGGATCCGCTCGATCATACGGGGATCCACCCGGAGAGCTATCCGACTGCTCTGGCTGTGCTGGAAAAACTTCACCTGGATATCCATGATCTTGGCGAGCGGGCTTTCAAGCGCAAGCTTGCGATCGCTGATGCCGAAAAACTGGCAAAAGATCTCGGTTCGGATGTTTATACGGTGCGCGATATCCTCAAGGAGCTTTCCTCTCCGGGGCTCGATCCGCGCGATTCGCTGGAAGCGCCGCTTCTCAAGCACGATGTGCTGAGCATGAGCGATCTGAAACGCGGAATGAAACTGGAAGGGACAGTACGAAATGTCGTGAGCTTCGGCGCGTTTATCGATATCGGCCTACACGAAGACGGCCTCGTCCATATTTCGAAGCTTTCGGAACAGTTTGTCCGCGATCCGAACGATATCGTTCATGTCGGAGATATCGTGACCTGCTTTGTCGAAAGTGTCGACGAAAAGAAGGGACGTATTTCTCTTTCCATGATCCCGTTATGAAAAAAAGGCGAAATGAAATCGCCTTTTTTTCAGTTTTCTCTTTTTATCAGCTCGCATACTTCGAACAAAGACTCGCATATCGCTTCGCACTGCTTTTCCAGTCCAGGATCCGGCTTTTTCATATCGGGAACGCAGATGACAGGCATGCCGGCGCTGAGGGCGGCGGCGATCCCGGCGTCGCTGTCCTCGAGCACGAGGCACTGCTGCGGGAGCGAACCGGCTTTTTCTGCGGACTTCGGATCCGAATGCCATATGGTCGAATTCCTCGTAAAGCTGATGGGGATCGAGGGCCCTATGCGTTCGTTCTTCGTTGCTCGAGGCGCCAAGCACGACGGTGATCCCTTTTTCTTTCAGATACGAGATCAGTTCTCTGGCTCCAGGCTTGAGCTTGACGTGACGGATCCTTTCATATCCTTCCTTTTTCAGATTCTCGAGCACCTCTTCTTCACGGAGCGAAAGATGATACGTAGAAATGAGTTCCTTCACATTTTGCGCGAACGTTTTTCCGCAGCACATGACCGCATACTGCTCTCTGGTCCATGCATGGTCGTACTGTCCTATCACATTGGAATACATTTCATAGGACAGGATCTCGCTGTCTATGAGAAGTCCGTCCATATCGAAAATTACGGTTTTGATCATGATCTCCTTTTGCCCTTCTTTCCCTTTATTATACCAAAAAGCCCGGGATCTTCATCTCGGGCTCGGGAATATATTATTGCGTATTCTTGCGCTTTTAGTCTTTTCTTGGGATCTGGTTCAGTTTCTCGTTGAGGGCGATGATCTCTTCCTTGCTCAGCGCACCGCTCATACGAAGAGCTGTTTCTACCGGGAACGACATCATCATTTGTGCCATATCGGCCGATTCTTCTCCTTCTTCGCGTTTTCCGAGCAAATCTTTCATGCCTTCAAGGACTGGCTGCAGGATCGCGACCGCTTCAGGAACGGCGAATACATCGCCGAACGAGTCCATGATCGACAGATAACCGTCTTTTTCGACACCGCCGGCAAACCAGTTGTGAACGCTGCCGCCTTTGACAATGTAGGCTTCGTTCTTTTCTGCTACCTTGCGGATATCCATTTCGTCGGTAATGTTTTCGTTCGAACCTACGGCTTTGATATGGTGTTCGCCGCTGATCTCCACGTTGAATTTCACCATATGATCTGCGGCTGATTTTGTTTCCAGCACGTTTCCGTCTACGATCAGTGTGACTTCCGGTTCATTCGTGTACACTTTGACTTCTGTTACCGGCTCTTCACGGTCTGCGTACCGTTTTTTCGTCAGGTAAACGAATGGTTCTTTGGTCAGGTACGCTTTATAGATGTAGTACGCATCCTTTTTCGTCTTGCGGTCGAATGTTACCAGACCTTTCTGGTTGCGTCCTGGCACGCCGCCTTCGTCGCGCGCATCGACAGCGAAGTCGAATCCGTTCCATACGTGTGTCGCCCACATCCAAGGACGTGCGGCTACCATCTGCAGGATCGTTTCGTGATACAGTGCCTGATAGTCTTCTGTGTAGTCTCCGCGTCCTGGCTTTTCCGAATGGTAAAGCGGGTTGGCGTCTGCGCCGAATTCAGAAATACCAATCGGAATGTTCGGATATTTTGCGTGGAAGTCATCGAACCATTTGGCGTTGTCTTCCAGTTTTCCCATATACCATCCGAAATAATGGTTGTAGCTGGATGCATCCGGCAGCGATACGAGCGGGCTGTCTGTCGGTGTCATGGATACATGGGCCATTACTGTTTTTCTTGTCGGATCGAGCTCATGGGCCAGATCGTTGAGCTTGCGGTGGTTTTCATACAGGTTTTCTGTTTCGCCGCCAATCGTGATCTCGTTGGAAAGTCCCCATACGCAGATGGATGGATGGTTGTAGTTCTGGATGATCAGTTCGCGCATCTGATCCTGCGTGTTCTGGTTTGCGGCCTCGTTGTCCATGTGGGATGAAATGTAAGGAATTTCGGCCCACATGATGAGTCCGTTTTCATCTGCCAGGTCATACCACATCTGATCATGCTGGTAATGTGCTCCGCGAATCGTATTGGCGCCCATTTCCTTCAGGATCTGCATATCGATGCGGTGGTTTTCTTCGCTCAGGGCGTTTCCGAGGTTTTCCCAGTCCTGATGACGTGCTGTACCGATCAGCTGGTAAGGATGTCCGTTGAGGATGAATCCTTTTTCTGCATCGATATCGAATGTGCGGAATCCGATGCGGATCGTTTCCTGATCGAGCGTTTTTTCGCTGCTGTTAAGCGTCACGTCAGCTGTATACAAATACGGATCTTCCACACCGTTCCACAGGTGGATGTTTTCAACGGCTACATCGAATTCGACTTTGTTTCCTTCGACAGCTGCGCTTCCTTCTGCCACATTGTTTCCTTCGGCATCCTTGATAACTACAGTCACTACGTCGCCGTCTTTTGCGTTTTCGGTATAGGCTGCTACTTTTACATTGCCGTTTCCGTTTTCGAGAACTTCTGGTGTCAGGGCGATTCCCTGTCCTCCCCAGTATCCTAACGCAAAGTGCTCCTTGTTGACTTTGATCAGGTTTACATTGCGGTACAATCCGCCGTAGAATGTAAAGTCTGCCTGCTGCGGATAGACTTCGCTGTTTGGCGCGTTGTCAACAACGATTTCGAGCGTGTTTTCCTCTTTTAATTCCGGAGTGAGGTTGACACGGTACGTGGAGTATCCGCCTTTGTGCACGGCGAGTTCCTTTCCGTTGAACACAACTGTCGATGTCGAGTTTGCTCCGTTGATTTCGAGCCACAGCTCTTCGTCGGCTGCCAGCTGCGGTTTTTCAAATGATTTTGTATAGACTGCTGTTCCTCTCCAGTAATCGTTGCCGCCGTCTGTTCCGTCGACAGCATTCCATGTATGAGGTACATTTACAGTTTCTGTTGTATTGTTTCCATCTTTTTTTGAAAACAACCAGTTTTCATTGATATTGATGATAGATCTCATGTGTGTCCTCTCTTTTCTATGCTATGCTCAAATTATAGCATTCCTTATTGTAAAAAAAAGAGTAAGCACTTTCATTCCAATATTTCACATTTTGTTAAATATTAAATGGCTTTTTCACATATTTTACTACACTATTTGTGCCTTTTTGATGCGGCGAGCCGCTTCGATCACTTCTTTATCGCTTCGTACGAGCGCAAACCGGACATGCCGTTTTCCTTCGTTTCCGAAGCTTGTGCCGGCATTGGCAAGCACGCCTGCTCTTTCGAGCAGGATCTGATTGAACTGCGCGCTGTCGGTGTACTGATCTGGAATTTTCGCCCAGACGAACATCGTCGCTTCAGGTGCCTCAATATCCCATCCGGCCTTTCTGAACTGTTCGATAAAAAGATCCCGGCGGCGTTTGTATTCCTGGCGCAGAGCGGGCACGAATTCATGCGCGTGTTCGAGTGCGCTGATCCCGGCTTTCTGGACGGCACCGAATGCCTGAAAATCGATCATGTTCATGAGTTTATTGTAGCAGGAAATGAGTTCTCGGTTCCCGACCATGACGGCCAGTCTTGCGCCGCCCATCGAGTACGATTTGGAAAAGGAGTTCAGTTCGAAGCCGACTTCCCTGGATCCCTCGTAGGATAAAAAGCTTTTTCCGGGCTTTTGATCGAAGACGAGCTCGCTGTACGCGTTGTCGTGCAGGACGATGATCTCGTATTTTTTCGCAAAGCGGATCAGCTGTTCATAAAAACTGTCGGGTGCCGTTTTTCCGGTCGGATTGTTCGGATACGAAACGTACATGAGCTTCGCTTTTCTGGCTACTTCATCGGGAATGGCATCGAAATCGATGAGATAGTCGTTTTCTTCTTTGAGGGGCATAAAACAGATATCGGCGCCGGCAAGTTTTGGAGCGGTGCCGTAGATCGGATAATAGGGATCGGGGATGAGCACGAGATCGCCCGGATCGCAGAAGGCCATCGGAATGTGGCTGAGTGCTTCCTGGCTTCCTTTGAGCGTGACGAGCTCGTCGGATGCCAGTTCCACGCCATAGCGGTTTTTATACCATTTCTGCACGGCTTCTGCGGTTTCGGGCAGGGCGGAAAGCGAATACTGATAGCTTTGATCGGATAACGCGGCGTCTGCCAGCGCTTTCTTGACGCTTTCATGGGGAGGAATATTGGAAGAGCCGATCGAGAAATCGATCACTTCCTGTCCGGTTTTTCCTGTATATTGTTTTTTGGCTTCGAACAGTTCGGAAAAGGACGGACTGTCGATGGCGTTCAGGCGTTTGGCTGCGGTAAAGTTCATGATAATGCTTCCTTTCATTAATTACATTTTCTTACATCGTGTTTCATTATAGCACAAACTCTACTGTTCTTTTCTTTGTTTTCATGGAGTTTCCCGTTTCTCATTCTTTTCTCTATTTGTCCTTTCAAACCGGGAACAAAAAAAGACCGGCCATACGAATGGTCAGTCTTTCCATTGATCGATCCAATTAAGCTTTTGCGATGGCTGCTTTTGCTTCGTCGCAGATCTTCGTGAATGTTTCTGCATCGTGGATCGCGATCTCAGAAAGCATCTTACGGTTGATCTCGATGTTCGCCAGTTTCAGCCCGTGCATCAGACGTGAGTAGGATAGGTCGTTCATGCGTGCTGCTGCGTTGATACGAGTGATCCAGATCTTGCGCATGTTTCCTTTCAGTTTACGACGGTCATTGTATGCATATTTGAATGAATGCATTACCTGCTCGTTCGCTGTTTTATATAATGTGTGTTTTGATCCGAAGTATCCTTTCGCGAGCTTTAATACCTTTTTTCTTCTTGCGCGGGATACAGTTCCACCTTTAACTCTTGCCATGCTTTATTCCTCCCTTTGATTCCTTACTTCAGCATTTCCTTAATGCGTTTGTAATCTGTACTGCTGATTAATCCTGGTTTTGCCAGATGACGACGCTGTTTCTTCGTCTTTCCGTGGAAACGGTGTGAAGTGTATGCATGAGATCTTTTTACTTTTCCGGTTCCCGTGATCTTAACACGTTTAGCTAATCCTCTATGACTTTTCATTTTAGGCATGTTACGTTCCTCCTACCCTTCTTACTTCTTTTTCGGTGCCAATACGGTCGACATCGTATTTCCTTCCAAAGAAGGCTTCTTTTCGATTACCGCGATCTCCTTGATCTCGTCCAGGAACTGGTTCATGATCTCGCGACCCACTTCCTGACGTGTCATCATACGTCCGCGGAACCTCATATCAATTTTCACTTTCATGCCCGACTCGATCCATTTTTTGGCCTGGCGAACTTTCGTTTCAAAATCGTGCGTATCGATAATTGGCGACAAGCGAAGCGCTTTCACCTCAACCACATGCTGCTTGCGTTTGGCTTCCTTGGCCTTTTTCTGCTGTTCAAAGTGATAACGGCCATAGTCCAAAATTTTGCAGACGGCCGGACGAGCCTTAGGAGCGACACATAACAAGTCAAGATTCTGACGATATGCCCTGTCCAGTGCCTCTCTTTTGGACATGACTCCTAACTGCGTTCCATTCGAGTCGATCACAAGTACTTCTCTGAACGGAATTTTTTCATTGAACAAGTCTTCGTTGACGTTGTTCGGGGCAACTCTTCTGTTATTGATATACGATACCTACCTTTCACCAAAAGAAAATGGGTACACAAAGGCACCCATTATTAAAATTCATATCGTTTTATGAATTGGCATTGACCCACACATCCATTATGTGTCGGGTGAGAAGGGGTGCTTCTATCTTTCCATTTCTTTACTTGTCTATATTAGCACCATCCTTCGAATAAAACAACCCTAAATTTTCTTTATTTATCCGGCACCTGAAGATCGTCCAAATTAAAATGGACAATTAACGAAGGCTCCGGCTCTTTTTTCATTAGAAATACTAAATACCAGGGAAGATACAGTATTTCCTGTTCCCTTTTTAGATTCCCTTCGCACAAAACGATTTTTGAAGCGAAGGTCCAATTCGATACATTTCCGACCTTATCCAAAGCCGGATGCTTCCTGAAATCTTTTCCTGATTGGCATTCGATCAATGATACGCGGCTTTGATCTTCGATCACGAAATCGATTTCCCCGTATTTTTTCGAATCGAAATAATAGAGCGGATATCCGTTGGCTGCCAGATTCTGAGCTACCGCGTTTTCCAGCACGCTGCCCCAGTTCAGGCCCGTATCTCCCTGCAGTATTTTCAGCTGTATTCCCTCGAAACAGGAACAGAGCATACCGGTGTCCAGGTAAAACAGACGGAATAGATTTCTTTTTTCATTGATCAGAAGGGGAGAACACGGCTGCTCCACATTGTAGGAAGGCAGTACGATCCCTGCTTCGATCAGCCATTCGAAGCTGTCCTCGAACTGTTTGATGCGTGCTTTTGGCTGGATCTGATTTAAAAAGAAACGATGATTCGGTTTATTAAGC
>Belle_p2__coassemble_2962_pt1 | contig 10034 bp, 8 predicted proteins | sample Belle_p2__metabat2_low_PE_017 | metagenome-assembled genome bin Belle_p2 | reverse complement strand
GAAGAAAAACAGGAATCATGAATTTCTAACACAGAAAATCTGACTCCTGTTTTTTTAATGTTCAAATTTGATAAACCGAGCGATTCAAAATCGTGACTTTTTCAGCAGTCTCGCTCATCAGCTCTTTGTTTTTTCCTTTTGCCCGGCCATTTATAATAAATACATATTTCATATCTGTTTTCCTTTACCTGGTCAGCTGCTCCACACAGTACTGCGCAAGCACAAGTCCTGCCGCCGCCGGAACGAAGATCATGCTCGGCAAAGGCTGTCCCGGCACCGTTTTGACCGGCGGCTCCGTAGACATCGCGACCATGACCTTTCCTTTGATCCGTTCCTTGCGTTTCCAAAGACGCAGACGTTTTGCCATCGGATCATAGCTTGTCTTTTCAAGCTCTGTCACGACAAGCTTTGACGGATCCTTTCTTCTCGCCATGCCCATGCTGCTGATCATCGGGATATGCCTGTCGAGCGCATATAAAATAAGATTCTGCTTGCTGGCGATCGAATCGATACAGTCAATGATAAAATCGACCGGATACTGATCAAGAACCGAATTCATATGACTGTCATATGTCGCATAAATCGTATCCACCCTCGCATCCGGCGCAAGGATGCCAATCCGTTTTTTCCATGCCTCGACCTTGATCTGTCCCTCGGTCTCGAAGGTCGCGATAAGCTGGCGGTTGATATTGCTCGCTTCGATGACATCCCGGTCTATCAAAACAAGATGACCGATGCCGCTGCGGGCCAGCGCCTCCACGCACATACCCCCTACGCCGCCGACCCCAACGACGAGCACGCATTTGCTTTTCAGGTTTTCGATCGCCTCGCTTCCTAACAGCAGCGCGCTGCGTTCATGTTCATGCATTGTACCACTCCTCTGCTTTTCTAATGATCAGAGCTGTATCCTTTTTATCGAACCACTGCACGGGCATCTGATGATTGAACCAGGTCAGCTGCCGTTTCGCATACTGCCGTGTATGCACCTTGATCTTTTCCCTGACCTCCTCTTCGCTCCAGATCTTCAGGAAATAGTTTTTGAACTCTTTGTAGCCTATGCCCTGAAAACTCGTATACTCCCATGTCTGCGGATCCGAGAAAAGACGCTCCACTTCTTTTGTCAGCCCTTCCTCGAACATCTGATCCACCCGTTTATCGATCTGTTCGTTCAGTTTTTTTCGATCTGTATTCAATCCGATCCAGAACACGTCATAAAGAGGCTCGTGTTTCTGGACTGCTTCCCGTTCGCTTTTCGTCGCTCCGCTATGGGCAATATGCAGGGCCCGGATGACCCGTTTTCGGTTGTTGGGATGGATCGTACCGCATGATCCGGGATCGATCTGTCTGAGCAGAGCATACAATTGCTCGTTGCTCTTCGTTTTCAAATACGCATCATACTGTTCATCGAGCTGTTCGTCTTCAAATTCATAATCGTATAAGGTGGCTTTTAAATACAGTCCTGTACCTCCGCAGATGATCGGCACATGCCCGTTTTGTCTGATCGCTTCGATCGCACGCCGGCACTGTTCCTGAAACGTTTTGACATTGAACGGTTCATCGTATGCCTGTACATCCAGAAGATAATGAGGTATTCCTTCTTTTTCGTCTTCTCTGATCTTTGCGGTACCGATATCCATGTTCCGGTATACCTGCATGCTGTCACCTGAAATAATTTCTCCATTCAGTTTTTTTGCGAGCTCGATGGACAATGACGTCTTTCCTACACCAGTCGGTCCGACGATCACGATTATTTTCTGTCTATCCACGTTCGAATTCCTTTCTAAGATCACTGTCGCTCAAAGTGATAACCGTCGGCCGTCCATGCGGACAATGATAAGGCTGTCCGCATTTCTGAAGATCTTTGATCACCTGCTCCATTTCCTGGAACGTCAGCTTCCGGTTGAAGCGGATCGAGGAATGGCATGCCATCGTCGCGAGCATATGCTTCTGGATCTTTGCGATATCTACGTGAAGGTCCTGCATGAACAGCGAGATCAGATCTTCGAGAAAATTCTGCTCCTCTACATCTTTCATCCAGATCGGCACTTCGCGCACGATGACCCTTTCTTTTCCGAACGGCTCGAACACGATCCCGAACTGGCTGGTCTTTTCGTTGATTTCCTGGATATGGGAAAGGATCGGCACGCTGACATGCACCTGCAGCGGAAGCATGAGCGGCTGCGTCTTTGTGACCGGCTTTTTAAATTCGTCACGGATCTGTTCATAGTGATAGCGTTCCTGCGCCGCATGCTGATCAATGATGACAAGCCCTTTTTCGTTTTCGCACAAAATATAGGAATCCTTCAGCTGACCGATCACCTTCAGATGCGCGAAGAAATCATGGCCGGTTTCATGATGAAGGCTCTGTTCCTTTTTTTCATTCCGGATCCGTTCCACTTCCTGAGCCAGATCTTCCTGTCCCTTTTCTCTGTTTTCCGGTTCCGGCTCCTCGTATGCCTCTTTTTTATATTCTTGTTCTGACGGTCTTTCCTCTTCCATCATTTTCATAAACTGGCTTCTATGATTTTCGTATGACTGCTCATATATTTCATCCTGATTGTCGTAGACATTCTCATATTCGGGAATTTCCTTTACTTCCTTTTTCAGGGCCGCGACCGTTTGGGTTCCTTCCAGATCCAGTGCCGGCTGCACGATCGTTTCTTCTTTTTGCTCGACCGGAACTTTCTGGATATCCACCCGTTTCGGATCCACTTCCACAGTCCTGAGTTTTTGAGCAAATAAAGAATCGATCGTTTCCTTGATCAGATCCGTCAGCTCTTTTTGTTTTGTCAGACGGATCTCCCATTTATTCGGATGGACATTGACATCAACGAGCTGCGGGTCGACCTCGATATCGATCAGAAAGATCGGATAGCGGTTTGGCGGCATAAATTCATGATACGCATCAATGATCGTATTCTGAACGGGCACGCTGCGTATGAGGCGATGATTGACACTAATAAAAATGAAATACTTGGATGCGCGGCTGATCCGGGGCTGTACGGCATACCCGTGAATATGGAAATCAAGCGTCTGCTGATCAAACGGCTCGGCAGCATGCGCGACTTCTCTTCCATAGATCTGATAAATGATTTCCAGTATATTTCCCTGTCCGCTTGTCTGGAATACGAGCCGGTCGTTGTGCGACAAGGAAAAACGGATATCCGGATAGGACAAAGCCATCTTGTTGATCAGATCGGCAATGACCGAAAACTCCGAGCTCGCTTTACGAAGATATTTGAAACGTGCCGGTGTCTTGAAAAACAGTCCAGTTACCGTGATCTTCGTTCCGCCCGGACAGCCAGCCGGTTCATTTTTGATTTCCTGTCCGTAATCATAAATGATTTCTGTGCTTTCTTTTCCGTTATTGGTCTGCATTTCAACGTGGCTGACAGCAGCGATCGACGGCAGCGCTTCGCCCCGAAAACCCATCGTATGGATGCTGAACAGATCGTCTTCATCTTTGATCTTGCTCGTCGCGTGACGGATAAAAGAAAGCGATGCATCCTCTCTGCTCATTCCTTCTCCATCATCCGTGATGACTATTTTTTCGATCCCGCCTTCCCATACTTCGATCGTGATCGTTTTCGCATGGGCGTCAATGCTGTTTTCCACACATTCCTTTATGATGTTTGCCGGACGTTCCACGACTTCGCCAGCCGCGATCATATTGGAAAGATGCTCATCTAGTATATGAATTTTTGCCATGGTCTATTCCTCGATTTCCTCCTGCAGTTTTTTCAGCTCATACAGGCAGGCCAGCGCCTCCCTGGGAGACAGCTCGTCGATATCCAGGCCTTGAAGCTTCTGGATCAGAGCCGATTTTTCCGGTTTCACTTCATCCATGATAAAAAGATTCGGCTGATACTGGATGGCACCGCTTTGCGATTCAAACCCTTTGAGCAGGCCCGATGCCCGGTCCAGCACGACTTTTGGCAGATGAGCAAGACGCGCCACATTGATCCCGTACGACTTGTCGGCTTTTCCGGGAATGATACGGTACCGGAATTCGATATCGTTTTTCTTTTCCTGCACATCCACATGAACGTTTTTCATGGAACGGCGGCTTTCTTCCAGATTGGTCAGTTCATGATAATGCGTGGAAAAGAGCGTTTTCGCTTTCAGAGCCTCATCGATATATTCGAGCATAGCCTGCGCGATGGCCATCCCGTCATATGTTGCCGTTCCCCGGCCGATCTCATCGAAAATAATCAGAGAATCCCGTGTCGCATACTGCAGGGCCGTATTCGCTTCGATCATTTCCATCATGAATGTCGATTTCCCGGTCAGCAGATCATCGCTTGCCCCGATCCGCGTAAAGATCCGGTCAAAGATCGGCAGTTTTGCGCTGCGGGCCGGGATATAGCTTCCTGTCTGCGCCATGATCACGAGCAGGGCATTCTGGCGCATGTAGGTGGATTTTCCTCCCATATTCGGACCGGTTATGAGTTCGACATGCTCGTCGGACGACATGATCCAGTTATTGGATACATAGCTGCTCATTCGTGCTTCCAGGATCGGATGGCGGCCTTCGATCACTTCGATGCTGTGATCTTCATGAAATTCGGGTTTCACATAACCCTGTCTGCTGGCGAGCTCCGCCATGCTGACCAGCACATCGATCTGGGCCAGGGCATGGGCGCATGTGTGCAGATCGAACAGGCGGTTTTTTATTTTCTGGAGCAGCTGCGAAAAAAGAGCTGCCTCCAGCTTTACTTTGTTTTCCTGGGCGTGCAGGATCTTTTCCTCCTGCTCCTTGAGTTCCTGGGTAATATATCTTGTCGCATTGGCAAGTGTCTGTTTGGGCACATAGCCGAATTCCGGACGGATATGGTCGAGATTGCCGTTGCGCACTTCGATGTAGTATCCGAATACCCGGTTGTATCCGATCTTCAGCGACTTGACCTGCGTGCGCTCTCTTTCCTTCTGTTCAAGCTCTAAAATATAGGTCTGACCGTCCTCTGCAATCTTGCGCACTTCGTCAAGCTCGCTCGAGTACCCTGTCTTGAATACGCCGCCATCTTTCATGGTCAGCGGCGGTTCTTCAACGATCGCGTCTTTGATCTCGTTATACAGATCTTCATTGGCCGGTATTGTCTGAAATTCCGGATACGATCCAAGTTTTGCGGCCAGCTCGAGAATTGGCGCAGCATGTTCAAGAGAAGCGGTGAGCTGGAGCACGTCTCTCGGGCTCGCGTTTCCGTAGGCGATGCGGGATGCCAGCCTTTCCATATCGTATATGAATGCCAGATGATCCTTGAGCTGTTCCCGAAGCATAAAATCATTGATCAGCTGTCCGATCGCCTCCTGTCTTTTCAATATCTTTGTCTTTTCGATCAGAGGCTCGCTGATCCAGCGTTTCAGTAACCGCGCTCCCATCGCGCTTTTGGTATGATCCATAAATTCCCAGAGCGATACGGCTTTTGCGGAAGACGAACGGCTTTCGGTCAGTTCCAGGTGCTGTTTCGTGTCATAGTCCATCTGCAGGATATGATGCTGATCCATCATCTCGATCGGATAAAAATGATCGATATGCTGCTTCTGGGTCGTATTCAGATACCCGGTCAGTGTTTCGAACGTATCCCGTATGAGGGTATCGTTGGCGGGCAGCAGCTTTTCATCTTCCGGGTCGAGAGGGATCCTTTTCTGCGTGGAGATCAGAAAACGCTCCAGTTCCTCGAGCGCTTTTTTCCAGCGCTTGTCCATGGAAGAATCGATCACGATTTCGCTGACATTCATTTCCATGAGCGATTTCTGCAGTTCAACGAGCGAACGCTCGAGCTTCTGGCCTTTCAGTTCTCCGGTACTCAGTTCGCAGTAGATCACACACACTTCATATCCATTCATATGAATGGCTGCCAGATAATTGCTTGTTTTTGATTCTCCTGTTTCTTCCATGTAGGTCCCTGGCGTGACGATCCTGATGATGCCGCGATCGACAAGTCCTTTGGAAGCTGCCGGATCGGAAAGCTGTTCGCAGATCGCTACTTTATATCCTTTTTTTATCAGCCGCTGGATGTAGGCCTGGGCTGCATGATAAGGAATTCCGCACATCGGCACTTTTTCCTCTACGCCAGCCGAGCGTCCTGTCAATACAAGATCAAGTTCGCGCGATGCAGTTTTGGCATCTTCGAAGAACATCTCGTAAAAATCGCCGAGCCTATAAAACAGGATCGCATCCTGATTTTCCTCTTTGAGTTTCAGGTAGTGCTGCATCATTGGTGTATATTGTTTGCTGGACAAATTGATTCTTCCTTTCTGTCATGATTCGAAATTACTTATTTTCTAATTATACCAAATCTTTTCCTATTGATGATATACTATGAAAAACAAGGGGGTCATTTGTGAAACATAAAATAAAAATCGGCCGGCATACGTGGCGCATCGATATCGGATTCATTCTCGTTTTATTATGGATGTGTGCGCTGAGCTGCCTTGCGATCTATACATCTTTCAATCTGATCAGCTACGGGTCGGGCATGCGTTATCTGATCATGCAGATCATCTGGTATTTTATCGGGTTCATGACCATGGCGGCCATCGGGTATTTTCAAAATAAAGTGCTGTTCCGCTATATGAGGGCAGCATACAATTTTTTAATGATCTGCCTCGTTTACCTGTTCTTTTCCATGTTGTGCAAGAGGGTGCTTGGTTTCAATCTTCCGCTGGCGCCGACCTTGAATGGTGCGGTGTCCTGGTTCACGATCCCGTTCATATCAAGTTTTCAGCCTTCTGAATTCATCAAGATCGTACTGATCGTCATGACGGCGCAGACTATTTCAAGCTTTCAGAGAAAGCATAAAAATCCGACAATGCACGATGATCTGAATATGCTGTGGGAAATCGGGAAAATTATCCTTCCCCCGCTTGTTCTTATTTTTCTGCAGCCGGATACGGGTGTATGTATCATTATCGCGATCACGATCCTGATCATGCTCATGTGTTCAGGGATCAGAAAACAATACATTTTCATCCTTGCCGGTATTATCCTTGCGGCGGTGCTCGGATTCTTTTACTTATATTTTTTTCAGGAGGATTTCCTGCATACTTTTGTATCGAGCTACCGTCTGCAGCGTGTGGATGCGTGGCTGGACCCCGAAAGCAATATCCTTGGCAGTTCCAACCAGCTCTATACTGCTTTGCTGTCGCTTGGCAGCGCGGGCCTGACCGGGTATGGCCTGCAGCCGAATATCATCGCTATCCCGGAAGCACATACGGACTTCATTTTTGCGGCTTTCGGACAAAGCTTCGGTCTGATCGGAACGACTGTGATCCTCATTTCCTGCTTCGTATTTGATTTGTATTTATGCAAGCTGGCCTACAATATGAGAAACCGGACCGATCGTCTGATCGTGATCGGGGTCATCGGAATGCTCTTTTATCAGCAGGTTCAGAATCTGGGAATGATCGTCGGTCTTCTTCCCATCACAGGAATCACGCTGCCTTTGATTTCCTATGGCGGCAGCAGTATCCTTTCCTATTTTATTGCGTTCGGTTTCGTTTCGAACGCAAGTCCGATTGCCGGAAAAAAGGGGATCCGGATTGGTCTGAAGAAAAAAAGAACCTCTAATAAAGGTTCTTGAGCCGTTTCAGATAGGAATACGTGCGGTATCGTATGAACCGCACTTTTTTATTGGATGTACAGATTTCCAGTCTTGTATTTCCTTTTAAAGAAAGCTGCAGATGATCATAGCACAATTCCGCTTCGGAAAGTTCATCGGAAATGATCGTGATATTCCTGTCGCTTCGCATGACATACGGATTGCGAAGGGAATGATGATCTTTATGAGCGATCGGCATGATCTCGCACAGTTCCATGACGTTCAGCCCGCTGTCGATCACCGCGCCGTTCAATGCCCGGTTGACCGCTGTGGAACCGGCCTGTGATGCGATGCAGATTCCAGATCCGGTCGATCGTTCAAAAAATTCATGGTTAATATAAATATCCAGATGCAGTGTCTTGGAAAAAGATTCGATCCGCATTTCATTGAGCGCATAGACTGATCGGCCGTTTTCCATTTTCAGTGTCAGTAAAGGAGATTCTTCAATAAACGGGATGCATGTCTGGATATCGCTGAGAAACTGATCGAGCTCATTCTGGGCATAATCAGTAAAAAAGCCTAATGTTCCTGTATGGATCCCGATAAATGACATCTCATCCAGCCGGTCAAGGTATTGATGGATGGCACGCAGCAAGGTCCCGTCGCCTCCTACGCAAAGCATGATCTGCGGTTTTTCGTTATCATAGATCCAGCCTCGCTGGATGCATTCTTTTTTGAGATAATCGGCAATGCGGATCGAGTTTTCATCTCCACGATCTATTATAGAAAATATCATTTTTTCACTTCCTATCTTTTCTGTTCCATTGTACCATATTTGCAGAAGGTGATATTCATGTATAACGAGCAGGAACGCGAATTAAAATGTATGCTCACGAAAGAGGAGTTCGATCATATCCTATCCTCATATGATTTTCCGATATTGATCGATCAGACCAACACGTATTTCGACACATCCGATCAGCTTGTCCGCAAAGAAGGATGCGCGATCAGGATCCGCCGGATCAAGGATCGCTTTATATTCACATTAAAGAAAAGAACAGATCCGATCACGTTGATCGAACTTGAAAAAGATGTAAGCAGCAGCAATATCGAACATATAACGGACCCGAAGATCCTTTCATGGTGCGATCAGTACCGGATTCCCCTTCACGATCTGAAGCCTGTCACATCCATCCGCACCGTCCGGCATCTGATGAAAACTGAAAAAGCGGAAATCTGTCTCGATCATACCTATTTTTCCCATACGCAGGATTATGAAATTGAATATGAATACTTGCAGGATCATGACGGGATCCGGGCGTTCAACGAATTTTTGAAACCTTTTGGTCTTCAATTCAAAAAAAACTGCTCCAGCAAAATTGCCAGAGCAATGAAGTACAATTCATCAGATCTTATGCGTTAAACGATAGAAGAAGGATTTCGAGTTATATTCTTCTTCTTTTCTTTTATATTCATCATTTTTTCTTCTTAATTCAGACGCTTCGTTCAGTTCTTCCTTTAATTTCTGATTTTCAGATTCCAGTTCTGATATTTTCGATTCCTTCGTCTGGGTCTCGAGCAGGAAAGACTGGCGATTCTTTTCGAGTTCGAGAACCAGCCTCTCATTATATAATTTTTCGATCTGTGCAGCTGCTTTTTCTTTTTCTTCGATAATTGCCTTTAATTTCTCATTTTCATATCTTAATTCCGTTTCAACGGCTGATACTTCATGTTTTTCTTTCCTGAAATAAGTTGACAGCTTTTCAACGCCTTCCGCTTTGATCGTAATTCGTTTTGTTTCCGGATTTTTATACTTCCAGTGTTTGTCCGGATTGTCTTTCACTAGCTTCGCAATGGCTTTGTCAACCGTATTTCTGGATTTGTTGAAATGCTGACAAATCTGTGCAATATCCATATCATAATAAACATCAATCGTTTTTTCGATTTCAGTCATTTCAATCATCCTCTCTTCTGAAAATAGCGAATGAATTATAACATACTTTATTTTGAATATCTATAATCATATGCTCGTAAGATATGCGGATTTTGTGTTATTTTTTATTTCATATGATATGAATCGAATTTCAGTTAAACTGCTTTACATTTTAGAGAAGAACAGCTTATTCAATATGATTATATTTATGATTTTCATATTTTTTGAACTTTTCGGAGAATTCTGATAGGATTTATCATGTTTTATTCATATGATTGGTAAGATTTGATAAAATTATGCTTTTCCTTCTCTTCCCCTGATCTGCCAGCAATCTCTTGAGTGATTTATTTTGATGATTTTTCAAATGATTTTTGGGATCCCATTTTATCGATCATTCCTTATATGGCATCTGACCATTTCTCCTTTAAAAACGGAGGATAGAATATATAGAACCGGTTCAGATCGGGGTCCAGTTCTTCAAAAACAAGCATAAAAGAATCGATCCATATATATTGCCTTTAATAAGTCAAACAAAGCCGATCAATGACTTGGTACGGGCG
>Belle_p2__coassemble_2957_pt1 | contig 10045 bp, 10 predicted proteins | sample Belle_p2__metabat2_low_PE_017 | metagenome-assembled genome bin Belle_p2 | reverse complement strand
ATTCATTCTTCCGATCCGATCGGAAATTTCCTTTTTTAAGCGAAAAATGCAAGCGTATCCAGTATTTTGAAAATGGCCGGTCACAGATCCAGGCTTTTTTCATCCAGCAGAAATTCTTCCAATCCAATATACGTAATTCCGTTTTCGTCTCGTCGAACCGGACCGCTTTCACGAACAACAACGATTTTTTTAAAAGAATCATCAATATTTTTTAGCGATCTTGTTTCCTGGTCCTGTTTCTCAGGAGTATCCAAAGAATATGCGGACTGAATATAATAGATCCGGCTCCCTTTTGCTGCTATAAAATCTGTTTCCAGCCTCGTTCGAACTGTTTTTCCTGTTTTATCGTTTGTAAATATATTTACAACTCCGACCTGTACCGAATATCCTCTGAGTATTAATTCATTATACAGGATATTTTCCATGATATGCCCATCATCACGATGCAGGAAATCCAGGCGCGCATTTCGCAGTCCCGGATCCGCAAAAATAATATTTGTACGTTGCCCCAATATGTTTTCTGCCTTTAATATCAAAAAGATTTACTTTTCGCAATACAAACGCCTCTTCCAAGTAATTAAGATATTGCGCAATCGTGTCTTTTCCTATATTTGATTTTAATTCTGTATTAAAAGTATTTGCGATTTTATTTGGATTCGTAAGACTTCCTACAGTACTTGCCATTACAGTCGTCAATGTCGAAAGATTGAATTCATTTCGAATCTTATTCCTTTCTTCAACATCTTTGTGATACGTCATAGAAAAAAGATGTTTTAGATATTCTTCTTTTTCTTCTGCTGTCTCGTAAGATAAAGTGACAGGCATTCCACCATGAAGCATGTATTCATTTAATGCCAGCGAAAGATTGTCGGGCTGCACAGCATCCACATATTCTTTAAAAGATAGCGGCTGCATATGGATTTCATCTCCACGATCCCTGAACTCTGTCATGATGTCACGACTTAAAAATTTTGAATTGCTTCCTGAAATATAAAGATCAACATTAGGTATCTGCATTAATCCCAAAACAACATTCACAAAATTTATACTGTTTTCGTCTATATTTTTTGCTAATTGGATCTTTCCGCTCGTCAATATCGGATTGATAATGGAGAATACTCTCTCGATTTCATCCAGCATTATATAATGAGTTTTTTCGTCTTTGATAAAACCGCGTACATACGAATCTAATTCTAACGGATTAAGATATTTATTGTTTAACATATCATCTAGCGCCATATATAAAATATGATCCTCTTCAATCTCCTGTTCCTTTAAATAATTAAAGAACAGAGTATTTAACAAGAAACTTTTTCCGCATCGCCGTATTCCAGTGATAATTTTTACTCTTCCATTTCCAGAAAGCGAAATAATCCGCTGAAGATAACGATCCCGTCGAATAACCTTCACCTTTTATCCTCCTTTTTTGTGGAATTCCACAGTTTTGGCTTATAGAATCCTGCGTGGATCGATATAAAAAAAGATCGAGCTGAAGAAACATTTCATTTCTCCGACCCGATCGGCAGTTTTCTTTTCAGCAGGAAATAGGCAAGCCCGTCCAGCATGCCAAGAACGACCACAAAAAGCAGGACGATCCGTGTGACCAGCGCGCTGAACATGTTTTCCGGACAGATCACGATCATAAAATCGGTTGCCGGATCGAGCAGCCACAGATCATTGAAAAAAAACAAATGATGGAATCTGATCCAGAAATCATTGAAATCGGTTGCGATCCACAAGCCGATCCATGCCAGAACGATCGCAAAACAGAGCGAGGCGCTCAGCAGTCCGCTGCACACATTGGCAAGCAGCCTGTTCTTGTCCTTGAGCATGACAGCCATCCACACGACGATCACGATTCCCACAATAAACGAGCCCGCAAGCACACGCATCGCATTGCGATATAAAGCTCGCACATCCCCCATATGAGCCTTTTCCTTCCCGTTATAGATCCCGGTTTCTTTGCCATTACGGAAGATCGTATCCTCCATATCCTTTCGTTTCCCCTGGACATAATCGAGCATGACCCGCATGCTTTTGTTCAGATCCTCTTCGCTCACGCCGATCTGCTCTGCCAGACCTTCCTTTTTATAAAACGACTCGTAAAACGATGTCTGGAAAACATTCAGCCGCACACTGCCCAGCAGCAGGAGCAGGATCACGCACCAGCCAAGCACAAAACGGAAAAACTTCATCATTCGACCGCGACCAGTTCGGCCTTTTCGACCGCATCGAGCGTATTGATCAGCATCAGCAGATCATCCATGCTGATCTGGATATCCGTAATATCGATCGTGAACGTGACCGACGCGATCCCGTTGATCGGGATCGACTGATTGAGCGCAATGATATTGACCTTCTGGCTCGAGAGCATGCTCAGCACGCTCGAAAGCGCGCCAGTCTCGTTTTTCAGGATGATCGTAAAGATCGCTTTTCTTTTCGAAGAATCCTGATTGAAGGAAAATACCGCATCCTTATATTTATAAAACGTTCCCCGGCTGATCCCGACCCGCTTGACCGCTTCCGAAATGCGGCGGGCCTGTCCGCTCTGCAGCAGCGTCTGCGCCTCCATGACTTTGTCAAGAACTTCGGGCAGGATCTCGCTGGAAACCACATAGTATTTACTCATACAAAACCTCAGCTCCTTTCCGGGCAATCTTCACCATTCTCGTATCCAAAAAGGACAGTTCCTTTTCCAGATCAAGCAGTTCCTTTTGATCCGTGCTTAAAACAATCATGGTCGAACCGCTGCCCGAGATCCAGAGAGGCAGATCATTCTTTTCGCACAATTCCCTCACCCTGCCGTAAGAGGAAATGAGCTTGGCTCGGTACGGTTCATGAAGATAGTCCCTGCTGCACGCTGCAAGCAGATCCTCATCCGACCGGCACAACGCGATCTCCATAAGCATGGCATGCGCCACCTGTGTTTTTGCCTCATGAAAGGAAATCGTTTCCGGAAGCACTTTGCGCGCCTCTCTGGTCGCCACTTCCTCATCCGGTATGATGACCAGCCCGTGCCAGTCTCCGGCATGAAGCGAACGGCACCACACCTTTTCCTCCTGCATCATGCTTACGCAGATGCCGCCAAACAACGCCGGCGCCACATTGTCCGGATGCCCTTCCATTTTTGTTGCCAGCACCAGCACATCCTCCTTCGTAAGCGGAGAGTCGAACCACGCATTCGCTCCCATGAGCCCTGCTACGATACATGTGGCCGAACTGCCAAGTCCGCGCGAAAAAGGAATCGAGGAATCGATCTTCAAACGGAACGGAGGCATCTCCTTTCCTAAGGCATCGCACGCTTTGCGAAAAGCGGCCACGACCAGATTGTCTTCGTTCCGGTATTCTTCAGGACAGCCTTCGATCTCCAGCTTTTCGCTATGCATAAATTCGAACGTGCTGTTCCAGTCCAGCGCCATCCCCATACAGTCGAAGCCGACGCAGCAGTTGGCACTCGTTGCCGGAACATGCACCTTGATCATACAAGCTCCTCCATGCCCTGTACGGCCGCATCCAGCATCTGATCGACCGAGATCACCTCTTTATGGACGATCTCTTTTTGTTCAAGAGCCGCCAGTCCGGCCGGAACCGGATCCTGGCATACCGCTTCCAGCTTGTTCAAAGCGTCCCATTCGTCCTTTGAATCAATGCCCAGCGCATCCAGCACATCGATGCTGAATTTGTACGGAGAAGCCGTTGCGAGCGTGACGATCGGCCGTTCCGTCTGTTCTTTGGCCACACGGTAACCAATAGCCGTATGCGGGTCGAGAACAATCTTTGTCTGTTCATATACGTCTTTGATCGTTTCTTTTGTCTCGAGATCGGTCACAAAATCGCCGTCAAACAGTTCGCAGATCTTTGCGAGCAGATCCGGACCGATATCATAACGTCCTTTCGTGTTCAGATCGTTCATCCATTCGGCCACCTGTTCGCTGTCTTTTCCGGACATGTAATAGAGAAGACGTTCAAGATTAGACGAGACAAGAATGTCCATGCTTGGCGAAATGGTCTGCACGAAGTCCCGGTTCTTATCATAAATGCCGGTATTCAGAAAATCGGTCAGCACTTTGTTGGAATTGCTGGCCACATAAAATTTGTGAACAGGCAGTCCCATCATATAGGCATAGTAGCCTGCCAGCACGTCGCCGAAGTTTCCGGTCGGCACGCAGAACGATACGTGCTCTCCAGCTTTGATCGCCCCCTCTTTGACTAGATCCTTATAGGCTTCAAAGTAGTATACGACCTGAGGAACAAGCCGACCTACGTTGATCGAGTTCGCGCTGGTGAGCATGATATTTTTTTCTGCCGCTTTTTTGTTGAGCTCCTCGTCCATGAACAGCTGTTTCACTTTTGTCTGGGCGTCGTCAAAATTGCCTTCTACCGCGAACACTTTGACATTGTTTCCTTCCTGGGTCGCCATCTGCCTGTACTGCATCTGGCTGACCTTATTGTGGGGATAAAATACTTCGATCCCGATCCGGTCGACATCCTGAAAGCCGGACATGGCCGCTTTTCCGGTGTCGCCGCTGGTCGCTGTCATGATCAGCGCCTTCTGGTCTGTTGCTTTGAGGGCCGTGCTCATGAGCTGGGGAAGCAAGGTCAGGGCCACATCCTTGAACGCGCTTGTCGGACCGTGAAACAGTTCGAGCACATAGACATCTCCAACCTTTTTCAGCGGTGTGATCTCCTCGGCAGCAAACGAGTTCTCATAGGCGTTTTTCACGCATTCTTTCAGTTCTTCTTCCGTATAGTCGCCTAGCAGGCCGGACAAAATATATACAGCATTCTCCATATAGTCCTGATCGATGATCCGGTCCAGATCGAGCTGAACCTGATCGAGATCAGGGCGGACGAACAGACCGCCATCCGGAGCGATTCCTTTCAGAACCGCCTGCTTCGCAGTCGCTTGAATCTGATCATTTCTAGTCGATACGTAGCTTTTTTCCATTTCAAATCCTACCTTTCTATGGGGAAAATATTTGTGTTTTATTGTGTCTTGAAAATGAACAACTCCTATGATACAATGTTCGCGTTTTAAATACAAGTGTTTTCTGATAAGAAACAAGGAGGGGGTTTATACTGATGAATGCAGTTTTACTAGGATATGGCACGATCGGAAAAGGGGTGGAGATCCTCTGCCGTCAGGTCGACGGCCTGGATTTGAAGGAAGTGTTCGTTCTTCCCCAGTTTGTAGATCTTCCCTACTTTTCCAACAACGGCGAGGAAATGGTCACAAGAGAAGATACGGACATCGTATTCGAATGCCTGAGCGGCACCGAACCGGCCAATACGCTGATCACCAAAGCGCTCGAGCATGGCAAGCATGTCATCACGTCCAACAAGGCGGTCGTTTCGCCAAATCTGGAACGTTATGTCGAGCTGGCCAAAAAGCATGGCGGCTCGATCCAGATCGAGGCAAGCGTGGCTGGCGGCATCCCGTTTCTGGACGCGGTCCTCAAGCTGCAGAAGCTCGAGGATATCGACGGATATGAAGGAATCTTCAACGGAACGAGCAACTATATTCTCGATCAGATGCAGAATAACGGCATGGCTCTTGAGACAGCGCTCAAACAGGCGCAGGCCCTTGGCTACGCGGAAGCCGATCCGACCAACGATATTGAAGGGATCGATGTGTTCTACAAAGCGAATATTACCAATATGCTCGCTTATCAGACAAAGAACGATACGATCCTTCCGCCGCTGGGCATTTCAAAGCTGAATACGAAAGATATCGAACTGGCAAAGGAAAACGGCAAGGTCATTCGCCATATTGCCCGTTCTGTACAGGAAGGCAATGAATTCGCGACCATCATCGCGCCGGTCTTTTTGTCAAAGGATAATTATCTGGCCAATGTACCTTCCAACTACAATGCGCAGCTGCTGCATGCCCATTCGTTCGATCAGATCGGCTATTTCGGACAGGGTGCCGGACAGCTGGCCACGGCGCAGGCGATGCTTGCCAACGCGCTCGATACGATGGATGGCACGGAGCGTGCGATCGACCTGAAATACGACAAGAAAGTTAACAATGATCTGCTCAAAGAGGACTGGATCGTTCGTTCCGGAAAAGATCTGAGCGGGCTCGGTCCGGACAAAGCGGAAGACGGCTATTTCTTTTTCGAAAAAAGAAGTCCTGATCTGATCGGGGATGTTCAGAAAATCGACGCGGATGCGATGATCGCTTTGTGGAAGTAGAAAAGAAAGGAATGAAATGAGCCAATGCTGAAAATAACGAAATTCGGAGGATCTTCGGTGGCGGATGCGCGCCAGTTCGAAAAGGTGAGATCGATCATCCAGTCGGATCCTGACCGGAAATATGTGGTCGTGAGTGCTCCGGGAAGGCGGTTCCACTCCGATTCCAAGCTGACAGATCTTTTGTATCTGCTGGATGCGCACAGACAGTATCATGTGGACGCGAGCAACGTCTTCCGCATGATCAAAGAGCGTTTTGTCGAGATCAAGTCCCAGCTCGGGCTGAAGCAGCCGATCGAAAAAGAGCTGGACGCATTTTATACGAATCTGAATACGCTGTCGCAGGCCGAGATCGTTTCGCGCGGCGAATACTTCTGCGCAAAGATGATGGCAGAATATCTTGGCTTTCCTTTTGTGGATGCCAAGGATGTGATCCGCTTCCGGCTGGATCGGACGATCGACTGGGAGGCGACAAAATCAAAGCTGATAGCGAAAACAGCCCAGTACGACAATTTTGTGATGCCGGGCTTTTACGGAGCGACGGCCAACGATCAGATCCAGGTGTTCAGCCGGGGCGGCGGCGATATTTCGGGAGCGATCCTTGCCCGATGCATCGAAGCCGATGTATATGAGAACTGGACTGATGTTTCCGGATTCCTCATGGCCGATCCGACGGTCGTAAAAGATCCGGAGCCGATCACGCACATTTCCTATTCGGAGCTGCGTGAGCTGTCCTACATGGGGGCGAGCGTGCTGCATGAAGAAGCGATCTTCCCTGTCAAGGAGAAAAATATTCCGATCCACATCCTGAATACGAATCGTCCGCAGGATGCGGGCACGATCATCCAGGAAGTGTCTGCGGTTCCGAGCTCGTACGCGATCACAGGCATTGCGGGTAAAGCCGGCTTCATGTCCATCTATATTTATAAGAAGCATATGTCCAACGAGGTAGGCTATATGCGCAAGGTGCTTTCGATCCTTGAAGACTACAATGTCAGCATCGAACATATTCCTTCGGGCATCGATTCCTTTACGATCGTCATCGAAGAAAAAGATATCGAGGACCGCTTATACGAAATGCTGGCACGGATCAAAAAAGAGCTCAAGCCGGACGAGATCCGTACGCAGAACAAGATCGCGCTCATTTCGACCGTAGGAAAGAACATGTCGAGCCGTCCGGGAACGAGCGGAAAACTGTTCGGGGCTTTAGGAATGAACAATATCAATATCGTGATGATCGCGCAGGGAAGCGACGAGATCAATATCACGGTCGGTGTCAATGAACACGATTTCAAGAAGACAGTCCATGTCATTTACGATACATTTGTTACAGAGGAGGAAACGCGATGAAGAAGACAGTAGCGATTGCCGGAGCGACCGGCGCAGTGGGAATGCAGATGCTCGAATGCCTGAAGGAAAGAAACATCGATGTGAATATCCGGTTGCTGGCCAGTGCCAGATCCAAAGGCAAGGTCATTGACGGGCTGACGGTCGAAGAGCTGAACGAAGATTCCTTCAACGGTGTGGATTATGTTCTTGGCGCGTGCGAGAACGATATCACGAAAATGTGGATACCGTGGGCACAGAAAGCCGGCTGTGTCGTTGTGGACAATTCCAGCGCGTTCCGTCTTGACGAGGATGTTCCGCTGGTCGTGCCGGAAATCAATGCGGACGATATCAGAAAGAACAGCGGGATCATTGCCAATCCGAACTGTTCGACGATCATTGCGCTCGTTGCATGCGATGCCCTGAAAAAGGAATTCGGAATCAGCCGGATGGTCGTCACGACGATGCAGGCCGTATCGGGTGCTGGTGTCAAAGGCATCGCCGATCTGGAAAACCAGATCCAGGATCCGCAGGCACTGCGACAAGCCTTTCCTTATCAGATCGCATACAATCTTATTCCGCAGATCGGTGATTTTGACGATCTTGGCATTTCCAAGGAAGAGTGGAAGATGCAGAACGAGGGCCGCAAGATCTGGCATGATGAAGATCTTCTTGTCAACTGTACGTGTGTGCGCGTGCCGGTCCTGCGCAGCCATTCGGAAAGCATCCTGCTCGAATGCGAAAACGAAGTGGATGTCGAACGTGCCCGAGAAGTAATTGAAAAAGCGGCTGGCGTTCAGCTCAAAGACGATCCGAAAAACAAAGTGTATCCGATGCCTCTGGATACGACCAATCAGGACGACGTGTTTGTGGGAAGACTTCGCAAAGATATTACAGATCCAACAGGCAAAACACTTTCCCTGTTCTGCTGCGGGGATCAGATCCGCAAAGGGGCGGCGACCAATGCCGTACAGATCCTGGAGAAACTGCTCGAACAATAATCATCCTACAGCAAAACACGGACATGACTTAAAAATGTCCGGGTTTCTTTATTATTCGCCTGTTTTTACAAATTTCTGATAACGGCTTTTCGGTTTATCAGGATTTGTCATCTTTAATAATTTCTGTTCGATCATTGGTTTGATCCATTGCTGCATGATATAGTTCTGCGTTTTTCCTGTGTATTCGGCAATTTCTTTCCTTGATCTAGGTTCATTGCAAAATTCTATGATCTGCTTCCATTCTTCCGGCATATTTTCTTTCTTTTCCGCAACCAGTGTAGTAGGAAGTTTCGAGTATAAAATTGCTTTAAATTCCCGATGAGTGTCAATAAATTCAGGAGCCGGCAATCCTCTTTTTCTCATTTCATTCCGTATAACAGGAATTCCTGAGTACCTATTTTCGCTGTACCCTAACTTCTCTAAAATATTGGTCAACACACTGTTGCGTGTTTCCGGACTATCATAGCCTAATTTCTCGACTGGCATGCGGCCATAGATCCCGCCGCTATTCGTGATTTCAAGACGATCAGAAAACATTTCCACACGAATTGGAGCATTTTCCGTATACATACTGTAATCTCTGTGGATCAGCGCGTTCAATACGAGTTCTCTAACAGCACGGATCGGATATTCCGGTTCATCTGCTCTCCGTCCGTTCTGATCGATGATTGTCCGTCGACGACTGTTTTTTTCGATAAAATCAATCGTTTCTTCCAGCATTTCGGGAATTGATCCAGTGATTCTTCGATTGTCCGTAAATCGGATCATTTCATTAATTTCATCACCTCGGCTTGAGCCTGGAATTGCGACTGCCGTTACACAAAAATTTGGAAATGCCCCTTGAGGATATTCGGAAAACACCATCAGTCCCGCGATTGTTGGATAAGCATTTTTTTCCACTTTCATCATTTTCAGTATTTCATGGTTCTGTAAAGTGGAAAACAGGTTTGGTCTGTCTTTTTTGACGGCATTCAAATATCGTTCTAAACGGTCTTCATTTTTAATGATCCAGCCATCTTCAACAATTCTCTGCTCGTCATGAATTCCTTTCTTATAAGCCTGATATTTATATACTTCATATTCGCTCATCGGCTCATCACTGTCGCCGCTCCGGATATATGAACCTTTGGAAATTCCTTTCCCGGAATAATATACAGGCCTTTGCGAATAATCAACTCCAGGAATTTCTGCAGAGACAACCTGACGATCCTCATATGTGCTCTGACATTTGGGACCATTTCCTTGCATTTTGCATTTACCTTTTTCTGAAGATCATTTGCATCATATACTCCGCACACTTCAAAATTTGATTCATCGATTCCAAACAGGATCGTTCCGCCTTCATCCTGATTCGAAAAAGAAGAAAGCGTATCATACAACTTCTTCGGGCAGCCTTGTGCGGCACTTTTCAATTTAAGAATATTCGTTTCACATTGATCTTTTTGGACCTGTTTTACTAACTGACGCAATTCTTCATTTAACATATTCATTCTCCTTAATTACAGAATAAAGGATTTCTCTCGAAT
>Belle_p2__coassemble_2785_pt1 | contig 10866 bp, 10 predicted proteins | sample Belle_p2__metabat2_low_PE_017 | metagenome-assembled genome bin Belle_p2 | reverse complement strand
TGTCAAGCGCGCTGGACCTGCTTCGAAAAGAGCGGGGACAGCTTACGATCGAAGAAGAGGAACAGAAATTTCAGGAAGATCAGCAGACTGGCATGCAGCCCCAGGAAGATCTGGATGATTTTACATCCGATTCCATCCATCAGGAGCCGGCAGTGAGCCTGGACACGATGAATTCCATTTATTCGTCGATCGTTCATGACCAGGGGACGAAAAAAAAGAAAGAAAAGAGCAAAGATAAAAACAAAGAACGGAAAAAGCCGGTCATCGTGAAGAAAAAGGCGGAGCCGAAAAAAATATCGCGCAAAGAAAAACCAAAGGCTGATCGCGATGCAGGAGAAAAGGATGCAAAGGCCATACAAGAATCTGGGCAGGAAAAAGGCCTTAAGGAACTTTCCTTCCTGGGAAAGTACTGGAAGCCTCTTTTTGCGGCCGTAGCTATCTTTGCGATCCTGCTCGGAGGCTATATATATAAAACGGTCGTTTATGATCCGGCCAATGTCGTCAGCGAACAGCAGAAAGCCGATTACGATAAATTTGTCGAGTATGCAGATGAATGGGATATGCTTTCGGATGCAGAAAAAATGGAACTTCTCGATATGGAGGACGCCTATACCAGTCTTCTCGAAAAACAGAAGAAAAGCCTGAATGACTACTTCAAGGAACAGACCGGAGAAACATTCACCACGCGGTTTGACGAGCTGAAAGCGCTGCGCACCCAGCAGGAGGATGAAACCCGGCCGGAATATCAGCAGCTCGTTGCCTATGTGTCGAGCTGGACCAATAAGAACGGCGAGGAAAAGGCTCAGATCGTCAATTACAGGGATATTTTCAACTCGCTTTCTGCCGCGCTTCAACAGAAGATCGATCAGATCTGCATGGAACAGGCAGGAAAGAACTTCAATACCCTTGCTGGCGAGGAGGACGCAAAAGCGGCCCAGGCTGCGCAGGAAGCAGCGGAACAGCAGGCAGCCCAGCAGAAGGAGCAGGAGGAAAGGGCAGCGTACAACGCGCAGATCCAGACTCAGATTGATCAGCTGCAGTCCCAGCTCAACGATGCCGTCACGTATAAGAGCGATCTGGAAGCCCAGCAGGCTGCCGGAGAAGATGTGAGCGCGATGATCACGACCAACGATCAGACGATCTCGTATTTGAACCAGCAGATCGCTGCATTGCAGGCAACTTTGCGATAAGAAAAGAAAGAGTATTTTAGTGTTGAGATTTGAAAAGAATTCTGCTAAAATACTCTACAGATGCCGACGTAGCACAGTTGGTAGTGCAACGCACTCGTAACGCGTAGGTCGTAGGTTCAAGTCCTATCGTCGGCACCACTAGTCATCAAGTCCTTTTTGATAAAGGGCTTTTTTTTTGCCGGATCGTGCCCCATAACAAATATGTAAGTTGAAAAATAATCAAACATCCCACATAATAAAAATTATGAAAAAAGCAGTTTCTCAAGTTATTCATGATATTCAAATGTTCGACTCCCTCGAAAAATCGATCCTGATCGCTGTGGCCGGTCTGTTCCTTCCGTTTCAGTTTGCGGCGGCCGTACTTGTTTTTGTGCTCGTTTATGCCGCGTTCAAAGGCGAGCTGATCCATGCAATCAGACATCAGCAAGGCGCCGTATGGTTTTATTCGTTCTGTGTGCTCGAGATCGTCGTTTCCTGCGCCGCACAAAACTGGACCGGGCTTGTCAATGCGCTCGGATTTGTGCTGATCGGCTTTTTTATCGCGTATTACAGAAGAAATCTGACCCCGAAGCTCTTTCAGTACGTTCTTTCGGAGATCATTGCTTTGTCGTGGCTTTGCGCCGCATACGGCTTGTATGAATTCAACAAGGTGTCCGTGCGAAGCGGATATGAATTTTTCGACTTCGTGGTCCAGAACCGGCCGAAAGACCGGATCAATTCCACCTTCATGAATGCCAATTTCTATGCCACGATCATCGAATTTGTGATCGTTTTCTGTCTTTATAAATTCATGCGCACAAAAAAAGTGCCGTTTCGCATTTACTACGTCATAACAGCCTGTCTCAACTTTTTCATGATGCTGCTGACAGGATGCCGGACCGCGCTGCTGCCCTTTGTCTTTATCTTCCCGATCTTTTTCTGGGCCGACAAAAAGAAATGGTGGCTCATCGCTTCGCTGGTCGCCGAGTCGATCGTTTTCGTGATCGTGCTGTTCAATCCGGAACTTGTTCCGCGCTACGATCAGATGTCCACTTTGAATTCCAGGATAAAAATATGGAATGCCGCATGGCTTCTCTTTATCATGTTTCCGCTGTTCGGGCTCGGACCGCAGACGTATGGACATATGTATAAACGTCTTCATGCCCATAAGGCGCCGCATGCCCATAATATTTATCTGGACGCGCTGGCATCCTACGGGATCGTGGGGACCTTGCTTCTGCTCGGCTACGGTATCCGTTTGTGGAAGGAAATTTTCTCTTCCTACAAGCGCAGCAAGGATCCGGCCGTTTTCTCCATGATCCTGTGCTTTCTGGTCATTTTTTTCGTACACGGTCTTCTTGATGTGACCATGAACTTCCTGGCGACCGGATGCATCTTTCTCATGATCCTGAACAGTTCGGTCCAGCATAAGACGGTACAGAAAATATAACTGTGCCGTTTTTTATTTTTCTGATAAAATAGACGGGACAGACAGAGAAGGAGGTATATGAACAAACTGTTAGTTTCTTGTCTGCTGTTCAGTCAGCTCACTTTTTCCAATTCCGTTTCCGGGCAGTCGCAGGCGATCGCGCGGCAAATCATTCACTATTCAGATCTCTGCGCTTCCTCGCAGGATATCCTTAAAAGGATCGATCAGAAGATCCTTTCGCTTCAAAATCAGAACAACGATCTTGAGCCTGTGTTCGAACAGGGCTCTCTCTATCTTTTATCCGAGCAAAATCAGATCGAATTTCCTGTTGACGGATCCACGTTAAAATTCCCGCTTCTTCAATACAGACGCAATCTCGACCATCTGGATCGTCTTTCTGTTTCCCGTACAAAATATGAAAAGAAATACGAACAGGCCAATCAGCGGCTGATGCGTCTTCGCCAGAAACAGGACCAGCTGTTTGCCGACCATCCGCAGTTGAGCGGCATGCGTGCGGCAGGAAAAGAAAACCGCGAAAGCGTATTGAAAGGAACGCTCGACCTGCCGGCTTTTGGCGGAATGAAAAACCGCAGCGAGGAAGAGACTGGCTGTATGGCGTACATCGACGTTTCCTCGATCGAGCCTTCCGCTTTTTTCCTGCGCCCGTTCGAATCGGGAAGTGTGTCGGCAGGCACATGGACATATCCGCAGGGCGGGACACATCTTGGCATGGATTACGCAGTCGATCTCTATTCGCCGCTGCTTGCGCCTGCCAACGGCATCATTGTCTACGCAGATGCGCCTGCCGAAGACAATGGCGGATTTCTGGGCAACTGGGAGGGGTGGCCCGCAGGAGGAGGCAATACGATCGGCATGCTGACCAAAGTGGAGGACACGTATTATTTTCTGACGTTCGCCCACCTGTCAAAGAGCCTGCATGTGCGTGCCGGGCAAATAGTCAGCCAGGGAGATGTTCTGGCGCTGAGCGGAAACAGTGGCAACTCGAGCGGGCCCCATTGTCATATTGAAGTCTTTAAAATATCAACTGATGTGGATTCTGTGCTAAGATATGTCATGGAAACGGTGGACTTCTCGCTGGCTAACGGCTGGGAGCAGCCGGCCGCCTGTTCGCAGTACGCGTGCCGGATCCGTCCGGAAAGCGTGCTGGAACCATAGGAAGGATGCCGGAAAGAAAGAAATTATGAACGAATTATTTTTGAAACGTATTCAGACATACATCCCTGATGAATATAAGGCGTTTGTCCGCTCGCTGGATGAAAAGCCGTGCCGAGCCGTGAGGATCAATTCCCGCAAAGCCGGTCCTGATGCCGAAAAGAGATTTCCGCATCTGAAAGAAAGTCCTTTTGCGCCGGGCATGTGGTATGTGCAGGAACAGCTCGGGCTCCATCCGTACCATATCGCAGGCCTGCTTTATATGCAGGAACCGAGCGCGGGCAGCGTAGTGCAGCTGCTCGATATCGGCGAAGATGATCTGGTGCTGGATGTCTGTGCGGCTCCCGGATCAAAGACGACACAGATTGCCGAAAAGATCCGGACCGGCATGCTGGTTTCCAACGAGATCGACCCGAAAAGGGCGCAGGCCCTGCTTTCCAATATGGAAAGGATGGGGGTGTCGAATTTCGCGGTCGTCAGCAGCGATACAAAAACGCTTTCCAAAGGTCTTCCGGACGCCAGCTTCGACAAGATCCTTGTGGACGCTCCATGTTCGGGAGAAGGAATGATCAAGAAACATGCCGCAGCGATCGACGAATGGTCGATCGAAAATATCCGGCTCTGCGCGAAAAGGCAGAAGGAAATTCTTTCCAATGTCGTGCCTCTTCTCAAGGGTGGCGGAACGCTGGTATATTCCACATGCACGTATGCCAAAGAAGAGAACGAGGAAATCGTGGCGTGGGCGCTGCAGCAGTTCGAAGAGCTCGAGCTGGCGGATGCCGATGTGTCGTTCGGCCGACCTGGTCTGGACACAGAGGGCATGGATGCGCAGAAGGTACGACGGATCTTTCCGATGGATGGCGGAGAAGGCCAGTTCATGGCAAAGTTCATAAAAAAGGGAAATGAAGCAGAAGAGATCAGATCGTTGAAAAACGAGAAGCTTTCAAAAACAGAACGTGCTTTTCTGGACGAGCAGATCGAGAAGCCGCTGACATATTTTCATCATGAGAACGGAAAACTGTTCATGATGGATCATCCTTTCATGGATCTGAAAAAAGTGAAGGTGCTTCGTCAGGGCGTGCTTGTCGGGGAAGAAAAGAAAAACCGGTTCGAACCGGCGCATGCGTTTTATATGAACGCCGACCTCCGGTTCAAAAAGAAGATGGACTGCACCCTGGAGCAGATGGATGATGTGATGCATGGTCTGCAGATCGTTTCGGACGGGCAGAAAGGGTTCGTGGCCCTGGCTTATGATTCGCACGTGTTCGGTTTTGGAAAAAGCGATGGTTCGCGCCTCAACAACAAGATCCCGAAAGGCTTGCGGCTGCTGGAAAAGTCGCATATTTATAAAGAGGTAACAAAATGAAAAAAGATTGTATTCAATGGACGCAGCTTGTGATCGGAAGTCTTTTATTTCCTATCAGTGTCAACTGCTTTATTTCTCCGATGACACTGAATGCGGGAGGTCTGGTAGGTCTTGCACAGATCATCAGCTATCTTCTTCCATTCAAAGTCGATCTGACCGGTATCATCAACTTTTCATTTAATATCCCGCTTTTTATTTTAGCGTGGAAAACGATTTCTAAAAAGTTCTGTGTAAAAACGCTGGTATCGCTGATCATCCAGACTTTGGGATTGTCTTTTATTCCGGTATTGACGATCCCGATCATGTCCGACGTTTTGTCGAACTGTCTGATCGGTGCGTGCATTGGCGGTCTGGGTATCGGTCTTTGCCTGCGCAGCAGCGGCAGCGGCGGCGGTCTCGATATCCTTGGAGTGTATTTTGCGAAAACGAAACCGGATTTTTCGGTAGGCAAGCTGTCCTACGCGATCAACTTTGTGGTCCTTGGCATTTCGGCCATCCTGTTCGATCTTCAGGTCGCTCTGTATTCCATGATGTACATCATCATCATGTATTATGTTTCGGATAAAGTGCATTATCAGAACATCAGCGTCCGGGTAACGATCTTTACGCAGAACGAACAGCTGAAAAAAGTGATCATGGAAAAGACCGGACGCGGCGTGACATACTGGAACGGTTTTGGCGGCTATACGAATAATCATGAGGATATCCTGACGTGCATGATCAACAAATACGAGATCCGCGAACTGAAGCATATCGTGCATGAGTATGACCCGAAAGCTTTTGTGATCATGAACGAAGCCAAACCAATCATGGGAAACTTCGAAAAGCGCTTGTAGTAGCAAGTGCTTTTTTTTCTGCTTCGTGATACAGTAGACATGAAGATGGAGGCATTACTTTATGATAATTCAAAGCAGAAAAGTCTGGGTGCTGGACATGTGGATGGAAGCTCAGATCGAAATGAATGACGGAAAGATCACGGCTCTTTATCCGTATGGAACAAAAGATGTGGACGAGGATTACGGCGACAAGCGGATCGTTCCGGGATTTATCGATATCCATACGCACGGAGCATACGGATGGGATACAAATGACGCGACACCGGAAGGGCTGCGCAACTGGACAAAAAATATCGTGAAGGAAGGGGTCACGGGCCTGCTTCCGACAACGATCACGCAGAGCGAAGAGGTTCTGACCAAGGCGGTCGCCAATGTGGCGAAAGTGGCTGAGGAAGGCTATGAAGGCGCCGAGATCCTTGGAATTCATTTCGAAGGACCGTATCTGGATCAGGTGTATAAGGGAGCGCAGCCGGAACAGTACTGTGTCCCGGCCGATGTGGAACAGTTCAAACGCTATCAGAAAGCAAGTCATAATATGATCAAGGTCGTGACGATGGCCTGCGAGCATGACTGCAATTACGATCTGCTTCACTATCTTGTTTCGCAGAATATCGTGGCGAGCCAGGGACATTCCGGCGCTACGTATGAACAGGCGGCGGATGCGATCGCAAACGGGGCAAGAAGCATGACGCACGTATACAACGGAATGACAAAGTTCCATCATCGCGAGCCTGGCCTTGTCGGCGCGGCCCTGCGCTTTCGCGAAGTGTACGGGGAGATCATCTGCGACGGCAACCATTCGCATTATGCGGCGATCAATGATTTCTTCAAGGCGAAGGGAAACGATCACGCGATCATGATCACGGATTCGCTGATGGTCAAGTCGCTTCCTGTCGGCACGCGGGTGCTGTTTGGCGGCAACGAGATCGAACTGTTCGAGGATGGTTCGGCACATCTTGTCGGCGCGGGCAATCTGGCTGGCTCGACATTGAACGTGAACAAAGGCCTGATGATCGTTCATGAAAAGGCGCAGGTCCCATGGCTGGCGGCGATCAATTCCTGCACGTTGAATCCGGCACGGCTTCTTGGCGTAGAGGATCGCAAAGGTTCGATCCAGGCTGGCAAAGATGCCGATCTTGTTGTCCTGGATGACAATTACGATGTGCTCATGACGTATGTGAAAGGCAAAAAAGCGTTTTAATGCGGGTGTTTATGTGCCTTGATCAGAAGGATGGTCTGCTTTTCAACGATCGCCGGCAGTCCAGAGACAGGGAAGTGGTCGCGGATATCGAAAAGACGATAGGCCATGAAGAGATCGGCATGAGCGAATACAGCGCAAAGCTTTTTGAAGGCCATGACAATATCGTAGTGACAAATGATCTGAAGGACTGCAGGAACGTGTTCCTCGAAAAGGACGATCTCGATCTTCTCGATTTTGACGAACTGATCATTTACCGCTGGGACAAGGTGTATCCGGCCGATGCAAGACTGACATTCGATTATAAAAGCATGATGCTCAAAGATGTGAGCGTGATCACAGGCTATTCGCATGACAAGATCATCAAAGAGGTATATGTCCGATGAAAATGAAAAAACATCGTACCGGACTCTTTTACAGCCTGTGTGCTGCCTTTTCGATCCTTGTTCTTTCTCTTGCGGGATGTGCGCAGACCAGCGCGCCGCAGGCTCCGGTTTCGGCCGATTCGGTTCCGGCTTATACGGATCAGGCTTATGTCGCGCTGAACGGCAATGTGCCTGCGTTTACCGAAGAAGAGATCACGGACGATTCTTTTGAAACGTATTATGATCTGGATGCTCTGGGCCGGGTCACAGGAGCGTTTGCTTCGATCGGTCCCGATCTGCTGCCGACAAAGGAGCGGGGAAATATCTCGAGCGTGAAGCCGACAGGATGGCATTCGGTACAATATAACAATGTGGACGGAAAAAGCCTGTATAACCGGTGTCATCTGATCGCGTGGTCTTTGACCGGAGAGGACGCGAACCCGAACAACCTGATGACTGGGACGCGGTATTTGAACATTCAGGGCATGAAGCCGTTCGAGGATATGGTGCGCGATTATATCAAGGAAACGGGCAATCATGTCATGTACCGTGTTACGCCCGTTTATACGGGAGACAATCTGGTGGTGGATGGTGTGATCATGGAAGGCTATTCGGTAGAAGATGAAGGGGAAGGAATTTCCTATAACGTTTATGCCTACAACGTGCAGCCTGGCATCGAGATCGATTACGCGACCGGAGACAGCCGTTTGAGCGGGGAAACGAGTGAAACGACAGAAGAAGACGGGACGTATGTCCTGAACACGAATACGAAAAAGATCCATTCTCCGGACTGCGCTTCGGTAAGGTCGATGAACAAAAACAATAAGGAGTTTTACCGCGGCAAGCTGCAGGATCTGCTCGATCAGGGCTATACGGTCCATGCGCAGTGCATGAACGGGCAATAAATCAACAAAATGAATAGGGGATCAAATTGAGCCGACCGGACTGTTCCGGCCGGCTTTTTTTCGATCCTTTCTAACTGGATTCATAGATCAGGCGTATGGCATTTTCGAGTTCTGTTTCGTATTGATCCTCAATGAGGATCGTTTTCAGGCGATGCTTTTTTGCCTGGGCATGATAACGGGCATTTTCCTCTATGGCATGATCAATCGTATACCATTCATCATCGATCCGGTTTTCTATGATCCGGGCATGCTTGCTGATCTGGCAGAAATGCTTTCTGATATAGGTTTCGCTGAGAATGAGGCACACATATCGGATCTTGTTTTTGTAAGCCGGTTCGAAATCTTTTTCCCAGTCGAAAGGAATATAGCAACCTTCGATAATTAGATTCTGATCGTTCTCTATGGCAGTCTTGATGATTTCCTGAACGATCGGCCACAGGTAAAGCGTAAGCTGATCGTCATCTTCTACAGAAAGTGTGGTCTGATGACTGCGGATCAGCCCCATTTTCAGATGATCGATGGACAGATAAGGATACTTCAGTTTTTCTAGTAGTTTTTGTGCAAGATATGTTTTTCCGGCATGCGATGCGCCTGAAATCAAAAGGATCATTGTGCCTCCTCTATGTTTCCAGTATAGCATTTGTCTGGAAAACAGAACAAAAAAATTTTGCGTCAATCTTTGCCGTTAAAAACTGATAAAAAATTACTTAAATTAAAAGGGACAAAAGTGAAAAAAACTGAAAACGTTTTCTCTTGAAATAAAGCGGTTTCATGAAAAAAAGAGATAGATTTTACCTGGCGTGCGGGTGTAGTATGGCTGCCGTACGTTATGGAGGATGTTTAAATGGAAAGCTATCGTTACTTACTGGATATTGCGATCATCCTGCTGTTTACGAAAGCGTTTGGCATATTCTCGAAAAAACTGAGGATGCCAAGTGTCGTAGGCGCGCTGATCGCAGGAATCGTGCTCGGTCCGGCCATGCTGAATGTGGTGCGGCCTAGCAATCTCATTTCTTCCCTTTCAGAAATCGGTGTGATCGTGCTGATGTTTTCTGCCGGTCTGGAAACAAGTATCATGGATCTGAAGAAAGCGGGTTCCAAGGCGTTCGTGATCGCGCTGCTCGGTGTGCTGATCCCTTTGATTGGCGGATATCTGATTGGCATGTGCTATAATGTGGGACCCGAGGCATGGATCGAAAATCTGTTCATTGGCGTGATCTTTACGGCAACGAGCGTAGGAATTACGGTCGAGACGCTCAAGGAAATGAACTGTATGTCGACAGAGAGCGGCAATGTCATCCTGGCAGCCGCTGTCATTGATGATGTTCTCGGGATCGTGTGCCTGACTCTTGTGACCGGTATGGCGGATGCGAGCGTGAATGTCGGCGTCGTTTTATTGAAGATCCTCGGATTCTTTATTTTCTCGGTCGTTGTCGGACTTGTCATGCATAAAGTGTTCAAGTGGTGGTTCAGTACGGATCCGGCCCACGGACTGCAGCGGTATTCGATCGTATCGTTCGCGTTCGCGCTGATCATGGCTTACTGCTCGGAAGAATTTTTTGGCGTAGCCGATATTACCGGCAGCTTTGTGGGCGGTCTGATCATTTCCGGAACGGCTCAGTGCGAGTATGTGACAAAACGGATCGGAACGCTTTCCTACATGCTCATCACGCCGATCTTCTTTACAAGCATTGGTCTGAAGCTGGCCCCGATCCAGGTAACATGGTCTCTTGTCGGACTTGTCGCGATTTTGTGTGTCGGCGCGGTGCTGACAAAGATCATTGGCTGCTGCGGTGGTGCCCTGCTTTGCCGGTATACTCCTTCGCAGGCGCTGCGTATCGGCTGCGGAATGATCTCGCGCGGAGAAGTCGCATTGATCGTTGCCGATAAAGGAATGAATCTTGGAATCCTGCCGGAAACCTTCATGACTCCGATCCTGCTTTGTGTCGTATTTACGACCGTTATTACCCCGATCTTCCTCAAGATGGCATACAAGCACAAAGCCGATGATCCGGATTTCAAGGAATCGACAGTCAGTGAATTCGAACAGCATGAAATCAACGGGATCCTCGCTAATCCGATGGTAAAATAATCATATAATTGAACATGTAAATAAAAACCTTATATCTATTGATCGATAGAATCAGATATAAGGCTTTTTTTACTTTTCGGTATTCTTGATCATTTCTGCATAGCGCAGGCGATCCTTTTGGGCAACGCCTAATGCCTCCATGGCCTTATCGGCAGAAAGATCATGAGTATGCATATAGTTTTGGATCAGTTCGACCTGTCCGCCAGAAAATCCGTTATCAAATCCATTATTGAATCCGTTGTTAAAACCATTGTTGTAATGTTTCTTTGCCAACCCGTTTCCCAGATCACACATAGTATTTACCTCCTCTTCCATCGTTTTGCTCATTTGAAT
>Belle_p2__coassemble_2649_pt1 | contig 11684 bp, 11 predicted proteins | sample Belle_p2__metabat2_low_PE_017 | metagenome-assembled genome bin Belle_p2 | reverse complement strand
ATACATAGCTTAGTTCAACGATTTCATATCTCTTAATGAGTTAAAATATATATATTCTGATATTTGTTCGTCCCACGGTTGAAACCGTGGGCTTTAGAAGGTTTTGTAAAGGCAATGCCGATGTTTCCATACGGCTTGAGCGCGAGCGCTTTCTCGACAAGCTGCGCGGGCGTGACAGTTTCGCATCGATCATCCAGATCGTTCTGGGCGATCAAATGGTTCTGACAGAACGGACATCGCAGATTGCATCCGTAGCTGCCGACCGAAAGGATCACGCTGCCCGGATGATACATGGCGAGCGGCTTCTTTTCGATCGGATCCAGCGCGGCAGAAGTGATCTTGCCGTAATTGCGGTCCATGATCACATTCCCGCTATTTTTCCTTGCCATGCACAATCCGGTCTGTCCTTCTTTCAGTTCGCACTGTCGGAAGCATGTTTCGCATTTCATGTGTGGCGCACCACCTCGAACCGTTCAAGCTGGCAATCCGGTTCATCAGCAGCCAGCCCTGCCTTTTCCTTGGCGATCGATACCTGTTTTTCGATCGTATCGACACCTTCCAGATCAGGCAGAAGCAGGCCGCTCCGGTTTCCTTTGGTCACGATCACGCCGTACTTTTTCGGGTCCAGACTGCTTTCGTCCGGGATCGGCTGGGCTGGCTGCAGCACATCGACATGGATCTCGAGCGCTTCAGGCTCCCAGGGCTGAATGGCCGGAAAGCGCGGATCGCGTGTTGAAGCGGAGATCGCATTTTCAATGATCTCATTGGCAATGCATTCCTGTACGGGTGCGGTGGTTCCGATGCAGCCGCGCAGCCTTCCGTTTTCATGGATCGATACGAACACGCCAGCCTTTCCAGTCAGCATTTCTTCAGGCAGACTGGTACCCGGAAGAACAAGCTCATGTCCTTTGATATAGTGGCTGATCGTTGTCCGGGCCAGCGAAACATACGGATCTTCGTTCGCGATCCGTTCATTATAGGCTTCCAGGGCCTGCGCATTGGCCGTGATCAGAAAATGACGGTCCGGGTCAGGGCCTGACGGTTCATAGGAAACGATGCCGTATCCCACACCGAAAGCTGCACTATGTTCGGGTGCAGACGCTTTGACAGCCAACCCGTCGAGACTTCCGGCCAGGACGCAGAACGATTTCTGTCCGCAGACCATGGCGTCTTCGCTGTCGTGTTCCGGAATATCCATCAGGGCAAGAAAATCTCCTGCAGCGAGGATATTCATGATGTTTTCATCATACTTCGGGCCGCATTCCTTATATCCGTAGGAGCTGTCCGGCTTCTGGCAGTGGCTCAGGTCGCCGCTGCCCACGATCGCGATCCTGCGGCCAAGCGCACGTGCCTGCCGGGCAATGATCTGCCCAAGAGCGTAATGGATGCGGGCATTTGGTCCGCCGATCCCGATCCGGATAAATTTTACGTGTTCGGGCAGCTCTTTCAAAAAATAAAGCGGGACCATGGTGCCGTGATCGAGCAGGCCGTCCTGTTTTCCGAGCGTGCCGGCAGGAATTCCCTGTTCCTGGCATGCTGCATCGATCTTTTCGATCAGCTCCTGATCATAGCGGATATGAAAGGAATCCTCGCGATCCCGGAACTGGCCAAGATTTCCGTACGCTTCTTTTCCGGATGAAATCTGAATGTAATCAAAATAAGAGGGTGCATGCGGGGATATGATCACGACCGTATCCGGCCGGGAATCGATCAGCCTCTTCGCGGCGTCCTTATAAGCATCCGTTATATTTTGTATTTTCCTTTCTTCTCCCTTTCCGATATTGGGCACGATGATCGGCGGATGCGGCACGATCATGGCATTTGTGATCAGATTCATAATAACGCCTCCTTTTTTTCATTATAACACCTGACTTACATCCGCATTCATCATCTGAAATCCTACATTTGATAATAATAAAATGGGGGGAGGTGGTATCCATGGATTTTTACAAGCCACGAATCTTAGATCATCTGCTCAAAAGAAAACTATCAGGAAAGGGAGCCGTACTGATCGAGGGGCCGAAATGGTGTGAAAAAACTACAACAGCTGAACAAACCGCAAACAGTATTTTGTATATGGCCAATCCGACGCACCTTGTTGAATACTTGAATCTTGCCGATATCGATCCTTCTCTTCTTTTAGAAGGAGCAACGCCCCGGCTTATTGATGAATTGCAGATCGCTCCTCAGCTATGGGATGCGATTCGATTTGAAATAGATCGTCGAAATCAGGAACGCACAAAAAAGCTGATGCGCTCCTATGCGAGGCATAGCGGACAATCTGTTCCTTTAGAAACGCTGCGTAAGGATATCCTCAATAATGAATGGATCGGCTTGACAGTGCTACGATCAGCTCTTATATCAACGCACCGAAAAAGATCTTCGTGATCGAAGACGTCGAATCGTGGAATCCCAATCTTTGTTCCAAAGCCGCGATCCGATCCTCAGATACCCGCTATTTTGTCGATCCTTCCCTGGCAGCAGCCAGTTTAGGAATCGGTCCGAACGATCTGCTCAACAATCCGAAAACTTTTGGCTTCCTGTTCGAAACTTTATGTATACGCGATCTGCGAGTGTACGCTTCAGCGCTGAACGGCAAAATCTATCATTACCGGGACAGTTACGGTCTTGAATGCGACGCAGTCCTTCACCGAAGAGACGGGAGCTACGGATTGATCGAAATCAAGCTTGGCGGCGAACGCCTCATAGAAGAAGGAGCCAAAACGCTCAAAAAGCTATCGGATACCATCGATACGACAAAAATGAAAGAACCTGCCTTTTTAATGGTCAGAACCTGCCTTTTTAATGGTCCTGACCGGAGCAGGCTCTTATGCATACCGAAGAAAAGACGGCATTTATGTCGTTCCTGTCGGCTGTCTCTCCTTTTAAAAGCCGGAACAGAAGCACCTGTAACTGCGCTTCTGTTCCGGCTTTTCTTTTTCTTTATTTCATAGTTCGAGTTTTATGATTTCGTTCACGCAAGGACTTCCTGCAGCAAAAAGCAGGTACTCATTCGAGTAATCCTGCCTTTAGAGTGAGAGCTATCGTATTTTTGAACATGGGTTTCTTTTCAGAGAGTGCTGATTCTTTCTATTCCGGATCAGGAAACTGTCCAAGGAACTGGAACGAGTGGTTTGTATGCACCTGACCAGATACCAAACATAGCCCCGACAATACCGATCACAAGGATCAGGCCGATACACTTAACTGGTGTCCATCCTTTCTTTTTGATCAGATAGAACATAAGAAGAGTTAACAGCAGCGGAATCATGCACGGAAGAACCTGATTAAGATAGTTCTGTAGTACAATTGGCGAATCTCCGTTAGCCACTGTAATTCCTAACTGGGTTCCCCCGCCATAGTTAGCTACAAGGGCTCCTACAATAAATACACCAAGCACCGCTGCCGCATGAGTAAATTCCTGCGCATATTCGGTCATCATAGCTACAGCCTTCATACCAAGATTATAGGAGAGATACATCAAACCGTAACGAAGTCCCATCTCAGCAGCAAACAGGATCAGGAAATACAGGATCGGCCCAACGATCGAACCGTTGATTGCCATATTGGCAGTCAGACCTGCCGTGATCGGCACAAGCGTATACCAGAACAGGGCGTCACCAATTCCGCCAAGCGGAGCGGCAACCGAAATACGTACGGAACGAATTGTCTGTACATCCGTTTTCATCTGTTCCATGGACAGCACGATTCCCATAACAAACGTAACCGCAAACGGGTGGGTATTGATAAAGTCCATGTTACTAATCATGGATGTAGAAAGATCCTGTTTATTCGTATGGACTTCTTCCAGACCCGGAAGCATAGCCCAGAGCCATCCACCGGACTGCATCCTTTCATAGTTGAAAGATGCCTGAAGCATTGTCGAACGCCAGATCATCCTTGTCAGAGTTTTTTTGGAAACCCGTGGAGCCGGGGTCGTATCAATATATCTTAATTCCTGATTATTAGATTCCATCCGAGAATCCTCCTTCCTCTACTTTCTTCTTCAAACCATTCAGTCTGAAATCGTTGAATGCGACCGCAAAACCGATGAATGCAGCCAGCAGCAGTGTAGAAGGCGAAAGTGCTTCGATATTACCGATCACAAGCGCACATACAAAACCAGCCAGCAGGTATCCCCACATATCGTTGGCAAGCATGATCTTGAGCAGGATCGCAAAACCGACAAACCGCATCATTCCGCCGGCAGCCGATAATCCGCCCATGAACCAGGAAGCTTTTTCAGCCAGCAATTCAAGAGCCGGGCTCATAGCCACACCACCAACATAAGCAATCACAGCAATAACCGCAAATAATGAACCGAGGATCAGGCAGGAAATTACATTCACTTTCGTGATACCTGCCGGATTTCCTTCGCGAGCTGCTTTATCGGCTTCTGCCATCAGACCTGACATGACAGTAAATGTCAGTGTAACAACATATTGCCCGAATGTGGCGAAGATCATGCTCGCACCAAGCGCTGCGTTGATATCCATTTTCGCTTTAACCGCAAAAATCATCGCAACAACTGCACCCAGCACTGCATTAGGAGGCTGTGCTCCGCCAACCGGCATATTTCCGATCATCATCAACTCATATGTACCACCCACAACAAGTCCGGTATGCATGTCTCCTAGAATGAGACCAATGATAGGACATGCGATAATTGGACGGTAAGCAATTTCAGTTAATGAGAATTGATCGATTGCAAAAATAAACGTTACTATCGCTAGTAGGATAATCTCCAAAATATTCATATTTACTATTCTCCAATTCTTAAATTCACTTAAACTTACTTATTAAACAACTTACTTGTATCTTCGGCAGCAAGATCAGGTACCCGCCGGATTTCAAGCTCCACTCCGAGATCCTGAAGTTTTTTGAAAGTTTCCACATCATCGTCATTGACAGCAACACTTGTAGCAACCTGACGCTTTCCTTCCGACATGTGCATATTTCCGATATTTACTTTTTTGATCGGCACTCCACCTTCAACAAGTCTCAGAACATCCTGAGGTGTTTCGCAAATAATGGCAATCATCTGTTTCGGACTCGCCTTCCCGATGATCTTGATCGTTTTGTCAATCGAGAAAAAGCGAGTTTGCGCATAACCAGGAGCAGCCATGTTCATCAGCCCCTGACGCAGCTTATCTGTCGATACGGCATCATTCGCAACCAGCAAAAGATTAGCTCCAACAGACCCGCACCACTGGGTAGCAACCTGTCCATGAATCAGACGATTGTCAATTCTAGTTAAAACAATGTTTGGCATAAATATAAATCGCTCTCTTTCTAAAGGAATATCGAAACATAATTTCCTATGCCTTCCTTCCCTTTCAATTATATTCATTTCCCTTTCTTTGACTTTACATTTTTTATTATCTTATTTATCACAATTAAGCCAACTTCCCTCGAAAAAGCTCGAAACTTGCGATTTTTTTGTCATTTTTGTCTTGCCGCCTTATACTTGCGGACAAAAAAAAGCCATGACAAGTAAAAATTTTAAAAATTTGAAGCCCATTCCATTCGGACATGTTCCATTTTGATTTGTTATAGAGGCAGAATTACATAATTTTTTAAAAGTGATCGAAAAAAAAGACCGGATTGGCATTTTTGACATTCAAAAAGCCTGTTTTACAATTCTCATCGTTTATTCTTGCATTTTTTATTTTCCGGTTTATCATTATTAAAAGCGATAAAGAAAGCGCTTTTATAAATTGAAACTTCTTTCAAAGCAGTAAAAACTATAAGGGAAAACAACTATGTTCAGCAAAACATCAAGCATTGAATTTTTAAAATACGGAGAAGTCTTCTCCAGTTCTACTTCTCAGGAACCTCATAAAGATCACAATCATATCATCACCATCGAAAACGAAAAGCTCACTTATTTTTTTCAGGCGGATGCTGACATTTTCATCCGAAGTTCCGAAGGAATTACCGCCCTTGTCGTTACTGAAGACCTGAGTACCAGCCAGTTTGACGAATTTGTCGTACACCGCGTCGTAAAAATCAATAGCGGAGTGCTGTTCAACTTTATTTCGCTAAGCACCACGTCGAAAATCGAACTCGCCTTTCCTGCCGATACCACCATCCGCACCATATTTTACAGAGGAGAATATAAGCATCAAAAGATCTATCCGATCATACGTGTCAAAGAATTGATCGCCTATTTCTATAATGTCCGGGGCCCACATTACTTTTTTCCCGGCGAATCCGACAGCAACTGGGAATTCACCTTTGTAGACAACGGCGAACTTTTATCCACCGTCGAAGACCAAACGTATAAAATCAGCAGCAATCAGATGATGATCTACGCGCCCAATCAGTTCCATGACCAGAAGACTCTCGAAAAAGCCACCTCTTATTTGACCGTCATTGTCGATCTGGACATTGGCGAAGAAAATAAAGAGATCATTTCCAATAAGGTTTTCGATCTGGATCGCGACTCCCGTCAGGTGCTCGACACATTTATCCGCACCGACGATTCGATTTCCCCGATCGAATATAATAAAATGATCCTTACGATCGAAAAGATCGTAGTCAACCTGCTGAGTCAGCAGACCAAACCAGCCCAGAAAATGGCTAACACCCCTATGCAGCAGAAATTCGAAGACGAACTGCTCAACGAGATCATCCTCTACATTAACGAAAACATTTACTCTCCGCTTTATGTAGAAGATTTATGCGAACGCTTTGCTATCAGCCGCAGTTCTCTGCAGTCTCTTTTCCGAAACTATGTGTACACGGCACCAAAAGAATATATCAGCAACCTCAAGCTGGAAAAAAGCAAAGTTCTGATTAAAGAAAGTAAATATACGATTTCAGAAATCGCTTATATTTTAGGCTTTTCATCCATCCACTACTTCTCGCGCCGATTCAAGCAGAAATTTGGAATGAGCCCAAGCGATTACGCTACAAAATTCGTCGATTAAAAAAGGCTGTCCATTCCGATCGAACATCAAACCGGTATGGACAGCTAGATTATTATCTCTAATTAAAACAATTCATTCTGCCGTGTCGCGTAAAGATACTCGTCGATCGTATCTCCAATATGATCAATGATCAACGCTTCCGGATCGTTTTGCAGCAGACCTTCCCTTACCCTGGTGTACTGGCGTGGCATGAACTGGCTCAGCAGATTCAAAGGAACACCATCCTTCAGATTGGCAATCATCGTATTGCGCGCATCCGCAACCTTTTTTTCCGGCATGTAGTAACGGCAGCGGTCCGAAAAAGAGTATTTCCGTTTGAAAGCGATTTCTTCCTTTGTTCCTTGATAGTGCTTCTTCCAGTATTGCGGATCTGCCACCATCGCCTCGTCAAGCACTTCCATAAAATGACTGTTCCGGTCTTTCAACAATTCTTTTTCTGCATAGGCAAGCGCAAACAAAGCCTCCCGCATCGCAAATGTAAGGCCAGGACCAACTTTTAGGATCGCCACACCATCTTCCACAAGTTCTCTAAGTTTGATCTTTGTCTGATAGTCTGTTGAATGTCCTTCGAAAACGATATTGTCGTATTCCCTGATCGCTTCACATAACGTAGCCGCTTTGGAACGATCATACTCGGTACATCCGGCATCCTTTTCTTCGACACCCGGCTGGACGACGATTCCAATAACATTGTTCCATGCATGATCAAGCCCTCTGGCACGAAATGCTTCTTCGAAAGCGCGCAAAGTTGCTTTGAAATCCTCCGGCCTCGTAACCTGCACTTGATCGGTCTGGGCGCCACCCTGCTGTCCGCCAGGGATTGGCACTTCGCTTCCTACGATATAAACCGGCTCGACCGCATCCGGACAGCTTTTTTTCAATTCTAGAAAAGTCTCTTCGGCCACTTTTGCCAGCTGAGCACCTCGTCTTGCGATTGTCGAATCCGACAAGCGGGCTTCCCGATCATCATCAGCCACTTTCATGCTCGTATCAATATGGATTTTTGTAAATCCTGCAGCCACATACTGACGAATCAGCTCCTCTGCCTCTTTCATCGCCTCCTCTTCGGGCATGGATGCAAAGGTCAACGGGCCAAGATGATCTCCGCCAAGAAACAGACGCGATTTATCAAAATGGATCTCATCAGCAAGCTTTTCGACAAATATTCGGAAATCTGCCGGCTTCATTCCAGTATACCCGCCATATTGATCACACTGATTGGCCGTACTTTCAATCAGGACACAGGAATTGTCTTTCCTTCCTTTCAGAAGAGCGGCTTTGATCACGTATTCATTCGCACTGCAGCAGGAATAAATTCCTGTTGCCTTTCCTGCTTTCTGCGCAGCAACAATTTTCTTCAATGCATTTTCCATGAGTTTATTTACCTCCTCAGCTCACACGCCCGATTATATGTTCGCTAAGGTAAAAAATGGTAACATGTTGTTATATAGTGCAAACAAAATACTAAAATCGACCCATATATTTCATTTAAATTTGCATTTTTAGTCAAATCAATGAATATAAAACAAACATCCTGTTTCTAACCAATCTTTTTGATATAGTCCGATACGCTTTCGCAAAGATAACACGCATGACAACGCAGCTGTGACTTCGCGCTTGCCATACAGCCGCCATGTCCGGCAAATTCCATCAACGGAATATCATTTTCACCATCGCCGATCGAATAAATATTGTTTTCTTCGACAGACAGAAGATTGCTCAGAAACAAAAGCCCGCGCGCTTTGGAAATGCCTTTCGGAACGATATCGGTCACATACTTATTCGCATACGCACAAATCTGACAGCCATACTGTTCGTTCAAATATTGTGCGGCCGCAGAAGCTTTTCGGACAGAATCGAAAGACAAAACGATCTGGGCGTATTTGTTCATTTCGAATACCTGCTTTTCATCAAGATCGGGCAGAAGATCGGGATACCGGTATTCTTTCAGGCCAGAATCGATCACGATCCGATGACGGTACCATCCGTCGTTGACTACATAGGACACTACACCTTTCATTTGGGAAGCAAGGGTCATGATCTGATGCGAAACATCGACAGGCAGACAGGATGAAAACAGCACGTTTCCTTCCTTGTCAAAAACCATACCGCCGTTATTTGTGATGTAGAAATCAACGGGCAAGTTGTATTTTCCGGCTTCTTCAAGAATAGATTCCATGGAACGTCCTGTATCAATCACGAACAAATTTCCTTCCGCTTTCCACTTTTTGATTGCTTCGATATCTTCTGCAGTTATATGTTCTTTATATTTGAGCGTACCATCGTAATCGCTTGCCAAAATTTTCATGAGAATTTTTCCTTTTCCAGCTTCCGGGCTGTTTTTTCATCAACACTTGCAAAATGTTTTCTGCTCAGCTCTTCAAATTTTTTTGCATTGACAAGATCCTTTTTATTTGTGTAGATCACAGAAATCAAATATTCATTGATTCCCTTTTCGTCTTCTTCAAATCCTTCAAGCTCCTGCAGAAGATCTCCAAGATCCTTATCGTTTTTCAATATAAAAATGTTGTAAACACGATTAGCCTCTAATTTGATCCGGTCATTCGGCAGTTCGTTGATTTTTTTCAAATACCGGCCACTGTTTTTCTCATCGTTGATCCCGACAAAAAAATTAAAAGCTTTCATATAATAGTTTTCTTTCTGGGAAAGGACCAGAGGAAGCGAGCAAAGCTCATCGAGCAGCCGGATCGCCTCTTTTTTCTTTTTCTGAACAAGTGCTGCATTGAGCTTCAGATCAAGAATACTCGTTTTCGGAAACAGGAACTGTGTCCACTTCCGATTGATTTTTTCGTCAAAATCCGCGTACTCTCCATTCTCAAGGTTGCTGACCATTTTCCTGTACAAAGTTGTTTTCAAAGTGTTGATTATCGTAAACATAATCAGTGCTGCGACAACCGCAACGGCAATTGTTTTTGTCATAATATTTGTCTCTCTTTCAATTGACTATTATACAGAATGGCAAAAACAACACGAAAAAAATGCTAATTTGTATAAAAAACTTGCCCATAACTGCAATGACCCGGACAAACAAATCATCCTAAAATAAAGACATGACGGAGGGAAATAAAATGATCATTCAAAGCAGACGTGTCTGGATTGCCGGGCAATTCATCGAGGCACAAATAGAATTTGAAAACAGAAAAATCACTAATATTTATCCTTATGACGAAAAGAAGGCGCAAATAGATTACGGCAGCAACCGTATCGTTCCCGGATTTATCGATATCCACACCCATGGTTACGACCGCTGGGATACCAACGACGGCACTCCTGACGGACTTCGTCACTGGATGAAAGAAATTCCGTACGAAGGGGTCACAGGAATCTGTCCGACAACGATTACGCAAAGCCACGAAGTCCTTTCGAACGCTTTAAAAAACGTGGCAGCCGTCGTGGAGGAAGGTTATGAAGGTGCGGAAATTCTCGGCATTCATTTTGAAGGACCGTATCTTGACCAGAAATACAAAGGAGCGCAGCCTGAACAATACTGTATCGCGCCGAATGTCGAGGAATTCAAACAGTATCAAGAAGACGCGAACGGGCTCATCAAAGTCATTACTATGGCATGCGAACACGACAAAAACTTTGCTTTGGCACAATACTGCGCTTCACATGGGATCCTTGTCAGTCAGGGACATTCTTCTGCAACCTATGAACAAGCTGTTATGGCTGTCGCTCACGGAGCACGGTCCATGACCCATGTATTTAACGGAATGACTCCGTTCCATCACCGCAATCCAGGCCTGACCGGAGCAGCGATGCGCATACGGGATATATATGGCGAAGTAATCTGCGACGGCAATCACTCCAACATCAATGCTCTGAACACTTTCTTTATGACAAAAGGAAGAGATCATGTGCTGCTCGTTTCCGACTCCTTAATGGCAAAAGGATGTCCTGTCGGCTCAAAATTTCTGTTTGGAGGTAACGAGATTGAAGTTTATCCTGATGGCAGCGCCCATCTGACTTCCACAAAAGGTCTGGCGGGCAGTACGTTGCGCATCAACAAAGGGCTTCAGCTCCTGGTCGAGCAGGCTGGTGTTCCTTTTGACTATGCATTGAATGCCTGCACCTTAAATCCTGCAAGAGCTCTTCGCATAGATGATCGGAAAGGAAAAATATGCACAGGCTATGATGCCGATCTTGTGGTGCTGGACAACAACTACGATGTCATACAAACTTATGCGCGAGGTGCTGCCTGTAAATAAGCAGATTTCTGCAGAATGAAAAAAGATTCTGCAGTTTTTTATTTGCCGGCCGCTCAATAGAATAGAGGAGAAACAGAATATTTCCGTCCCTCTCGTTGCACCGCACGTACGCTTAACGTATACGGCGCACTGTCTGTATTCGATTAACCCTGTGTTTTTGATAGATAGTATTCCAGAGGATCGTTCCACTGCTTGAAGTGACATCTTCCCCCACCTATAGAGGTGGGGGCTTCCTTTCGCAAGGTTGCGAACAGTCGGTTCTCGTTCGAGCAGTCTATTGACCACAGCATAAGCGAGCTATCCCCGTGTGCCCCACGGTTCTTTTTATTCAAAGGCTATGCCAATACGATCCGCATGCCTTCCTTTCTTATATTGATCGCCGCATTGAGATCCCGATCGTGATGGCTTTTGCAGTTCGGACAATCCCATTCCCGCATGCCGAGATCTTTTATTTCCGGATTCTTATACCCGCATACAGAGCAGGTCTGGCTGCATGGATACCATCTGTCGATCCGGATCAGCT
>Belle_p2__coassemble_2517_pt1 | contig 12548 bp, 11 predicted proteins | sample Belle_p2__metabat2_low_PE_017 | metagenome-assembled genome bin Belle_p2 | reverse complement strand
CATCTTTCACCTATAGAGGTGGGAGTCTTCTTGCCTATAGTTGATAAAACGATCGTTCCGGGCAGGACTCTGATCATTCTTGAGGAAATTCAGGAATGTCCGGATGCCCGAACAATGATCAAAGCACTGGTGGAAGATAATACATGCGAATACATCGAGACAGGCTCTTTGCTCGAAGTACGGTTCAAAGAAATACGTTCGTGTCCTGTAGGCTTCGAGCAGATCGAATTCATGCATCCGCAGGATCTGGAAGAATTTTTATCATTCTTGAGCAAGAAAACCTCCACCTCTAAGGTGGAGGATGTCACATGATCATGTTTTTTGAGACACGCAAACAGGAAAAACTGAGCGGACTCAACGATCTGAGCATGCTGTTTCCTCCAAGTGAGTAAAACACGCTGAACAAAACGATTGTTTCGACCGTTACGATAGGAGCTGCCCGCCTTTTTGTGTTATAGTGAAATATGGAAAGGACTGGGCAAACATGGCAAAAATGGACGAAAGGCTCGAATCGATGGTCGAGCGCTATAATGAGATCAATGAACTGATGATGCGCAGCGATATCGTTTCGAACCGGAAAGAAATGGCCAAATTAGGCCGCGAACAAAATGAACTGACACCAATCGTCGAGACGTATGGTGAATATAAAAACGCGAAAGCAGAACTGGAGGATGCGCAGAGCCTTCTTCATGAAGACGATAAGGAAATGCGCGAAATGGCCGAAATGGAGGTCGAGCGTCTCGAACCTCTCATTCAGGAATATCTCGACAAGCTCGAGCTGCTCCTTGTGCCAAAGGATCCGAACGACTCCCACAACGCGATCCTGGAGATCCGCGGAGCGGCCGGAGGAGACGAAGGAAATATCTTTGCGGGCGATCTGTTCCGAATGTATGCAAAATATGCCGAAGCGAAAGGCTGGAAAGTCGAAGTGATCGATACCGAGGAAAGCGAGGCGGGAGGCTATTCCCTCATCTCTTTCAAGGTCAATGGCGATCAGGCATACGGCACATTGAAATTTGAATCCGGATCGCACCGGGTACAGCGGGTGCCGAAGACCGAAAGTCAGGGGCGGATCCATACTTCGACCGCCACGGTGCTGGCGATGCCGGAAATCGATGCCGAGGATTTCGACATCGATATGAATGATCTGGAAATCGAAACGATGCGTGCGTCGGGAGCCGGAGGACAGCATGTCAACAAGACCGATTCGGCAGTGCGCATCATCCATAAGCCGACAGGCATTATCGTAAAATGCCAGGATGGGCGCAGCCAGCATGAAAACCGGGCCACGGCCCTGGCAACGATCCGCGCCCGTGTCTATGAGGAACATCAGCGCAAGATCGATGAGGAAAACGAAGCAGAACGCCGGACAAAGATCGGTACGGGAGACCGGGCCGAAAAGATCCGTACATACAACTATCCGCAGAACCGGGTCACGGATCATCGGATCGGATATACGGTCAATCAGCTCGACCGGATCATGGATGGCCGTCTGGATGATCTGATGCAGGCGCTTCAGCTTGCCGATCAGCAGGCCAAGCTGGCAGGAGAAAAGAAATAATGACCTACCATGCGCTTGTGAACGAAGGCCGCAAACGTCTTCTCAAAGCCGGTCAGGGCGAACAGGCAGCCCAGCTGCTCATGGTCGAGCTGTGTTCTCTCAAGGACATCAATTTGTACATGGTCATGGATGAAGAAGCAGATGAGCAGATCCAGACCGATTATCTGGAAGGGATCCATCTCATGGAAAAAGGGTCTCCGCTCGGTTATGTGCTCGGGTATGAGTGGTTTTACGGATACCGCTTCACGGTCAACGGGAATGTTCTCATTCCGCGTCCTGAAACGGAAGAGCTCGTTGCGCTTGTGCTCGGGCTGTTCGACGATCACTTTGCGGACCGGGACCATGTCAATGTGTTCGATGTCGGGACCGGCTCGGGGGCGATCGCGATCTCGCTTTCGCTCGAAGAACCGAAAATGGACGTGATCGCTTCCGATATTTCCAAAGAAGCGCTCGATGTAGCGTACGAGAACAATAAACAGCTCAACGGACGGGTCAGCTTTATCGAAGGCAGCATGCTCGAACCGTTTATCGACCGGGATCTGCACTGCGATCTTCTCGTATGCAATCCTCCGTATATTCCTGCACAGGAAAAGATGGAGCATAGTGTCGTGGATTATGAGCCGCACATCGCGCTGTTTGGGGGCGAGGACGGTCTGAAATTTTACCGCGAAGTGTTCGAACGGGCGCACGAAGTATGCACCGACCATGCGGTCATGGCCTTTGAGATGGGCTGGGATCAGGGGGAACGGCTGAGAAAGCTGGCACTCTCCTATTTCCCAAAAGCAACGGTCAAGGTCCATAAGGATCTGTCGGGCAAAGACCGGATGCTTAGCGTAGAACTGTAGAAAAGAAGGTAATCAAATGGTTTTAAGTAAAAACTCCCCGTGCTGGTGCGGGTCCGGAAAGAAATATAAACACTGTCATCAGGAATGGGACAATACGGTCAATGTTTTGAAGCTGCAGGGCAAAAAGGTGCCCACACACGATATGATCAAAAGCGAAGAGGATCTCAAATGGATCCGCAAAGCGGCAAAGATCAATACGGGCGCGCTCGATTTGGTGGCGGAAAAGATCCATCCGGGCATGACGACCGGCGAGATCGACAAGCTTGTCTATGACTATACGGTGCAGCATGGAGGCATTCCGGCACCATTAGGCTATGAAGGGTTTCCAAGAAGCTGCTGCACCAGCGTCAACGATGAAGTATGTCACGGCATTCCCGATGATGAGCGCGTTCTTGAAGAAGGCGATATTGTCAATGTGGACTGCACGACCATCTTCCATGGTCATTATGCGGATGCGAGCCGCATGTTCTGTATCGGCCGTGTTTCCGAAGACGCAAAACGCCTTGTCGACGTCACGAAAGAATGCATGGAAGCGGGGATCGCGGCTGTGCGTCCGTGGGGACATCTGGGCGATATCGGAGCTGCCATTCAGGAACTGGCCCATAAAAACGGCTACAGTGTCGTGGTCGATTACGGCGGACATGGTGTAGGCAATGATTTCCATGAAGATCCGTTCGTTTATCACGTTGGTATCAAGGGACAGGGAATGATCCTGGCACCAGGCATGGTCTTTACGATCGAGCCGATGATCAATGAAGGCGACTACCGCCTCTATATCGATGCCGATAACGGCTGGACCTCCTATACAGAAGACGGCAAGCTGTCTGCCCAGTGGGAGAATACGATCCTTGTCACAGACAAAGGGATCGAAAAACTGGCGTGGTAACAAAAATTAATACTTCACATAAAGTCTCGGGCGTGATGCGCGGGGCTTTTTTTCGTTACCTGATCTGATATCGCTTTAATTAAAATGTCCTGTTGTAAATCCATGAACTCGATAGTATTCTTTTTTTAAGAAAGGAAACTGAGAAAATGAACTTTAACAAATATCCTGAAGAATTGTTTTTTCTGATTCTCGCGCTGATTTCGCTGCTTATTGGACTTCAGTTTCATCAAATAATTTCCTATCTGACGGGGAATTCAAAGAAAATATCGAATTTTCCTTCCAAAGCTCTTATTATGCTCGGGATCTGCATACTGGCCGGTATGCTGGTCTACAGTGCGTATTGTTCGGGGATTGGATAAAAACTATAGAATTTACAGTTTTAAAGGCACAAAAGACGCTAAGTCCTTTATTCAAAGGGTTTCAGCGCCTTTTTTATTGTTTTTCATTTTCGCCACATTTTTCGCTTTCGCATTTTTTACGATCTTGCTCATATTCAGTTCTTTTTCTTCCATGACTTCTGATCTGTTATTTCTGTTCTTGCGAAGCCCGGTTTACAGATGGCGCCCTGCACCTGCTCTATATTATGTGTAAATCGGAAGATTTCGAAAAACAAAAGGCGGAGTTTCTCCGCCGTAACTGTTTTACTGGACCTGACCGCCATCCACAGGCAGGATCGCACCGGTAATGTATTTTGCCGCATCGCTTGCCAGGAATACGAACGCATTCGCGATATCCTGCGGCTCGCCTACACGACGAAGCGGGATCATTTTAATGAGCGGCTCGATCATTTCTTTTGGCAAAGCTTTGACCATATCCGTCTCCGTAATACCAGGCGCTACCGCATTGACCCGGATATTGTATTTGCCAAGCTCGCGCGCCAGCGACTTTGTGAATCCGTTGACCGCAAATTTGCTTGTCGGATAAGCGACGCCGCTTGGCTGTCCGTAGGTGCCGACCATCGAACTCGTATTCAGGATCACGCCGCCACCTTGGCCTTTCATGAAATCGAGCGCAGCCAGCGAGCACGCGAACGGCGCCTTGATGTTCAGATCCATCACTTTATCAAAATGTTCTTCTGTATATTTTTCGAACGGTGTCGCGTCCGAGATCCCTGCATTGTTGATCAATACATCAAGAGAACCGAATTCATCCACGATCGATTTGAAATCCTCTTTCATCTTTTCCACATCTGTCAGCTTCGTCCATTTTCCGGATACATTGGAATCGTTGAGCTCGGCCAGAGCTTTCTGGACTGTTTCCTGGCGCGAACCGTACAGCACGACACGGTATCCTTCCTTCAAAAACGCTTTTACGGTTTCGAAACCGATCCCGCGCGTTCCTCCTGTTACTACACAAACTTTCATCATATGTTACCTCCTGATTTAAACCCTTATTATCCTATTATGGTTTTTTTTCGCCCTGAAACAAGTTCTGTACCAATATAGACACATTCGAAACCTGTTCATCCAGCCGGCTGTCATGGTATACTGAATACATGTTTATGACAGAAAAACAAAAACAAGCCGCAAAGCAGCTTCTCGCCACATTGTCCCTTCATGAAAAATGTCAGCTTCTTTCCGGGAAGGATTACTGGCATCTTCACGTTCCCCAGGGACAGGATGCGTATATGATCAGTGACGGACCGAGCGGTCTGCGCAAGCAGCTCGGCAAAGCCGACTATTTCGGCATCCATGAAAGCGTGAAATCGATCTGCTATCCGGCACCAGTCACATGCGCTTCCACGTTTGACCGCAGCCTGCTCTTCCAGCTAGGCGAAGCCATGGCCTCCGACTGCATCGATCACGATGTGGCCATGCTGCTGACACCCGGCATCAACCATAAACGTTCGCCTTTAGGAGGACGGAATTTCGAGTATTACAGCGAAGATCCGTATGTGACCGGGCAGCTTGCCAGTGCGCTGGTCCAGGGCATCCTGAGCAGAAAGATCGCGCCATGCGTCAAACACTTCGCATGCAACAACCAGGAATACGCCCGCATGCTTTCGGACTCGATCGTCGATGACAGAGCGCTTGCCGAGATTTATCTGAAACCGTTTCGAACAGTCATCGAATATACGGATCCGCCCGCTGTCATGACTGCCTACAACAAGCTCAACGGCATGTACTGCACCGAAAATAAAGCACTCATGGACCTGGGAAGATCGTGGGGATTTGACGGCATGTATATCAGCGACTGGGGCTCTCTCAACGACACAGCAGCCAGCTTTCGGGCAGGGCTCGATCTGGAAATGCCCGGAAACGAGGAAACGGTCCGGGACATGGAAGAAGCCGTGCAAAGCGGACGCTGCAGCGAAGAAGTGATCGATCAGCGCGCGCTCAAAGTGCTCGAACTGATCGTGCACCATACCCAGGAGCGCCCGAAGTACCGTGCGATCCCTCTTGAAAAGCGAAAGAAGATCGCGCAGGAAGCCGCCCAGTGCGGCATCGTCCTGCTGAAAAACGAAAACGGGATCCTTCCTTTGAAAAACAGCCGCATCACGCTGATCGGCAGCTTCGCCAGGCACCCCCGCTTTCAGGGAACGGGCAGCTCGAAAGTCAATCCGGTCGAGGTCGACTGTCTTGCTGATCAGCTCGATCATGCCTATTATGCCAGAGGATTTGACGAGCACGGTCATACCAATGAGGTCCTGCTCAAAGAAGCGCTCGCTTTAGCTAAAAAAAGCGAAACGGTCGTGATCTGTGCCGCACTGCCCGATGAATACGAATCGGAAGGATTTGACCGCACGACCCTTGATCTGCCTCAAGGGATCGATACGGTGATCGAAGCGGTTGCCCAGATCCATTCCCGGGTCGTTGTGGTGATGGAATGTGGCGCTCCGGCCGCCATGCCATGGCAGGAAAAGGTGAGCGGCATCGTGTATGCGTATCTTGGCGGCAGCTACGGGCAGAAAGCGCTCGCCAATGTCCTGCTCGGCCAATGCGATGCCCAGGGACGCCTGGCCGAAACGCTCGTAAAAAACGACGAGCAGATCCCGTGGTTCCTGCGCCAGAAAGAGCGGAAAACAAGCTGTTATCTTGAAAGCGTGTATACCGGATACAAATACTGGAACGAAGCGGATGTGAACGTCGCTTATCCATTCGGATACGGCCTTTCCTATACGACATTCGCCTATCATGATTTTAAACAGGAACAGAATACCATTTCCTTTCAGGTCACGAATACGGGAAACCGGCCGGGTGTGGAAATCGTACAGATCTATGCGAAAAGGCTGCTTCCTTTCGGCGTGCAGAAGCTGATCGAATTCAAAAAACTGGAATGCGCTCCGCAGGAAACGGCAGCCGTTACGTATGAAATCAAAGAGGAAGATCTGACAGAGTATTTTGACGGCTGGATCATGCGAAAAGGCGATGTGCTGATCCAGGTCGGCTCCAGTTCAAGAACGATCCATCACGAATATATTATTCATACGGACGGCATCCTTCCCGATGTTCCTAAAGCGTATGAAAAGGCGGAAAATGTGCCCGGACTGACGCAGGAAGAATTTTTGACGCTGTGCCAAAGAGAAATTACTGTGCACAACACAAAACGGCCGTACGATCACAATGTCTGTATGCAGGATCTGATGGATACCGGGCTTTTATGGCGCCTGATCGTAAAGAAGATCCAAAAGGAAAACCCGCACCTTCCTGCCGATCTTCTGTTCTGCGCGCCGCTGCGGATCCTGAAAATGAACGGGATCTCGAAAAAGACACGGGATGCCCTTCTTGATCTGGTCAACGGGCACTGGATCAAAGCGCTGAAAACGATCGACTTCAAAGAAATCAGGCAGTTCATTCAGGAAAATACGTAATACAAGGAGTAAAGGAGAAGAGAGCATGGAACATATCGAAGCAAGAAAGGATCTTAAAAACAGGAAGAGGATCGTGATCAAGATCGGATCGTCCTCGCTGACCCATCCGCAGACCGGACATCTCGATCTGATCAAGATCGAAGTTCTTGTGCGCGAGATCAGCGACCTGCTCAATCGCGGGAAGGAAGTCATCCTCGTTTCCTCTGGCGCGATCATGGTCGGCTCGCGGCTGATCGGCTTCCATCATAAGCCTGACAAGCTTGCGCTCAAGCAGGCATGCGCTTCGATCGGACAGGCAAAGCTGATGATGATCTATCAGAAGCTGTTCAATGAATATAATCAGACCGCTTCCCAGATCCTGCTGACCAACTACACGCTGGGCAGCGAACCGTCGTGTTCGAACGCACGCAACACACTGGAAGAGCTGCTCAAGCTCAAGGTCGTGCCGATCGTCAATGAAAACGATACCGTCGCGACCGAGGAAATCGAAGTAGGCGATAATGATACGCTCGGCGCCGCTGTAGCCAGGCTGGTCGGCGCGGACCTGCTCATCCTGCTGTCCGATATTGACGGACTGTTCACAAACGATCCCAACATCGATCCGGATGCCCGCTTTATCGGCTATGTGGAACAGCTCGACGATCGCTTCTTTGGTATGGCAAAGGATACGAGCAGCTCGGGCGTAGGGACAGGAGGGATGAGCACGAAGCTTGGCGCGGCCAGATCGTGCATGGAACACGGATGCGATATGATCATTGCCAACGGCAGGGATTTTCATATTATTCACGAGCTGATCAACGGAGAAGATAAAGGAACATTGTTTAAGGGAGGAAATGCGAAATGACGACATACATTGAATCGCTGGGCCAAAGAGCGTGCGCGGCCAAAAGAGAAGCGGCCCGGCTTTCGGCAAACAGAAAAAACGAAGTGCTTGAAAAAGCGGCGCAGGATCTGATCGATAATACAGACATCATCCTGGAAGCCAACGCGCTCGATATGGAAAACGGAAGAGCGAACGGGATGGATGCGGGCCTGCTCGACCGGCTGTATCTGGATGCAGGCCGTATCGAAAGCATTGCGCAGGGGCTGAAACAGATCGCTTCGCTCAATGATCCGGTCGGAGAAGTGCTGGGCATGAAAAAAAGGCCGAACGGACTGATGATCGGAAAAAAGCGGGTCCCGCTCGGCGTAGTAGGGATCATTTTCGAGGCCAGGCCGAATGTGACGGCTGACGCGTTCGGCCTGTGCTTCAAGGCCGGAAATGCCGTGATATTGAAAGGCGGAAGCGACGCCATCCATTCCATACGGGAAATCGTGAGCATTCTGCGGCAGACGCTCGAAAAGAGCAATGTGGATCCGGACTGTCTGCTGCTTGTTGAAGATACTTCGCGCAGCGCAGCTGTCGAGCTGATGAAACAGAACCAGTATCTCGACGTTCTGATTCCCAGGGGCGGTGCGGGCCTGATCCGTGCTGTAGTGGAAAACAGTACGGTGCCGGTCATCGAAACAGGAACCGGAAACTGTCATATTTTTGTGGATGAATCGGCCGATCTCGATCAGGCAGTGGAGATCATACGAAATGCCAAGACACAGCGTGTCGGCGTCTGCAACGCGCTCGAATCGCTGGTCGTGCATGAACGGATCGTGGATGCGCTCATGCCGCGCCTTGGAGCGGCTTTGCGCGAAAAAGAAGTGGAACTGGTCGGAGACGAGAGAGTCTGTCTGGCCGATCCTCTGATCCGGACCGCATGCGAAAAGGACTGGGGAACCGAGTATCTGGCGCTCAAGCTTTCTGTAAAAACCGTAGCGGACATGGACGAGGCGATCGCGCATATCAACAAGTACAATACAGGCCATTCGGAATCGATCCTGACAGAAAACTATACGAACGCCCAGAAATTTCTCGATGAAGTCGATGCGGCTTGTGTTTATGTCAATGCCTCCACACGGTTTACGGACGGTTTCGAGTTTGGGTTTGGCGCGGAGATCGGGATCAGCACCCAGAAACTGCATGCTCGCGGTCCGATGGGGCTCGATGCGCTCACAACGACAAAATACGTTATTTTAGGATCGGGCCAGGTCCGGAAATAGCGTAACCGCTTTCATTATTCCGGGATCTATGCAGATTTGACCTATCATTTAAAAACCTATATAATACCTCGGAAAGGGAGGAAATGATATGGAAAAATGGACACAGGAACAATACGCTGACCGTCTTCGCGAGATGAAGCAGGAAGCGCATGACAAAATGTGGCTTTATATCGAACTGAACGCGAAGGAATTCATGAATGAATGCGAGCCGGATGTCAAAAACCTGAGCAGCTGCTGCAAGGCGATGGTTGCTTCGATGCTTGAAGGGGACGGGTATATCGTTGAACCGAAGATCCGCACAAAAGTTGCCGGAGCCTTGACCGTCCGCTATTATGTAGACAATCTGAGCCCGGAACGCAGAACGTATGCGCAGGCCCAGCTGGACGCATAATCGACAATAAATAAGAATATATGGATCCATCAAATATATTTTGCGGAACATATATTCTTTTTCTTTGGCCTAGATGAGCCCGAGCATGTTTGATACTGTCCAGATCAAGAATCTCATACGCCCCCTCTTTCTTTTGTGATCAGTATACGGCTTTTATAAAAGAGGGAAACGTGATAAATTAACCATTCTTTTGCATATATTAGCCAGACAGGGAAATATTTACACACTGGGACTAATTTTTCGTAGAATAGCGGAATATTTATGTTAAAATTACCGTATAAAATGTAGTTTCAGAGGATAGATTATGAATGAAAAGGTTTTGATCACGATTTCGCGTGAATATGGTTCTTATGGTCGGGAGATCGGGCGCCGCCTGGCAAAAAGATTGAATATCGCCTATTACGATAAGGAGATCCTGGAAAATGCGGCGGAGCAGCTTGGTGTTTCAAAAACGTTTTTTAGTGATGATAATTTAAATGAGTCCGGACTTTTTTCTTTAAGCGGCCGGATGAATTATGGTCTGAAAAATCTCACCGAGCTTTCTTTGTCTACGAATGCCTATGATACGGCCAGACAGATCATTCGGGATCTGGCGGCAAAAGAAAGCATGGTGCTTGTAGGCCGGTGTGCCAATGTGATCTTAAAGGACGAGCCGGGCATCATTTCCGTGTACTGCTACGGCGATCTTGAAGACCGGGTGCGCCGGGTGATCGAGGAGTATGGCGTTCCGAAAGCGCATGCCCGCAAGGTAGTGCTCGATACGGACCGGAAGCGGGCAAAGTTTTATGAATACTATACGCACCGCAAATGGGGCGATATCGATGACTTTGATGTGTCGATCAATACGTCAAAAAGAACGCCTGAAGAAGCGGTGAATCTGCTGGCGGAAGTGTTCTACGAAAAGCAGAAACATCTGAGCAAAGCGTAAAAAAAGCAGAGAATACCTCTGCCTGGACTGCTGATGGTTGAATGTCAGCAGTTTTTTTTCAGGTCGATCATCTGGGTACACAGCATGTCAACAGCTGGATCATGGGATGAGATGATCAAAGTGATATGATGGCGATCGATATATTGTTTTAGCCGGTCAATCATTAGAAAAGTAGTCGTCTCGTCGAGCGCACTGACTGGTTCGTCAAGAATCAGGAGGTCTGGTTTGCGGATGAGCATTCTTGCGATCGATACTCGTTGAGCTTGTCCAAGACTTAATCCGTTTTCATCATCGATCGCTTTATCTTGATGCTCATCGAGTATGTCCTGAAGCACGCATGTATAGATGACCTCATCAAGATCGATTTGGGAAAACGTATCGCCCAATGTGATATTTTCTAGAACGGACATGTTGAACAACTTTGGTTTCTGATCGACCATCAAAATGTGCTGGGCATACCATTCTCGGGAAAATACCGAATTTTCTGTTTCGTTGAACAATACATGACAATTTCTTCCGTTCCTAACACCCATCAGCAGTTCCATCAATGTGCTTTTTCCTGCACCGCTAGGTCCAGCAATTTTCGTATGTTGTCCGCTATGGATTGAAAAATCAAGTTGGGCAAGGATCACGGAAGAATCAGGATACTGAAACTGTTCGATCTGTATATCGGTTTTTCGTATAGATCCGAACGGCTCATTAGCAGAATTAGATTCCGAATGATTTATAAAAACATGTTCGATCGTTTCCTGAAGCGTGTTGATCGTATGCTTCTGGGTCCTTGTTGCTGCTAGCTGCATGATTGGTTCCTGGATCAGAGAAATCAGTGCGTAGGTGGAAAGGATCTTTCCGGGCTCCATTCCGTCAAACGACATGAAGACCAGGCCGATCCCGGCGCCTAAAAGAGGTAGAGCGCGCGAAAGTACAGAATAGATCGTGATACATTGCGTAGTGAGGGCTGCCTCTTTTTTTTCGATCGGGATCAGCTGATCATTTAGTACCTTTCCAAAACGGACAGAAAAGAAATTCTCTTTATTTAAAAAACGAATCAGCCGATGCATTGTGATATTTTCATGCAGTATTTGAAAGAGCCTGTTCTTTTTTTCATAGACCTTCTGGGTATTGTCTGCAATTTTTTTTGACAATATATGAGTAAGTAGAAAGCAGATTCCTATAACAGTGAACAGGATGAGGGCCAGTTTCCATTCATTAAAAAGCAAAAAGGCAGCGCCAGCCGTCAATGCAATGCTTTGGTAGAGAAGAACGACTGGAAATGTCGCTTTCTGCTGTCCAAGTAGACTGATTTCATTTTGAAAAAGTGACATCAGAAATGCGGTCGAGTGCTGGTCGAAGAAAGAGTGATCCTCTTTTATAAGGCGGGCTTCATATTGAATGATTTGCTTTCTCTTTCCTAATATAGGCAGGAGATTGAATCCATACTGTGAGCTCAATCCGCAAAGGATCATTCCGCCCAGCAACCCTGAAAAAATCAGCAGGTCATACTGGTCAATTCTATGACCTGCAATTAACCGATCCATGAAAATCTGGATCGTACCGATAAATCCATATAAGCACAGCATGTCTATAATGGAAAAAAATAATGTGAATATCTGTATTGTTCGAATATTAGGCTTTTTCATATTTTGAACTCTCCGAATCAAATAATACTAATAATATTTCAGCGAAATCATCGATCATTTTCTTTCGATCGCATCGATAGTTTGGATTTTTTATGTATAATAAGGGACATTTTTTATCTTCGCATAAAGGTCGTAAATTGCACGTTTTACAACTCGATTCATGAACATCCCACTTTGATGCTATGTCTTTATAAATAATTTTCTTTCCCGTTTTGTCAATATATCCGATTTTGTTTTCAGGGAGTTCCAATGTGGTTGTGCAAGCTAATATTTCTAACTCTGTATTGATACAATACCCGTTTGATTTACAATGCTGACAAGCATAAAAACCTCTAGATAATCCCAAATAATTCATGATTTCTAATAAAAAAGCCGCGAACTCCTTTATTTTAGGT
>Belle_p2__coassemble_2459_pt1 | contig 12897 bp, 12 predicted proteins | sample Belle_p2__metabat2_low_PE_017 | metagenome-assembled genome bin Belle_p2 | reverse complement strand
AAATCTGCCTTTTTTAACGGATTTGACCCATAGAGAGTGCCATAGAGCCTTTTTTATTAGCGTTGGTTTTATGTGTTCAGTCTAGTCCATTAATTATTTCTGCTCAAAGTTATCAAGCCCCGATAAGTTATAATTCATCAGAATTAGTTTTGGAAGAAGGAGAGCAAATTACTATACCAATTGAATTTACGCCTGAGGGAAAAGCATGGTTAGAAAAACAACGTAAAACAGTAACTGGTAACGCAGGAACAGTTACATTGAATTATGTTGGAGGAGGTGTGTGTTCATGGCAAGTAACTATGTTCGCTCCATTTTCTAGATTAGTCGTTTCTTTAAGAGCAACAGATATTACATCAGGTTTAGGGGCAGGTTATGGAACTTATTCAACTAGTAGTGGTACCTTTAAAGTCGCTGCAATATCCGGGCATCTGTTCACTGTGTATCTAGATGCTACTTCATACATGGGTGTAATACTAATTGCCCATTCTAATCCATGCAGTATTTCATTTGTTGTATAACTCTCCATATAATTTATATCTAAAAGCCGGAATATTTTGAAATTGCTAAAAAGTAGTTATTTTAAATTATCCCGATTTAACAGATCTAAACATTAAAAAACAGGAATCAGTTTTTCTGCATCAGAAATTCATGATTCCTGTTTTTCTTAGCTAACAAAAGAATATACTTCGCTTTTCTGCCTGTCCTAATCGAAACCTTCTTCGCTTCCTACCATGCTGCCATTCATATAGCCGCAGGAGAAGCCGTCCTGAAAGCTCTGATCGACTACTTTCTGCATCGTATTCATCAGCAGTGTTTTCTGGTCGTCATCGAGCTTCAATGATCCGGACAATGAATCGACTGCCTGCGTCAGGGCCGCGTCGTCCTTCTTTTTCGCATCTTCCGGAGTCATTTCCTCATCCATCTCGCTCATATATTTTTTGATATCTTCACCAATATGTTTGAAAAAGTGTGCCATAGTTTCTCTACTCCTTTTTCCATATTGTACGCTTTTAGAAATATGAACAAAATCGAGATGCCTATTCCAGCACTTCCTGCACGATTGCGAACACCTCTTCTACGCTTTCCGCTCTTGGCTCATGATCGAATGGACCAAAGCCATAGGCAGCCAGAATGAAAGGCACCTCTGCCTTCTGCGCGCACACATAATCGTTGTAAATATCGCCCACATAGACAGCCGATCCAAGATCGTTCTCCTTTATGACATCCTGGATGTTTTCATCCTTTTCTTTTTGAAGATCGCCGTATGCCCGGGTCGCATCGATGTATTTTCCCAGCCCGTAATATTGTATGAACGCTTCGATATAGCCTTTCTGGCAGTTGGATATAATGGCCGTAAAATAGTTGTGCGAAAGCTGTTCGAGCAGCGCGGGCACTCCTTCAAAAAGAGTGCCGCCATGCCTGCGGATGTATTCGTTTTCATGCAGCTCGCATTCCCGCATGAGCGCATAGCGTTTTTTCGGATCCAGGTCCGGAAACAGGATATCGGCGATCCGGTTCATGGAAAGGCCCATGACCCGTTTCATATCCTCGTCGCTCAGCGGTTCGATCCCATGTTTTTCAAGGATCTCGTTCCACGCTTTGACAACCGCGCCGGAAGAATCCCAGAGCGTGCCGTCCAGATCAAGAAGGACCCCTTTCTTTTTATCTTTCATCATGCCTCCTATTTCGCGGCGTTGCTGGCCGCGACCTTGACACGCGACCAGAGATCCGCGATCGTCTTGCGCGTGTTTTCATTGTATGTGAACACTTCATCGTTCGGGTTGTCCGAACGCGGAACATAGGATTCGATGCCGGCAAACTCGCCTTCTGCCAGCTCATCCTGCGCTTCCATATTGCTTGCGGTATAACCGACATAGCTTGAATTATCGTATGCTGCCTCATACTGGCAGGTATAGTTGATAAATTCATACGCAAGATCCACATTCTGGGCGTTTTTTGGAATGACCATCGCGTCGCTCCATAAATTGGATCCCTGTTCCGGCACAAAATAGCCCATGTTCGGATTTTCGGAGATGACATACGTGGCATCGCCGGAATACAACAGACCAAGCGCTTTTCTTCCCTGGGCCATATTGTCGATGATCTCATCGGTCACGATTTCCGGATTCATGGTCTGCACGCACTGAAGCAGCCAGTTATAGGCAGCCTGGATCTCGTCCGGATCCTCGGTATTCATCGAATAGCCTAACGCTTTCAAAGCCATCATGAACGAGTCGCGTTCCGAATCATACAAATACAGATCGCCCTTGTATTTCGGATCGAGGAAAATATTGAATCCTTCCTTTTCCAGATCTTTGATGTCGACTTTCGATTTATCGTAAACGATACCGACGCTGCCCCAGAAGTACGGCACGGAATACTGATTGCCCGGATCGTACGGCAGATCGAGAACGTTGGAATCGAGCAGATCGAGCGAAGCGCTGATCCGGCTGCGATCGAGCGGCTGCAGCAGATCCTCCTGGATCAGACGCTGGATCATATAGTCCGACGGCACAAGAATGTCGTACGATTCATTGTTGGCTACTTTGATATACATCTGTTCATTGGATTCGAAGTTGTCCATGACGACCTTGGCTCCGGTCTGTTCTTCAAAGCCGGAAATAAAGTTTTCGCCTACATATTCGCCCCAGTTGTACACATGCAGCGTCTGCCCGGCAAACGGTTTGTTGTCGTCGGACGCCTTTTTATAGGAAAACAGCCCGATTGCGAGAGCGGCCACAAGGAGGGCGGCAACGATCTTCGGCCCTTTGCGTTTTGGCGCCCGGAACTGTCCGCCCAGAGCCACGACCTTGTCCTGGGCCTTTTTGCGCAGGATCGAAATGATATTGGCAGCGAACAGGCCGAGCGTGATGAAGAGCACGACAAGCGTACTGATCGCGTTGATGCTCGGATTGACACGTTTGCTCATCGTATACACCATGATGGACAGGTTCTTGACGCCTTGTCCGGTCGTGAAGTACGAGATGATAAAGTCGTCGAACGACATCGTAAAGGCGATCAAAGCGCCCGATACGATGCCGGGCATGATCTGCGGAACGATGACCTTTGTCAGCGACTGCCACGGAGTGGCGCCCAGATCCATGGCTGCGTCGGCCAGATTCGGATCGAGGCTGCGCAGCTTCGGCATGATCGACAGGATCACATACGGGATACAGAACGCGATATGGGCCAGCAGCAGGGTGGTGAAGCCTCGTTCCACACGGAACGTGATGAACAGGAGCATCAGGCCGATGGCGGTCACGATCTCCGGGTTCATCATAGGCAGATCATTGACCTGCTGAACGAAGCGTTTGACCCATTTTTTCGAATACACCAGACCGATCGAAGTGATCGTTCCGATAAAGGTGCTGATCACTGTGGCCGCGACCGCAATGATCAGGGTGACATACAAGGATTCCATCATGCTGTGGTTTTTGAGCATGGCCTCGTACCAGCGCATCGAAAAGCCGGTGAAAACGGTCAGCGACTTGCTGCTGTTGAACGAGAAAATGACCATGAACACGATGGGCAGATAGAAAAAGACGATCGTCAGGGCCATGAGCACCTTGCCGAAGATCCGTGAATTTTTCGTTTTCATCATGAATCCTCCCGTCCGCTTTTCTTATCCATTTTTCGCACGAGCATCATCAGCAGCATCATCACGAAGGCCATGATCATGGAGATGGCGGAGCCGAAGTTCCATTCGCCCACGGTGATGAACTGATTCTCGATCACGTTACCGATCAGGAAGTACTGTCCGCCGCCCAGCAGCTTCGGAATGAAGAAGGCGGATACGGCAGGCAGGAACACAAGGGTGATGCCGCTCACTACGCCTGGCAGCGAAAGCGGGAACACGACACGCCAGAACGTCTGGAACTTGTTGGCGCCCAGATCGCTGCTGGCCTCAAGCAGGGATTTGTCCATTTTGGAAAGGACAGTATTGATCTGCAGGATCATGAATGGCAGGAAGTTGTATACCATGCCGATCAGCACGGCCGTTTCGGTATACAGCAGCTCGGCGTTCCTGATCCCGAACAAAGACAGGAACCAGGAGGCCAGACCGCCTTTGGACAGGATCCCGATCCATGCGTATGTTCGTACGAGCATGTTGATCCACATCGGCACGGTAATGGCCATGATGAGGATGCCTTGCGCTTTTTCGCTGCAGCGCGAAATAAAATAGGCGATCGGATATCCGAGCAGAAGACAGATCACGGTCGTTTTAAGGGCAATGATCAAGGAACGCCATAAAATGATCAGAAAGTCCTTGTCGGTAAAGAAACGAATGTAGTTATCCAGCGATATTTGAAAATGGACGATCGAGTTGCCGGGCTGAAGAAATGAATACATAAAGATCAGCACCATCGGAAGCAGCAGCATGAGAACTGCCCAGATCAAATACGGGATCGTTAACTGTCTGAACTTGCGCATCAGAATCCCATTTTCTCCATCACGTGAATGTCTTCCGGAAAGAATGTGATCCCGACTTCTTTTCCTTCCTCGACATAGTCGGTCGTATGGATCTTGAATTCGCGGCCGGTCGTCCAGAAGGTCACTTTGTAAATGCCTTCCCGGATATGTTCCGGATCAAAATTGTAATCGACGGACAGATCGACCGTTTCATTTTCGTCGTCGAGCTTCCAGCCCTGGGCGTTGGCCCACGTTTTCAGATCGGTGTCGAGTGCCATCGATTCCTTGATCTCGTCGACTGTCTTAAAGAAGTTGAATGCGGACACGGCTTCGTTGGCCTTCCTGTTTTCGACGACTTTCTGGTCGACGACCCATATACGGCGGGTAATAGCCAGATTGTTGACAGTGTAGAAGGTCACATCATACTGGCCGATCTCGTCCTTGAGATCGGTTTCCACATGCTGGATCGGAAAATACTCGTCTGTTTCCCTGGACCATGCCTGCGCGTCGGCCCGGGCGATCAGGTCGGACTCGTCCCAGTCTTTCATATCCTCGATGTCGAGGTAGAAGTCATTGGCCGAAATACGGACGTCGCCTTCCTCCTTGACGTTGGCGCTGTCCTTGTTCACGTGCATGTTCACGGTAACGTGTGTTCCCGGCACCGTTTCGACCATGACTTCGTAATGCACGCCTTTGAACAGGACACTTTCCACGGTTCCTGACATTTTTCCCTGTCCTTCCGGAACAATGTCGATGTCTTCCGGACGGATGATGACGTCGACCGGTTCATTTTCCTTGAATCCGACGTCCACGCACTCGAAATTGTGATCGTCGAAGCGGACGAGACGGTCCTTGATCATACGGCCCGGAATGATATTGGATTCGCCTACAAACTGTGCCACATATTTATTGACTGGTTCGTTGTAAATGTCCTGAGGAGAGCCCACCTGCTGGATCTCCCCTTCTTTCATGACAACGATCTTGTCGGACATTGTCAGCGCTTCTTCCTGGTCGTGGGTGACGAAGATAAAAGTAATGCCGACTTCCTGCTGGATGCGTTTGAGCTCGTACTGCATTTCCTTGCGCAGCTTGAGGTCGAGCGCGCCCAGAGGCTCGTCGAGCAGGAGGACGTCCGGCTCGTTGACGAGGGCCCTGGCAATGGCGACACGCTGCTGCTGTCCGCCTGACATCAGGGTTACATCTTTGTTTTCATAGCCTTCCAGACCGATGAGCTTGAGCATTTTCATGACTTTCTGTTCGATGACGTCCTTGCTCATTTTCTTGATCTTGAGCCCGAACGCGATGTTGTCGAACACGTTCATGTTCGGAAAGAGGGCGTACTTTTGAAAGACTGTGTTCAGCTCCCTTTTATACGGGGGCAGCTTGGAAATGTCCTTGCCGTCGAAGATGACTTCGCCTTTATCCTGTTCGAGGAATCCGCCGAGGATGCGCAGAAGCGTTGTCTTTCCACATCCGGACGGTCCGAGCAGGGTCACAAATTCATTTTCGTAAATATCGAGATTGATCCCTTTCAATATGATCTGGTCGTCAAATTTCTTGACGATATTTTTAAACTGAATGATTTTTTTCTTTTCCTGATCCATGCGGTTGTTTCCTTTCTAGAACATGGGCGGGGTAGTGACCCACAGAACCTGTGCTTCCTTCTCGCCGGGATTGTATAAATAGTGGTTCCGGCTGCCGTCCAGGTAAAACGTTTCTTTTGCTTTGACGCGGCAATGCCTGTTCTCGATCACAAGCTCGATGGTTCCTTTCAGGACATAGCCGAATTCCTGCCCGTTATACGAAGTCATCGTCTGACTTTTTCCTTTCGGCTTGATCGTGAGCAGGATCGGTTCCATATCGTTTTTCTGGGCGTTGGGAACGATCCAGGCAATCGTGTGATCATCCCGTTCGTCGACAAAAAAGTCGTCTTTGGTAAATACGACTTTTTCATCCGGCTCTTCCTGAAAGAACTGGGACAGATTTGTTCCGAGCGCTTCAAGAATATCTTCGAGCGTAGAAATGCTCGGGCTGGTCAGATTGCGTTCGACCTGCGATAAAAATCCTTTTGTCAGCTCGCTTCGCGAAGCGAGCTCTTCGAGGGTAAGGTCGTTGACCAGCCGCAGCTGTTTGATTTTCGTGCCAATATCCATTACCGGTTCCTCATCTCTCCTTTTGTTTATTATTTGTAAACTTCTGATTCAATTTAGCAAACACAATTATTATAAACGAAAAGTTTACCAATACAATACTCAAACGCAAAAAAAAACCGCCGCAGCCGTGCTGCAGCTCTCGTATCAAAAGGAAAAAAGCAGGAATGCGATTGTGATCTTGACCTTTCGCTTCCTGCCTTTCTCTATTTCTATTCTTTTTCTGCATTCATTTCTTCTTCTACGTTTTTTTGATCAAATATTTTGAAAAACGGGAAGTAGACTAGCATGGACATCATGATGATGCCGATTTCCATGAGAATCCCCTGCCATCCGCAATTGATGAATCCGCGGAACATAGCCGGGACATAGGAGAGGTTCATGATTCCCTGCGGCGCCGGAACGATTCCAAGCACGCAGATACATACATAAGCAATAAGAACGGCCAGCAGAGGAGCTAGGATAAACGGTACCAGGAAAAGCGGATTGAGCATCAGCGGCATCGAATACACCATCGGTTCATTGATATTAAAGATTCCGCACGGAAGAAATAGTTTTCCATACTCTTTGGAAATCTTCGATTTTGACATGAAGCACAGAAGCAGGCTCAGGCCAAGCGTACATCCGCAGCCTCCAATCGTAGTGAAATCAAAGAAAGTGACATTGATCGGATTGAGAACTTCTCCTCCTGCAGCCACGGCTGCCTCATTTTCTGCATACATAGATATCCATAGCGGAAAAATAACGCTGAGCACGGTCATCGATCCGTGGATCCCGAAGAACCATAAGATCTGACATACCACGACAAGCACGATCATCGAACCGATATTTCCAGCCAGCGACTGCAGCGGAGCCTGCAGCAAGGTGTACATGCAGTTAAAGATATTTTCAAATGGCGTAAAAGTAAATAAAACGTTAATGAGCAGGAATACAACCGCAATGATCAGAGCCGGGATAATTCCGATAAATGAATTCATGACATTGCCTGGAACTCCGTCCGGCAGCTTGATTGTAATATTTTTATCCAGGACCGTACAGTAAATCCTGGCTGTCAATATTCCCGTAAGAATTCCGACAAACATGCCCATGGAGCCAAGATAAGTGAATTCCATGAATTTTGTTCCTGTCTCATTCAATCCGAACGGGATCAGGATAAAGAACGCGACCATTGCGGCAACGCCGATCGTCGCACTCTGATCAGCATGTCCCCATGTCGATGAGAAACTGCGCGCAATAAAAAAGGTCATAAACACAGCAATCAGCTCAGTTGTCATCGTTACTGCAAGATTGAAAATATCGCTGATGCCTGATGTGGATAAGAATGTTTTATACGCATCAATCGGTAGATTCATCAAAATCGAAAAGACTGCGCCGACCATCATGATTGGCAGTACGCTCATCATACCGGTGCTCAGCGACTGCATAAAATCATTGCTTACAATCGCCGTAGACACCGGCACCATCACATTTTCAAGCCATCCTTGAATTTTTTTCATAGTTCATTCCCTCCTTGTATAATCTATTGTTTTTGAATACACTTACAGTATAGACAACGTTCCTAAAAAATTAGTGCACGGAAAATGAAATCAGTTTCAAAATTTGAAACTTCAGGAGGAAATTTATGGATTTCATCATGCATCAGCTCATGGTTTATATTGACGGTCATCCGGAAGAAAGCACATATAAAGCGCTTGCCAGCCAAATGCTCGATTCGATCGAGCAGTTACATTCCATGACAATTTATGAAATGGCAGATCGTTTTTTTTGTGTCGACTGCGACATTGTCCCGTTTTTGCCGCATGCTTGGCTACAAGAATTTTTCCGCTTTCAAAAACCAGCTGGAAGTCCCGTACGGATTTCAGATCGACTATACTTCTGACTATCTGAATCAGCCTTATGAAACGAGTTTTGCCTATTTTAAAAGAGAAGCCCTTGAATGCCTGAATCAGCTTTGTCAAACCATTACACCAGCCATGCTTTGCGAGCTCGTCCGCAAGATCCATGATCATACTAATGTATATATTGCCGGATATATGGGATACGAACTGCTTTTTATGTATATGCAGCAAAAGCTTGGGTTATTCAAAAAGTTTATTCATGTCCAGCCTGCTTCTCTGGCTCCCCGGAGCCGGAAAACAGATTATGGTCCAGCCGATTTTGTGATCGTGGTTTCCTTGCGCGGTTCGTGGAACCATCAGAAAGAAATCCTGCCTATTCTGCAAAAAAATAATGTTCCAAGAATTTTGATCTTACAAAATACGAACGCTTACAGAAAAGAATTGTATGATCACTTTTACATGATCGGCGGATCTTTCGATAACAACATGGGCATGATCGCGCTTCAGTTTCTAATTGATCAACTGATCCTGACGTATTACCACTTATATCAATCTGAATTAATTGTGTGAAAGCCACGAAAAAGGGAAGATATTATTCCATATCTTCCCGAATCTTTTTTCAACCTGTTTCAATTTTTTTAAATATACTTGCCGTTTGTATTGATCACATTACGATACCAGTTATAGGATTTTTTTGGCATTCGTTTTAATGTGCCTCTATTCCCTTCCTGATGATCTACATAAACGAGGCCATACCGCTTTTTATATCCCTGCGAACCAGATAACAAATCCATAAAGCTCCATATATTATAGCCAAATACAGGAATGCCTTCTGAAACTGCTTCTTTCACTGCATGAAGATGAGCGGCGATATAGTCGATTCGTTCCTGATCGTTAATACATCCTTCTTCATCCGGCGCTTCGGTCTGCGGATATCCGTTTTCAGTAATGATCATTGGAAGCCTGTACCGATCGTTCAGCTTTCGCAGCGTTAATTTCATACCTAACGGATCGTAACTGCCGCGCAGCCATGTTGTGGTAGGTAAAAACGGATTGTTTACGATCACATAGTCCTCCATATTGAAAAAAGCGAGATCCGCTTTCGGATCTATTGGACCTGGTTTTTTTACAGCTAGCGATGCATAATAGTTAACTCCTAGGAAATCCGGGCGATCGCTTTTGAGCAGATCCCATTCTTCTTCTGTCAAATATGGATAGGCATTTTTCTCTTTCAGATATGCACCAAATCCGGCAGGAATTTCGCCACGGACGCTCAGATCGAGCACAAGATAGCTCAAATATTCCTCAGCATCTGCAGCAGCCTGCACATCAGCTGAATCGGCAGTCAATGGATAACAGATCTGAAATGCGCTGGATGGTCCGATTTTTCCATCTTTTACGATTTCATGGCATAAACGGATCGCTTTTTTCTCGGCAAGACTCATATGCACACAAGCCTGCATCTGTGCTGCAAGACCATCTTCTTTTCCAAGCAGAGTGGATGTATTGAATACCATCATCATTTGTTCATTGATTGACTGCCAGTATTTTACCCGATTGCCATATCGTTCAAAACATAGCTTCGCATAGCGTTCATACGCTTCGACGGTTTCTTTACCTAGCCATCCTCCGTATTTTTTGTTGAGAGCATCAGGCAAGTCAAAATGCCATAATGTCACGATCGGAGTAATTCCTGCTTCGAGCAGCGCATTGATCAATTGATCATAAAACGCTAGTCCTTTTTCATTTGGTACCGGGTCATCTCCGTTAGGAAAAATGCGGGTCCACGCAATTGAAAACCGATAAGCCCGCAGCCCCGCTTCTTTCATCAACTGTACATCTTCGAGATAGCGATGATAATGATCGGCTGCAAGCCGGGTATCTGAAATCCCTTCCGGGACTGGTCTGGTATCCGCTACTGACAGCCCTTTTCCATCTTCCTGATTTGCTCCTTCGATCTGAAAGGCGCTCGAAGAAGCGCCCCATAAGAAATTTTCCGGAAATTCTTCTATACTTTTTACTTTCATGCTTTCACTCCTTTATACAAAGTATAGAGACTTTCCCGTTGAATTTTGTATCAAAATCTGAAACTGCTTTCAAAAAAAAGATCCTGCCGCTTCAGGATCAGGAAATATAATACAATGTATCAGCATGCATGGACCATATATTGATCGATCATACTGCAGGGAACATGTTTTGTCCTCCGTTTATCGACGTTCTGAATGAGCATTTTCCACATTTCGTATTCAAATACAACTTCGAGAATTTTATATGTTTCTCCTGAACGGTCGATCAGATGATTATCTTTTTTTATATCCTGCATGCAGGCTGGCCGCAGCTGCTGTTTCTTCGGTTTTTGAATGATCATTGTGTGCTCCTTTCTTTCTATGCGCTGCATTATATAGGATGCGTGTGTCATGATTCATCTTTTTTGCCTGAGAAAAACGGTTCCATGCATTTTACATTGTCTTTTTTCGTTTTATGGTATACTTGTATGGAAATTTGAAGGAGAACATGAATGTTAAAAACGATACTGGAAGGCATCCTGATCGGAATTGCCAATATCATTCCGGGCGTGAGCGGAGGAACGATGATGGTCGCGCTCGGTATTTACGACAAACTGATCGAATCGATCACCCACCTGTTCAGCCGGTTCAAAAAAAGCATGCGCTTTCTTATGCCGATCTTTGTCGGCATCGCTGTGGCGATCGTCGTCTTTTCGAGACTGTTCGAGTTTCTGATCGAAACCTACCCGATCCCGACCAATCTCGCTTTCTGCGGGCTGATCCTCGGAAGCGTTCCATTTATTACGAAGCATGTCAAAAACAAGGGCTTCGATCTGAGCATGGCGATCCCGTGCATCGTCTTTTTCATGATCGTCATCGCGATGGCGGTCGCTTCAGGCGGAGCGGATTCGCAGGCCGACATGAATCTGAATTTTGTGAATGTGATCCTGCTCTTTCTTATCGGGATCGTTGCGGCTGCCACGATGGTCATCCCGGGCGTGAGCGGCAGCATGATGCTCATGACCTTAGGATATTACGAACCGATCCTTTCGACCGTCAATCTGGCTGTGGATTCGCTTGTTCATTTTAATCTGAATTCCCTGCTGTACTGTGTCAGCGTATTTATTCCGTTCGGCCTTGGGATCGTGGTCGGTGTTTTTGCGATCGCGAAGCTCATCGAATGGCTGTTCGAGCGGTTCCAGACCCAGACGTACTGGGCGATCATCGGTCTTCTGCTGGCTAGTCCGATCGCGATCCTGCTCAATACGGACTGGTCTTCTTTTTCGATCATTCAGCTGATGATCGGCATCCTGACCTTCGCGTTCGGCTGGTTCCTTTCCAGCAAACTGGGCGGAGAGTAAGATCAAATATCTGCACCCATTCATACATGAACCTGTTCCAAAAAGGGACAGGTTTTTCTTTTATCAGAACTTCGGTGTTCGATTTACGAGAAATACGAACTATCTGCATTTAAGCAAAAAACGATAACACTTAAATCGTCATGTTATCGTTTGAATTGGCAAATCCAATATATTACTTATTATGCACCTGTTTTACTTCGCACTCCAGCCATACCCCGTGATCCTCATGCACCTTCCGGCGCACCTGTTCGATCAGATCCCTGAAATCCTGCGCTGTCGCATTCCCTTTATTGATCAGGAAACCCGTATGTTTTTCAGACACTGCCGCGTCGTTGACGCTGAAACCGCGCAGCCCGCTCTGATCGATCAAAGCCGACGCAAAATGACCTTCAGGGCGCTTGAACGTGCTTCCCGCGCTATAGGATTCCATCGGCTGTTTGCTCCACCTTTTCTGTGTCAGCTCATCGATCCTTGCCTGCACTTCGTCCGGATCCTTCGGCTCGAATTTGTAGTAGGCGTGCACGACGATCCCGAAATGATCCGTAAAATACGAATGCCGGTAGGACAAGTCAAGATGTTCATTGCTTTTGTATACAAGCACACCATTTTCATCAATATATTCCACGCCGATCAGGACATCTTTCGTTTCCCCGTCATAGGCTCCGGCATTCATCGTGATGGCGCCGCCGATCGTTCCCGGGATCCCGCTAGCAAACTCGTAGCCGCCAAGCCCGTTCTTTGCACAGTAGGCAGCCAGCTCTTCGTTGGTCGCGCCGCTTTGCACGCACACCACATTTTCCTTTACAGCCGAAATGGCGTTGAACGGCGCGCCGATATGAACAAGCACCCCGTCATACCCTTCATCATCAAACAGGATATTGGACCCGTTGCCCAGAATATATAGATCTTCGATATCGTATTCGCCAAGGATCTGCTGCATGTCCTCGACCGTTTCCGGATGAAGGACGAGCTTCGCCGGACCACCGATATGAAGTGTTGAAAAATCTTTTAACGATACATTGTACTGTGTTTTCAATGGACTTCCTCGCTTTCAATGTTCCTTATTATAAAAGCTTTGTGAACCTCACCACCTAAGTTCTGTCGAACTATAGATGGTGCTTCTTCTCTGCGC
>Belle_p2__coassemble_2361_pt1 | contig 13654 bp, 11 predicted proteins | sample Belle_p2__metabat2_low_PE_017 | metagenome-assembled genome bin Belle_p2 | reverse complement strand
TGAGTATTCCACTAATCGGCGTCCACTCTATACGGCATAGAAGTCCACTTGATCCGCTGGAAAAGTCCACTCGCTTAATTGTTTAAATACGGATAGAAGTCCACTAAAAATCACGGTCTGAATGGCCGTGATTTTTAAGTACTGATTGAACTTGAGTGTTTCCTTTTCTTACTCGCAATCTTTCAATCTAGAATAAGTTTCTCTTAATGATTTTCCATGCAGGGTTATTAGATAGGATGAGTTGATTATACGGTCCAGGATCGCATCTGCGATTGGGCCTCCATCTAATAATTGATGCCATCCATCAAATGAATACTGGCTGCAGAAAATCGTCGATTTCTTATTGCACCGGATTTCCATCAATTCAAGCAGATCGCTTCGTTCTGTTTCGTTTGTGGATCTTAATAAAAACTCATCCAGGATAATCAGATCGAATTTTCCTAATTTCTTCAGGTATTCGATATATTTTCCCTGGATCCTCATTTCTTCGAATTTGGAGAACAGTTCCGGAAGGCGGATATATAATACTGTTTTTCGATCTCTGCATGCATGGATTCCTAATGCGTTTGACAGCCAGGTCTTTCCGCATCCGGAGGCGCCGACGAAGATCACATTCAATCCTTTTTCAAGATATTTATTTGTTGCCAGTTCTTCCATTTGGGATCGATCCAGCCTTCTTTCCGGGTCATAGTTGATTGATTCCATATTGGCTGATGAATCATAAAAGTGCGCATTTTTAATATAACGCTCGATCGTATGATTGACTCGGCTGTCATACTCCATTTCGATCAATTCGGAAAATCGTTCGTCGAAGGATAATTGAGAATAAGCTGGATCTTCTGTCTGCCGTTCATACTGCTCTGCCATGATCGGCAGTTTCATGTGCCTAAGTTTTCTCATCAGATCTTTTTTATTCATTGGATTTTCCTCCATAATATTCTTTTCCTCTTACAAATGCATATTCATTCCTTTCTTTTTGAGGATCGTTCTTTCTGTCTTTCAAATCTTGATTCGATTGAAGTATCATTTTAATATTTTTATATCCAGGCTGGCTGATGTGCTCCAACGCCAATTGACACGCATTTTCCAGTCTGGATTTTCCGTATTTGTCGGATAGTTTAAGAATCGACAAGCAGCCTTTATATGCTTGTTCTTCTGCTTTATACCGGTCAAATAATTTTTGAATGATGATGAATGTGTTTTCTCCGATAGAAGCACCCCATTTCATGAATCGCTCCTTATTCCACTGAAATCTTTTATGATTTTCCGGCATATGGCTTTCATTTGTCGAATATTGATTGATACGGCCATATAACCGATCATGAGTGCAGATCTGATTCGTTTTATAGTAGACAGTTACCGTGCTTTTGGTAAGCTTGACATCCACATAATTTCCAACATATTCATAAGGAACAGAATAATTCATTTTTTCCACTGCCACATGATAGTTCAATTGTACTTTGGCTCTTTTCCATATGCACATTTCAAAAGGATATTCCGGAAGACGTTTCATGAATGGAAATTCTTCTTCTATATATACGCTCTTCCTTGATCCTTCCCGTTTCTGAAAAGGCCTTGTATTGAATTTTTCCAATTCTTTTAGAATGGCCTGGTTCAGATCATCAAATGAATAAAACTTCCTGTTTCTGAGCTTCCCGACAATAGCTACCGTACAGTCTCCGACAGCACCTTCCACTGCTGCTTTGTCCTTTGGCCTGCGGACCCTGGCAGGAATGATCGTTGTGCCGTAATGATCCGCCATTTCCTGGTAGGATTTATTCAAGACAGGCTCTTCATATTTTTTATGTGATATCACTCCGGTTTTTAGATTATCAGGAACCAGAAGCCGGGTTGTGCCATCAAAATAGCGATAGGCTTGAATATGGCAGTCGATCCAATCACTGATTTTCATACTAGGACATGCCTGTACATAACTATACATACTGAAAGGCAGGGTCGCCTCGAACAAGTAAGCCGGAATCATTTCGCCGGTATATTGATCATAAACGGCCATTCGGGTCCCATTCCAATCCACCATCAATTTATCGCCAGGCTTATGATTGATATGCATCGTAAGATTATGCTTATTAACAAATTCCCGATACTTTTCACAGAAGTAACTGTACTGATAAAAAGGAATCCCGGACATTCGACAGGCTTCTGCATATTCTTCCCATAACAGTTTGATTGTCGTACCGGGTTTCAGCAGTTCCTTATGGACATATTCAAAATCAGGCTGCTTGATTGATAGATTGATTTTTAAATCTTCATCAAATAATAACTTTTGAATATCGAGTTCGCTAAGGTCTTTGATCGAAGACCAGCAGATTTTTTTTGAGTCAGCCGTATTGAAAATTTTCCTGATCGTATCTCTAGAAATTTTCAATGATACAGAAATCTGCCGCTGACTATAGTTCTGGGAACGCATTCTCAAAACTTTTTTAACATCTCGCATAAAAACACCTCCTGACTGCAAGATAGAACAAGTACGAAAATACTTGTCAATATATATCTTACAGTCGGAGGCTAGAGGATAATCGAAAAGAAATGGACTTGTTTAGCGGATCCAGTGGCCTTCGCCACCGTTTCAAGTGGACTTATTTTAGTGGATTAAGTGGCCTTCGAATCACGTAATATTCATATTTTTGCATTTATTTTTCAAAAATCATTATAATATTGTTTAAATTAGTAATTTTACCTTAGCAACAGTCCGGATCAGGAAGGCGGACTTCAGCAAAAGAAGAATAGGTATTCGAATTCTGTTTTGATTCGCTCATGAAAAAAACTCCAGTTCATAGCATCGATATACTCAATGAAATAGAGGCTAAATACCCGCGGTTCTTTTCCCGCTTACGATCAGTCCCGGGAATGAAATAATATTCTCCCAAACGTCAAAATCCTCCTACCACAAATGTGATAAGAGGATTTCTCCAGTCACCTCTAGAGCGACCATTTCTGTTATGACTTAATCTTACTCTATAAACCGTACTTTATGCAAGCTCTTCTTTTGCACAATCCAGAGCCTGCGCAATAACCGCATCCATATCATAGTATTTGTATTCAGCAAGACGTCCGCCAAAAATAACATTCTTTTCCTGTTCAGCCAATGCTTTATACTGCTCATAAAGACGGCTGTTTTTCTCATCATTGACAGGATAGTACGGTTCGTCTCCAGGCTTCCACTCCGAAGAATATTCTTTGGAAATGATCGTGGTCGGAATGTCGTTTCCGTCATCATCTTTTCCAAACTCGAACCACTTATGTTCAATGATCCTTGTATACGGCGTTTCCCGATCCGTATAATTCACTGCCGCATTTCCCTGATAATTGTCTGTATCCAGATGCTCGACTTCAAAACGTACAGAACGGTATTCGAGCGGATCGAGCCGATAATGGAAATACGCATCGATCGGTCCGGTGTAGACAACTTTATCTGACAACTGGTCTAGTTCTTCTTTATGGGTCAGATAATCCGTATTTAAACGGACTTCGATACCATCCAGCATTCGCTCGATCATTTTCGTATATCCGCCCATCGGGATTCCCTGGTAAAGAGCATTGAAATAGTTGTTATCAAATGTAAGCCGTACTGGCAGCCGCTTGATAATAAAGGCTGGCAGATCTTTACAATCTCTTCCCCACTGCTTTTCCGTATATCCTTTGATCAGCTTTTCATAAATATCTTTTCCAACAAGAGAAATAGCCTGTTCTTCAAGGTTTTCAGGCTCTTTGATCCCAGCCTCTTCCTTTTGCCTGTCGATCATTTCTTTTGCCTGCTGAGGCGTGACCACGCCCCACATTTTATTAAATGTATACATATTGAAAGGAAGCGAGTATAACTCTCCTTTATAATTTGCAACCGGCGAATTTGTGAACCGATTGAATTCTGCAAACTGATTCACATAATCCCATACCATCCTGTTGTTCGTATGAAAAATATGCGCTCCATAGACATGCACATGGATACGATCCATCGTCTTTGTAAAAATATTTCCTGCCACATGATCTCGCTTTTCAACCATGAGAACTTTCTTTCCTTTTGCTTTGGCCTGCTGGGCAAATACTGCGCCAAACAAGCCAGTCCCTACAACTAAATAATCATATGGTTTCATAATATCTCCTTTTCTTCATTCAAATTTCCCATTTATAAATATATCAATAAATTCCTGTTCCTGATCTTTGAGATTATAAACAATGCCAGGATCAAAGTCTTTCGGATCGATCCGTCCCATTTTTAAGAGCTCTTTCACTTTCCTGACCCCCTCTTCGATATTTTTCGTATCGAAGAACTGGCTATATCGGCTGAAAGCAATATCATGAGTGATCGTATTGGAAAACAAGCACGGCAGGCCATTGGCTTGCGCTTCCACACCGACCAGCGGATATCCTTCAAAATTAGACGGTAGAATAAAAAGATCCATAGCACTATAATACTTTTCGATATCTGCCTGTTTTCCTAAAAACTTTATACCTCTTATATTGTTTTCTTTCACAGTCTGTTCTAATGAGTCCCGAAGCATTCCGTCTCCGATGATCCATAAGCTGTATTCGTTTTCAGCACTTTCTTTATTCAGCTCCATCATGAGCTTTAGAAGAACTTCCGGATCTTTTTGATAAGTCAGGCTTCCCACAAAACCTATGACCTTTTGATCTTCATTCGCTCCATGCCGAGCCCGGATCATTTGCCGATCCTGTAGATTCCACGCAAGCCGGGAAGCATCGATCGTATTACGGATCAGCCGGTAAGGTTTTCCCTTCCCATAAAGCCAGCTTGCTGCATGATCCGAACAGCTGTACCGGTAAGTAGAATACCGATTCAATAACGGTCTGCAGAGATAGTGTACCATTTTGGATATTTCTCTTTTCACACGGTTCGCGTTATCGTTTCCGGAACTGTGGCTATGAGAAATAATGACCGGAACGACCGGATGGCATGCTATGTTTCCAATACAGTTAAAAGATTCTGAAATATTGAAATACGCCACATCGTACTTGTTTTCCTGCGCATACTTTTTAATCTGCTCATACCGCTTTTTTGGATGCGGAATCCGGTCGATTGGCAAAACGCGGATATTCGTGTCGTTTTTGTATTTATCCTTTAATTCCTGGTCGATCGCGCTGCTCAGAAGATCGATCTGGACATCTTCTTTTTTTAGAATATCTACCAGATGATAAATATAGTTGTCTAATCCGCTGCCTTTTGTGTTTGCGATATAGCCAATCAGTATTTTCTTCATAAATCTCCTTTAAAAAAGAAGGAAAGAATTCGCATTCCTCCCTTCACGACTTCTTAGTATCCATAACCTGGATCCACTGCGTTTGGATCGTAATAAGTCTGGTCTTCTCCGTAATAGATATCTTCCTGTACTGCCGGTTCTTCGACAACCATCTGATCCTCTACGGCTGGCGTTTCTTCCTGTGGCTGTTCTGCAGGCTGTTCGGACTGGGCTTCCGGCGCTCCTTCCGTTACCGGTTTTCCTTCCAGAACCTCCTGGATCTGATTGCGGGCCGCCTGTACCGACTCCTCATTCGGAATGGTGACATACGCGCTGTCGCCAAGTTCGGCACAGAATTCAGTGCTTCCCGTACCATCGAGCGTTGTTGTAATAAAATTCCAGCTTCCGCCATTGTCGATCTGATTCTGTATGAGTTTCTGAATTTCATCATCGCTCAAGTCAGTTTCCAGTGCGCCACCTAACGCATCCATCAACCGGGAATAATTCACGATCACAGACGGAGACATGGCTTTCTGGGCAATTGCCATGAGCACAGTCTGCTGGTTTTTAACACGCTGGAAATCTCCTTCTGTGTATGCATATCGTTCTCTGGCAAACGCGAGCGCTCCTTCGCCGTCCAGATGGTTTTCACCTTCTGTTACACCATAGTCCGGATTGGTCCAGAAAGATGGCACGGCATATCCTTCTGGTACAAATACATCGATTCCGCCCAATGCATTGACCAGATTCACTACGCTGTTGAAGTTGACTCTTAACGTATAGTTGATTTCGATCCCGAGCAGATTTTCGATCGTTTTCTTTGTCGTTTCTACGCCATGAAGACCGGTATGTGTCAGCTTGTCGAGCTGCCCCTGAGCACATCCGTATCCTTCATCGCATTGTGTTGTCACATAATAGTCGCGCGGAACACTTGTTAATAAAACTGTATGAGTTTTCGGATTGACAGTAGCGACCATGTTCACGTCGCTACGTCCCGCTTCGGCAAAACCGTTTCGCGAATCGCTTCCGCTGATCAGTACCGTAAACGGCTGTTCCGTAATATCCGTTACTTTTTTCGCACTTCCCTGAGCAACGTCGGTATAGTATACGGTCTGATATACGACCTTGGTCTCTTCATCAAAGTTCATATACTGTTCATTGTCGGCAACGCTTCCGCGTCTTGCTTCATTTAAGATCACAGCGTCTACCGAGTGATCATATAACGCGGCCACTTCCGCATTCAGACCGTCAAATCCGGTCTGCGTAATTGTCACATTGTCGTTGGCAATTTCTTCAAGACATTTATCGGTCCCTACGCGGTCAAGCGTATTGAGAACGCCGACTTTTTTATCTCTCAGATCACGCAGATCCTTGATCTTGCTGTCCTTTAAAGCAATGACAGAAATCGTGTTTGCCACTTTTCCTTCCGGCGTCGTGATGTTGTAGATCATGTTCCCTGTCTTGTAAATATTAAATCCGCCAAACGCCACGATAGCGCAGATCAGGACGGTCAGAACACTGACCACGATCCGTGAAAAGGAGCGTTTTGCCATAAAAAGAAGCAAAAGCAGCAGGATCAGTACGATCAGCACAATGACCGCAATAATACAAATCAGAAGTGGCGCTGGGAGCACATTCAGTGTAATGATCTGATAGAGAAAAAATCCCGTAGCAGCTGCTGTTAATATCGATAAGATAATTGAAAACATTCGATATCCTTTATTCATTCGTACACCTCTCTTATTTCGTGTCTATTTAACCATATTTTCTATTCAAAAGCAAAACGAGTTATGGACGTCTCACTTTTTCACGAAGCTTGATGACTGGATAGAACAGTTTTGGCTGCAGCCGGATCAGGCGTACCATCGTTCCATGGCTGTCATCATAGATCTGTTTGTCTTTTGCTTTGAGCTCTTTATTGAAACGGTTGATTTCACTTGTTACTTTCCAGTCAAAAGGAAAGCTGAAATAGATCTGGTACTGCATTTCGATCAGAGCAAGTACTCTGCGTTTCATATAGTCGCGCTTTGCTTCATTCAATAAAGGTCTGTACTGAAGATAATAATCCACCATATGCATGGTCACATCATAGTGATGCTGAACATTTTTCTGCATGTTCTTAATATTCATACTCTGCTGTTCTGTAAACAATCGATAGAGATACATGGGATAATCGAGAGTCTCAATCGTTTTCACGAACGGAATGGGCATCAGAACATATTCTGCATCGACATAAAAACGATGTTCATCAATGGTGATATGATGCTTTTTCAAAATCGATGTCTTATAGGTCATCGCATGCATCTGAATCGACAACTGATCAGCGATCGAATCGAAGTCATATACTCTTTCTGCTGTCAATGCATCATTTTCCAGTCCGTTCAGTTTTCTTTCCCCGGTCTGATCGTTCACTTCAAAAAACGGATTATAAACAATATCTGCATTCGTCTTTTTCAGATCATCAATGAACCGGGGCATGTTTTCTGTGATCAGCCAGTCATCTCCATCGACCACTTTAAAATAGCGACCTGCAGCTTCCTGGATTCCTGCATTGATCGTTGAACCGTGCCCTCCGTTTTTCTTGTCGATCACGCGTACAGTTTGCGGATATTGTCTTTCATATTCATGACCAATAACGGATGTCGAATCTTTTGAACCATCATTGACAATAAGAATTTCAAGATCATTCAGTATCGATGGAACGAGCAAAGAGTCTACTGTTTCGCGCAGCGTGTTTTCTACGTTATAGGAAGGAATCGTAATTGTCAGTGTTTTTTCCATTTTCGCATCTCCTTTTTTATTCGATCTCCCCAACGGATCTTCCAGATCTGGTTGCGATCGATCCATTGATAAAATTTTTTCTCTTTTGGGGTAAACATGGAAAAATACGGATTCGAATGAAAATCAGGAAATTTTTCCACCATATACTTTTTAAATTTTTCGATCATTGCCTTGCTTTGAGGAATTCGGGCTACCCGATTGATCCCAAAAACATATACATGAGCAATGCACAAAAACTCCAGTTCTTTTTCATATATTTTGTCCAGGTGATGGGCTTTGAAATAATAAAGCAGATCATCCATAGCCTGTAACGATTCTTCCTGTCTTGATAATGTGGCAGAATTCATGATCGAACCCTGTCTTTGAAGATACAGGTAAAAAGGTTCATGAATAAAGCCTACTCTTTTCGCATTGGCGATCAGTTTTGGCGTGGTTCTCAAATCTTCATACCATACCCTGCTCGGAAAACGGATATCCGTTTTATCAAACAGCTCTTTCTTAAACATTTTATTGCATGCGGAAGGGTCACTAAGAATCACCTGAGGATCCTTTTCGGGAACAAAAACCGTCTGAGCCGGGAATGGAGATCGATAGGTTTCAAGAACAGCGCCATTTTCGTCTACTCTTGAATAATCACATACTAAAAGATCCAGATCCTGTTTTTCCATTGTATGGATCATTGTTCCGATCATCGCCGGTTCAATGGTATCATCACTGTCTACAAAAGTTATGCAGCTTCCTTTTGCTTCTTTTAATCCGGTATTGCGTGCTCCGCCTAAACCCTGATTTTCCTGTTCAACATACCGTATCCGAGCATCTTTCTTGGCATAGTTGCTGGCAATTTCTCCGCTTCGATCGGTCGAGCCATCATTGACAAGGATGATTTCCAGGTTTTCATAGGTCTGATTTATCAAAGAATCGATACATTGTGACAAGTAGGTTTCGACATTGTAAATGGGCACAATGATAGAAACAAGTTCATTCATACACATTCTCCTTATCGGGTCTGCTTTGCTTTTGCAAAAAGCGAAGGCAGTTTTTCTTTTACGAATCCGGCTGATTTACCGGCCACAATACATAAGACTGCATTTTTTGATCGGATCGGACCATAGATCCATTTTTTCTTGCCCGTAAATCTCATATAGGGATATAGCGTCTGAAACAGCGAAGAATCAAACACCTGAGATAGCCAATGTTTTAGGTCGGGCTGATCATAGCGTGCGATGGCTGATAACAGATAGCGGCAATAGATGGGTGCCATCGTCTGTTTGCATGCTTCAAGAAGTTCGGGCATATTGCGTTCGTATTCTTCTAAGAACAGCTGGATCCGTGTGGTATGCAGTTGGAAATAATCGGCTAAATGCTGATGGGTCAGACTTGCATTTGGACGGATTGCATAAGAGTATGGATCGATTTCCAGTGTTTTCATTGATTTCACATAAGGCAGAACTTCCAGATTGAACTGAATGTCCTCGATCATTTTCACCTTTTTAAATCGAATTCCCTTTTCTTTCAAAAGCTCTGTTCGATAGCATTTGTTCCACGCATAGCCGAACAATGTTTTTGACTCCAGTTCGAGCACGTGGGCGTAGATTGATTTTTTATCTTTATTCAATACCGAGCGCGGTTCGATGACTTTTTCATATTCCACTTTCCCGTTGGCATTGTAGTACTCTTCTTTTAAACCGTAAATAAGAAGATCGGGCTGGTACTGCCGGACCGCGTTGTCAAGTTTTTCAAGCAGATCGTGAGCGTATGTATCATCCGGATCCAGAAAAAGAATATACTTTCCTTTAGCTATCGAAAGTCCTTCATTGCGGGCGTTGCTTAATCCGCCATTCTTTTTCAGATCAACAACATGAATTTTTTCACATTCATTTCTTCGGCATATTTCTAATGAATGGTCTCTTGAAGCGTCGTTGACAAGGATGAGTTCATAATCATCCATTGTCTGCTTCCTGATACAGTCAACAGCCTGCTGCAGATAGTTTTCCATGTTGTAAACTGGCATAACGATCGAAAATAATGGCTGGCTCATAAGCTTCTCTCCAATCTTCGCTGTGCTGTTCTTTTCAATACCCAATCATTCATCATTTTAAATCCGTAGATCAAAAACGGATTGAATAAAGGATTGAAAAAGAAAGGCTCGATAAAACCGAGGATAATAAGAAACACCATAGACAATCCTTTTCTCAGCTGGTTATTTCTCCATAAACCCCACATACCGAATGTTGTAATACCTAAATAGAAAAGAGTTTGCAGGACACCTGTTTCTAAGAAAAACCGGACATACGAGTTATCGATATAATTGTATTTACCACCCATTTGCGTAAATGAATAGCCAATCCATTGAATCGACTGTCCAAAAAGCGAAGTTCCGTAACGAATGAGCCCATCATGTCCCAAAGCCAGGCGATCACTTAATAATCGGTTGACAGAATTCCATATTCCATTCGCCGGATCATAAAGCAGAAAACTAACACAGGAAATAATAAACAAACATGCAGGTAAACAGATCAGCAGTATATTAAACCATTTCTTTGAATAAGAAAAAAAACTGTATCTTTGCTGTGCTATGGCACAAGCTAAGAAAACAATGCTCATTATAAATATAAATCGTGAATTTGTAAATAAATAAATGATCATGATCAATAATCCATAAAGATAGACATCATTTTCTTTCCATTTATAGCGTCTTACACAATTATAGAAAATCAAAATATGCAGCAAGAGTACTGCTGCCGTTGTTGTCCAGTCAAAGCCTAAACCAAAGCGCATACGGTCTTTATCATAAAGTATGTTCTCTATACCGCCAAACGCAGTTAATGTAATCACAAGCAAAAGAATAAAGCGCTGAACGTTATAGTATTTTTTCAAAATAAAATCAAATGGCAATATTGAAAAAGCAGTAAGCAAGAAAAACATTTTTACTGGCTCAGAATCCTTCGAAAAAAAGGTCACTGATCCGGAAAGCAGAAAAAAGAACGCACATAACCGCCAATCTAATCTTTTCTTCCAAAGATTGTACACAATACTTATTAAAAATATAAGAAAGGCACATTTGCGAATAACATCTAGACCAGCTACCGCGATTTCATTGATCAGTGACTGAGACTGCTTAAACAATAAGCAATATGAAAGTAACGCAACGATCAAGTACAAAGTTGCCGCAATAGATAAGATCCGTTTGGAATGTTTTTCGTAAAAATGTACGATCTCTATTGTTTTTTCTTTCATATTAACCTCCTTTCTTTGGCAGGTACTTGCCAATAACAGACATGATAATTTCTTCTTTACTGTATATCAAGCCAATTCCATAGACTCCAAAAAGAGAAATTCCTCCAATGAGCAGACGCCAGAACACTCCTTCAATAGGAGAACAGTAAATCGCGAGCAGAACGATAATTGCAGGAATCAGACTAGACCATAGGCATTTCCACTCAATATGCTGAATAACTTCTTTAACTATATTTCGTAAATATACAATTTGAACACAAAGAACTATTATTTCTGCCATCAGAGTCCCAAAGGCAGCGCCGGCTGCACCAAAGAACGGGATGAGACAAAGATTCAGTCCAAAATCAACAATGGCTCCATATACTACGCTTCGCAATACCAGATGTTCCCTGCCGGTCGGTACGAGCACCTGGATGCCGGTAATGTTGGAAAGTCCGATCAGTAATATGGTTGGTGTTATGATCATGACGGCTGGTACGGCTCCCAAAAAGCTTTCTCCTGATAAAAGAAGGATCGTGTCCTTGGCAAATACCATCAGATATAAACAGGATGGTATGGCAAGCAGCAGGACAAAAGAGAACGCTTTGGATATGAGAGCGTGAAATTCCTGGATCTTGTTTTGTTCAAAATAGTACGAGATGCGTGGCAGCAATACGGTTCCTAATGAAGTCACTAAGGAGACCATGATCGTTTTGATCTTGACGGCTGCGTTGTAAAGTCCTACGTCATAGTTGGATTTCATGAGTCCGAGCATGACGACGTCGAGATTGGTGTATACGGTCGTCGCTACGGTCATGGCAAAAAAAGTAAACATCGGGCGGATATGCCGTCTAAAATCGTATTGCCCTACAGGATGGATGTCGATCAGCTTTCTTAGTCGAATAAAGTTAAAGAGACTGGATCCAAAGCTTCCTATGATCGTGATCAGCGCATAGGCAATATAGTCTTCTGTTTGATGGACAAAAGAAAACATAAGCACAAGGGCAATGACTTTAAACAGTAAAGACATCATCGTGATGTAGGAATACTGCTCCAATGCCTGATACAGCCAGTTCACTCCAATGACATTCAATACGATGGCGATCGCGCTTACAAAATATAGAACTTTCATAGCCGAAAAGCTCGGTACGCATAAAATGGTAATGAAAAACGCAATATAGGCGACGACCATCATTCCCAGGTTTATGATCAGCAGTTCCTGTACAGTACGGGACAGTTCAATGCGGTCATCTCGTACGCTGGCGCATGCTCGGATTCCATAGGTCGGAACACCCAACATAGCAACCATTGTAAAATACGAAACGACTGACGTTCCCATTGTAACATTACCGGTTCCTGTCGGTCCTAACACTCTTGAAACATACGGAAATGTGATGAGCGGAAACAGGATCGAGGATGCGGTCAATAAAAAGTTCATTATAAAATTCAGTTTCAATGATTTCGTTTTCATACTATCACTCAAAATAAAAAGCAGGGCAAAAAGGGCCTGCCTTAAAAACTTCCCTCATATTTTTTCCCAAAAAACTTTGCTTTGATAAATGATGGCCCTTTTTTCCACCAGTTGACTGGTTCCATATGAATGACCGGTACTTCTATATATTCAATATGGTTATGATCGATCCATACATCTAAGAGAAGTTCGCTGATCCTTCCGAACAAGCGGGCCTGAAAATCATCATATTCGCTCACATTGACTTTCTGATTCAATCGATCCAGAACATCAAAAATAAACGAACAGTAGGAATCCAGCTTCTCTTTTTTCATGATACACATATTGAACATATGTGCGCTTCTTCGTTTCATTACCTTATCCCATGAAGGAACATAGTCCGGATAGTGTTCGACCAGGATCTGTCGGGTTGCGATCAGTTCCCTTTCATAATGCGTATGCGCATAATGAGAATAGATCGTTTCGATATAGTAATGACGCTTCTTGGGCAGGAGCACATCTATTTTTTCAAGCAAAGCTTCTGCTTCCTGTTTGCTTAGCACTTTATCAAATTTAGTAGATCCAGAATGATTTCCTTTAAAATGGCGTCGATAATGGGTCAAACCTATATAGTCGGCCTTCAAGTTTTTCCAGGCCCAGAATAATCCTGTCAGTTCGCAAAAATATGGATTTAATGATGAGATATTTTCTCCCGTATTATCTCGCAGAAATCCAATATCTTTTTTTCCGAATGCGCCAACCTGTAATGGTACATACATCGGATCTGTTGGCATTTTATATGGTTTGTGGGTTGCCACAATAACTTCGATATTCATATTTTTTCCTTTCCAACGATAAAAAGACGAAAAGCTTCTTATCTTATCAGCATTATTGCATAAGATTGTCAATATATAATGGGTTCAACAAAATTAAAAGGTAAGCGGGAAAAAGAACCGCGTATAGTTAAAGGCCCCTGTCTGTGAGATACTTC
>Belle_p2__coassemble_2356_pt1 | contig 13704 bp, 16 predicted proteins | sample Belle_p2__metabat2_low_PE_017 | metagenome-assembled genome bin Belle_p2 | reverse complement strand
TTGAACAAGTCATTTGAGCAAAGGCGGATTATTTAGGATAATCTATATAGATAGTATTCACCTAAAAGACACATTCATGGATTTAATAAGTAATATGATCCAGTATATTTACTATGGAATAATAGACGCTTTGAGCAATCGAAAACAACATATACAGCCAAACTATGAAGTAAAATATTCTGTAAACCCGTACTTATATTTCATGACAATGACTGCAGGTATAGTTTTTGGATTGTGGCATGTAACTATTTATATTCTTAATATAGAGGGTAGATTAGGTATTAGTTTTATAATAGGAGCTCTTGGAGCATTGAATTATACTGGGTTTCAGGAATATCGTCAAGCAAAATGGAGCATGCAGAAATATCCGTTAAAACAGCATTTTTTAAAAGAGTATAAAGTAGCCAAAGCAATGTTGATGCTCACTACCCAACTTACATTGGCAATTTTATTTCTGTTTTACAATATCGAATGGTTTCTTTCATTGCCAAATGATATTAGATATATGAGTTTCCTATTTTATGGAACGTCCATCGTCGTTCGATTCTTTGTTAATATCGGAAATAAGAAATAAATACTCAATAAGTTTAAAACGATAACAAATAAAAGCAAATATTTTAATACAGTATATATGGTACAATTTGGTTAATAAAATCTGTAGAGATAGTGCAGAGATAGAATTCACCTCTTAAGATTAAATTGGTCCTGATAAAGGGTACGCTTCATACAATTAACACTATTTCGAACCAAAATAAATATTTAGACCAAGGAGAAAAACATGGACAAACGAATGATGCGCAGGATCCTTCTCGCCGCAATGATCGAAGAAGACGAGAAAAAGAAAATCAAAGATCAATGGCAGGAACAATACGATGAAACCAATGAGTACGGTATTGATCCGCAGGATTATGATACCGAAGAAGACTATGCACGAGTAGTAAGAAAAGTCCGTTACCGCTGGAGGGAAAAATATAAATGGGACTTTGAATCAGAAACAGATCCTGAACAATATGAAACTGAAGAAGATTATCTTTTGGCAAGAGAGGAAAAATTGAATTCAGAAGAATGGTAAATCTCTGAAATGAAAGGAAAAGAGCATGAGCAATATGAACGATTTTTTGTTCGGGTTTCTAATGGCAAAAAAGAATGAGGAAGCCCGCAAACAGAAAGAACAGCAGGAAAATAGCCCATTGTGTACCCAGAAAAAGATCGATGACTGGCGCGAAAACTATATAGACGAATGGTATGAAACCGATCTGGACCCCGACGATTATGATACCGAAGAAGAGTATCTGGAAGCTCTGGAAGAAGCAGAAGAGGAATGACGTTTGTCAACAATATATAAGCTATAAGCAGAAAGGATGGAGGTAAAATATGAGAACTTGGAATGATTACAAAGACCATGTAAAAAATGTTGATCCTGTAGCAGGAAAAGATGTGGAAGAAGCCGAAGAAATGGCAACAATTATCTTGGCAATGATCGAACAAAGGCAAGCCTTAGGACTTTCGCAAAGAGGAGAGTTGGCTCATCGTTGCGGAATGCCACAATCGTCTATTGCGAGAATTGAATCCTGTGCTGCGATGCCTAAGCTTGGAACGATTTTAAGTGTTTTATAGTGTAGAGAGATATTTTATGTCTACTTATATGGCCAATAGATATGTCGTTTATCATACATTGTGATACATTCAGTTGTAATCTAAAAGAAGAGCAACAGGAAATTCTACGTGAACCTGTCTGCGCAAAGAGCACCATCCATACCGGGTGGTTCTTTTTGTTTTAAGCAGAATGAGAAATATGGCGTTTTTCTTTTTTGCTAAGGAACAAAACTTTCATTATCAGGTATCTTTGCCCAATTTCTAGAACACGTGAAACGATCGGTGTATCATTATTTTAACGGGGAAAGAGGAATGAGATATGAAAAAACCATTGAAAATCGGTCTGGCCCTAGTGATCGGAGCCAGTGTGCTAGGCATCTTTTCTGATCCGGAACCTTCAGAAAATCGTACTTATGAAGAACAACAGGTAGAAGAACAGACACCCGAAAAAGACTGGCACGAACAAGTTTTGAAAAGTCTTGAGCAAAAAGAAGAGACCGAGATCCCGGACTACGATCAGAAGACCCAGTATGTCGATCTGATGAAATCTTCTCTCGATCAGGACCTGCCGGTCCGTTCCTTAACCATAAAAGGAGAAGGGGAACGGATCCAATCTGCCGTCGTAACGATCGATCAGAAGAATTTTGAAGAAAGCGCGCAGATCGATCATTCGTTCACTCCTGCCGGATATAAGGAAATTACTTCCGAAAATATAGAAGGCGGCGAATTTTTTGTTAAAAACAAGATCCTTCCTTGCAAAACGGATCCGGCATCAAACAATCAGCTTACCATCGCCGCAACCCATTCCTTTCAAAACGGAATATCCTACTGGGAATCGCAGATCAAACAGTACCTCGATGATACGAACGATCATGTTCTCGTACGAGCAGATCTGATCTATGAAGAAGAAGCCGCCTTATGCAGCGGGATCATCCTGCAGGCACGCTCAATAGAGGATGATGAGCTGTCGTTTAAAGCGTATGTGTACAATGAAGAACCAGATTTCAAAATCAATAAACAGACAAGCGAGATCCGGGACCTGAAAAAAGAAGCCGAAGAAGCAGAAAGGGCACGACTTGAACAGGAAAGACTGGCAGAAGAAGCACGCCTGGCCGAAGAGGCAAGGATCGCAGAAGAAGCCCGGCTCGCCCAGGAAGCCGCCATGCAGGCAGAAGCAGCAGAAACGCAAGTATGGATACCCCAGACAGGACACAAATACCATTCCGATCCGAACTGTTCCGGAATGAAAAATCCGTATCAGGTCCCGCTCTCTCAGGCGCAGGCATCAGGCTTCGGACCATGCAAAAAATGCTATTAATATATAAAATCGGATAAACGATCATTCCATACAGCAAGGCACGATCTGATAAGGGTTCAGATCCTGCCTTTTTTTCTGACATCCATTGCCGGTTCAAAACGATCGTTTCCATCCACGCCATCCCACCCATCAAACGTTAACCAGGACTTAACACAAAGAACGCAGGGACTTAACCCCTCAGTTGCTACAATGGAAACGGGAAAAGGATAAAAGAATGTTGAAAGGAAACCTATGAAAACACACCAGAACAAAATGCTCGTATTGCTTTTTGTTTTAGGATTGGGAATTTTTGCAGTACAAAACGTACACGCACAGGAAAAGAACAAGTTCGATCCGTCCGGAACGATCCACGCCCTCACCCGCGAAGACGGTTCAGGAACAAGACAGGCCTTCGCCGACCTGTTCGACCTCAAAGACGAAAACGGCATCGACCAGACCGATCCGCACATCGCCGTCACCAACGCCACCTCCGTCATGATGATGACAGCAGCCAGCGACCCCAACGCCATCGGATTCACATCCCTGGGCGCCATGAACGATCAGGTCAGGCCCGTCGCCATCGACAACGTAGAAGCCAGCCAGGAAACGATCGAAAACGGCACCTATCCCATGGCCAGACCATTTCAGCTCGCCATCACAAAAGATCTGAGCCCAGCAGGGCAGGATTTCATCCGCTTTATCCTCAGCCCGCAGGGAGAACGCGTCATAGCCGATCAGGGATATATCCCGACAGGAAACAGTCAGCCCTATGAACCAGCCCATATCAAAGCAGAAATCATGGTCAGCGGTTCAAGCTCCGTCGCCCCCGTCATGGAAAAGCTGAAAGAACAGTATGAAACACTCAGCCCTGAAACGACCGTCATCGTCCAGCAGTCCGACTCATCGAGCGGCATGCGCGACGCGATCGACGGCACAGCCGACATCGGCATGGCGTCCCGGCAGCTCGAACGATCCGAACTCGATCAGGGACTTCAGGCCGTACAGATCGCCAAAGACGGCATCGTCGTCATCGTCAACCCCGGCAACCCCGTCCGGTCCTTGTCCGCAAAGCAGGTCAAAGCCATCTTTACCGACAGCACCCTGCACTGGAACGAAATCGAGGCCATCCGATGAACAACCTGAAAGAAAAGGGAGCCAAAGCCATCTTCGGCATGGCCGCGCTGCTCTCCGTCGCCGCCGTACTCATGATCTGCGCATTCATCTTCGCCAACGGCATCCCGGCCATCCATGAGATCGGCTGGATCCACTTCCTGCTCGGCACCACCTGGATGCCCTCCGCAGGCCTGTACGGCATCTTCCCGATGATCGCAGGCACCATCGCCGTCACAGCCGGCGCCCTGCTCGTCAGCGTGCCGATCGGACTGCTTTGCGCCATCTATCTCGTATACTACTGTCCGGACCACGCCCAGCCCGTCATGAAAACCATCATCGACCTGATGGCCGGCATCCCTTCGGTTGTATACGGATTTTTCGGGCTCGTCGTGCTCGTGCCCCTCATAAGAACATGGACCGGCACAAACGGCATGAGCGTCTTCTGCGCATCGATCCTGCTCGGCATCATGATCCTGCCAACCATCATCACCATCAGCGAAAGCGCCCTGCGCACTGTGCCTGCAGCATGCTATGAAGGAGCCTTAGCTCTAGGCGCCACAAAAGAGCGCGCCATCTTCTTCACCGTCGTGCCCGCCGCGAAAAGCGGTATCTTCTGCGCCATCGTGCTCGGGCTCGGAAGAGCCGTCGGCGAAACAATAGCCGTCATGATGGTCGCCGGCAACCAGGCCGTCATACCCGGCACGCCATTTGACGGCGCACGCACCCTGACCAGCAACATCGCCATGGAAATGGGATACGCCACCGATCTGCACCGTCAGGCCCTCATCGCCACCGCCGTCGTCCTGTTTGCCATGATCCTGATCATGAACGCCATCATGGCCGTCGTAAAAAGGAGGATCTCGTCATGAAGCGCAGACCAGTCCCGTTCCCTGAAAAACTGGTACGGGCAAGCGCCGTCCTCACCATCGGCACCGCCCTTGTGATCATCGGCTACATCCTGCTCAAAGGCATACCGTATTTAAGACCATCCATGTTTTCATGGGAATATACGAGCAGCAACGTATCGATGCTGCCCGCCATCGTCAACACGCTGTTCATGCTCGTGCTCTCGCTGGCCATCGCGCTGCCCGCCGGCATCGCCGGATCCATTTATCTGGTCGAATACGCCAATCCGAAAAGCCGCATCGTCCATCTTGTAGGGCTCATGGTCGACACGCTCGCCGGCATTCCCTCCATCGTATACGGTCTGTTCGGATCCCTGTTCTTTGTCCGGTTTTTCGGCATGGGATTGTCGCTGCTGTCCGGTTCGCTCACCCTGGCCATCATGATCCTGCCGACCATCATGAAAACGACCCAGGAAGCCCTCAGCCAGGTGCCCATGAGCTATCGGGAAGGCAGCTTTGGGCTGGGAGCCGGCAAGCTGCGCACCATCACGAAAATCGTCCTGCCCGCCGCGTTTCCGGGCATCCTGTCCGGCGCTATCCTGGCATCCGGACGCATTTTCGGCGAATCCGCCGCCCTCATCTTTACGGCCGGCACCCTCGCCCAGGCCGCCGGCAGCCTGAACCATTCGGCACGCACCATGGCCGTGCACCTGTACGCCCTGTCGCAGGAAGGCCTCTATATCAACGAAACGTATGCAAGCGCAGCCGTCCTGATCGCCATAGTCCTGCTCATGAACGGGCTGGCCGCATGGCTCGCGCACAAAACGCAGGAAAGGAGCAATCATGGATAAGATCAAAATAGAACATGTCAATTTATTTTACGGAGACTTTCAGGCCCTGAAAGATATCGACCTGACCATTGCCGACCACGAAGTCACCGCCTTCATCGGCCCCTCCGGGTGTGGCAAATCGACCCTTCTGAAAACGATCAACCGTATGAACGATCTGGTCGAACAATGCCGCTGGGAAGGAAGCATCCTGGTCGACGAGCGCGATATCAACAAGGAAGATGTCAATACGCTGCGCAAACATGTCGGCATGGTGTTTCAGAAACCTAATCTGTTTCCGATGAGCATTTACGACAACATCGCCTACGGGCCACGCACCCACGGCATCAAAAACAAAAAGGTGCTCGATCAGATCGTGGAACGCTCCCTCAGACAGGCCGCCATCTGGGACGAAGTGAAAGGGAACCTGAAAAAAAGCGCCCTCGCGCTTTCGGGCGGACAGCAGCAGCGCCTTTGCATCGCAAGAGCGCTCGCCATCGAACCCGATATCCTGCTCATGGACGAGCCTACAAGCGCCCTCGACCCGATCTCGACCGCCAAAGTGGAAGAGCTCATCCTATCGCTCAAGGAAGACTATACGATCGTGATCGTCACCCACAACATGCAGCAGGCCATGCGCATTGCTGACCGGACCGCCTTTTTCATGCACGGCGAAGTCGTCGAGTTTGCCGACACGCAGCAGATCTTCCATGAGCCGAAAGATCAGCGCACCAAAGGCTATGTGACCGGACAGTTCGGTTAAAAGAAAGGGAATACACATGAAAGAGAGAATTCGCGAAAAAACAAAACTTCTTGCCCGCATGGTCCAGGAAGCCCTGCTCGAAGCATTCCACATGCTTCATCAGAACACGGTAGACATCCAGGCGATCCGCAACCGTCAGCTCGCCATCGTCCACACCGGAAAGACGATCGAAAAACAGTATGGAGAAAACGAAGCCATCGAAGCGCTGCTCGGCATCGCCTCCACGCTCGATACGCTTGCAGAAAGAAAAACAGCATGCGAAATTCTCGTGGTGTATATCGACCTTCTTGAAGCCGCGCTCGACGCCTGGAACGATCCGACCGAAAAAATGCAGAGAAAAGCCGAAAAACAGGCCGCCAGGGCGCGCAGCTTCGAAAACCAGATGGACAGGAACGAAAGAGCTGTCCTGCACCGGATCCTTGCCGAAACGCAGACACTGAGCGCTTCGCGGCAATAGAACGGTCATAAAAAACCGCATCAGCTGGATGCGGCTTTTTTTATAAATGCTTATTTGCGGAACAGCGCTTTCAGAAGCGCGAACGCGCCAACGACCATCAATGTCTTTTTACCCAGATCGCACAGCGTTCCTTTCGGATCCTCATTCATCGCTTTTTTCAGATCTTCCGCCTTTTCCTGAGCCAGGCCTTTCAGTCCGCCTGCCTCATTGTATTCTTTTTCCACTTCGTCAATGTAGCTTTCGACATCTTTCTGCATATCCTTGACTTCTTTTTTCGCCTTTTTGCTGACAGCCTGGATCTTTTCCTCCTGTGCCAGGATGCTGTCAGAAATGATCTGCTGTTCCGGAGTGACAGCGTCCGCCGGATCCTGGATCGGAGAATCGTTGTTGCCGATGCCGTCATCCTTCAGGCTCAGATCCGGTTTGCCGGTCTGCGGCTTGTCATCCTCGCTGTTCGGGGAAATGGAGTATTCCGTATCAATATTGGTCGAGGAATCGTATTGTCCGAACGATTCGTTCATGCGGCGCGACGGTTTTTCGTTTTCTTTTTCGACAATTTTGTCGGAAAAGGAGTTCTGGGCAGCCGTCGGTTTCTTGGCCGGATCCTGGATCGGAGAATCGTTGTTGCCGATGCCGTCGTCCTTCAGGCTCAGATCCGGTTTGCCGGCCTGCGGCTTGTCATCCTCGCTGTTCGGGGAAATGGAGTATTCCGTATCGATATTGGTCGAGGAATCGTATTGTCCGAATGATTCGTTCAGTTTTTTCAATGTTTCGTTTTTTTCTTTTTTAGCCATTTTGAGTTCCTCCTTCAAGGGTTTTTCATTGACCTTATTGTACAGGGAACGGGCCGGAAACGCTCGTAGGATACTTTGCCGAAAAAAAACTGTGCAGAGCCTGCCTGACGCAGACCCGCACAGTTTTCTGAAAGAAGTTTATGATGATTTCTGATCGATCCACTCGTTGAACTCGTCATCCGTCGCCAGCACATAGTGCGACCCTTCGACAAAGTGATTCGTCCCTTTTGTATAATCGATCCCGCTCGTCTCGTAATCGTAGGTGAACGAGCGCCTTTCTTTTTCGACCACCGGATTCGGTTCCGGAATGGCCGATAAAAGGGAACGCGTGTACGGATGGATCGGGTTCTTGAAGATCTCCTCGGTCGTCCCGGTCTCGACCAGATGGCCAAGATGCATGACACCGATCCGGTCCGAAATGTATTTGACCATGCTCAGGTCGTGCGCGATGAAAAGGAATGCCGTATTCGTCTGTTTCTGGATCTTTTTCATCAGATTGACAACCTGCGCCTGAATGGAAACATCCAGCGCCGAGATCGCCTCATCCGCGATGATCAGCTTCGGATTCATGACAAGCGCTCTGGCGATCCCGATCCTCTGGCGCTGTCCGCCCGAAAACTGGTGCGGATAGCGGTTCGCCTGTTCTTTGGACAAGCCGACAAGCTCGAGCATGTCGTACACTTTCTGCGCCCTTTCTTCGCTCGAAGAATACAAATGATGAATATCGAGGCCTTCCGCGATGATGTCCATGACCTTTTCGCGCGGATTCAGACAAGCCATCGGATCCTGGAAGATCATCTGCATGTTCGTATGCAGAAATTTTTCGTCCTCCTTGCTCATCTTTCCGGAAATATCGCGGCCGCAGAATTTGATGGTGCCGCTTGTCGGATTATACAGACGGATCACCGAACGGCCTGTGGTGCTCTTTCCTGAACCGGATTCGCCGACAAGACCATACGTTTCCCCCTCGTCGATCGTAAAAGAAATACCGTCCACCGCTTTTACGGTAAACTTGCGGTTTACCTTGAAATGCTGTTTGAGGTCCTTAACATCCAGAACCGTGCTCATACCAGTTTCGCCTCCCTCTTGTTTTTCTCGATCCGCTCTTTCAGATCCTGCGGCATTTCAACGTGCGGCGCATACGGCGACGCAAGCCACGATGCAACACGGTGCGTGTCCGAAACCTGGAACATTGGAGGAGCCAGCTTCTCGTCGATCTTGAGCGCGAACGGGTTGCGCGCCGCAAACGCGTCGCCTTTGATCTCGCGGATCATGTTCGGAGGCGTTCCCGGGATCGTGTACAGCTCGTCGCTGTTCGAATCCACATCCGGCAGGGAAGCGAGCAGCCCCCACGTGTACGGATGTCTCGGATCATAGAAAATATCGTTGACGCTTCCCGATTCGATGATCCTTCCTGCATACATGACATTGACAAAGTCCGCCACCTTGGCCACGACGCCAAGATCATGCGTGATATAAATAACAGACAGCTGTTTTTTCTTCTGGATATCTTTGATCAGCTCGAGGATCTTGGCCTGGATCGTCACGTCAAGCGCTGTTGTCGGCTCGTCGCAGATAAGTACATCCGGATCGCACGAGAGCGCGATCGCGATCACGACACGCTGGCGCATGCCGCCCGAAAGCTGGTGCGGATAGTTTTTCATCCGCTTCTGGGCATCGGTGATCCCGACAAGCTCGAGCAGCTTGACCGCGCGATCCCATGCCTCTTTTTTCGGGGTATCGTAATGGAAACGCATAGCTTCCATGACCTGTTTGCCGATCGTCATCGTCGGATCCAGAGATGTCATCGGATCCTGGAACACCATCGCGATACGGCGGCCGCGGATCTGCGACTGGATGAATTTCTTGGACTGCTTCGTAATGTCCACGACTTTCTTTTCCTCTTCCTTCTCATAGCCTTCCGGAATGACCCCGTCGTATTTTTCCGTCACTTCTCTGATCCTCTCCGGGCTCAGATCGATATAGCGGTATTCGATCGAACCGTTGTTGATATGGCCGTTCCCGGCAAGGATCCCCATGACCGCTTTGGTCGTGACCGATTTTCCGGAACCCGACTCGCCGACGATCGCAATCGTTTCTCCTTTATGCAGATCCAGATCCACGCCGCGCACCGCCTTGACTTCGCCGTTGTCGGTCGTAAAAGAAATGTCCAGATCCCGGATCTTCAGTATTCTTTCTCTTTCATTCATAATTTCACCTACATTTCTTTCATTTTCGGATCGAATGCATCACGCAGCCCGTCCGCAAGCAGGTTGAACGAAAGCATCAGGATGCCAAGGATGATGACCGGGATCACGACCTGATACGGCGTGACGAGAATCGTCTTGAATCCGTCATTGATCAAAGAGCCGAGCGAAGCCTGCGGGGCAGGGATGCCCAGACCGACCATTGCCAGGAACGCTTCATAAAAGATGGCGTTCGGGATCGAGAACATGGCCATGATGATGATCTGTCCGAAAATATTCGGAAGGACATTTTTGAAAATGATAAAAAATCCGCTGGCGCCAAGCGTCTTGGAAGCCAGGATGAACTCGAGCTCCTTGATCTTGAGCACCTGCGCCCTGGTGATGCGCGCCATACCGATCCATTCGGTCAGGATCAGCGCCACGATGATCGTATACAGGCCCGGCTTCATGACAAGCAGCAGCAAGGTCAGGATGACGAGCGTCGGGATCGAGTTGACAATTTCCTGGAACCGCTGCATGATCGCATCCACCCAGCCGCCAAAATAGCCGCTGATCATACCGTACAGGATCCCGATAAATACGTTGACAAGGACGGCTGTGCCGGCAACGAACAGGGAAATGCGGCATCCTTCCCAGCAGCGCACCCACAGATCGCGTCCAAGCACATCGGTGCCGAAGAAATGATAGGTATTGGCCAGATCGCCGGTATAGGTCCGGATGCCGCCTTCGCCGTTGAACCAGCTCATCCACGTCAGGCCCGGGATGCGCGGCGCCATGCTCTGCTGCGCCGTATCGACCGCGTCGAACGAGTACTGCGAACACATCGGCGCAATGATCGACACGATGATGAAAAAGACAATGACACATCCGCCAATGATCGCTCCTTTGTTCGAACGGAAGCGGATCCATACATCGTGCATGAAAGAGGAAGCAAGAATATCCTCGTCGAACTCGAACCGGGTCGGAATATCGATCAGCTCGTAGTCCTGCGGCATGAAATGATAGTCTTCCAGCAGGTTATCGAGATCTTCCTTTGTTTTAACAACTTTAGCCATCAGGAATTATCCCCCTTTCCAAGACGAATGCGCGGATCGATGATCCCGTACATCACGTCGATGATCAGCATGACGACAATATACATAACAGAATACAGGAACGATACAGCCAGGATGACGTTGTAGTCGCGCACCTCGATCGCCTTGACAAGCAGGGAACCGAGCCCCGGGATGCTGCAGATCTTTTCGATGACCATGCTTCCTGTCATCAATCCGACAATGATCGGCCCTAATACCGTGATGACCGGGATCAGGCAGTTGCGGATGGCATGATGCCATATGAGATGCTTGCGGCTGATCCCTTTCGCTTCAGCCAGCTGGATATACTCGCTGCCCATGACCTCGATCATTTCGGTCCGGGTGAAACGGGCCACATTGGCAATGACACCCATGGACAGGGCCACCATCGGAATGATGCTCGAGGAGACCGGCTGCGAAGCGTTGTACAGTACTGGAAGCACCGGCCAGTTGACGCCGAAAATGATCAGCAGCAGCAGGCAGAACACGAAGGAAGGGATCGAAACGCCGATGACCGCCAGGATGGTCGCGATCGTGTCCCATATGGTGTTGCGGTTCAGGGCCGCCACGATCCCGAGCAGGATCCCGATGATCGTACCGATGATCGTCGCTCCGATCCCGAGCGCGAAGGAAACACCAATGCGCGGACCGACAAGCCCGGCCACGCTCATGTTGCGCTGGATGGCATAGGAAATGCCGAAATCGCCTTTGAGCATATTGGTGATGTAAATAAAGAACTGCTGCAGTACCGGCTTGTCCAGACCATAGGCCGCGTAGATCGCCGCTTTCTGGGTCTCGGTCAGCTTTTCGTCGTTAAACGGTGTACCAGGCATCAGTTTGAGGATCATGAATAAAACGAACACGATCACGAACAAGGTGACGATCGAAATCAGTATTCGTTTCAATATGTATTTTAGTGTGGATTTATCCATCATTGACTCCTTTCAGTAAAATAAGAAAGAGCTGTAAGGGATTGAATCGCGTTTCTTACAGCTCATGATGACTAGCTTTCTTTCTTCAGGTTTTTATAGATATAAGGAACACCAACAGCGTGGTTTTCGATCCCTGTCACTTTTTTGTTGATGAGGCTCGCACCGCCAACCTGGAAGACTCCGACAACAGGAACATCGTTCATCAGGATCGCTTCCGCATCCTGCAGTTTCTGCCAGCGTTCTTCATCTGTAGAAGCGTTTGCGGCTTCGGCCATCGCCGTATCAAATTCCTTGCTAGAGTAGTCGCCATAGTTATAAGCGTTGCCAGTTAACATCAGGTTCAGATAGGTTGTCGGATCGGCATAGTCAGGACCCCAGCGGGTAAGTACCATATCGAAGTCTCTTGCTTTCTGCTTTTCGATGCGGTTTTCTTTTTCCTGGCTTACCATTTCTACTGTAATGCCGTCAAGCTTCTGGATCTCGGACTGAATGAATTCAGCAGCCGGCTTGGAAGGGTCGCTTGGTTCGTAAAGCAGCGAAAGCGTGATCGAATCGACACCCAGTTCTTTTTTCGCTTTATCCCAGTATTCCTGCGCGGCCTTCAGACCATCCTCGGCAAAAATATTGAAATATTCAGGAGCCGATTCGCGATAGTCTTTTCCGTCAGGACCCGTCGCCAGCGCTTCCGGAACGAAACCGCCGCACACAACAGAACCGTCTTTCAATACGTTTTCGACCAGATCCTCGCGGTCGATCACGGTCGCGATCGCTTTGCGCAGGTTTTCGTTCTGCAGGTATTCGTTGGCGTAGTTGTACTGCAGATACCACAGATAGCCTTCCAGCACTTCTGTATACGCCTCGTTGTCTTTGTATTTGTCGACCAGCGTGGAATTCAGTTTCGTGAAGTCTGTGTTTCCGCTTTCGAAATCAAGAGCCGAAGTGCTTGCTTCCGGAACGATGTTTACATTGATCCCGTCGACCTTGACATTGTCGGCATCCCAGTATTTGTCGTTCTTTTCCAGAACGAGCTTGTTGCCCTTGCTCCAGCTGACCAGTTTGTACGGCCCGTTGGCGATCATGTTCTCTGCAGCCAGCGCGTACTGGTCGCCCTGTTCTTCGGCAAACGCTTCATTAACAGGGTAGAATACCGGAAACGACATCAGGCTCAGGAAATAAGGACATTTCTTGGAAAGTTCGACCTCGAATGTCTTTTCGTCCACGGCTTTGGCCGCCAAATCGAGCGAATCGTCTCCGCCAAGGATCTCGTCCGCATTTTTGATGCAGGCGCCGTCCGAACCGAACAGATAGGCATATTCTGCAGCCGGATTCTTGATCGTCGCATTCCATGCGTATTCAAAATCCTGGGCAGTGACCGGATCGTCGTTGGACCATACCGCATCTCTTAAATGGAAAGTATATGTCAGACCGTCGTCTGAAACATCGTAGGATTCAGCCAGCGCCGGAATGATGTTGCCGTCGGCATCAACTGACTCAAGACCTTCTATGGTTGCCGCGATCATCTCGAATGACATACCATCCGTGGCATAGCGCGAGTCCATTGAAATGACATCATTCTCTTTTGCCAGGTTCACATAGTTTCCCGAGCTGGAAGATTCCCCCGATGAACCAGAGCGGCCTGCCAGAGAAAATGCCATCACTGAACAGCATGCCAGTGATAAGAATTTCTTCATATTATCTCCTCCTGCGTGTTCGTTTTGTGAACACTTATAAAAGTTTTATAAACAAATATGTTATGAATGCAACATTTTTCATTTTAATTTTGTGAAAATAGTTTCAATA
>Belle_p2__coassemble_2146_pt1 | contig 15494 bp, 18 predicted proteins | sample Belle_p2__metabat2_low_PE_017 | metagenome-assembled genome bin Belle_p2 | reverse complement strand
GAAGATTATCAGATGGTGCTGGATGGAGCGGCACGAACTACAAACCAATAAAAATCCATCCTTTGTATATATGCTTATTAATTGTAATTAATCCATAAAAAAGACATATTATTCCACTTTTATTGAAATAAGATATGAATTTTTTATAATGGAGGCATACACAGGGGGAAATCATACAATGAAAAAATGGACAAAACTTTTAATGATCATGCTTGGCGCCGCTATGCTGAGCGCATGCGAAAGCGTACCGGAGCAGGAGACAGAAAAGAAACTGGAAAAGATCGAGCTGAGCGTGCAAAAGACCGAAATGGATGTGGACGAGGCGCTCGAAATTACTGTGAGCACGACGCCAAAGGACATCGAGATCCAGACCGCATCGTTCCAGAAAATGGATGGGGCGCAGATCGAAAAGAAAGAGAAGAAGTTCGTGTTCAAGGCGTCCAAAGCCGGCACGTATAGCGTGCAGGTGAAACAGGATGCGATCGACAGCAATGTGTTAAAGATCAAGGCAGTGGAGCCGAAAGAAAAGGCGGAAGAGGAAGAAGAGGTGGCAGAAGATGCGGCTCAATCTTCGCAGGAAACGGCCGGACAGGAAACAGGTGCACAGGAAAATCAGCAGGTCATTGTTACAGGAAACGGATTGCCGCACAACGATCCGAACTGGAATGCAGAGTCTTCGCAGGAAATATCAGAAAACGGCTCACAAAACGGACCGTCAACGGTTGACTGGGTGTTAGGACATGTGGATCAGTATCTTGTGCCAGGTCAGCAGACATGGGTAACAGGAAGCGTGCCGCAGGCCTTGAAACAGGATGCGAACGGAAACATGTCGATGGTCTTATGGAATAATGACAAAACACAGTATATCGTACTGGAAGGATATAGCGGTGCAGGAAACGAAGAAGTCACATTAACTGGAACTTTGCGAAAAGACGGCAATGTTTATGTGCTGACTGTGGAATAGTTATCAAAAGATGAAATACGCTTCATGGAAAGCTGTATTCATCTTTTTTTTTGGTTTCTGGTTGGTTTCTGGAGCAAAAAGCGCAAAATATGAGCAGTCATATGAAAAGAGACGGAAAACAAGAGTATGATAGGAGTAAGTATTGGAGGTATTCTTCATGGATACAAATCAAATCGGACAGTTAGTAAAAGAACAGAAGATCTTTTTTGCGACCCATGCGACCTATTCGCTCATGTTCCGCAAAAAGATGCTGGAAAAGCTCAGGACTGCGCTGCACGAATATGAACCGCAGCTTCTTTCGGCAGTATATGAGGATCTGAACAAGCCGGCATCCGAAACCTATATGTGCGAGCTCGGACTTATATATCAGGCGATCCGTTATTTTGAAAAGAATCTCGATAAACTGGCAGCGCCTGAAAAAGTCAGGACCCCGCTGTTCCTGTTCAAGTCAAAAAGCGAGATCATGCATGATCCTTATGGAAGCGTGCTGATCGTATCGCCATGGAACTATCCGCTCCTGCTCACCTTTCAGCCCTTGATCGAAGCGATGGCAGCCGGAAATACGATCGTGCTCAAGCCAAGCGATTATTCGGTCCATACGACAGCCGTCATCAAGGAACTGGTCGAAAAGAATTTTCCCGCTTCCTATATCGCGCTTGTCGAAGGAGGAAGAGAGCAGAACCAGGCTTTGTTCGCCCAGCCGTTCGACTACATTTTCTATACCGGTTCGCCTGCGGTAGGCCGGATCTGCATGGAAGCGGCTGCGAAAAATCTCGTGCCCGTCACTCTCGAACTGGGCGGCAAGTCGCCAGCCATTGTCGATGAAAGCGCCAATATTGCCATGGCAGCCCGGCGCATCGTGTTCGGCAAATTCATGAATGGAGGGCAGACGTGCGTGGCCTGCGACCATGTCTATGTCCACGAATCGAAAGTGCAGGATCTTGTCCGTCAGATCATCCATCAGCTGAACGTGCAGGGGTTCACGATCGAAACGATCGGAAAAATGATCAATCAGAAGCATTACGATCAGGTCGCTTCCTACCTGAACGATGGAAAAATTTTATGGGGAGGCAAGTGCGATCCGGTAAAACGGAAGATCGAGCCGACACTGATCCAGCCCGATGAAAACACTGCCATCATGGAAGAGGAGATCTTCGGACCGATCCTTCCTGTCATCCCCTATGAAAACTTCGAAGATCTGTGCAGAAAAATAGCGCAGAAGCCGCACCCGCTCGCCTTCTACCTGTTTTCCAGGAACGCAGAGCACGTCGAATATGTAAAAAAATACATGCCGTTCGGCGGAGGCTGTATCAACAATACCCTCCTTCATCTATCCAATGAGAATGTTCCGTTTGGCGGTCTGCAGAATTCAGGCATGGGACATTATCATGGCAAATACGGATTCGAGACCTTCACGCACGATAAGTCGGTCGTCTCTTTCAGCGACCGCATCGATCTGCCCGTCATGTACCGTCCGTATAAAAAGTGGAAAGATACGATCATTCATCTGTTTTTGAAATGAGGTGTAAATAATGAATGCGATCTATGAACGAACAAGCGTAAGACAGTACGCACCAGAAAAAGTCAGCGATCAGGAAATCGAAAAGATCCTGAAAGCTGGTTTCTGCGCGCCAAGCGCCGTCAACAAACAGCCCTGGCAGCTCATTGTCGTTAAGGAAAAAGATAATCTCGAACAGCTTTCCCATTGTTCCCCGTATGCTCTGCCGCTCAAGGAAGCCGCGTTCGCGATCGTGGTCATGGCCGACACCAGCCATCATCTGGCCGACGGATACGATATCCAGGACCTGGCCGCTTTGACCGAAAATATGCTGATCGAAGCAGAAGATCTCGGGATCGGCAGCGTGTGGCTCGGTATCTATCCGGAAAAGGAACGGATCGAATGGCTGAAAAAGCACTTCGAACTGCCCGACCACATCGTCCCGTACTGGGTCGTTTCCTTTGGCTATCCGCTTCATGAACAAAAGCCGAAAGACAAATGGAATCCGGCAAAGATCCACTATGAAACCTATGGTGAAAAGGCGATCTGAATCAGACCGTCTTTTTTCATATTTCGCTGTTGACAACAGTCCGAGTTCGGACTAGAATATCACGAGTGCGAAAACAGGAGGAAATTATTATGGAGTGTAAACAAAGCGTTGAACAGCAGAAGCTGGATGCTGTATATAAAGAACTGTCCCAGTATCAGCACAAGGCAGCAAGCCACGCCGGACTCTCGGACAGCGCTTTTGATATATTTTATGTGCTCATGCAGCTCGAAGAAGGCTGTTCGCAGAAAACGATTGCTCAGCTTTCATGGCAAAGCAAGCAGACCGTCAATTCGACAATCAAGACACTTGAGAAAAAAGGATATCTGAAAATCGAGAAAGGAAAAGGGAAGGAGTGCTCGATCTATCTGCTCGAGCCGGGAACGGCAGTGATCCGTGAAAAGATCGCGCCGCTGGTCGAACACGAAAGAAGGATGCTCGAAAAAATGGGCCTGGAAAATGCCAGAGCGCTCATCGAACTGACAACACAATATGTAAAACTGTTGAAAACGATAGAGGAGGAACAACATGCAAATTAAACTGAGCGATCATTTTACTTTCAACAAGCTGCTCCGCTTTACGATCCCGTCCGTCATCATGGTCATCTTTACATCCCTGTATACGATCGTTGACGGAATTTTTGTTTCCAATGTAGCAGGAAGCACAGCATTTGCCGCCCTCAACCTGATCTGGCCCGTCATCGCCATCATGGGCTCGTTCGGCTTCATGATCGGAACAGGAGGCAGCGCGCTCGTCGCCAAGCTGCTCGGACAGGATAAAAAGAAAGAAGCCAATGCGTGCTTCTCGCTTCTGATCTATACGCTCATCGCCATCGCGCTCGTCTGCTCGATTATCGGCGCCATCTGGATCGAAGAGTTCGCCCTCCTGCTTGGCGCGTCGCCCGAAATGCTGCCCGACTGCGTCGCGTACGGAAGGACCCTGGCCTGCATGATGATCGGCTACTTTCTGCAGGCCGCGTTCCAGTCTTTTCTGGTCACCGCAGAAAGGCCCCAGATCGGACTTATGCTCACCATCCTGGCCGGCCTGACCAATATGATCCTCGATTACGTCCTGATCTATGTGTTCGATATGGGAATTTTCGGAGCCGCCCTTGCGACCGGCCTGAGCTGGATCGTAGGCGGCATTGTTCCGTTCCTGTACTTTTTGAGCCCCAACAGCACGCCGTTACGTCTAGGCGCTCCCAAATGGGACATCCGCCAGATCGGGCAAAGCTGTTTCAACGGATCAAGCGAAATGGTCACCAATCTGAGCATGAGCGTTGTCAGCATCCTGTACAATTATGAATTGATGAAACTGATCGGTGCCGGTGGCGTCGTAGCGTACGGCATCCTCCAGTATATTTCTTTTGTGTTTGCCGGCGCTTTTCTTGGCTATTCGATGGGCATCGCCCCCGTCATCAGCTATCAGTACGGAGCACAGAACCACCAGGAACTGCACGGCCTGCTGAAAAAGTCGCTCATCCTGATCAGCGGGACATCGCTCGTCCTTGTCGTGATCGCCGAACTGAGCGCGTCCATGCTCGCCTCCGTTTTTGTGAGCGGATCAAACGAGCTGATGGAAATGACGACCGGAGCAATCCGGATCTACAGTGTAGCTTTCTTGCTGTGCGGGTTCAATATTTTCGGCAGCTCGTTCTTTACAGCCCTCAACAACGGGTTCGTGTCGGCCGCCATTTCTCTGCTGCGCACGTTCGTGTTCCAGGTCCTGGCCATTCTGATCCTGCCGCTGCTGTTCGGATTGAACGGAATCTGGAGCGCAGTGATTATGGCAGAAGGATTCTCATTTGTGATTGTTATGATATTTTTGGTACAAAATAAGAAGAAATACGGGTATTAGATCGGGAGAAAATGCATAAATTGCATGTTTCGAGCAAAAAAATTCAAATTTTCTCAATAATTGATATATCGTTTCTTGTAATTTGCTCTCAGAAAATTTATAATAAAATCGTAAAAAAAAGAGAGGTCATTGCAATGAAAGTTTCCCACTTAACCAAGCGCGAAAATGAAATTATGGAAATCTTCTGGCAGTCGGAAAAACCGCTGTCTTCCAATGATATCTGCTTGGAAGCCCCACACATAAGTAAGAACACAGTACAGGCCGTGATCAGAAAGCTGCTTTCAATGAACTTCATTGAGATCGCCGGGCTAGGCTACAACAAAAACGCCTTGACTCGCGAGTTCAGCCCATGCATCTCTCAGGCCGAGTACTTTGACAACTTCCTTGTGCGGGACACTTCCTTTGAACTGGCTGCGAATTTTATTCGCCGCACCGAAGATATCAATGAATTGGAACAACTGGAAGAACTGATCCGTGAAAGAAAAGAAGCGCTTTAAAAAATCGGTTGTTTTACGAAAGCTCCGTATCGTGCGGAGTTTTTTTATACCACCTTGAAATGATATAACGTTTAGGGAACAATATATGTTCCCTTTTTTTATGTCTTTTTTTTTGGACACATAGAACTATGCCATGGAAAAAAAAGGGCAAAATAAAAAATTTTATTTTGCCGAAAAACGAAATTTGACTGGAAATCCCCGTGCTATATTTTAAGTGTCAAAGGAAGCGCTGACCGAACACAGAAGGAGGTGAGCTTATGGAACTGAAAGAACTGCTCGATGAATCCTGCATCGCGATGGACGTTGGGCTTCAGAAAAAATCAGAAGTGCTCGACGCCATGACCGAAAGCTTATACGAGGCAGGTATCATCACCGATAAAAAACAATTCAGAGAAGCGGTGGAATACCGGGAATCCTTATCAGAAACCGGACTGGAAGACGGGATCGCCATCCCGCATGGCGTCGACACCTGCGTCAACCGCGCCGCCATATCCTATGTCCGGCTCAAAGAGCCGATCGAATGGGAATCCATGGACGGAAAACCGATCCAGCATGTCTTCCTGCTGGCCATCCCGGCCGATGGAGACAAGACCCATATCCGCATGTTGTCGGAACTGGCCATGATGCTCGTACGGAAAGAAGCCCGCACCGCATTGAATCAGATCCAGACCCGACAAGAACTGTACGAAATCTTATGATCAATAATAATTCAGGAGGAAAATATGAATATCGCCGCAGTTACTGCGTGCACGATTGGTGTCGCGCATACATATATTGCTAAGGAAAAACTGATCGAAGCGGCTCAGAACCGGGGCCATCGCATCAGCGTGGAAACGCAGGGCAACATAGGCATCGAAGACGAACTTCCATCCAGCGTCATCAAAGATGCGGATGTCATCATTCTGGCTGCCGACATTTCTGTCGCCCGGCAGGAACGCTTCAGCGGAAAGCCGATCGTCCGTGTGAGTTCGGCCGTCGCCATCAAACAGCCGGAAAAGCTGATCACCACGATCGAACATAAGCTCGGCAAGGAGAACCGGTCATGAAAGAAAAATTAAAAGCGCTCGTCGTTCAACCCGTATTAACAGGAATTTCCTACTTTATTCCAGTCATCTGCATGGGCGGTCTGCTCCAGTCGTTCGGAACGATCCTTGGCGGAACCGGCGTAGCCGAAGCGACAGGAACATTCGCTTATTATCTGTACCAGGGCGGAACACTGACCATGAGCATGGTCGTTCCGGTTCTGGCCGCGTACATCGCGTATGCGATCTGCGACCGTCCAGGTCTTGCGCCAGGCTTTCTGGTCGGACTGCTTTCTGTCGAATACAAGATCGGCTTCGTCGGCGGTATCCTTGGCGGGATCGCTGTCGGATACTTCTGCAAGCTGGTCAAGGAAAAGCTACCGCTCAGCAAGGACCTCGCCTCTCTGCTGCCAATGCTTATCCTGCCGATCCTTGGCGGCCTGTTCGTCGTATTGTCCATGTGCTATGTATTCGGACCTGTGCTTGGCGGCCTGCAGACGTATCTGTCTTCTCTCTTTGCTGAAATGCAGTCCGGATCAAGAATCGTGTTCGGTATGGTCCTTGGCGCGTTGATGGGCGTCGATCTGGGCGGGCCGGTCACAAAGATCGGAACCACCGTCGTCAACGGCCTGGTAGCCGACGGCATCCTCGGACCGGAAGGGGCGAAGGTATGTATCGGCGTCACCGCTACATTAGGAATTGGTCTTTCTACCATTATCAGCAAACGTAAATATACGGGAGCGCAGCGCGCGACCGGAAAATCGGCGATCGTGCTGGGATGCTGCCAGATCGCCGAAGGCGGCCTGCCGATCCTGTTAGCCGATCCGTTGCGTGTCTGGCCCGCAACCATCCTTGGAAATATGGTGACGGGCGCGATCGCAATGTATTTCAACGTCCAGTCGCCCGTCATGATGGGCGGACTGTTCGCCTTCCCGGTCATGAAAAATGTCTGGCCTGGCGCTGTGCTGTCTGTAGCCGTCGGCACGCTGGTCACGATCGTCATGCTTGCGATATGCCGCAAAACAGTCACGGAAGATAAACCGGCTGTTACAGAAAAACCGGAAAGCATCCCTGTCAGCGTTCCGGCAGCGCAGCCCGTTATGCAGGCAGCGGCCCGGCCGGAAGGTGCTGTGATCGAAGCGATCGATACCGAAGACGATCTGGATATCCACATCGAATACGAATAGGAGAAACAACTATGAACAAACAGGAAACACTGGAGGCTTTGAAAGCTGAAAAACTCATCTTTATATTCAAGACGCAGCGCATTGAAGATGACGACCTGCTCGAAGCGGTGCAGGCCGTCGTCAACGGCGGCGGAAAATTCATCGAGCTGACCTATGATCAGCCGGACGGACAGGCGTGCACTCATGCGCTCCGCCTTTTGAAGGAACACTTTGGAGATCAGATCATTCTGGGAACCGGAACGATCCTCGATGAACAGGAATGCAAGAAAGCGATCGACGCCGGAAGCGAGTACATCGTAGCCCCGAACCTTTCAAAGGAAGTGGCTGAACTTTGCACCCGCAGCGAAATGATGTATATGCCAGGCGTTTTCACAGGAACCGAAGTCGTGAATGCGTGGAAATGGGGAGCGGATGTGCTCAAGCTGTTCCCGGGCTGCGAGATCACTTTGGATTATGCCGAAACGCTGATGGGCGTCATCGACGTACTTCCATACTTTGCCGTATGCAAGATGGATGAGGAAATGTTCGAAAAATGCCTGAAGATCGGCTATATCGGCGCAGGCATCAGCCGGGCCGTCAACAGCCGCGAACTGATCGCAAGCAGGAATTTTGCGGAAATCGAGCGCCGTGTCCGCCGGTTCGTACATATCGCTTCCAGGACGTAGAACGATGTTCGACACGTTGAAGCGCGATGTGTACGAGGCCTGCCTGCAGCTGCCCCGATCAGGACTGGCTATCCTGACATGGGGAAATGTTTCGCAGATCGATCGAAAAAACGAAGTCATCGCGATCAAGCCGAGCGGGGTCCCTTATGATAAGATGAAAGCGGAAGATATCGTGATCTGCGATCTGCAGGGACATGTGGTCGAAGGCACGCTCAGACCAAGCTCGGATCTGGACACGCATCTGGTACTGTACAAAGCGTGGCCTCAGATCAATGCCATCGTGCATACCCATTCGCCATGGGCGACGATGCTGGCTCAGGCAGGCCAGGATCTCGAGGCGCTGGGCACCACCCATGCCGACACGTTTTTCGGCCCGGTCCCGTGCACAAGAACTTTGACGCAGGAAGAGGTCGAAGGCGCGTATGAAGCCCAGACAGGCCAGGTGATCGTTGAAACGTTTGCCAGACGGCATATGGTTCCTGAACAGGTGCCAGCTGTCCTGGTGGCCGGCCATGGTCCGTTTGCGTGGGGCGGCAGTCCTGGCCAGGCAGTCGAGAATGCGATGATCCTGGAACAATGTGCATGGATGGCAGTCATCGATCATCTGATCGATCCGGCCATTCATCCTGTGCAGCCGTTTCTGCTGGACAGGCATTATTATAGAAAACACGGAAAAAACGCGACATACGGTCAGCGTTGAAGAAAGGAGCTTATGCAGATGCAAAAGGAAAACAGGAGTGCCATATCAAAGATCTTGACAAAATTGCTGGAAGGCGGTCCGATTTCTGTAGGCCAGCTGGCTGTGGATCTGCATATGAGCGAAAAGCAGGTCCGAAGCCGTCTGGAACAGGTCGAGGACCTGCTTTTCTATCACGAGTGGGGCCGGATCTGCAAGAAGCCGCGGATCGGGATCTGGCTGGAGGCCAGCGAGGCGCAGCAGGCACAGATCCGTGATTATATCGGAACATTTGAAGGGCACGGTTTCGAGATCGACGATCGTCAAAGCTATATCATCTACCGGCTGTTCGAGCTCAACCGCCGGCAGGGCTTATCGGCCCGATCCCTGGCCGACAAGCTGTACGTGTCGACGCCGACGCTCAACAAGCTCATCCGCTCGGTCCAGGACTATTTGGATGCGTGGAACATTACGGTGCTCAACGACCGGCGCAGCGGCTATCTGCTGCAGTATGAGGAAAACGATTTCCGCAGCGCGCTCGCTTCGTTCTTTCTGAAAAATATCAAGGATGATGAGCGGGAGAAGGTCATGGAACGTTATTTTTACGGCATCGATCTGTCCGCTCTCAAGCGGATCCTTGTCCGTCTCGAGCATGAATGGCATCTTCATTTTTCCAATCAGGTCTTTACGCAGATGCTTGTTTTTGTGGCACTGGCTATTTCGCGCAGCGATACGCCGGTCCATGTCCGGCAGGAGGATGTCAAGCTGCTCGAGCATTATAACGAGTATCTTTTTGCCAAGGCCATCTTTGACGAGATCGAACGGGTCGAAGACCGGACACTGTCCGAAGAGGATGTGTTTTATCTGACCATGCAGATGATCTGTGCCGGATTTGTGCGGATCGGCGATCCGGCCGAACCGGTCCACAGCTATGACGAGAATCTGACCCGGTTCGTGGATGAGGTCATCGATTCGATGGGATCGATCCTGGATCACGATTTTTCGCATGATCAGCAGCTCAGGCAGAGCCTGATCCTTCATCTGCGTTCGGCCGTATTCCGGCTTCGTCACGGGCAGCCGCGTTCCAACGAGCTGCTCAGCTATATCAAAAAGGAATTTGCGCAGGTGTATGCAGCAAGCTGGATGATCAGCATGCTGTTTGAAAAATATTTCGATCTGATGATCACGGATGATGAACTGGGCTATATCGTTCTGCTTCTTCAGACGGCGCTCGAACGCAAGGATGTCAAATACAAGGCGGTGCTGATCGCGGATTTTTCGAGAAGCTATGGCGAGCTGATCCGTCAGCGTATCCTGAGCTATGTCCCGGAAATCAAAGAAGTGCGTATCCTGAGCCGTTTCGAAAAGGACAATCCGCATTATCGGCAGGCGGATGTGATCCTTTCGAGGACCTCGGTGCATGACAGGCGCAATATCGTGGTCGAGAATCTGCTGACCGAAGAAGGGGTGCTGAAGCTGCGCCAGAAAATGCAGGACATGCCTCATCCGATCAGCCGGTCTTCTACGATCTTTTCTCTGGACTGCTCGGCCCTTTTTTCGCCTGATCTGATGCTTCTTCATACACGATATGCCAGCAAAGAAGAGCTGATCTGCGATGTGGCCCGGCTTCTGAAGAAAAAGGGATTCTGTTCGGAAGGATTGTGCCATTCGGCACTGGAGCGCGAAAAGAAGATGTCGACTTCGATCGGAAACGGAATTGCGTTTCCGCACGGCGATCCCGAGTTTGTCAACGAGTCGCGGGTCGTGCTTGTCACTCTGGAACATCCGATGCTCTGGGACGACCACGAAAAGGTCGATCTGATCTTCTTTGCGGCTTTCAATATGAATGTGCAGGATGAGCGGCGTCGTGTCGAGACATTTTACCGGGAACTGATTCCATGTATCAGCGATCTGCAGACGATGAACACCATCCGGCAGGCGGACGACAGCGTACGTCTGTACCAGGCACTTTTCCAGTGAGGATACCAGCTTTGCACGGTATCCTTTTTTGCGCACAGTACCACGAGGAAATGTTATAATTAAAAAAAACATATTAAAGGAGCGAAACCAATGGAAGCAATAGAAACGATCGAAGAGAAAGAAAAGGAACCGAAATTCATTACGGCCGGGGAGATCATGCTGCGGCTTACGCCACCCAATTATGAAAAGATCCGGATGGCGAACAGTTTCGAAGCGAATTACGGGGGCGCGGAAGCCAATATCGCGCTGGCACTGGCCAATCTGGGCATAGACAGTACGTTCTTTACGGTCGTGCCGAACAATTCGCTTGGCAAAAGCGCGATCCGTCAGCTGCGAAGCAATGATGTCCATTGTTCGCCGGTCATTTTGTCCACGCCGGAGCAGACGCCGACCCATCGTTTAGGAACCTATTATCTGGAAACCGGTTTCGGGATCCGTTCGAGCAAGGTCACCTACGACCGCAAGCACAGCGCGATCACAGAATACGATTTCGACAATGTGGATCTCGACAAGCTGCTTGACGGCTTTACATGGCTTCATCTGAGCGGCATCACGCCGGCTTTGGGAAAGAACTGTAAAAAGCTGATCAAAAATATGCTTCTCACGGCCAGAAAAAAAGGATTGACGGTCAGCTTTGACGGCAATTTCCGCAGCACGCTGTGGAGCTGGGAAGAGGCGCGGGATTTCTGCACGATGTGCCTGCCGTATGTGGATGTCCTGTTCGGCATTGAGCCGTATCATTTATGGAAAGACGACAATGACCATGCCCAAGGCGACTGGAAGGATGATATCCCGTTCCATCCGGATTACGATCAGCAGGACTTTATTTTTCAGAAGTTCGTAGAAAAATATCCGAACCTCAAATGTATTGCGCGCCATGTCCGGTATACCAACAGCGGCTCGGAAAATTCGCTGAAAGCGTATATGTGGTATAAGGGCCATACGTTCGAAAGCAAGCTGTTCACCTTTACGATCCTGGACCGGGTCGGCGGAGGGGACGCGTTTGCCAGCGGCCTCATTTACGCGATGATGAAAAACTACAAGCCGTACGATATCGTGAATTTCGCGGTGGCCAGCAGTGCGATCAAGCATACGATCCACGGAGATGCCAATATCGAGGACGACGCCCGGGCGATCCTTGATCTGATGAACATGAATTATGATATCAAGCGATAGCTGTCTGCGGACAGCTATTTTTCTGTGGTTCGTCCGAGATACTCGCTTCGAATGATTTTTTCCATTTCTTCGGGCGTTTCCTGGCAGCCCCGGGCCAGCCATAGTTTGATGATCGCAATCAGGCCGCTCCTGAAAAACTCGATATGATATTCAATGTGTCTGTTGTCGAAATGCAGCTCGGCCTGATTGGTATCGTAGTGTTTAAGCTGGAAACATGCATCGTAGCCGAGCTTGAAATAGGTTCGATAGAGCAGCTGATTGTCCTTGATGTGCCGGAACAGGCGCAGGTAGTCGTTGCTGTTGAATTTGCAGATCCGTTCGGTTTCGTAAAGACGGCTCACCTCGTTTTCGAGAAAGAGCCTCACTTTATCGGCCAGATCATAGATGTCTTCGAAATTAGCGTGACATCCTCCCCTACCTCTTCAGGTGAGGGAGGATGTCACCACAAAATATTCTGGTCTCAAGGAGAGAACTGGAAGAAAAAACACGACTTAGCCGCAATACGCTGGCTCGGATCCTGAATTCGCGGCTTTGATCGTTCCGGCTGAAAAAAACATTTCAATCCCTTTTCAAAAGCTTTTCTGTCATCCCGCAAATGCGTATATTTAAAATGGATAGAAGAAAGAACAGGAAAGGAAGAAGACTATGATCAAATTATTCGCGTCCGATCTGGACGGCACTTTACTGAACAGAGAACATGATATCGACAATATGATCCGGCAGACAATCCGGAAAGTCGAACAGGCAGGAGGGATCGTGGCCATCGCGACCGGACGCAGCCCGCTCATGTGCGACATGCTCAAAGACGAGAACCTGTATATGTGTTCCAACAACGGCGCCCTCATCCTCGACGACCACGGAACGATCCTCGACAAGACCCTGATCGATAAAACAGTGCTTAAAACGATCCTGGAACAGTTCAAGGACGAACCGCTTCAATACGTAGGAACCGATGCCATTTACCACACCGTACCTTATTTTGCGATACGGCCGTCGAAAGGAAGCGAGCCGAAAAGAAAAATGCCGGACTGGGACCATTTCCGTAAATTTGACTGCTCCATCGAAGATATTCTTTCCAGAGATATCGTAAAGATCAATATCTACAAGGAAAGTGATGCGCCGTACCCGAAAGTCGAACAGCTGCTCGCCACTTATCCGGACCGGCTGATCAACGCAGCCACTACCCCTTCGATCTACGAAATCACGGATGCGTCCGTCAACAAGGCTACTGGTGTAAAAAAGCTCGGACAGATCCTGCGTATCAGCGAAAAGGAAACGGCCGTTTACGGGGACGCTGGCAACGATCTGGCCATGCTCCAGGAGTTTGAGCACTCGTATTGCCCGAGCACCGGACTGGAATGTGCCAAAGAGGCAGCAAGCCATATCATCGGTCCGTACGATGACTACGCGGTCGTGAAGCATATGCTCGAGACGATCCGGAACCAAAAATAATCTGTCATAATTAATGCCCGAATATTGTATGGAACAGAAAAATAGATTTTTGTACCATACAAGTGAACAAGAAACGGGAGGAAGATATATGAAAGCAACACGACTGATCAGTGCGGCAGGAGACGAGATCGGCACCATGTCCACAATGGATCTGAAGGAATCGATCCGCAGATCGGAAGGCCGGGTGGTCATGGGACAGCATCTGCTTTTTACCGGACCAGGCCTTGTACGCGGCGTAACGAACAGCAAGCTGATGTTTGCGTTCGGTGCCGATATGGTCATGCTCAACACGATCGATCTGGACGATCTGGCCAATAATCCCGGCCTGCAGGGACTTTCGATCGAAGAGCCCAGGAAAAAATGCTGCCGGCCGATCGGCGTGTATCTGGGGTGTCCGAAAGCCGAGCTGAAAGATGACGGAAAAAAGGAACTGTACCGCCTGAATGGAATGATCGCGACAGATGAGCATGTCCAGAAATGTATCGATCTGAAAGCGGATTTCATCGTTTTAGGCGGAAATCCGGGCAGCGGCACATCGATCCGGGACATCGTGGCCGCCACCAAACGGATCAAGAAGAAATTCGGCGATCAGGTCTTTCTTTTTGCCGGAAAATGGGAAGACGGGATCCATGAGAAAGTGCTGGGCGACCCGCTTGCCGGCTATGATGCAAAAGAGATGATCAAAGAGCTCATTGACGCGGGAGCGGACTGCATTGATCTGCCCGCACCCGGATCAAGACACGGGATCAGTACGGAAAGGATCCGGGAAGTGGTCGAGTTCGTGCACAGCTGCAAGCCCGGGACGCTGGCCATGACCTTTCTGAACAGTTCGGTCGAAGGGGCGGATCCGGATACGATCCGGCTCATCGCCCTGAAAATGAAAGAGACGGGAGCGGATGTGCATGCGATCGGCGACGGTGGTTTCGGAGGCTGTTCATCGCCCGAAAACGTGCACCAGCTTTCCGTTTCGCTCAAAGGAAAACCGTATACATATTTCCGGATGGCTAGTGTGAACAGATAGGAGCGATGCATATGAAAATAGGAATCGGAAACGACCATGTGGCCGTGGACTACAAAAACAAGATCAGACAGTATATCGAGGAAAAATACGGGTACGAGGTGATCAACTTCGGTACCGACAGCACGGAACGTTTCAATTATCCTGTGGCTGGCGAAGCGGTGGCCAACGCCGTTGTCAAGAAAGAGGTGGACAAAGGCATCGTGATCTGCGGTACGGGTGTCGGCATTTCGCTGGCAGCCAATAAAGTGAACGGGATCCGGTGCGTGACATGCTCGGAACCGTATTCGGCCAAGCTGTCCAGAGAGCACAATGACACGAATATGCTCGCGTTCGGGGCGCGGGTGGTCGGGATCGATATGCTCAGAGAAATCGAAGAACGGCAGAAAGAAGGCGGAACAAAATGAAAGAAAGACTGCTTTGCCCGTCCATGATGTGTGCCAACTACGGGCATCTGGCCAGCGAAGTGCGGGCGCTTGACGACGCAGGAGCCGACATTTTTCACTGCGATATCATGGATGGAAGCTTTGTGCCCAATTTCACGATGGGAGTCATGGATGTGCAGACCATCCGCCGTTATACCGACAAGCCGGTCGACTGTCATCTGATGATCGAAAATCCGTCTTCCAAGGTCGACTGGTTCATTGATGCGGGCGCGGACATCATTTATATCCATCCCGAATCGGAACGGTATGTGGTGAAGACGCTGGCCCATATCAAGGAGCGGGGCGCGTACGCGGGCATTGCCATCAATCCGGATACGAGCATCGCGAGCGTTTCGGACATGCTCAATCTCTGCGATTATGTGCTTGTCATGACCGTCAATCCGGGCTTTGCGGGGCAGAAATTTATCAACTATAGGCAAGAAGACTCCCACCTCTATAGGTGGGAGATGAATTGCTATATAGATTACCTTTAATAAGCCAAACAAAGCCGATCAATTACTTGGTACGGG
>Belle_p2__coassemble_2125_pt1 | contig 15672 bp, 18 predicted proteins | sample Belle_p2__metabat2_low_PE_017 | metagenome-assembled genome bin Belle_p2 | reverse complement strand
ATTCAAATGAGCAAAACGATGGAAGAGGAGGTAAATACTATGTGTGATCTGGGAAGCGGGTTGGCAAAGAAACATTACATCAACGGATTTTCTGGCGGGCAGATCGAACTGATCCAAAACTATATGCATACTTATGATCTTTCTGCAGAAAAGGCCATGGAGGCATTAGGCGTTGCCCAAAAGGATCGCCTGCGCTATGCAGAAACGATTAAAGCACCTGACAAAAATAAGCCATAAAAAAAGCGTAGATTTCTACGCTTTTTTAGCAGGACATCGATCCGAAGTCCCTTATGATTGAATTTTGTCAGTTGGCTACAATGTTGACAACCTTGCCCTTGACAACAATGATCTTGCGGATCGTCTTGCCGTCAATAAATTTCTTGACCGACTCAAGAGCCTGCGCAGCCTCTTTCAGATCGTCTTCCGAACTGTCGGCAGCCACTTCCATCTTGCCGCGCACTTTTCCGTTGACCTGGACCACTACCGTCACCTGGTCCTGCTTCAGTGCCGCTTCATCATAAGACGGCCACGGCTCATAAGCAAGCGAATGCGAGCCGCCGCAAACCTTTTCCCACAGCTCTTCGCCAAGATGTGGTGCGAAGCACGCAAACATCTTGATGAAACCTTCCGCATACGGACGATAGATCTTTTTCGTCTTGTAGCACTCGTTGATAAAGATCATCATCTGCGAGATCGCTGTATTGAAATTCAGCGTGTCAATATCGTGACCGACCTTCTTGACCGTCGCATTGTACACAAAATCAAGCGAATGATCGTTTTCATCCGTGATCTCGGCCTGCGAAGTGAACAGACGCCATACGCGCTCCAGCCACTTTCTCGTACCGTCGATACCCTTTTCGGACCACGGAAGGCTCGCTTCCAGAGGCCCCATGAACATTTCATACACGCGCAGCGTATCGGCACCATGAGATACCACGATATCGTCCGGATTCACGACATTTCCGCGCGATTTGGACATCTTTTCGCCATTTTCCCCAAGAATCATTCCCTGATGGAACAGCTTCTGGAATGGTTCCGGCGTCGGCAGGATGCCCTGATCGTACAGTACCTTATGCCAGAATCTTGAATAGAGCAGATGAAGGACCGCATGCTCCGCACCACCCACATACAGATCGACAGGCAGCCAGTGCTTGAGCAGCTGCGGATCACCAATCATCTCGTCGTTTTTCGGATCGATATAACGCAGATAGTACCAGCAGCTGCCAGCCCACTGCGGCATCGTATTCGTCTCTCTCGTGCCCTTGACCCCATCGATCTCGACATGAAGGAAATCCGGGCAGTTTGCCAGAGGACTCTCGCCCGTGTCCGCCGGCTTGAAGTTTTCCGTAGCCGGCAGCTCAAGAGGCAGCTCATCGATATCGACCGTGCGCATCGTGCCATCCTCCATATGAATGATCGGGATCGGCTCGCCCCAGTAGCGCTGACGGCTGAACAGCCAGTCACGCAGCTTGTATGTCGTTTTCGCCTCGCCCACACCATTCGACTCGAGCCAGTCGATCATACGGGCGATCGCCTCTTCCTTGCCTAGACCATTCAGCCATTCGGAATTGATATGCACGCCATCCTGCGTGTACGCTTCCTTTTCGATATCCCCGCCTTCAAGTACAGGAATGATCGGCAGGCCGAATTTTTTCGCAAACTCATAGTCGCGCGTATCATGCGCAGGAACCGCCATGATCGCACCCGTACCATAGCTTGCCAGCACATAATCCGAGATCCAGATCGGGATCTTCTTTCCGTTCACCGGATTGATCGCGTAAGCGCCCGTGAACACACCCGTCTTGTCCTTGTTCAGATCCGTACGCTCCAGGTCCGATTTGGTCTGGCAGATTGCCTTGTATTCCTTCACAGCCTCTTTCTGTTCCGGCGTCGTGATATCATCCACGAACGGATGTTCAGGCGCCATGACACAGTATGTCGCGCCGAACAGCGTATCGCAGCGAGTCGTGAACACTGTAAACTCGGCATCATGCCCATCGATCCTGAAAACAACATTCGCCCCCTGCGATTTGCCGATCCAGTTGCGCTGCATCTCCTTGGTCGATTCCGGCCAGTCCACCAGATCCAGATCCTTGAGCAGCTGCTCTGCATAATCCGTGATCTTGAGCACCCACTGACGCATCGGCTTGCGGATCACCGGATAGCCTCCGCGCTCGCTCTTGCCATCGATCACTTCCTCGTTGGCAAGGACCGCCTTCAGCTCCGGACACCAGTTGACAGGGATCTCGTCCACATAAGCCAGTCCCGCATTGTACAGCTGGATAAAGATCCACTGCGTCCACTTGTAGTAGGACGGATCGCTCGTCGCGATCTCCCGGTCCCAGTCGTAGCTGAAGCCAAGCATCTTGATCTGCTCTCTGAAATGGTCGATATTCTGCTTCGTGAACAGCGAAGGATGATGCCCGGTCTGGATCGCAAACTGCTCAGCCGGCAGACCGAACGAGTCGAATCCCATCGGATGAAGCACATTATATCCTTCCATACGCTTTTTGCGGGCAATGATATCCGTAGCCGTATAGCCTTCCGGATGCCCTACGTGCAGACCGTTTCCGCTTGGATACGGAAACATATCCAGCACATAATACTTAGGTTTGGAGAAATCGGCCGTATCTGTCCTGAACGTCTTCTCATCCTCCCAGATCTTCTGCCATTTTTTCTCCACTTGCTGATGATCGTACATTGTCTTTCTCCTCTCTCAACAAAAAAACGACCTTATATACATAAGGACGTTGATGACGCGGTACCACCTTATTTCCTGCACCAAATAAAATGCAGGCACTCCAGGCACTTTATCGCAGTGCGTACGGACAGTTTTTATCTGTCAGCTCCCCGGCGAGTTCCCTGCCCTCTGTCATGGCCTTTCACCCATTCAGCCACTCTCTGCAGAACATAGTCAGCACGTACTATTCCGGTTCAGTGCGTTGAAAAAAACATAACAGATTTTCAGAGAAAAATCAAGATTCGATCGAAACGATCGCATTGTCCGAATAAAAGATCTTCATCTCCACTGTTTTTCCATCCTTGAAATAGGAACAGGAAATATACGTTCCAAGATCCTCGAACACCACCTTCCGATCATCGAACCATTCCTCTTTAAAAACGATCAGCCGGCTTTCCTCATAACCGCATTTGCGCACCATCGTATTGTTTCGGATCATCGCTTTCGCATGCGAAATACAGCTCAGATCGATCGTCGACTGTTCCATGGCCGCATACAAACCGGCCCGCTGCACACTATAGACCGAAAGAAGCGAAACAAGCATGAGCGTGAACAGAAAGAGGACAAGCATCGTCTGCGAAGCATATCCGTTAATAGATCTGGTACGTCTCTTCATCCATCTGCACATAGATCCGCTCCCCTTCCTCGTAAAACATGACCCGATCGACATTTTCGTCCAGGATCTCGTAGCCCCCGCGCTTTACGAGCCGGTTCTTGTCCTGCTCGATCGTGAACAGCTCATGCCGCACGACAGCTTCCAGACGATCCGGAGCCACCTCGATCGAAGAAGCCGACGCAAGAAACTGTCTGAGCTGGAGCACCATGAACTCCCGCTGAATATCCTGATGATTCGCCACGACCCGGGAAGCCGTCTGCATATAGGCAGCACCTACGCTCACACAGACACAAAGCACCAGAAGCGCAAGCAGCGCATCAATCATGGTAAAACCATTTCGTTTCGATCCGGCCGATCTCATAGTTCGACGCTTTCGCATAAACCCCCATTCCCTGAACGAACAGGACGCAAAGAAGACATAAAAGCAGCAGGCCGAGCAGAGCATCCTGCAGCAGCATCCCGTTCACTCGACCCGGACCCTTCCCATCCCGATCTGGAAAACGATCCGTTTTGTTTCCTTTTCGCTCGTGCACGTCAGGCTCCCTCCTTTCGTGATCATCCCGTTCGGCGTATAGGAAAAAGACAGCGGCGTGCAGGCCATAGCATGCGGATAGTCATACACCACCCCGTCGATGTGCGCGTCATTGACATTAAAACGCACATCGACCGTGCGCTTTTGCGAAAAAGCCTTCATCTGCACCTCCACGCAAGCTTCTTTCAGCGTATTCAAATACAGCAGGTCCGAAGTTCTTCCTGGCAGTAGCACCATATGGGCCAGCACAAAAACAACAAGCAGCACCACAAGCGTCTCGCTCAGCGTAAAGCCGTTAGCGCGCGACCGCTTCGCCATTGACAATGGAGACTGCCGTACCGTTCGGACACGCATTCTGTCCTTCCTTCAAATAGCCCTGGGAAATGAGTTCATCGATCGATGACGGCGTCCTCTCGTTGTCGATCTCATAAAGCAGGATCGCCGAATTGACAACCTCAACAAGAGCGCCGCACCCTTTCGTGCGGATGATCTTTTCCTTCTGCTGCAGATTGGGCAGTGTAAGAAGCAGGATGATCGCAATGATAAGCATGACCACCAGCATTTCGAGCAGCGTGAAACCGTTTCTTTTTTGTTTTGAATTTTGTTTTGTCATATTTTATTCACCTCATATCGTATACAAAACATTGAGCGGCGATAACAGGATCTGATAAGCCGTAAAGACAAGCAGACCGACACACCCGTAGGAAATCATCTGGATGATCCGCACGATCTTTTCGATCAGCCGGTCCGTCTGTTTTTTCGAACGAAGAAGATACATCTCGAACATCCCCTTCATGTTCATGCTTTCCATACCAAGCCCCGCAAACGTGACCAGTTCGGGATCGCAGTCCTCCATCGCTTCAAGAAGCGAGCTTCCGTTTTCAAGCCGCTTCGAGATTTCTGCGATACACAAGCGCAGACGATCGTTTTCTTTTATCGAAAGGCACACTCTCAAAGCTTCTCTTGTCGAAAGAGAGGTATCAAAAAAAGGAAGCAGCACCGAAGCAAGCTGGATCGAAACAAGCTTTTTCATGAACAGAAAGTTCCCGATCTGCCGTTCGACCACCTTTTGGCAAGGAAGATAAAAAATATAAAAAAGAAAAAGAAAAAAACAGAGCAGACCAATCGCCAGCCCGTTCATGCCCCCTTTCAAAAGAAACAGGACCGGACCGAACTCTTTTGCGTACACCGCCATCTGCGGATAGATCAGATCCGAAAAGAAATAGATCATAAAAAAGGAAAAAAGAAAAACAAACAAAGAATACACGCTTTTGGAAAAAATCGTTCGGAACACATTATACGACCGTTCGCAGTACTGCACAGCCGCCACATGCGCTTTTTCAAAAGACATCCTCCTGCATAGCAGAGCCATGATCGTAAAGTACGGACCTTTGCCCGAACACAAAATATCCGTCAGTTCTTTTCCCTGTTCGAGCTGTTCAAAAACCAGTCCCGCATTTTTGAACGAAAGCTCGATCCGTTTTTTTATCGAAGTACCATGTTTCCCAAGCAGGATGAACATTTCCATTTCATCCTTTGAGATCAGCGAGATCGTATTCGGCCTGCCGGTCTTCGATAAAACCAAGGGCAAGGGCTCGTTTAATTTTCTGATCAAGCGTCTGATGCGAGCCAGAATACGCTTTTGTCTGCAGGATATGAAGAATCTCCTGCTTTCCGGCAATTTCATATACACACTCCTTCGTGCCGTCAGGCTTTTTATACAGGCGGCAGGCAAACAGTCCCGAAACGATGCCCGCCAGTTCATACGGCTCGATCCCGAAGTCGAGCAGACGGATCAATGCCTCCCGGACCGTGCCGGCATGGATCGTCGAAACGACCATGTGCCCTGAAAGCGCCGCACTGACCAGCTTCCTGGCACAGTACGCATTGCGGATCTCTCCAATATAAATGATATCCGGATCGTGCCGCATCAGTTCCTCGATCCCCTTTTCATATCCGAAACCTTCCTGTTCGCTGATCTGCAGCTGCACATACAGCGGATCGGCAATTTCGATCGGGTCTTCGAGCGAAACGATCTTGTGCTTTGTCGTACAGGCAATTTCGTGAAGAACTGCGTGGATCGTCGTCGTCTTGCCTGAGTTGGTCGGACCGCACGCAAGATACAGTCCCTGTCTTGAACAGCACAGCGAATTGAAAAAGCGGACCGCATCCTTGTCGGACGTCAGCTGCTCGATCTTCATATCCGTACGGCATGACAAAAGGCGCAGAACGGCAGTTTCCATATTTTGATTGTGAATAACAGAAAGGCGGCACGGGATCGTGTCCTGGTCGATCCGGACCGAGAAAGATCCGGACTGCGGAGCTTTCGGGCTCGTAAGATCGAAATCCGCAATAAATTTGAGATAGGAAAGGATCGAAGAAGGCCAGCGGTCCTGATGAAGGGCCTGCATGCCGTCGATCGTTCTCAATTGAATTGAAAATGAATGGTTCGTTTTAAAAAAATGAATATCGCTTGCTTTATGTTCAAGCGCGTAAATAATGAGCTGCAGCGCTAATTCGTGCATACTCCCCCTTTCTAATGATTCCCTGGTCCGATTATATAAAAAAGCTGTTCAATTGTCTATAAAAAATATATCAATTAAATTTTATAGGCGCAAAATGAAAAGCCCTCCCGAAACAGGAGAGCTCGTTTTACAACGATTATTCTGCCGCTTTTGCAGGGCGTTTCAAAACGATCCGGCGAACCGTTTTTTCCGTCTTTTCGCCCGGATCCTTTTCCGTCTTCTTCGTTTTCAGGCGGATCGTCCGCTGCGCAGGCTCCTGCGGATCCTCCAGATCGCAGACACCCTTTTTCGGGATCGCAAATACCACATCCGGATAGGACGCTTTAAAGTCCGCCCAGCGTACTTTATGGACCCAGATGTTTCCGCCACGATCATTGAACATGACATTTCCTTCCGACACCCAGATGAATTCGCCATCGAACGCTTCGATAAATCCGACATGACCGTACTGCGGATACAGCGTATTCTTTTCCATGCTGAACGTTGCGCCGGCAGCCGGCGTGCTGCTCAGCTCGAATTTATCGCCATGCGCCGCTACGATCTCGCACGCATTCGTTTTCCCGTTTCCTCTTGCGCCCGAGTCAAATCCGTATACCTGATAAAAACGCGCCCACGCAAACCACGTGCACTGTCCGACCATAAACGGATTCCCGTTTCCTAAGAAGCCTTCCAGATTCGCCGTTTTGAAGTCATCGAGCTTCATCGCCTTTTTCAGGTTGCCCGTATAGCCCTTGTCCGCGATCGAAACATTCAGATCCTTCATTTCCACGCTCTTATAGGCCACTGCCGGCTGTGCAGCAGGAGCCGCCGGCTTGGGAGCCTCCTCTTTCGGTGCCGCCGTTACAGGAGACTGCGGCGCAGCCGGTGCAGCAGGAGCCGCCGGCTTTTCAGGAACAGAAGGCTCCTGAGGTGTTTGAGGCACATCCGGCTTTTGAGGCTGCGACGGTTCCGGTTCGGGCGATGCAGGCTGATCCGGTTTTTCCGGCTCCGCCGGCTGCACCGGCTCGATCGGTTCAGCAGGCTCCGATGGTTCCTGTGTATGCGTTGGATCATCTGCAGGAGCCGCCGGCTTTGCCTGATCCGCATTTCCAGGCACGCCCGGATTTTCCGTATCAGAAATTCCTTCCGCCTCGTCTACCATTTCCCTGGTCTTGTCAGTCGGATCGGCCTCGGTTGCCGCAAGAATACCTGTTGCCGGAACAGCCAAAGCCGTCATCTGGGCCGACAAAAGTATCGCAGCTAATTGTTTCCGATTTTTACTTATAATCTTATTCACTCCGATTCTATTTCCATTAATTACTATAAATTATAACGCATATCTTAAAAATCGCCAACAGCAATTTCGAAAAATCGTGTGAATCCTGTTCATTCGTTTTTTCAGGAAAACCGCTCCGATTTTTTCATTCCAAAAAGCACAAATTGAAAATATTTTACAATTATTTACAACATTTTTCACATTTTTGTATTTGTTACGTAAACATTTATCAATTTGTTCACATATATTGTACAGATGAATAAAACACATAGAATGTCAAGATTTTTTATCAAAAGGGTTGAAACTGTATTTTAAAGTGCTATATTGAAGATGTAAAAAGACAAACGGAGGAAAGAAAGATGAACAACAATAACAGTTATGTTTACGTGTTGGTAGGGAAACCTCCTCTTCGTTAAGAGGCAATCGCCAGCATTTGAATACACCAGGAAGCGCACAGCTTCTTTTTTTATGGTCTGCGATCTATAATAAATACATGAAAAACAGCACAAAAAAATGGCTTGCGCTCGGAGCCGGACTTTCGGCCCTTGCCGCAGTCCTCGCATTCAACGAAAAGATCTACCGCTTTATATTTTCCCGTCACGCAAAGCCTTTGAAATTCAGCGACGACCAGCTGCCAAACGAACAATTCAGCCAGATCGAAGAAAAAAAGAAAACAATGCGCCAAGCGCTGAAGAGCTTCGAATCGGAATCGTTCGAACGAACCAGCGACGATGGCAAACATCTTTGCGCCACCTTGTTCCCTGCCAGCCAGATGAGCAAAAAATTCGTGATCTGTGTCCATGGCTACCGTACGGACGGGATCCACGAATTCTGCGCCTTCGTCCCGTATTATCTGAGCCGCCACATCAACGTCCTTCTGATCGACCAGCGTTCTCACGGAGAAAGCGAAGGACAGACCATCACCTTCGGACTGCACGAAGCACATGATCTGCTCGAGTGGATCCACTGGCTCCAGGAGCATTTCGGACAGGACATAGAAATCATCCTGCACGGCATTTCCATGGGCGCCGCCACTGTAATGGAAGTCAGCAGCATCGTTCCGGATCAGGTGAAATTTATTGTCGAAGACTGCGGCTATACGAGCGCCAGAGACGAATTCAGGCATACGCTTTCCATGGTGCACCTTCCCGAACAGCTCTATCCGTGGATCTCCTCCCTGTTCTTTGTCCACAATCTCGATTTTCTCGAACACATCGTCCCCGTCGAGGAAGTAGCTCATTCCCGGGTCCCGATCCTTTTCGTACACGGAACGCGTGACACGCTCGTTCCGTTCGAGATGGCGATCCAGCTGTACGACGCCTGCAGGCAGCCAAAAGACAAGCTCTTCGTGTACGAAGCCGACCATGCCCAGTCGTACTACAGGCAGACCGGAGAATATCAGGCAAAGATCGATCATCTGATCGACCAATACATGAAAAAAGATAACTGATTCAGTATTCAGCCATCTTTTTTTGTTTCAGCTGCTCGTCCATGAAACGTTCCGTTTCCTGCAGGATCCTGTCGATCTGATCCTGGCAGCGGTGAAAACGGATCTGATCGAACAGAAGCCGGTAATAGCCCTGCTCTCTGGCAATTTCCATCGTTTTTGAAAAATTCATATCAAAGAAAAACCCCAGAAAAGTTATCCACACATCGAGCCCTGTCTTCCGCTTTTCCTTGACAATGGGCCGATGAGCCATGATCATCTGCTCAATTTCATCCGAAACCACATCATCCTTGATCTGTTCAATGGAAGTGGATGTGGCCTGATTCAGGTCCTCGCACGCGAACACCCGGAAAATATCGCATTTGTCCGCGTCGCGGATGAGCCGGGCAAAAAGCCTTGTCCTCTCGTCGCATGGCCCGATTCGATACTTGTTGTGATTTTCCACCGCAAACAGCACGATCCTGCGGTCCTCTTCATCCAGCGCATCCAGAAAACTGCCGTCCTTCAGGATCTGTACGCCCAGATCCGCATGATCGACACTGCGATGATCGACAAACGTCCCGTACTGTCTGAGCTGCTCGAACCGGCCGATATCGTGATAGAGCGCAACCGTATGCGCAAGAAACCGGTCATGTTCGTCCAGACCAAGCCATGCCGTCAGTTCATCCATGATTCGGCACACCTTGATCGTATGATCGATTTTCAGACGCACCCTGCCATCCTCATGCTCATAACACGAAGCATACTCAAAAAACGGTTCAGACATCTTTTTCTTCCACAATGATCCGATCCATTTCGTACACCTGAATGTCCGCTTTTCCTTCCATGTTCAGAACAACGTTCGCCTCCCCTTGCGGATACATCCGGCTCGTAAATACATACCGTCCGTCATTGATAAAAATTTCCAGGGAAGAAGTGTCCGCGTAAATTCTCAGATCTTTGATTTCATCTGCTTCTATCGCTCGCCAGTCGCGGCCAAGACCGCTTTCCTCCATTTTCAAAGCGAACACGCTGCCATCATACGAAAGAACGATATCTTCGTACAGCCGGATCTCGAACGGCACGCTCTGCCCGAGCTGCATATCGATCTCGAAACACGGACCTGTATTTTTCCATGCAAAGCTTTCTGCAGTAAAACACGTCTTGTTTTTGCGCAATCCATCGATTTCTTCTGCAGGCATCTGGTACAGCCTGCCCTCTTTGGCATGCAGGACGCGCGGCAACGTAAGCGCATGCTGCCACCCCTTTTCGACCGTCGGCTCGTTCGAATAAGGAATGTCGCCAATTCCCATCCACCCGAACTGGATCCTTCTTCCTTTTTCATCCAGGAAGCTTTGCGGTGCATAATAGTCAAAGCCGTGATCGATCTCCTCGAATCCGGAGAACGAACACTCTTTTGTCTTGAAATCATAATGAAGCCGGCAGTATCCGGTCTGATACACATTTCTGTATTTCATGCCATCCTCTTCTAGTCCCTGCGGAGAAAACACGAGAAACAGCTCGCCGTCGAGCTCGAACAGATCCGGACATTCCCACATATAGCCAAAGTCCGGCATGCTCAGACGATCATGCAGCTGCCAGTCCGACAGATGATCCGACCGGTACAGAAGGATGAGGCCATGATCGTGCTGATCCCGTGCCCCCAGCACCATATAGTACATGCCATCCTTTTTGAAAATTTTCGGATCGCGCACATGCCATGACAGATCATGCGGATAATCCGCATTGGTCATGACAATTTCCTTATCCGTATGATCGAATCCGTTGGTACTTGTCATATGGATCGTGTTCTGTTCCCGGGAACCATCCTCGTTTTTCACATAGCCCGTATAAAAGAAATGGATGAGCCCGTCTTCGACAAAAGCCGATCCGCTGTACACGCCGCGCGCGTCATATTTCCAGTCCGCAAAAATAAACGGCTCGTGATCGCGAAAATGAATGAGATCCCTGGTCGTATAATGGCCCCAGATCTTGGCGCCGCCAAGCGGTTCGAACGGCGAATACTGGTAATAAATGTGGTACAGCCCGTCGACCTGGCATAATCCGTTGGGATCATTCATCCATCCGGCCGGCGGCATCAAATGATAATGCAGACGGTAAGGATCGCTTTTCACGGTTTCGTACAGCGCAGACTGCTGCGCCCGTTCGTTCACATACATTTCTTTCGATAGTCTAACCATAATTCCTCTCCTTTTCTTTTTTCTTTTCTTTAATTTTTCTTCCTTACATAGCGGACATGGCGGGTCAGGATCCCGTTGTCCTCCTTTTCATCGATCACGGCGGATTCGTACTGTTCAGGTTCAAATGCCGGAAAGAATACCTGGGCCGAATCATCGTGCGCATCGATGTGGGTAAGGATGAGTTCGTCGGCATACGGAAGCAGCGTTTTATACAGCTGTCCGCCCCCGATCACAAAAACATCCTCGTCCCTTTGTTCATAGGCTCTGAAAAACTGTTCCGGATCCTGAAAGATCTCTACATCTTCCAAAGGAGCCATCGTTTTCGAGATCACGATATGATGGCGTCCCGGCAGCATTTTAGGAAGGGACTCAAAAGTTTTCCGTCCCATGACGATCGCGTGTCCTGCCGTCTCGTTCCTGAAAAATTTCAGATCCGCAGGCAGATGCCAGATCATCTGATTGTTTTTGCCCAGCTCCCTGTTCTGGCCGATGGCCGCAATTTCGATCAGCCGCATACCCGCCTCACTGTGTCAGGGCAAACGAGATCTTGCCCATATGTTCGTACCCTTCGAGCCTGACATCACTGAGCTTCGTGCCCGAATCAAAATCGTAAAAGTCCTTGATCTCGGGATTGAGCCACAGTTTCGGTGCCGGAAGCGAACCGTTTTCATCGTACCGCCTGATCTGCTCTTTGATCCCGTCCACCTGATTGACATAAATATGCGCATCCTTGATCGACCAGTCCAGCGTGCCCGGCTCATAGCCGCACACCTGCGCGAGCATGCACAGCAGCACCGCGTACTGTGTCACATTGAACGGCAGGCCCAGAGGCACATCGCAGCTGCGCTGGTGAACAAGAACATTCAGCTTTCCGTCTGTCACGTCCCATTCCGAGCTCCATACGCAGCTTGGCAGCACCGCATTGTCCAGCTCGCAGTCCTGCCACAGGGACACGACACGGCGCCGGTCTTCCGGATCGTTCCTGAGCGAATCGATCAGCTTATCGATCAGATGGTATTTGCGCACAATATATCCGTAAGCTGTCCCGATCGTATGGACATATTTCGGATCAAAATGTTTCAGGACCCTGCCGGTGTTTTCATCGAGCCAGTCCCCGTTTTCGTTGATCATCCACTTATCCCAGATGTGCACATTGCGCTCCTGCAGCCAGCGCACGTCATTGGACTGGGCCTGATAGATCCACAGCATTTCCAGGACCGCCTGCCGTATGAACAGCTGCTTCGTCGTCAGGATCGGAAATTCCTTTCCGACATCCAGCGAAAAATGGAAGGAAGGGATCTTGATCGTATTGACGCCGGTCCGGTTTTCCACTTCATGCCCTTCCTCCAGGATCTTTTTGCACAAACCGATATAAACATCATCCCATCTTGACATTGGCATCACGCTCCAGCCGGTCCGGATTGGCCGGCAAAATCTTTTCATTGACGAAATGTGCCAGCGCATCCTGCTCATTCGTATAGTCGGAAATAACGTCCGCGATTTCCTTGATGTCTTCGCTGGCATTGTACATGGCTACACCGCAGCCTACATATTCAAGCATTTCCTTGTCGTTGCTCGCATCGCCGAACGCGACCACATGGTCGGGGGATATGCCGAAATGCTCGCACACCTTCTGCATGCCAAATCCTTTGTTGATGAGAGGATCGACATATTCGTACAGATTGGCTGCGGTCGGAAAGCTCGTATATTCCGGATTGGAGAATGTGGCTGCCCGCTCTTTAACGGCATCCATATACGACGGGTCCATATATAAAATGAGCTTGTTGACCTTGCGGTCCTTGAGAAATTCCTCGAGGTCGACCAGGATCTCGTTTTCTCCGAACAGTTTTGCGTGGGCACGTGTTTCCTCGGTCGATTTATTCACATAGCGGTCATTTCCCACCATGACCTGAAAGATCACATCCATATCCTTGAAATGATCCATGATCTCGAGAATGAGATGTCCGTCCATTAAATGGTACTGTTCTTTTTCCTTGGTCCGCATATCATAAATGACCCCTCCGTTCATCCCGATCAGAAACGAGATGTCGTCTTCCAGGCCCCAGTCCTTGACCAGGATCTGGCCGGATTCGACCGGACGTCCGGAAGCGATCCCGAACAGGATCCCGTGATTTTTCAGCTGTTTCATCGCTTCGCGGGTCGCAGGCGTCACCTGTTTTTTATTGTTAAGCAAGGTGCCGTCCAGATCGGTCGCCACCAGCGTAATTGTTTTGTCCATTGTTTTAACCTCCTGCTTTTCATTATACCGTGCCGCCATAAAAAAAAGAACCGGCATTTCTGCCGATTCCTCTCAGGCTTCCGGACGCTTTTTGACCGGATGTCTGATCACTGTCTTCAGTCTTTCCGGATCGCTTTTTCGCGGATCGCTCAGATAGATCTCATGATGATATCTTGGATTGCCGATATCGAGGTCGTATCCGTTTTCGCTCATGTACTGATGCATCCGCTCAACGCTTTCCGGTTCGAGATCGTACGGACCGATGTGCATGCACTGCACGCAAAGACCTTCCTCATAGAAAAAAATTCCACAGCGGAAAAATCCAATGTCATTAAGTTAGATGGATCATCGAACTTAACGCATGATATCCTTGTTAAGTTAAGCTTCAGGTCAAATGAGACCAGGAGGAGGCTGCTTGGCAGTTTCCTGTGGTACCTGCAGTACAATTTCGATAATCCGGATCTGCAGAACAAAAATCTGCGCAAGGCGCTCGCCTATGCGGTAGACCGCGATGATCTGACGCAAAACGTGCTCAAAGATGGTTCGATCGCGGCGGAAGGATTCGTGACCCGTCAGCTGTCGAACGGTCCGGACGGCAAGGATTATCGCGAAACGGCGGACGGCTACTTCCTGGAGCGCGGCGAAGACAGCGATAAAATAGCGCAGGAAGCGTTCGAACAGGCCAAAAAGGAGCTTGGCAAGGACGAGATCACATTGCGGTTCCTGTTTGAACCAAGCAACCCTTCCAAATCGGCTGCCGAGTTCATGCAGTCCGAATTCGCCAAACTGGACGGATTGAATATCGAAATGGTTTCCCAGGAAAAGAATGTCCGGCTCAAATCACAGCAGAACGGCGATTTTGACCTTGTTCTCACACGCTGGGGCCCGGATTATGCCGACCCGACCACGTACTTGAATGTCCTGCTTCCTGGCGGATCGTTCAACTTTGGAAAATACGATTCGCAGGCGTATAAAGATGCCCTGGATGAGGCGGCGAACGCATCGAGCGACGAGGCGCGCTGGCAGGCTCTGCAGAAAGCGGAAAAGATCGCGATGGATGATATCGCGGTGGCTCCGATCTTCCAGACCGGTGCTTCCGATCTGCTCAACCCGAAAGTAAAACATCTTGTCGACAATCCGGTCGGTGTGCCGTTCGTATACAAATATGTCACGATCGAACAATAGATGATCGAAAAGCTGCTGGAAAAGCGGCTTTTTATTTGCAAAAAAAGACTACCGTTTGGCAGCCTTTGACGAGTTGCAGAAGATCTTGTGCCGTATGTATAGAGGGAAATCTAGATTGGGGAAATTCGGCACCACGCTCCTCTGCGGGAACTAGTTTCTGTATCCTTCTGCTCAGGACAGCAGATCTTCGCTTGCGGTCTGATGCAGATTTTCGGCAATCGAACTTAAGCATTTATACATTATTTCGCGTTCCGGTTCGCTTAGATCATGGCTGGCATGCAGGACGGCGTTGTCTGCGATCCGGTTCAACCGGTCTGCCAGTTCCTTTCCGTCCGGTGTCAGTTTGATTTTTGCGTTATAGCGCGTATTGTTCGTTTCTTCCTTGTAGACGAGACCATGCTTTTCGAGCGTTGCCAGGGATCTGGAAATTTCCGCTTTGTCTTTCTGGCATATTTCTTTGAGCCGTGCCGAGGTAATACCTTCTTCATACCTGTCGAGCGTGACAAGATACAGAGCGTGGGTCGCTTTCAATCCTTCGCTTTTCATGATTTCTCCGGCAATCCGGTTCCAGTCTTTCATGATCTCGAACAGGATGAGCGTGAAACGTTCAAATCGTGTCATCTTTCCATCTCCTTCCGTTGGTTGATTTATCAACATACGAATCATACCCTTTCTATACCGGGAATGCAACAGAGTAAACCGTGACATCCTCCCCCACCTGAAGAGGTGGAGGCTTCCTTTCGCTTAAAAAGCGAACAGTCGGTTCTCGTTCGAGCAGTCTATTGACCACAGCATAAGCGAGCTATCCCCGTGTGTCCCACGGTTCTTGGTTTTTATTCTTAGGCTATGCGGATATGAGCCGCATGCCTTCCTTTCTTATATTGATCGCGGCATTGAGATCCCTGTCATGATGGCTTTTGCAGTTCGGACAATCCCATTCCCGCATGCCGAGA
>Belle_p2__coassemble_2117_pt1 | contig 15793 bp, 13 predicted proteins | sample Belle_p2__metabat2_low_PE_017 | metagenome-assembled genome bin Belle_p2 | reverse complement strand
CATTATCCGGTTTCATTCGATCGAAGCGCAGATCGAAAGCGAACACCAGCAGAAAGAGGAACTTGCGCACGCGCTCGAAACCACAAGACGCGCCACCCGCGCAAAAGACACGTTCCTGGCCAACGTCTCTCACGACATGCGCACCCCGATGAACGGCATTCTCGGCTCGATCCTGCTCGGACGCCGCAAGCTCGCCGACCCCCAGTCCACCCAAAATACATACGATGATATCGAACGCTCGGCCCGACAGCTCATGGCCCAGATCAACAAACTGCTCGAAACAAGCGCCCTTCAATCCGCCCCGATCATGGCGTGCGAAACCCATTCGCTTTACGAAGTGACCGACAAACTAGTCCCTGAGATGCAGGCCATTGCCAGAGAAGCCGGGATCTGCTTTTCCATCGCGCAGGACGCCATCATTCACGACCAGGCAAGCTTTGATGCAGGAAAACTGACACGCATCCTTGAATATGTGCTCATGAACGCCCTGACCTATACCCCGCAGAACGGATCCGTCTCCCTATCGATCCGCGAAACAGATTTTGCCCAGGATCAGGCAACCTATGAATTCCGGATCGAAGATACCGGGATCGGCATGAACAAGGAACAGCTCGACCATATTTTCGAACCGTTCGACCGCGTAAGCAATACCACCGAAAGCAAGATCCAGGGAATCGGGCTCGGTCTGACCATCGTATCCGGTCTTGTCGAACTCATGAACGGCACGATCGATATGAAAAGCCATCCAGGCAAAGGAACATGCGTCTCGATCACCCTCACCTTTCCGGTCGTCGCTTCAAAAGAAACAGCTACCGTAAAAAGACAGCCAGCCGAACCGCTCCACGTCCTTGTTGTCGAGGACAACGAGCTCAACCGCGAGATTGCCATGGAACTGCTGGAAGACATCGGCTTCCGGACAAGCGAAGCAGTCGACGGCAACATAGCCATCCATATGCTCAAGGCCGATCCCGAAGCCTATGATATCGTCCTGACCGATATCCAGATGCCCAACATGAACGGCTGGGAACTGGCCCGCGCCATCCGCAGCCATCCCCGCCTCGCATCGATCCCGATCGTTTCCATTTCTGCCAATTCCTTTGAATCCGACATCCAGAATTCCATGCAGGCAGGCATCGACTACCATATCGGCAAGCCGATCGATCCGGACATGCTCGAAAACACGCTTTACAAAGCCTACGAAAAAAACAAATGAAAACAGCGTGCAGAAAGCACGCTTTTCATTAGGGCAACTCCTTTTCTCATTTCATCCGGCTCCGATCAATTTCTCCGGGCACCACTTCCTTGCCAAACATCCGCAGCGCCTTGTTCACCTTGTCCATCCGTACCGTTTCTTTGCCTTGCTCAAGTTCGCGCACGAACCGCAGGCCAAGACCCGCGCGCATCGCAAATTCCTCCTGCGTTAATCCTAGTTTTTTTCTTTGTGTTTTTACATAATTTCCTATCGTTGTCATACACCGATTTTATACCCGTTCGGGTGCTTTATCAGCAAAGATGAATACAATTATACCCGAAAAGGTACAATTTAAGTTCTTGCAGAAAAAATATACCCTTTCAGGTATATTTCTATTCTTTCTTCTGTATCATCTTCTGAGAACGGTACCGGTTCATGACCGCCATGAATTCCTGTTTTCTAACACGGCACAGATCCCGTTTTCCAAGGATCCGCAGACCCTTTTCATCGATCGCTCTTTCAATTTCATCCGCCACTTCAGCCAGTGTCCTCTTTCCATCGATCACATACTTATGCGCGTACAGCACCATGGCCCCCAATGTAGCCAGCTGTTCCGGATCGATCAGCTGCTCCACAAGACGAACATCCAGCGGTTCCCGATCCAGCACGACCGCATCCAGGCCCTGCGATCTGATCTTGACCCGATCCCCTTTCAGAGCAGGAAGGGGCAAAGGGATCCGATCCGTATAAAACAGCTTGCGGTCTAGAGGACGTTCCGGCACACAAAGCGAAGGATACGCCACCGCCATATCTTTCGCCCGGGTCGTCACATCCATCGGAATATAGCGGTCCATCTGAATGATCAGATCCGCCTGTTCAAAGAAGGCGCCCGAACTGCCTGCCACCAGGATCGTGCTCACACCCTTCTGCTCATACAGCTGACGGATCCGGTAAACAAGCGGAGTGATTGGCTCTTTATCCGGATGGACGACCATCTGCATGAGCGGATCGCGCACCATGAAATTAGCCGCGCTCGTATCTTCATCAAAAAGAAGTACCTTGCAGCCTGCCTCCAGCGCCTCCGAAACGCCCGCTGCCTGCGAAGTCGATCCCGACGCATCCTCGCTCGAAAACGCGTCCGTGCTCTTATCATTCGGCAGATGATTGATAAATGCCGCAATATTATCTTTCTCGATGCTCCGGCCATCTTCGGCCCTCGATTTCACAGCCGACTCGTCGCAGAGCACATATTCCCGGCCATCCCCCGCAATATGGTCATAGATGCCTCGCTCCAGACCTTCAAGCAATGTCGATTTGCCATGGTATCCGCCGCCAATGATCAGCGTGATCCCTTTTTTGATCCCCATTCCTTTCATGCTCCGGCCATGAGGCAGCGCAAGCTTTACCTCGACCGATCCAGGCGCAATGAACGGGATCGCATCGTGCATCGGCAGCTGCGAAATACCCGATTTACGTGGAAGGATGGCCCCGTTGGCAACAAAAGCCACCAGGCCCTGTTTTTTCATTTCCGTGCGCAGACAGTGCTGATCATCCGCAAGCGAAATCGCATCCCGTACCCGCGCAAGATCTTTCATGCTCAGATTGCCTGCCACCAGGCAGTTCAGGACCTTTTCGGGCAGATAGTCGAACAGGATCTTCACCAGTTCGCCCGAAAGCACCCTTCGGCCATTCGCCGGAAAACCGATATGCATCCGGACCGTAATTTCCTTCTGCCCGACATGGCAGGCACTGCGCTCAAGCACTTCCTGGCAAGGACGCGATACATAGATCACGCCGCTTTTTCCGCTCCCTTTGCCTTTATACGGATCTTTTTTCAGCGTTTCATAAAATATCCGCAGCAGCATATCCTCGAGCGCGATCCGGCGATGCTTTTCCTGCCAGCATTCCGGCTCGAACGAGTTCGGGACCCGGACAGAAACATCGCTCGGAGCCGCAAACGGATCTCCCTGCACATGATCGATCGACAGCACATACCCGTCGCATCTGTATTCGCCCCGGCAGTCTTTATACGCCGGATAACCTTTTCCCTGTATTCTTTCACAAATCCTGATCAGATCTTTTTGTGTCTGCATACTGTCACCTCTTACTTTTTTATTTTATCGAAAGCAGGCTCTTTTCACCCGCCCGAAGCAATGAAACAAAAAATGTAACCTTGTTTTCAGCAGTTTTTACAACAATTATATTTTTTCAGCAATAGATTTTTTACCGCAGGAACACGAACACAGAATACGCCACATACAAAAGCACGAAACACAGTCCTTCCTTCTTCGAAATCATCGAATTTCTCGAAACCCCAAACAGGATGAGCGCCACCAGCAGCACCAACAGACAGTCGATCAGCGATTCCATATTGACCCCGTACGGTGCGATCGCGCTCGAAGCCCCAAGAATAAACAAAATATTGAAAATATTCGATCCGACCGCATTGCCCAGGCCAAGACCGCTCTCGCCTTTCCTGCACGCCACCAGCGAAGTGACAAGCTCCGGAAGCGACGTCCCGACCGCCACGATCGTGACCCCGATCAGCGTCTGCGACCAGCCAAGCGCCGTCGCGATCCCGGTCGCGTTGTTCACGACAAGCTGTCCGCCTGCCACGATCGCGATCATCCCTCCAAGAATATAAACAATGATCCTTCCGACCGAAAGCACATTCGATTTGTCCTCCTCTTTATCGATCGGAGTATGCGTACAGATATAGACAAGATAAGCAATAAGAAGGATAAGCAGAAGAATCCCGCTCCAGCGCGAAAGCTGACGAAAACACACAACAAGAAAGAACAGGATCGCCGAAACGATCACATTGAACGGAATATCGCGGTTTCTCAGCTCCCGATCGACATGGATCGGAAAGATCAAAGCGCAGCAGCCAATGACCATCAAGGTATTGAACAAGTTTGACCCCAGCACATTCGAGATCGCGATCTCCGGACTATGATGCAGAGCCGAAATGACCGAAACGCTCGCTTCCGGAAGCGATGTTCCGATCGCCGCGACCGTCAGTCCCACAAGCACGGCCGGCACGCCAAGCCGCCTTGCCAGCGAACTGGCTCCATCCACGAAAAAATCCGCTCCTTTGATCAGACACAAAAAACCTAACAGCAAACCTAAGATCTCCATAATTATGTTCCTTTCCGGCAGGCCGCAAAAAAAGACTCCTGCCATCTTCATGGCAAAAGTCTCATTATTTCAGCAATGACCGATCCAGACGGATGTGATGACGATCTCTTGCACGCACAAAGCGCCAATTACTCCCTTTTGTTGGTTTTATTAAACCTCTGCACCGTGTCATATGTCAAGGATAAATTTCATTATTCCAGATTCGCATGCCGCGCTAACATTTCCTCATCGCTGATCCCTGCTTTTTCGCGCATCATAAATACAAGCGCATCGCACGTCAGCCAGGCAAGCTGTTCAAAGCACGAACCGACCGGCTGGAACGACCGGAACCGTTCCTTATCCTGAAGGCGGGTCGTTCCCGGAAGCACGATCATTTCATCCGCCATCTCTCCGATTTCCCCTTCCGGCTGCATCGTGATCACAGCGATCCGGGCCCCAAGCCTCTCTGCCTTCGAAACTATCGTGACCAGAGAACTCGTCCTTCCCGAACCAGACAGCACGACAAGCACATCGTCCCGGGCCACCGGAACAGTCGTGATCTCGCCAATACGGCATACCCGAAACCCAAGATGGAGCAGCCGGTTGGCAAAAGCCGAAGCAGCACAGCCGCTGCGCCCGGCCCCAGCCACGAACACCGTATAGCCGTCTGCTCTCATCAGCATATCCGACATTTTCTCGAGCTGTGTCTGATCGATCATCTGCGCCAGGAGACCAAGTTCCTCAAGGATCCGTTCGACCGTATTTATCTTTTCACAACCTCTCCTTTAAAAGAGCAGCCGTTTTCTGCGGATCCGAAGAGTGAGCCAGCGCACTGCCGGCAATCACCACATCCGGGCCAAGCCCCCTGTACTGATCGATCGAATCAGGGCCGATCCCGCCAGCCACGCTTACTTTTACATGATTGGCCGCATTTTTGATCACCTTCAGATCATCGAGCGGCGTACGTCCTTTCGCCTGCTGATCCACACCCACATGTACCGATACAAAATCAACACCAAGCTGTTCGAGCTGTTTTGTTCTCTCAGCCAGATCCGTCACACAGATCATATCCGCCACCGTTTTTCCCTTATACTTGGCAGCCGCCTCGATACAGCCCTGGATCGTTCCATTATCCGAAACTCCCAGAACAGTCACATAATCCGCTCCTGCCTCGAACGCTTCTTCCGCCTCACAAAATCCTGCATCCATGATCTTCGTATCAGCCAGCACCTCTATATCAGGAAACTGCTTTTTGATCCTGCGGATCGGCTCGACCCCGTACTTGATGATCATCGGCGTCCCCACTTCCACGATATCGACCGCCTGACAGGTCTGTTCCACAAGCTTGATCGCCGTTTCCATATCCACATCATCGAGAGCCATCTGCAGTTTGATCTTTTCCGCCCCATTGTTCTTTTCATTGCGGTAGCTGGCCAGGAACAGATCCATCTCTCCTTCCAGCTCGAGCCATCCGCTATGGCAAGGAACAAGCACCGTCTCTCCCTGCCTGACAGGAATCCCGTTGATCGTTCCTTTCCCCTTCACACACGTATAAAACGCGAACGCATCATGAAGGAAACGCCCCTTCTCCTTCGTTTCGATCCGGTACAGCGTATACAGCCCCGGCTCATCCCAGTAGCGCGTCACCAGGCATCCGTGTTCCGAAACCGAAGGAAACATCTGAAATTCGATCATCCGGTCCGGAATATTGACATTTTCGAGCACTTCTTCGACCTGGATCGCCCTTTTCGCTCCCGTCGCCGGATCGATCCGGTCGTAATCATACAAGCGCAGCGTACAATCCGCGTTGCGCGAAATATTGTACGTGAGCACCCCTTTGCCGATCGCATGCAGCGTCCCGGCCGGAATATCGATAAAGCCGCCGACCGGCGTTTTCAGATAGCGAAGCAGCTTGTCCCACTTTCTCTCTGTGCTCCATGTCTCGAACTGTTCATGCGTCTTTGCATGATGTCCAAACTCGATATATCCGTCCGTTGGCGCATCGAGGATCACCCACGCCTCCGGCTTTCCGCGCCCGCCGTTATACTGTTTCGCGAATGCATCATCCGGATGGATCTGGATCGAAAGATCCGCCATCGGATCCAGGATATTCACCCGGATCGGCAGCTCCTTCGTCTCGCATTCGAACCATTCCGGACACGAACCATAAAGCTGCGAAAGCGTGCAGTTCATTTCCGGAACAAAACAGTCCGCGTGTCCAGGCAGAGCCACCACATTGTACACTTCGCCAAGAGGCGCCACATCCGTTGCATAATGAAACTCTTCTTTCAGACGGCTTCCTCCGCCCCACATCCGCGGTTCGTAATACGGTTCGATCTTCACAATTTTTCTCATCGTCCTCATCCTTTCCTCTTACGCTTTCAGTATAGCCGTCTGCCCGCCTTCTTCATCTTGCGATTGGTTGCGATGTGCCGACCGCAACAAAAAAAGCTTTCAGAATATTCCGAAAGCTAATAATAGGCATAAGCCCCATGGATCGTTTCCACGTACGATTCTGCGATCGAGCGGCACAAGCTATCCTTCATCCCCTCGTCATTGAGCGCGTACACATCCCCCTCATTGCTTAGAAAACCAAGCTCAAGAAGCATCGAAGACGAGTTGACCAGATCCACCATCTGGAGCGGACACTCTGTCGTGCTCAGCAGACCGAGATCGTAAGAATACCCGGCCTGCGCGAGTTTTTCGCTCATCAGCCCGTACACCTCGGCACTCGCCACGTCCCCCTCTTTCACGAACGCCTCATAACCGGATGCCGACGGATCCGGTGTCGAATTGAAATGAAGACAAAGCAGATAATCCGGACATACCGCATTCACCATCGCGCAGCGGCCGTTGAGATCATCAAGCTCGAAATTCATCGTAGCCGCCTCGTCGACCCAGTTCACCGAATCGTCCGTACGCGTGTAAACGACAGCAATCGACGGATCCAGCGCCTCGATATAGCCGCCGATCCGCAGCGCGTAGTCAAGCGTCAGATCCTTCTCGTACTGCCCGTTGAACGCGATCGCCCCGCTATCCATACCGCCATGCCCCGGATCGATCATGACCGTAGCCGTATGCGCTCCCCAGGCAGCCGCTTCGCCCTCGGCATGGACCGGCATGCCCGCAAACGCAAAACCGTAAAGAATCAAAAAGGATGCCAGCTGAAACAGCTTACTTTTTATCGTATTTAATATCATGGCCTCACTATATCATTTTCACAGCCCTTTTCGCGATCCGGACACTTCATCCTGCGCCACCCATACTTCCATCTTTTCCATCAGGAACGCATATGTCTTCCTGTCCAGCATGCGATCCATAATAACCGCATCCACCTCGTCCCAGGACGCATAGGTGTGCAGGCCGCTTTCCTGAAACTTGCCCGCATCCAGCGCCACGATCACAAAATCAGCCGCTTCCATCATTTTCCTCTTCGTCGAGATCTCGGTGTAAGAGTGGCACGTCGGCCCCTGCGCATGCAGGACACCCGAAGAGCCAAGCACACAGACATCCACATGGATCCTCGCGATATATTCCTCGGCCCACGGCCCGATCAGGCTTTCGTTTTTCGAACGCTTGCGCCCCGGAAGCACGAACACACAATGCCGCTGCGCATCCAGCCGCTCAGCCAGCACAAGCGAATTGGTGAAAATATCCCGCGAAGACATCCGGTTGAGCGGAGCGGCCGCCTTATGCACCGTCGAAGAACAATCGAGCAGGACCGTATGAAAATCCTCCAGATGCTTCGCGATCTCTCGTCCGATCGCCTCTTTCGCTTCCAGACGCGGGCGCAGATCCAGCCTCTTTTCCATATCGTCAGCCACATACGCGTGACCGTATTCGCGCCGCACGACCCCCTCCGTCTCAAGACGCGCCAGATCCTTGCGGATCGTTTCCATGCTCACGCCGAATTCCTCCGCCAGATCCCTGGCCCGCACGCTCCCTTCTTTCTGGATGCGGCAGGCAATTTTGTGCAGTCTGTTCTCCATGTTTCTCTTCTCCTGTTCCCTGCTTTCATTGTATGGAACGTTCCCGTTTTTTCAAAGCCTCCAGCGAATGATAGGCAAACCGGATATCCGGATACGATTCCTGCAGCCGCCTTTTCGAACTCTCTACGTGTTCCCAGTCCGTATTGGCATAGGTATTGCGCTCGGCCAGGCCATGCGTACCTGCCGGCAGGAACTCGTATGCATTGATCAGCTGCCGCCCGTACTGTCTGGCCAGCCTTGCCTCCGTACCGATCTGGCCTTGCTCGTCCTGGCGATCATAATTCATTACGATCACGCCATCGCACGCATCGCGAAAAAGCTCTTCAAGCAAAGATAGATCCGCGATCTCATCCAGATAATACGGAATACACAAAAGCAGAGGAAGACCAGCCTGCCGGCACGACTCGTATGCGCGCTTCATATTCGCGACATATTCCTTCATCCCCTGCCCCGGATCCTTTTCCCAGCCTTCGTTCCTGTATGGCTCCACATCCAGCACGATCCCTGAAAAACCGTTCTTCAGCGAACCGGAAAGCGAGAACAGCCATTCCAGCTCCCCTTCCATAGCGTCCGCGCCGGACGGCAGGGCCCATTCCGTCTCGCCAGCCAGCGCATACACCGCCACACCCTGTTTGGCCAGATGCGTCATGAACTGCTCCAGTCCAGCCGTATTTTTTCGATCCACCAGCTGATAGAGAGCATCGATCCCGTACAAAGAAAGGATCTCATCCATTTCTTTCTGATCCGTCTGCCCGACCTGCTGTGGATCCCAGGAAAAAAGAGCCGTATGGGCCTGCGTCCTGCACCCGTTCAGTATGCATGCCAGAAAGAGAGCCGTCACGCCGGCCAGCCATCGTTTCCTCATTGTTTTTTCTCCGGTTCCGGATTTTCGGTCCGCGTGATCGAGCCCCACTCCATCTTTTTTCTGCGCAGCCTGAAAAGCGCGCTGATCCGCGCCGCCAGCACCACGAACCGGGTGAAAAACGCTTCCACCACAGCCATGAGACAGACACGCCCGATATCCCGACGCGTCACCAGGACATTTTGCGAATACACCCGGGCCAGGAACGCGCTCACGCTCATAAACACCCCGAACACAAAATAAACAAGAAAGAACGTGACCATATAGGAAAAGTTGATCAGCCGGAACCATAAGGCCAGCAGCGTGACCACGACCCCGGCCAGCTCGATAAACGGCGACAAATACTCGTAAAACAAATAATACGGATAGGAAAGCCAGCCCAGCGCGCCAAAATCAAACGACAAAAACATACGCCAGTATTTGTTCAGGCACTGCATGAGCCCGATATGCCAGCGCCGGCGCTGCACAAAAATGTCTTTCACGCTCGAAGGCGCCTGCGTCCAGCATACCGCCTTGGGCACATATTCGATCGTATACGGTCTGCGGTTCAGGCGGAAATATGTATGCAGCTTCATGACCAGATCCATATCCTCGCCCAGCGAATCGGTCGAATAGCCGCCCACCTGCAGCACCGCCTTTTTCTGAAACAAGCCAAACGCTCCCGAAACGATCAGATTGCCGTTGAACCGGTTCAGGAACAGCCGGGAGCCAAGAAACGAACGATCGTATTCCAGCATCTGCGTACCCACCAGGATCCGGTACGGGATCCTGTATTTCACCACCCGGCCATCCCGGAACACAGCACCGTTCACGATCCGGATCAGACCGCCGCACGCCACTACATTTTCATGCTCCATGACCGGCTTGACAATTTCCATCAGCGCATCCTTCTGCAGCAGGGAATCCGCATCCATGCACAGAAAATACGGAAAACACGCACAGTTGATCCCCGCGTTCAGGCTGTCCGCCTTCCCGCCGTTTTCCTTGACCAGCAGCAGGATATGCACTCCGTCCATATGACCGGAATAGCTCTGCCGGATCGGACGGGAACGCAGATCGTCGCGCAGGCTTGTCTCGATCTCTTGCAGGCCGAACGTTTCGATCACCTTGGATGCCGTATCATCGCTCGAGCCGTCATCCACCACGATGATCTCGTAAACCGGATAATCAAGCGCAAGCAGGGAGCGGATGGTCTGAACGATCGTCACGCTTTCATTATGGGCCGGCACCACGATCGATACCGGAATATCGATCTCGTCGAGCCGGTCGATCCGGTACTGTTTCATCTGGTGCATATTGTACAGCTCGACCGTCCCTAAAAGGATCGAGACAAACAGAAACGTAGAATAAATGATCAGATAGACAACAAAAAACAGTTCCGCGATATACAGGATCATCTGAATGTTCATTTTCGGGCCCCTTTCTTCATTTTTTCAAGCGAAGCGGCAGCATTCTGACGAACGTACCAGATCGGATCGTCCGCCAGCCCTTCCAGCAGTGCCCTGTTTTCAGGATCAGGGAAATCCGCGAGCAGCCGCAGCCCGAGCGCCACGATCACCCAGTTCGTTTCCTTCCGCCCGGAAATCATGGACGCGATATAGTCGGCAGCCGGACGGATCGGGTATCTGAGCAGATAGCGCAGCGCCTCGATCCGCACTTCCGTGTCTTCGCTTTCGTCTTTGAGCAGAGCCAGCATTTCGTCGGCATAGACGCTCCCCTGACGACGCAGGACCTGCAGGATGGCACACTGGATCTCGACCGAGTAGGTGTGCCGGTAGCGGATAAGCACCGCAAGCAGTTCTTCAAAAGAGCCCGAAAACTTCATCAGGGCCGCGGCGATATTTTTTACTGTAGCAGTAATAGCCCCGCTCCGTGATTACTTTGAACGTTTCGTCAACCGCATCCGGCATCCCCATCGAAGCCAGAGCACAAAGCACCCCCTGGATCAGGAACATGGAAGAGCGGTCCATCAGATCGATCATGCCGCGCGCAAACGCTTCGCTCTTATAAGCGCGGTTGATCCCGTTTTCCGCCACAAAGCGGGCATAGATCGTCCGTTCGGTAAGCTCCGCCTCCCGGATCGCCGGCAGCAGCCGCATATAATCGACCGCGTACTTTTTAAAATACGCATCCGCAAGAGCAGGATTTTCTTTTCGGAAAGAACGCATCTCCTCTTTGAAACGGCCCAGGCTGCCCGCGCGCACGTACCATCGGATGCGCCGCCGCTCCGCCTTTTCTCCCGCCGGTTCCAGCGCATCCAGAAGGCGCTGCCTGAATTTGTCCGTATCCATCTGCCGTCGGCTCTGCCGCTCCATCTGCCGCAGATAATACAAATTGAATACCGCAAGGATCACGCTGAATGCCATGTACAGCACCAGAATCACAAATATGACCGTTCCCATCCTATCGTTCTTCCTTCCAGGCGTCCTGAACGATCGCATACGAATCCTTCAGCCGTTCCTCGTACTCGAAATCGCGGACCCAGCGCGGCAGCTTTATTTTTTCCATCACGATATCCGGATCGTCCGCGTTGCCAAGCCCGACATACATATTTTCGACAGGAAGGCTTTCGATACCGTAATGCAGGTAGTAATCATCGTGGACAGCCGCCTGGTTCGGCGCCGAAAAGTTCAGCAGGCCCCACGGCAGCCGCAGTTCTGTCACATCCGCCATCGAATACAGATCCGCCCCTTTTGCGCAGCGCAGCACGCCCGATCCGACCGTCGGCATAAAATCGGTCAGGTGTCCGGCCGTATCCACGATCGCCTCTTCGGCGACCGACTCAACCGGCACGAACCGTGCTTCATGCGGTTCGGGAACCTGGATCGAATACGCATCCGAACCGCGGATCTGCGCGTTCCAGGCTGCCCGCACGCTCTCGTAATACGTCTGCACCCGCAGGATGGCTTCTTTTTTACTGTCGAGCACCAGCACAAAATCCGCGTCCCTGTCAAATGTGTACGGCTCGCCCTCGATCTGGCGCGCCCCGCTGTTCGGCGTCACATCGATCGGGATCACGACCGGAAACTGCACGTCTTTGGCCCAGTCTATTTTCATATATACCCCTTCTGCATCGAACTGGACCGACAGCTTCCCGACCGGGCAGCTCAGGATCTGTTCCTTTTTCGTCCATTCCTGCGTTTCGCCATCGATTTCGATCGCTCCGTTGATTCCGAGCGGCTTGAACTCCAGCAGCCCGAACCCCTGTCCTTCGGACTGAAGATCATGCCAGAACGGCTGCTGTCCCTCTTCGACATACGGGCTCGTGTTCCAGTCGCTGCGCGACCAGTTGTCCTGCCAGCCCGTCAGCACCATTCCGTCAAGACCCGAAGCCAGCGCCTTTCTATACAAGCGCACGAGCGCCTCGCCCTGCTCCTGTTCCGTATACGGCCCATCCAGCCCGGTCTGTCCGCGGCTGCTCGAATACCCGCTGTTGACCAGGATGACCGGATGGGTGCTGCAGCGTTCGAACAGGCGCAGGTAAGGATCGGCCCCTGACCCAGCCGTGTCCTGGTCAAGCACGCCCTTCAGTCGTTCCTGTTCGCTGGGGGTCAGATCTTTCGAAAAATCGTGGCCATAGTCATGATAGCTGTAGGCAATGATCAGTCCGCTTACCAGACGAGGTCCGGCCTTGAAGCGGGAAAAGTCGATCGACGCGCTCTTGCCGATCTGCTGATCATAAAGCGGTTCGAAATCGAACGGATCGGTATTGAGCTGGGTCGTGCCCGCGATCAGATGCTGCTGGGCGTATTTGTCCGTTTCATACTGGCAGAGCGTGTCCATGACCTGGCCAAGCAGGCGCTCGAACGATGTCGCGTTTCCGTCCACCTCGATATACTCTCCTTCATACGCGCCGGTCCTGTCGTCTTTGTGGTCCGTATAGGCAATCGTGTCCGCTTCCCAGCGGCTGCCGATCTCATAGGCAAGAAGCCATGGCGAGATATCCCGCGTATACAGTCCGTGTCCGGATGTCCGGGCGTACGGCACAAACTGCCGGCCGTGCACGATATCCACGCACCGTTTCGCGTTGCGCACCAGCGACCCGTAAAATTCGTCGGACCATGCATCCCGGGCATTGTTCTGGGCATAGTCTGTCACCCCGACGACCTGGATCAGATACAAAGGGCTCTCTTTCTTTCCGATCTGCTGCGTGTTGAATTCATAGAGCGCATTGTAGAAATCGGGATCGTAGATCCTGACCGCACGCACTGTATTGGCATTCATATCAGCGATCTGTCCGAACCATTCCATGTATTTCTGCTTGCTCACCGCATGATCGGTATCGTAATAGCCCGGAACGAAGCTGTCGACATCCACTCCCTTGACAAGAAACGGTTCATTGGTCTTTTCCTCGATGATGGCCGTGTTCTCGACACGAAAAGGGAAAGTCACCCGCGTGGCTCTCCTTTTCGGAAAATAAGCCTGATCGTACGCAAAGACGACGGCTGCGATCGCGAACACGATACATGTCATAATGATAAGATATCGTTTCATAAATTACCTCGTTTCGTATTTCTCCGTACGCGATGAATGGGCATACTGACGCAGCGAATCGATATGCCGGTCCATCCAGGCGCCGCGCCGGCGCATATACTCTTTCATCTGTTCGAGCGCGCTTTCATAGTTTTCCGGATTGCGCTCATCCGGAAAAAGCTTCTGGTTGTCATCAAGCAGGGACGGATCATACGCATAGCCCCAGACGCTTTCATTGCGCTCGATCGCACTACCCAGATAATCCACGATCTCGTCCATTTCGCCGAGCAGAGCTTCATCGCTAAGGAACGTTTTTCTAAGTTCCCTGTAGCGTTCGATCACTTTTTCATTGAAGTACGGGTCGCTGAGCAGCCGGTCGTACCAGATCCGGTCGATCAGCATGAATTCGCTTCCCTCTTCGTCAAACGGCATGAAATAATTGTTCCAGGCATTGTTGTAGTCCCAGACCGGCCCGATCTTTATCTTGCCGGACCGATCGCGGTATAAATACGTGGACCGGGTGCCGGCGTCCGAGATCGCAAGAAATTCCTGGAGCACATAATAGTCGACAAACGAATCGACATCGATGTAGCGGCGATAACCCCTGGAAGCGCTCCGGTAATCCGAGGAATACAGTGCCTTTTCGAACGCGCTCAAATTGTCTTCGATATATTTCAGTCCTTTTTCGTCCAGCTTTGAGGCTGGCGGATAAATGACCTGCACGCCCGCGCTGCTTCCCAGCATTTCCTGCCGGAACGTGTAAGTGGAAAACGAGTTGACGACCCGGCTGTCCGGATCATTGCGGTCGATCCGCAGGATATAGTCGAATTCCGATTTTCCCGGCTCGTACGTTTCTATATCGATACGTGAACCGCCTTTGCGGATCGTTTCCATGAGCACATACAGTCCCTGATACCGGCCGTTGAGAAAAACTTCGCAAAAGCGTACTTCTGGCGCATATCCCATGACAGAAGCCGAAACGTTCATGAGCAGATAGTTGCGGATGAGCGTTTTATCCAGATACGGTCCATACAGCGCCCAGTTATCGTGCGCGCCCATCCCGAAAAGCTGCGCGTTCTCTTCGTTTCCCTTTTCATCGATCAGCTTGATCTGGTAGCTTTTTTTGTCAAACGCGCGCGAGGAATTGCCCCGGATCCGGATCAGAGCGCGGGTGTCGAGCCCGTCATCCTTGTATGTTTTGACAGACGTATCGTGATCGATCCAGCGGATATGGGCTTCGATCTGTTCCTGCCCGTTGACCGTTTCCGTTCCGGTCCGTGCTCCCTGCGCGTTCAGGATCCAGCTGCCCGGGATCGGCATATCGTCCGTATCGATTTCCACGACCGGCAGATGGGTCTGAAAATGCGCTGGGTCCGTTGCGCCCGAGACGCTTTGCTCCTTTGGCGCTTCAAGATGTTGAATGTATCGTCCCCGGGCCCGGGATATCGCGCTGTCCGAACGCAGGGCTTGCAGAGCGAACGGAAGGACGAGCAGAAGAACGATCGATACGGCGCTGATGATCTTGTATTTCATCTCTATCCGCTGATCTCATCGCTCTGCGCGACAATATCGACATACTGCGTATCCGGGATCTCATAAAGAGCGCTGGTGATCAATGTGCCGCTCCGGCTGCTTTCATTCAGCATTTTCCTGGACAGCTCGTAAATATACTCCACTGTGGTCGGTGTCGTGTTCTTGGTGCGGAGCAGCGCCTTGCGGCTGAAATAATCGAAGATCTCCTTTTCGATCTGATCCTCGTACATCCGGCTCCCTTTGACAATGAGCAGGATCCGGTTTTCGTTTTTCACGTGGCCAAGGAACAAAAGGATGACAAAGATCACGGCACTTCCGGCACACGCGACCAGATAGTCCGCGACCCCGCAGCAGATGCCGACCACGATCGTCCAGAATATGTAGATCGTGTCTCTCGTATCTTTGACCGCTGTCCGGAACCGGACGATCGACAAGGCGCCGACCATACCGAGCGAAAGCGAAAGATTGTTGCCGATCACGGTCATGACCGTGGCGGTCAGGACTGTCAGACAGACGAGCGAAATATTGAATTTGCGGGAATATGCCGTTCCCGCGTGGCTGATATAATACGATACCCAAATAATTCATGGAATGGTTTTACCGATGAAGTTCGCTTGATTTGATCCG
>Belle_p2__coassemble_2093_pt1 | contig 16020 bp, 6 predicted proteins | sample Belle_p2__metabat2_low_PE_017 | metagenome-assembled genome bin Belle_p2 | reverse complement strand
GAAATAAAAGAGTTTACCCACCATTGAAATGGTGGGCTTGCACATTAATTGTCATAATTCCTCCAGGCATAATAATTCTGTATAATATTTATAATAACTACCATATATCATAGTATTTATGCTACTATTGAACATGGAAAGCGAGGTGGTCTGATGTGGTTCTTCAAGTATAAAATGAAAGCGCGCAGACAGTTCGAAGATCGTTACGGGATCAGGGTAACTGATCGCTGCACGGTCGAGCATTCGGGCCGGGATGTGTACCCAGGCCGGTTTATTTTGAAGTTTCCGCGCTGGAAGCACGCCAAAGCCGACGGGACACAGGATAAACGGGTCCATGACAATGAAGTGATCATGGAACAAAGCGTCCTGTGGATCGACGAATTCCGGATCATTTCCGACTGTTTCGCGATCGTAGAGCTTGTCCGTCTCCTTCGGGCCAGGGAATATGCTGTTTCCCTTTGCGCCCAGGAACAGAAGAAGCTCGATGAACGCAACGAGGAGTGGAAAACAGCGTTTCAGGATACGACGATCCGCCGGATCGTCGAACGGTTCGAAAAGAACCCGACCCGTTTCGAAGCCTACTGCGCCATGCTTTTCGAACAGCTTGGCTACCAGACTTTTGTCACCCCGCCAGTCAATGACGGCGGATACGATATCAAGCTCTTTTTGAACGACGAACTTTACGCGCTGGTCGAATGCAAGCTGTACAACCCGTCTTCCCGGGTCTCCCGGCCGATCATCCAGAAACTGGTCGGAGCCAACGAGATCGCGCGGGCGCCCCATCTATTCGTGGTCACGACGAGCACCTATACGAAAGAGGCGGTCGATTTCGCGCGGGATGCCGGTGTCCGCCTGATCGACGGCAATTCCTTGTGCGAACTGGTCAAACGCGCGATCGAGCACGAAGAGGTGCCGGTCCTTTCCTTTGTGCAGCTGACAGAAGAGGATCTGCGCGCATCCATCGCGCCCGATATCGATCTTGAACCATTCAGAAACGGTTTTGGGTCCGGGCTATGATGGCATCCTGCGCTTCGGGCATGAGCGAAATAAACTGGGCGCAGTAGCCGGCGACACGTACGATGAGATCCTGATGCTCTGAAGGATGCGCTTTGGCATCGAGGAGCGTTTGCTGCGAAACGACGTTGAACTGGTTGTGATAGATTCCCTTTTTCCGGCTTGTTTTCAAGAACGACATGAAGCGGCGCCGATTGTCTTCTCCGCTCAGCGCTTCCGGATCGAAGCGCATATTCAGCAGCTGCCCGGCTGCTACTTTTTCGTTGGGCAGCTTGGCGACGGAATTGATCACGGCGGTCGGTCCGTTCACGTCGGTTCCCTGGGTCGGCGAACAGCCTTCGTTCAGCGGCGTGCCGGCATACCGGCCGTCCGGTGTCGCGCCGACATCGAATCCGTTGGGAACATATGAGGTGATATTGCTTGTGGACATCGTGTAGCAGCTGACTTTCGGACCTTTGCTTTTGCGCAGCGTCTCATAGTGCGGCAGCAGGTCGAGATAGGAGTCAAAGACTTCTTTGACGATATGGTCCACCTCGTCGCTGTCGTTTCCGAACTTCGGCACCTTCAGGATCATCTTACGGATCCTTCTCGCTTCCGGCGTTTCCCAGTTTTCCTTCATAGCATCCAGAAGCTGCTTCCAGGTGATCTTCTTTTCCTCATAGATCAGTTTTTTTATGCTCATCAGGCTATTGCCGACCACGCTTGGCCCGATATTGGACTGGGAAATGACGTCGTACAGACAGCCGCCTTCCTTGAGCGTTTTTCCGGCTTCCATGCTTCCCTGGATCAGACAGGAGGCGAGCGGATCGGCATCGTATACGGCCAGGGACGTATCGCAGATGGCGTCGCACTGTACGGCCAGATCCGAATAATACTTCAGGGCCGTTTTCCATGCGTCCCATACGTCTTCATACGTTTCGTACGTTTCTTTGAGCGAAAACAGCTGGATATTCGTTTCCGGATCCCGGCCATGCCAGCATACGATTTCGATGACCTTGCCCCAGTTGACATAAGTCATGCCGGTGGCGCGGTGTCCGTATTTTCCCGGAACTCCCGTTTCGACACAGCCGATCGGGCAGTAATCAAGGGCGTCTTCTTCAGGAATGCCGAGATCGACAAGACCTTGGACGGCAGTACGGTCATTGAAAAGCGATGGCATGCCGCATCCGGTCGCGATCAGGCGGGTGGCGGCTTCGAGCAGTTTTTCCGGCGTCTTCTCGCTGACGCGCATCGAAAAATTCGGTTCGGCCATGGCGCACAGGTTCATGGCTTCGATGCATAAATAGGAGAGATCGTTCGTTCCGTCGGTTCCGTCCGGTTTCAGTCCGCCGACGACCAGGTTGGAGTACAGCGGATAGCCCTGCGAGAATTTCGTGTGGCCGTACGGTCTGACCTTGTTGCATGTCGAATTCATGAGGAAAAAGTGCACGAGGATCTCGAGTGCCTTTTCCCGGCTCAGGCTATGTTCCAGACGGTCTTTTTCATAATACGGTTCGATATACTGATCGAAGCGGCCGTAGCAGAAGGAATGGCCGTTGGATTCGATCATCTGCAGCACATGCAGCATGTACACGGACTGTACGGCTTCGTGAAAGCTCTGGGCTTTTCTGCGCAGCATGACAGAAGCGATATGAGCCATGCGTCGGTATTCCGCTTTTCTTTTCGGATCCGGTTCCTCCTGCGCGAGCTGATCGTACAGACGGGCGTACCGGCTGCAGAAATCGAGCACTGCCTGCAGGGAAAGGAGGACGCTTTGATAATAGGCGGCCTGCTGCGGTCCCAGAGCGGGATCGTCAAGCTTTTTTCGGGCGTCTTCGATCCGTTTTTCCAGGCCGTGGGCGAGGACGTATTCATGGTCGATGACGATATGGCCGTCTCCGGACATGGAAATTCCTCCCAGGTGAAGGACGCCCTGCTGCGAGGCCAGCCGGATCTCTTCGGTCAGATTTCTTTTCACTTCGTCCTCGTGGGTCTTGGCGTGCCAGTACGGGGCGATGGACCGGAGCGCGTCTTTTGTTTCCTGGCTGCACGCAAACACGTCGCCCCTCCTTTGTTCGAAGGCCGTGCTTCCATGGGTCCCGTCCAGCTCGTCGATGATCCAGTCGATCGAGTATTCGGGGAAAACGGGGGCGGCGAAGCTTTTCGATGCCTGATTGCCGAAGATCACGCTGTCCTGTTCGGCATAGATATCCATCTGTGTCAGGATGGCAGCAAACGCTTTGGCTTTGCGCACGATATACGGCTCGCCTTCGGTCTGCTGAAAGCTTTTCGTATAGATCACAGCTCGCTGCGGGCAGATGGACGCTTTTCGGGATGCGATCCTTTTTTGAAACCGGCCGATCCGTTCGAGATCGATCTCATCGGTTTCGGGCTGAAATATCAAATACCTTTTTGTCATACTTCTTTCCTTTTCTCTTTTTTTCATTTTATCATGTTCGCCGGCAGAAAAGGAAAAACAAAATGTGCAGAAAAAAAGCGGCTTTCGCCGCCTTCGATCATATGATACCCAAGAACAGAGACTTTTCCCTGTATATACAGGTGGGTAAACTGTGTTAAGTATTAGGATCCCCACGCGCAGCGGGTCTTCAACACAACTTATCAACGTCCGTTTTCCCTTATCTCAACTTGTAGGAAAAATTATATATCCTTGGGCAATTCCTATAATACTCAATTTGACCCCATATTGCAAGTGCATACATTTACGGGAAAACATCTTTTTTTTCCTATATCTTTTTTGAAAGGCTTTGCGTTATAATGAACAAAAAGAAAGAATTAATGGAAAGTTAACTGTATGGAAAAGAAAATTGAACGATTCTTCCTGAAAAATCATATTGAGCCAGATGAGATCAAGTACATTAAACGGGAAGATGGAAAAACGTGTATCTATTTGATCGACGGCCGTATCATAGATACATATACGCCTTTAAAAACGATTGTCGACGAGCTGCCGGTCGACGATTTTTTATCGATCAACAAAGGGATCGTGGCTGCGACGAGCCGGATCGTCAATATCAAGGATGACCTGTATACGATGCGGGACGGCAGCGTATTCAAAGGGCGGGCCCGGATGCCCAGGCTATTGAAATACGAGCATGAAAAGAAATTCAACACTTCGCGCCGTTCGGAAGAGCTCGAGGTCGACGCGCAGTGTGCCATCTTCGACATGTGTCCCCTGCCCTTTCTTCTGATCGGGATCGAATACGATCATGACGGGCACGAGCTGGACTATCTCGTTTATTATGTGAACAACGCGTTCCTGAACCTGTTCGGGCGTTCGGAAGAGGAAATTCTCAGCCGTTCTCTCTACTCCTTTCCGATCAAGCAGAAAAATCTCGTTCTCATTGCCGATATCGCGCTGAATGGCGGCGAACGGTGCGTGCACATGATCTCGTCCCAGTACAAGGTGCAGTGTTACCAGCCTGAAGACGGCTACTGCGCCATGCTCATGCTGCCCGAATTTTTGTAAATGGATGCCAAGGTGTCTGCGGACATCTTTTTTTTACAATATTGTAAGATTTGAAGGAAAGAGATTTTGCTAAGATATGGCCATGAAATGGAAAATTATGATCATTGAGGATGATTTCCTCCTGGCTGAACAGATGCAGGCTTTGTTATGCCGGCAGTATGAGGTACGGTGCGTGAAACGATTCGATCACGTTGTGGCGGATGTGCAGGTTTACGAGCCTCATCTCGTCCTTCTTGATATCAATCTGCCCGGACATGACGGCTTTTACTGGTGCGAAAAGCTGCGCATCTTGTCGAACGTTCCGATCCTTTTTATTTCGGCACGCAGCACGATGCAGGATACGCTTCGGGCGATCCGGCTGGGCGGTGATGACTATGTGGTCAAACCGTTCTGTCATGAGCTGCTCGAAGCGAAGATCGAGGCCATGCTGCGCCGCAATGAACAATACCAGGAACAAAAGACGATCGATCTGGGATACGGTCTGGTCTATCTTGAAAACGGGCAGGAGCTTCTGCACGAAAACGCAAAAGTGGATCTGACGCCGGCCGAACGCCGGCTCTTCTCGGTACTTGTCCATCGAAAGGGGTGTCTTGTTTTGCGGACCGAGCTCATGCTCGATCTTTGGGAGACGGACCAGTTTATCGAGGATGGCACGCTTTCGACGCTTGTCAGCCGGCTGAGGCAGAAACTGAATCAGACCTGCGGCAATGGTGTCATCTTAACGGCCAAAGGGAAAGGATACTATATCGAATGATCTTTTCTCTTATTATCGTGCTTTCCTTCAACGTTTATGCATTATGGCTGCTTCCTTCGATCAGGTTTTCTGATCTTGTCTACTGGGACATGCTCGTACTGAGCGTCTGGCTGGCCGTTTTTCTTGTCCGGTTTTTTAGAAAGAGAGTTCGTTCGCGCAGGATCGGCCGGTGTCTGAGGGAGCCGGGGCCGATCGCTCCTCTTTTTCTTCCCTATATCGATCAGGATGTGTATTTTCATGATGTCGACCAGCTGCAGGACGAGCTGGAGCAGGAGCGATGCCGCAACAGCGAGCTGAAGGATGGGATCGACCGGATCGTGCATGAGCCGCTGGGCATGGTGTTTGTGCTAAGCAATCTGGTGATCCTGGTGCTGATGATCCTATGCGATCTGTTGTGCATTCGCGCAGTGGAAAGTACGCTGCTGAATAGAAGAACAGTATAGATGGATTCATAATGCTGAACAGTTTGGTCGTTTAATGGTTAAGCTGTTTCAGCTTTTTTTGATTTCCTTATTATTCTTTGTGAATATACAAACAGAATATGAATCAATTTCTATAAACATAATGTGAAATAATCGGATTTTCAAAAAAAGTCCACTTTCCTCTTCCAGTTACGTATATAAAAGCGAGGGGTCTTCAGATCTCTCTGGAAAGGAGGACTTCATTGAAACACGATAAATCCTCGGAAACAAACGAAGAATACGATCCGATGATCGAACGGTTCACTTTGTTCAGCGGCTTTTTCGTGTTCGAAGCGTTTTCCAGAAGCGAAGAGGCTGTGGAACTGGTGGCACGCATCGTGACCGGAAAAAAGGATCTGAAAGTAGCCCGATACGGCATGGAAGCAAAAAGGGGCTTTCCTCTCTTCCGGCATGTGCGCTACGATCTGTTCATCGAAGATACCGAAAACAATATCTACGAGATCGAGATCGAGAACGAGGTCCGGTCCTTGAATGAAAGAGCGATTGTCTACAGCAGCACGCTCATTGCCCAGCGCATGAAGACGAATGAAAAATTTGAAAGCCTGAAAGACACGTGGGTCATTTTCCTGACCAAAAAGGATATGGAAAAAGGATACGAGCCGTATTACGACTACAAATGGTTCGATCCAAAAGGGCAGCGTCTGCTGAGCAGGAAAGCGGCCATCCGGTTCGTGAACGGGCAGTATCGAAACGATGACGCGTTCGGAAAGCTGATGCATGATTTTCATTGTACAGATCCGGAGCAGATGTATTATGATGAGCTTAGAGAAATCGTAAAGTATTTAAAAAAAGACCCGGAAGGAGTGAAAATTATGTGCGATATCATGAATGAGGCCGAAAGGCGATGGAAAGAGCAGGCTCGCAGAGAAGGTCTTGCAGAAGGAAGAGCTGAAGGTCGGGCGAAAGGACGGGCGAAAGGACGGGCAGAAGAGCGGGAAAACATGATGCGCAAACTGCATGCAAAAGGCATGTCTTTTGAAGAAATTGCCAGTATCATGGAACTGCCTTTGTCTTCGATCAAGGCATTCTTCCAAAAACGATCAAAGACTGCATAATTTCTGAAGACAAGTATTCCGATAGGCTGAAAGAAAAAGGGCGCCTGCTTGCGAGAAGGATCTCACAGACAGGTGCCTTTTACTATGCCTGATTCTCTTCCCTATTAATAAACGCACAAAAGGAAGCAGTTCAATGAATCCCTGCTTCCTCTTTACGAATATATCAATGACTTATATTCTTTTTTCTTTTCCAAAGTACGGCAAGCACGAGCACGCTGATCATCAGAGCGCCCAGCCATATCATATGATTCGTTTCTGCTGCAGTATTTGGACTGGTCGGTTTGCCGTTTTTCGAAGAGGCTGGTGTTTCCGGTTCGATCGAAACAGTCACTTCGTTGGAAGGTGTCTGCTTGTCGTCATGGATCAGCACACCGATATTGATCCAGGCACTGTTGCGGGTGACTACAGGCACCTTGACCTGGAAGGTCAGATCAACGATCTGATCAGGTGCGAGCTCTTCGATCTTCCAGCTCACAACGCCATTTTCGATCGTTCCCTCTTTCGAGATGGATCCGGATACGAAACGCAGTCCTTGCGGAATGGCGTCTTTGACCACGATATCCCGTACCGTTTCCTTGCCGCGGTTCTGCACACGCAGCACATAAGTGATCGTGTCGTCCACGCGGGCTTTGATCCGGGTTTTCGATGGCTGGGCGTCATTTTGCGCCTGCAGCTTCTCGATCGTGATATTCGGCTCTTCTTTTGGCGTTTCGATCTCCACCTCGTTGGACGGGGTCGGTTCTTTTGGATGGGTCGATTCGATCGCTTCAGCAATATTTTTCCATACGCCTTCGCTTTCCGGTACGTCGACTGCGAAGGAAACGGTTCTCGAAGCGCCGGCTGCCAGTGTTCCCAGCTGCCAGGAGATAACGCCTTTTTCGACAAGTCCGCTGTCGGAAACACTGCCATCGACCAGGATCAGTCCTTCCGGAACGACATCGCTGACGACGACATCTTTCGCGTCGGCCTGACCGTCATTCGTCACTTTGATAAAGTACGTGACACGATCTTTTCCGACTACAGAAAGCTTGTCTTTGGTGCGGTTGCCTTCGTTGCGTTTCTGCGATTTTTCGACAGTCAGATGCGGTGCTTCTGTTTCCACTTCGACCGGAGGGGTCGGTTTCGGGTCCGGATCGTCTTCATCGGATACGGTGGCGACATTAGCCCAGCGGGTGTATTCCTTGACAGAAGGCACCTTGACTTTGAATGTGAACGTTTTTGCCTTTCCTGCTTCCAGAGAGGCCATGTTCCAGGTGATCTTTCCTCCCCTGTTCTGGCCCTGATCGCTGATCGAGCTGTTCACAAGCTCCAGTCCTTCCGGAACGATATCTTCGACGACGATGTTTTGTGCCGGTCCTGTTCCAGTGTTGGTTACTTCGATCACATAAGTGATCGTATCGCCGGCATTGGCCTGGATGAGGCTTTGCGTGAGCGAACCGTTGTTCTTCGCCTGCCGTTTTATAATTTCGAGTTCCGGTACAAGAACTTCTACCTCGACTGGCGGCGTTTCGATTTCCTCGCGCGGCACGGTCGGATCTTCCTGATGGCTGACGGATGCGATATTGCGCCAGCGTGTCGCTTCTTGGACTTCCGGCACAGTTACGCTGAACCAGACTTCTTTTTCTTCGCCTGGTGCCAGATCACCGATCTTCCAGACAATTTCTCCTGTTTTTTCATTCAGTTCGTGCGCATACGTTTCATCGATCTCTTTCAGAACGAGCGTTCCGTTTTCATGGGTCGGGATCGTGTCTTTGATCCAGACATCATGGGCAGTTGCCATGCTTGTGTTGGTCGCTTTCAGATAATACGTTACCGTATCCTGCGCGTTGCCGTGCAGAAGGCTGGTTACCCTGTCTCCGTCATTGAGCTTATGCTCTTTCTCCAGGATCACGGCAGGGACCATCGTATCGACTTTGACCTCGTTGGACGGGATGTCTTTCGGATCGCCTTCGTCTGGATTGTTCGGGTTGTTTTCATAATGGGTATAGGCTTTGTTGATCCAGAGCGTGTTCTGTTTCACGCCAGGAATCGTTACCGTAAAGGTCACGGATCTCGATTGGCCTGGTGCCACGTCGCCGATCGACCATGTGATCGTCTGGGTTCGTGGATTATAATTTCCATCGTCGCTGGCACTCTCGAAGCGGAGGAATAATGGTGTTTCCATGAGCTCGGCTGTCGGGATCGTATCTTCGATCACCACATCTTTGGCTGTGGCCGTTCCAGTGTTCGTGACGGTCAGCCGGTAGGTCAGCGTGTCGCCGGTCTGTCCGGTCCGTTTTTCGAACGTGTAATCCGGATCCGCGTCCAGTTTCTGGTCTTTGACAATGGTCAGGTTCGGCAGATCTGTACCGACCACTACTTCATTCGAGTCTTTCGGTTTTTCGTTGTCATAGATCAGCGTAGCGATATTTTTCCAGCTTGTTTTCTGATCTACTTTCGGCACCTTGACGCTGAATGTCACCTGTTTTTCATCCTTTGCGTCAACTTTGCCAAAGTTCCATATAATTTCATGGGTCTGCGAATTATATGTTCCTCCATCACTGATCGAATCAGTGATCAGTTCCAGTCCGTCCGGTACAGTATCCTTCGCCGTGGCATTTTCAATCGTATGATCTCCAGGATTTGTTATATGGAGGGCGTAGGTAACGACATCGCCCGCTTTCACGGCCTGCCGGTCTTTTGTCAGAGGTCCATGGTTGATGGCCTGGAGCTTTTCGATTTCCAGATTCTTGACGATCGTATTGATTTTCACTTCGTTCGAGTTTTTCGGCTTTTCTCCATCGTACTTGAGAGATGCGATGTTTGACCATTCCTCATCTTTTTCTACAACCGGTACTCGAATCTGGAACGAAACGATAGCCGTTCCTCCATTGGAAGCCAGCGTGCCGACATTCCATGTGATCGTACGATTTGTTTCATTATACGAACTGCCATCAAATGCCTGAACAAACTCCAGACCATCCGGAACTTTATCCGTTACTACTACATTTGTCGCGTCTTCATTTCCGGAATTGGTCACAATCATATCGTAGGTGACGAGTTCTCCGGATTTCACTTCAAGCGGTTTCGTTTTATCGTATCGTTCGCTCTGAGTGGTGGATTCATACTTGCGGATGGTCACATCTGGTTTGGCCGGTTCAGACTCGATCGTTACTTCATTCGATTTATGCGGATCTGTATTGTCTGATCCGACAGAAGCGACATTTTCCCATACCCTTGTATTTTCCACTTTTGGTACTCGTACCTGGAACGTAAGGGTTCGGGAAGTGTTTGCTCCCAGATCGCCGATTGACCATGTGATCGTGCCTTGTGCATCGACCTGCGCGTCGCTCAGCGATTGTTCGATCAAGATCAGTCCGGCTGGTACTTCATCGGTTACGACAACGTTTTTCGCCGTGGCTGTGCCATCGTTGCGGATCGTCAATCTATAAGTAACAAGATCATCGGCATTTACCGATACAGATTCCGGAGAATCTGAATAGTCTTCAAAGTTGACAGATTGTTCTTTATGGATCGATAGAGCCGGCTTGTCCTGCTCGTTCGTATATTGGTTTGCAAAAAGGATCGTACCGTTCGTTACCGGCTTATCATTCCTATCCATATATTCAATGGAGTCCACACGCAGGGAACCGGAAATCTGACTTACAGTGACAACCACCTTGTAGAACGCTTCATCATAGTCCATGCCAGGAATCTGATTATTAACCTCCTCTACTTTATACACATAGCGTCCAGGCTGACGATATACAATATCGCCAAAATCGAACCGGCCATATGCATTGTTTGTTACTGTGGTTTTTTCCGGAAGCGGAGTTTCCTGCGCAGGAACGGTTTCAGCTTCTTTGATCAGCAATGGCAGTTTCATTTTTTTCTGTACATCAGCTGGTGCTGATCCGTTGTTTTCTGCTTCTTCCGTTTCAGAATCTTCAACTGGTGTTTCTAACGATTCGTCTGGCAGTTCGGAACGGTGAATTTCAAAACTTTCATCCAGAATTTCCTGCTGCGGTTCGATCGGTTCATTGTCCTGACGAACTGTCGGAGTGCTGTCGAACGCAGAAATACGGAATTCAAATTCTCCGCCTTTCATTTCAAATGGATCGCCATCAGGCGCCATGGTCTTGAATCCATGGATATTCGCCTTATCTTCGCTCGGCTTCAGATTTCGGAATGTCACTTCGGCATCAATTCCGTCCGACATAGTACCGGATGCGGATCCTATCGTATCGATGAACAAGTAGTTTCCTGTCCAGTGATCCTGCGTAATTTCCTGAACCCGGTAAGGTGTATTTTGACCTATACCGTACACGATCAAGGTTTCATTATGCTTGAGAGCAAATGTCGCTTTTCCAGTTTGATCAAGATCGATCTTTTCTTCTACTTTTCTCTGATCCTGTGTAATGCGGCGTGCATCAAGCGTCTGATTGGCAAGGACAGATCCTAGATCCAGCTCAAACTGGAATTTATTGTTCAGATCTGCAGCCTCCAGGGTCTGATTAGTTCCCGGAATGAGTTGTTTAGAAATGCGTAATCCTGCGTCATTCGTAAATACATGGTCCTGCTGGCGATTTAGCTCTTCGACCTGCAGAATTCCATTCTCATCTTTTACTTCGACAGTATATTCGATTGGTTCGGATGCGTACTGAATCGTGCCGTCATTTCCTTTGACTTCACTGATCGTAACATTATAACGACCTGTTTTTTCAAATTCGATCAGTTCGAAATTGATGGATCCGTCTGCACTGTTTGTAGCTTTGCGTTTAAACGATACAGAAGGTTCATCCTGTTTTTCAACATGCATTTCAAATGTGTACGCACCATCTTCCAGCCGTGCTCCAAGGAGCTGTTTATATACAGTTGGTCTCCATGTACCGCTAGGCTGATAAACATTTGTGAACTGAATGGATCCTACATCGCTTGTTTCTTCAGTTGTCTGCTTTTGTATTGAAGGAGACACTTCCAGTTTGCCATTTGTGTTTGTGACCGAAACAGATACAAGATATTCTTCCGTTGAATATTTAATGTGTTCGATCGATCCGCGATGCTCTTTCACTTTGTATTGGTACGTTTTTCCTGCATGATCTTTTGTGTAAACGATCGGATCAAAATTCGTACTGACTTCATTTTTTCCGTTGCCTTGCACAGTGACCTGATTATGTTCTGGCATTGGCGCATCTTCTGTTACAGCTTCTAACGTAAAGACAAATTGATCGGCAGCGGTCATTGTTCTTCCTGTCATAGTCTTGGTCACACGAATTGCGTACTGCGCTTCCGGTTCGTATACGTTTTCAAAAACAATCGCATCAGCAGGCTGCTCATTCAATGTAAAGTTGCGCGTTACCTGGATCGTTCCGTTTTCTTTCTTTACATTTACATTCACAGTGTACTGTTTTGTATCATATTGCATTCCGGAAAGTCCGGTCGAGATTTCTTTTACAGTATACTTGTAGTCACCTACATTGTCTTCTGTATACGTGATCGGTCCGAATGAAGAATTAATGGAATCTCCGGCTGTTGGCAATACAGAAAGGATCGTCTGGGCTGGTAATGGCGCTCCCTCATTTCCTGTGATTTCAAACAGGAACCGGTCGCCATTTGTAAAGCTTCTTCCTTTCAGAGTCTTTTTGACAGGAATTTCAAGCGTTCCTGTCGGCTGATAGGTGTTTGTAAAAACTATCGGATTATTGGCATCAATAGTCAAGTTTTCCTCTTCAACGCGCTGAATAACAGGAACAATCGTTTTTGATCCATCGTCAGTATTCTTTATTAATTCAAACGTGACTTTTACGGTTATTTTTGAAGTATCATAATCCAACTGTTCGATATTGCCTTTTTGTTCTTCAAGCACGAACCAGTATTCCTTACCTACATCTTCAAGAGTAAACTTGCTAAAAATGAATTCTCCTTTTAATTCATTATTTGTACCCGGTTCGATTGTCAAAGAACGGTCACTGATTAAATTACTAAGACGCTTCGGATTGTCATGTGTTTCATCTTCAGAAATCCGGAAAGTGAATGAATCGTTTTTTTCTACATTTCTTCCCACCAGGTTTTTCTTCACTGGAATGGAAAGATCAATAGGAGATACTTTATCATTTGTAAATTTCAGATTTACAGAAGATTCATTGATCACAGAACTATTATCGATCGATGTGATATGCGCACTTACATTTCCTGACACATCTTTTGTTGCTGTTACAACAACATTATATACATGAGAATCGTATTGAATGTTCGTGTCTTCCCCAGCAATCTCATGAACTGTATAAGTATACTCTCCTGGTTCCATCGTATCGTCGAATACGATTGGTCCGAACTGACCATTTGCGTCATATACATTCTCTGCAGCAATTGTTGCCATTCCGTTTCCTGGTGCCACATTGATCTGTGTCTTTTCAGGCATTGGCGCTCCTTCAGTAACAGGGGTTATTTCAAAAGTATACGATTCATCACTAGCAAAAGCTTCTCCTGTAACAAACTTTTGTACCGGGATGTTTACTTCCGCGATCTTATGGTATTCGTTGACAAAGGTTGCTTCGATAGCTGGTTTGGTGCCATTAACTGAATCTAATGTTCCTCTAACAAGATTGAGATCAGTGACTGGATCATTATGAGTATGATTGCCAGAGATCTTAATCGAATCGACTTCATATTTACCGCCCTGCTCATCCTTCTTTTCAACTTCGGAGATTTCATATTGAGTACCTAACGGAATATTATAAAGGATACGTTCCTGGTTCGGAGCAACTGTGACAGAATACTTTCCATCTGTGCTTTCAAATTCCTCCCGTTCCTGCTTTATTTTCTCTCCTTCAGTAATATTGAGAAGCGACGAAACCTTTGTGATCGGACTGCCATCTTTTGTTAAAGTGACATTGAAAGTGAATTCTTCCGTTTGGCTTCCGCCCGTTTCTGTCAATTCTTTTCTGAGAGTAATCGTTCCAGGATCTTCCGCATTAATAAACTGCACATAGTTTTCCTCTTTAATGAGATTATCAAAAGATGTGCCTTCCTGATAATTCTGATCAAGACCTTTATCTACGCTGCCTTTTCGGAATGTTGTCGAGGTTGTCGGGGAAAGTTCTTCAAGATGGATCAAGTTGTCATCTCCAGAATCTTTATATTTCGGATTCACATAACCAGGCGTACTATTATACCGACCTAATTCTGACACTTTGTAGTAGTAACCCTCATGCTTTGATCCAACAAGATCTTCCTTTGGACCAGATCTTGGTAATCCGCTGATCCGAGCACGCTGATTGTCTTTTAATTTGAAAGTGCCATTTGGTGCAATGTATTTTGGAAGTTTATCATCTTCTATCTTAGTTTCCTTTGTATTTCCTTGATCATCTTCATCAAGTGTAAAAAATTCGATCGCGTACTGGTTGTTCAATTCAGTGCCATCTGGTGCTTCCAGTTCAAGCTGAAAAACATATTCATCTTCTGTATCTGGATTGAGAAGTGAGTGCTTTACTTCTTTATCAACTTGTACTTGCCCATTCATGGCAGCTTCATCCATTGCAAGCCCTTCGAATGGTACAGAGAAACGCATATAGCATGTAGATCCGGAAGCTCCACGTTCTAAATAATAGACCGCTAATTCATACGAATCAGAAGCTACTGCTGGCGTTGTTTGGACTTCATCATTAGCTTTTGCTTTGTCAGCCTGTGTTTTTTTATCCGCAACATATTTATAAATTGTATCGCCTTGAGCCGTATCATCTTCTATTTCTGCTTTGTTTCCCTCGTTAATAAAATCCCATAAATTGACATAAGTTCCCATAGAGGAATGTACACCGCCAAGGTCAGCAATTTGTTTGGATTCAGTTACGTTTCCTGATGCATCCAGTTTATTCAAAAAGACAAACATGTCGTCATCTCCATAAAAGAAATAACGTAATGGCGCGCAATAATTCTCTTCCAGTTTAAATGGAATTTTAGTCATCATCCCAAAAAAAGCATTATGAGCTTTTCCGTCATCACTCGTTGGAAGAACACCATTTGTAGAAGGGTTTGAATATCGGATATCTTGATTAGTATTGCCGAATATAGGATCATGACCATCGGTTCCATATGAACCAGATTGATCCAACGGCCAGAATTCATTAGTATGTATAGACTTATTAACATCACTCTTACATGGAGGCAATTTATCCAAATTGCTTAATACCTGAGTTGAAGTATCATCTCTCGTAACTCCACTTAATGTATAGGTACCACCAACCCGATTAAATTGTAAACTGTAATTCTCCGGCACAGTTCCATTCTCTTTTTTGCTTTTTTCTTCTTCTTCGGCAGTCAGACCTTCATAAATTGTTTTTCCATATTTAACATCCTCTTTATCAAGAGAAAAGAGTGCCGGCGCATTCAGACCGTTGTTCCAGCACAGTGTCCCATCACTATTTACTTTTGTTACAAGTCCAAAAGATGCACCTTGAAGATTAGATCCATAATATCGAGAAGCTGTATTTGGACTCCAAGATGGATATAATGCTCCAAATCTATTTCCGCCATTAACCTGATTAATCTGATTTCCATTTAATGTTTGCGATCCTAAAGTTGTTCCTAAATTAGCATCACCATTGCCAAATGCTAAACGAGGCAGACTTCTTTTATTCTCTTCATTCGAAAAGTTATCAGAATTATTAATACCTTTTTGTTCGGTATTAATAAAGACAGTGGAAGTAAAGTTTTTTTGCTCACTCGTAGGACGCTTATTTTGAGTTTTCTGTGCGTCATCAGCAGTATTATATATACCACCATCCGATATATCATAATCAAAGAAATTGACATTATCTTCCAGTGTCGTTGTTCCTTCTGTTGCCTCAAACATCAGTCGAATCACAATACCTTCTTCTACGAGAACTGTGACCTGGTTCGGATTTGCTGGATTCCCATCTATACCATATTGAACTCCAGTGGCATTATCTGTTTCGGTAATATTTGCATTATCTTTATTATTAGTAAATACAAATTTTGATGGATCATGCCGAGAAATTCCATCTTCCGTTTTTAACTGAGGCGCATGAAGCACTAAAAAATCTTCCTTTTTGATGCTATTTGTTTTATTTTTATCTTTTCCGATCCATACTTCCTGCAACGTATAATTCGCGTTATAACTATGTTCCGCATTGTTATAGAGCTTGTTCATATAGCGCATCTGCGGTTTAGTTAAATACTTTACCGTTTCATCTGCAAAAAGTTTATACAGTTTCTTCTCAATTTTAATGTCTCCAGATCCCTGATTATTTA
>Belle_p2__coassemble_2091_pt1 | contig 16042 bp, 11 predicted proteins | sample Belle_p2__metabat2_low_PE_017 | metagenome-assembled genome bin Belle_p2 | reverse complement strand
CGACGATAGTTGGCCTTGCGCCTGCGAAAATAGCTCGCTGCCGGGTCTTTTTTTTTGCACCAGCCGTTTTTGTACAATTCATCTTACAAAAATAAATCAATTAGAATGAATATGATATAATTCTTTCGAGGTGTTTATGAGACAAATATTGAAACTATTAAAATCAAAAGCATTTTATATTGTGGTATCCCTGCTCCTGCAGGTCGTCGCGTTGATCCTGATCATCACGTATTTTTCGTCCCGCTTCCAGGTGTTCTATTTTTTCATGCTCATCCTGAGCGTGATCATCGCGATCCATGTATGCAACCGGGAGTCCGACTCCAGTTCCAAGCTCTTATGGGTCTTTCTGATCATGGCCGTGCCCGTATTCGGCGGCATCACCTATTTGTTTTTCGGAGGAAGAAAAATTCCGAAAGCTTTGATGAGCAAGGACCGGCAGGCTTATGCCGACTATAAACGATACGCCCTGCAGAATATAAAAACGCTCGAGAAAACGAACAGAAAAGATTATACATTGGACAAAATGATCTCCATGGCCTGGTCGAACGGATATTATCCCGTGTATGAAGACTGCGAGACAAAATATTTCGAGACCGGTGAGATCATGTTTCATGCCTTCATGAAAAGCATCCGCGAAGCGAAGCAGTTCGTCTTTATCGAGACCTTTATCCTCGACCAGGGAAAGATGTGGGATTCCCTGCTCGAACTGCTCATAGAAAAAGTCAATGAAGGAGTCGATGTGCGCCTGATCTACGACGACTTTGGAACCATCACCCATCTGAAAGAAAATTACGAACAGTATCTGAACAGTCTTGGCGTGAAAACGTACTCCTTCAACAAGATCCGTCCTCAGCTCGCCGTCCAGATGAACAACCGCGATCACCGGAAAATGATCATCATCGACGGGGTCAAAGCGTATACCGGCGGCATCAATATCGCCGATGAATACATCAACACCAAGGAACGATTCGGCTACTGGAAAGATATGGGTATTTATATCGAAGGAAAAGGCGTGGAAATGTTCACTATCTCCTTTCTGCAGATCTGGAATTACCAGTCGCATGAGAATACCCGCTACGAAGATTTTCTGCTCCCGGATCCCGCTTTCGAACACATCCACGGAAAAGGATATATCATCCCGTTTTCGGATTCGCCGACCGACGATGCCAACACCGGAAAGAACATGCATATGAACATGCTGAACGCAGCCGTGGATTATTTCTGGATCACGACACCCTATCTGATCCTCGACACCGAAATGATCGACGCGCTCGTGCTCGCCGTCAGCAACGGCGTCGATGTGCGCATCGTCGTGCCCGGCATTCCCGATAAAAAGCTCGTCTACGCGGTCACCAAAAGCAATTGCGAATATCTCGTGAAAAAAGGCGTGAAGATCTATGAATATACACCAGGATTCATTCATGGCAAAGTATGCCTGAGCGATGATGTCAGCTCCCTGGTCGGCACGGTGAACATGGATTTCCGCTCCTATTATACGAATTATGAATGCGGCATATGGCTGTACAAGACACAGTGTCTCGATTCGATAAAAAAGGATCTCGAACACATCTTCGAGCAGTCGCATCTCGTCACCGAAGAAGAATGCCGTCAGGTCAATCCGCTCATCCGCTACTACCGCAATGTATTAAGGATATTTTCGCCATTAATGTAAAAAGGATCCCGAAAGATCCTTTTTTTCTACTTATTGATCATTTTTTCGGCATTCACGTATTCATCGAACTGCTCCGGAGTCAGATATCCAAGCCGCAGGATCGCCTCCTTGAGGCTCAGGTTTTCCCGATTGGCCAATGAAGCCGCTTCTGCCGCTTTTTTATATCCGATCACCGGATTCAGACAGGTGACGAGCATCAAGGAATGATCCACGAACTTGCGCATCTGTTCTTTGTTGGCCTTCAGGCCATTCAGACAGTGATCCGTGAACGAACGCATCGAATCGCTCAGCAGCCGGATGCTCTGGTCCAGATCGTATGCAATGACCGGCATGAAAACATTAAGCTCAAAGTTTCCCTGGCTCGCCGCAAAACCGATCGCCGCATCATTTCCCATGACCTGCACGCACACCATGGTCATCGATTCGCACTGCGTCGGATTGACCTTGCCCGGCATGATCGAGGAACCCGGCTCGTTGGCAGGAATATCGATTTCGTGCAGATTGCATCGCGGACCGCTCGCCAGCAGACGAATGTCATTGGCGATCTTCATGAGATTGGCCGCCAGCGCCTTCAAGGCACCAGAAAGGAAAACACACGCGTCCTTGCTGGTGAGGGCGTGGAATTTATTCGGATCCGGTCTGAACGGCAGATACGTGTATTCTGCGAGAAGTACTGTAACGGCCCGGTCGAATTCCGGCGGACAGTTGATCCCCGAACCAACAGCCGTGGCACCGCACGCCAGTTCGTAAATGAAGGAAAGCGCCTGATCGATCTGCGCCTCATTGTGTTCGAGCATCGAACGGTAGCCGCTCAGCTCCTGCGAAAAATACAGCGGCGTCGCGTCCTGAAGATGGGTCCGCCCGATCTTGATGATCCCCTCGTTTTCCTTTTCGAGCCGGCGAAGCTGCTCCGTCATATGATGCAGCGCCGGTTTGAGATCCTGCATGACTTCAAGCGCGCACATGATATGGAGCGCAGCCGGAAACGTATCGTTGGATGACTGGGAACAGTTGACAATATCATTGGGCGACAGGTTGGCATCCGGCACGTGTTCATTGCCGATCATGGAAATGACCTCGTTGACATTCATATTGGTCTGCGTGCCTGAACCAGTCTGCCATACAGAAAGAGGGAACTGATCCGTATACCGTCCCGCAAGAACCTCGTCGCATACCCAGGCGATCGCTTCCGCCTGTTCATAGGAGATCTTTTTAAGATCCGCATTGGCTCTTGCGCACGCTTTTTTTAAGAACATGAAGCTTTCAATGATCATCCACGGCATCTTTTCGGTGCCGATCCTGAAATTCTCCAGGCTTCGTTGCGTCTGCGACATCCAGTATTTATCCGCAGGAACTTTTACTTCACCTAAAACATCTTTTTCAATTCTGAAATTTTCCATAACCTACCTCTTTATCGTATTGTACATATTTTATCAGATTAAGCCGCTGATACGCCATCGACTTTTTCAGAAAGGAGGTTTTAGCACTTTTCTATAAAATTGTCTAGCTTCCATGAACAAAAAAGAAAGAAAACGAGGAAAATTTATCATTTTTGGACCACAATGAATGACTCCATGGTAAAATACATAAGACGGAAGGAGTCTTACCCTATATGAGGATGAAAGAACCATATGAAGCATATATCGATGATTACAATACGATCAATCTGTATATGTCCAAAAACTTTTTTGGAGGCCAAAGCTCTTCATTCCACTTGAAAGATTCACAAAAAAGGATCATTCCTTTGACGATACAGCAGCGATCGGACCTGTATAACGGTTATACCCACTACAAGCTGTCGATCGACGAACCCCTTACGATCGGTGAAGAGTACGAAGTGTACAACGAATACTGCAAAACGACACCGGTCAAATATTCGCACATCGTGAAAACCGAACGGTTTTCGCGTGAATTTACCAATATCTGCGACGAGCTCGGTCCCGAATACACACCGGAGCGGTCCACGTTCCGTGTATGGTCGCCGACTTCCAAACGCATCCTGCTCGTCTATGGACCAGAAGAAAACGAGCAGCGCAAGGAAATGGTACGCAAACCGTACGGTCTGTTCGAAACCACCATCGAAGGCGACTGCCACAACATGGAATATTCCTTCCTTGTGCGCAGGGAAGGAAAATGGCATGAATGCATCGATCCGTACGCGATGTTTTCGAGCGCCAATGCGCACAAAAGCATTGTGTTCGACGAAAACCGGATCGGGCTGCCCGAAAAAGTGGCGATCGAACCGCTGCGCAGCAATACCGACGCGATCATTTACGAAGCGAGCGTGCGCGATATGACGAGCCAGAACGATATCGGCGTGGAACATCCGAAAACATTCGTCGGCTTCTGCGAGGAAAGCGAAACGACGCGCCTGAAAGACACGGGATTTTCCTATTTGAAATCGCTCGGATTCACGCATCTGCAGCTGATGCCCGTTTTCGATTTCGGCAGCGTCGATGAAGATTATCCGTGGGAATACTACAACTGGGGCTATGATCCGGTGCAGTACCGCGTTCCGGAAGGAAGCTACTCCACCGATCCGGATGATCCGGCAGCCCGGGTCAGGGAACTGGCACAGCTCGTAGCCACATGCCATGAAAACGGGATCTACGTCAATCTCGACGTCGTCTTCAACCATGTGTACGAAAGAGAGCGCTTCGCCCTCAACACCCTCGTGCCATGTTATTACTTTCTCATGAATCAGAACGGGGAATTTTCCAACGGAAGCTTCTGCGGGAATGATATCGACACGCAGCCGATCATGTCCAAACGGTATTTCATGAACACATGCCGCAAGCTTATCCGCCTGTATGATATCGACGGATTCCGCTTCGATCTGATGGGCATCCTTGATATCAATTTCATGAACGCGCTCAGCGAAGAATGCCGCCGGATCAAGCCCGGTTTCATGATCTACGGCGAAGGCTGGAACATGCCAAGCTTCCTGGCCGACAATATGCGCGCCTCGCAGCAGAACCAGAATCAGATGCCGCATGTCGGTCATTTTTCCGACCGGTTCCGCGACGTCGTCAAAGGAAATAACGGCGATCTCGTGCAGAAAGGCTTTGCGAGCGGCGCGACCGGCAAGATGGCCGAAGCGCAGGCCGTCCTGGCCGCCAGCTGCCGCGACTTCGTTTTCAATACGCCCCAGAAAGTCGTGAATTATGTGGAATGCCACGACAATCATACGCTGTGGGACAAGAACCGGGTCGCCTGTCACAACGAGACGCGGGATCAGCGCGAAAAGAGACAGATCCTTGCTAACGCGATGGTCCTTCTCGCCCAGGGAATTCCTTTCCTGCATTCCGGTCAGGAGTTCGGACGAACGAAACAGAACAAAGGCAATTCGTACAATCTGGGCGACAACATCAATCAGATCGATTACGACCGGCGCGACCGCCATCTGCCCATCCTGCACGCGACAAAAGAACTGATCCGCATCCGCAAGGAACATCCATCGTTCCGCATGGTGTCGAGCGAAGACATTTCCAGCGCGGTCCACTTCGAAACGATCGACAATGAAGTGCTCGTCTATAAAACAAGCCTTGACGGCGATGCGAATTACGTCTTTTTCAACCCGACCGGCAAAACGTTCCATTATACGATGCATCAGAGCGGGGAAGTCATTTTTGACAGCGGCCAGGCCAATGAGCGCCACGCGATCGACCTGACCATCGCGCCGATCAGCGTTGTCGTTTATCATTTGAAGAATGAGGCTTGATTTCAAACGATACCGTGTTTATAATTGAAAGAAAACATTTTGGAGGAAATATGGCAAAGTTTTTTAAAGAACCATCTAGAACATTCAGCGAATACTTACTCGTACCAGGCTATACAGGACCTGACTGCACCCCGGACCGGGTATCTTTGAAAACACCGCTGGTAAAATTCAAAAAAGGCGAAGAACCGGCTATTTCTTTGAACATTCCAATGGTCTCTGCCGTTATGCAGGCAGTCAGCGGAGAAGAAATGGCATGCGCGCTGGCCAGGGAAGGCGGCGTCAGCTTTATTTACGGAAGCCAGCCGATCGAATCCCAGGCTGATATGGTCCGCTATGTCAAATCGAGCAAAGCCGGATTTGTAGGAAGCGATTCCAATTTATCCCCTGAATCCACTTTGAGCGATGTTCTCGCGATCCGCAACAGCACAGGCCACAGCACGATGGCCGTGACCGATACGGGAAAACGCGACGGCACGCTTGTCGGTCTTGTCACTTCCCGCGACTTCCGCGAATCCAGAATGGATAAGAACACAAAAGTCAAGGAATTCATGACCCCGTTCGACAAGCTGATCGTAGGCAAAGACGGCATCAGCCTGTCGGAAGCCAACGATATCATCTGGGAGCATAAGCTCAACCAGCTGCCGATCGTCGATGAGGAACGTCATCTCAAATCGATCGTGTTCCGCAAGGACTACGATTCCCATAAGGAAAATCCGAATGAGCTGCTCGACTCCAATAAACGCTACGTGGTCGGCGCCGGGATCAATACGCGCGATTATGCCCAGCGTGTGCCGGCTCTTGTCGAAGCCGGTGTCGACGTGCTCGTGATCGACTCGTCCGAAGGCTATTCGTGCTGGCAGGCCGAAACGATCAAATGGATCCGCGAACATTACGGCGATACCGTAAAGGTCGGTGCCGGAAATGTCGTGGACGGCGACGGATTCCGCTTCCTGGCCGAAGCCGGAGCCGACTTTGTCAAGGTCGGTATCGGCGGCGGCTCGATCTGCATTACCCGCGAACAGAAAGGGATCGGACGCGGCCAGGCGACCGCTACGCTCGATGTAGCGCAGGCCCGCGACGAATATTACCGCAATACCGGCGTATATATTCCGGTATGCTCGGATGGCGGGATCGTTCATGACTACCACATTACGCTCGCGCTCGCTTTCGGGGCCGACTTCGTGATGCTCGGACGGTATTTTGCCCGGTTCAAGGAAGCGCCGAACAAACGCGTCAGCATCAACGGCAACTATATGAAAGAGTACTGGGGCGAAGGATCGGCCCGGGCAAGGAACTGGCAGCGTTATGATGTGGGCGGCGACAACAAGCTGTCCTTTGTCGAAGGCGTAGACTCCTTCGTGCCGTATGCCGGAAGCCTGCGCGACAATGTCGGGCTGACGATCTCCAAGATCAAGCATACGATGTGCAACTGCGGGTGCCTGACGATCGATGAGCTGCAGAAGAATGCGAAAGTCACGCTCGTTTCCTCGACCAGCATCGTGGAAGGCGGCGCGCATGATGTCGTCGTCCGCGACGAAAATATCGACGCAAAAGTGCAATAAGAAGGTGTTTCACCTTCTTTTTTTGTGTAAAATAGACCTATGAATGTTAAAGAAGATCTTTTGATGGATATCAGCATCCTGTACCGGAGCACCCAGAAATATTACGACCGCAAGCTCGAAGCGTATCATATCACCTATGCCCAGCTGCCCATCCTGCTCTTCATTTTCGAGCAGGAAGGGATCACGATGCAGCAGATCGGCGAGAAGGGAAGCTATGACAAAGGCACCGTCACAAAAAATGTCAAGAAGCTCGAAACGCTTGGCTATGTCAAGGTCGTTCCTTCCAAAGCCGATAAACGGGTCCGACATATTTATACGACGTACAAGGCCAAGCAGATCATTTCCCGCATTTACCGCATACGCACCGACTGGTGGGATCATATCAGCAAGGACCTGGATGAAAAGACACTGGAAACGTTTGAAAAAGCCTATACAGGAATGTGCGAAAAAGCCAATGAATACGCCCATCTCGATCCGAAGGAACTGCGCTTTTACGACTGGATCAAGCTTTCGCTCAGCCATTATCCCGATCTTCCGTGCACGATCCTGAAAGTGGGAGGATGCAACCTGCGCTGTCCGGGATGCAGGAAAAAAAACCTCGTCTTTTTAGGAGAAGGGCAGAAGACATACGAAGAAGAAGATGTGATGTTCGATCTGCGCAAGAACAAGGGCAGGCTGCATGCTGTTTCCATCGAAGGCGGAGAGCCCGGGCTGCACCCCGAACTCGGTCCGTTCTTAAAGGAGCTCAAAACGCTCGGCTACCACGTCAAGATCAACACGAACGGAATGTATCCCGATGTGATCGGATCGTGGATCGCGCAGGAACTTGTCGACTGGATCGAGATCGACCTGAAAAGTGTCCCGGAACACTATGCGCAGGTCACCGGTATCTATGATATCGATACGAACCAGCTGCTCAAAACGATCCGGATCGTAAAAGAAAGCGGCCTGCCGCATCATTTTGCGACCACGCTGATCCGCAGCTTTCATGATGAACACATCCTGGATGCGATGATCCCGTATACTGGCAGCGCGCCATGGATCCTGAGGAACTATCAGGAATGCGAACAGTCGATCGAAAAAGGTCTGGAAGGTTTTTCTGAGCGCGAACTGCAGGAAATCGCGGCCAGGCTGAAAAGCCGGAAAACCAATATAAAAATAGAAAAGGATGCCAATCATGTATGAAATATATCGTTGAAAAAAGAGACGGGGCGCTTGTCGATTTCCAGATCGAAAAAATCTGCAGCGTCATCAAGAAAGCGTTCGGGTCCCTGCACAAGGAATGGGACGACAGCGTGATCGAACTGCTCGCCCTTAGGGTCACGGCTGATTTTGACTCCAAACGCGACGGCAACCGGATCCATGTGGAACAGATCCAGGACAGCGTCGAAAAGGTGCTTTCGGAATCCGGATATACCGAAGTATCCAAAGCGTATATCTTATACCGCAAGCAGCGCGAAAATGTGCGCAGGCTCGTCACCAAGATGCAGGATCATTCGTCCCTGATCGCCTCGTATCTGTCCGACGAACGCCATCACGGCTCGTGGTCCAATGCTGAAATGATCCGCGAAATATCCGCCGATCTCATCCGCAGCTTCTGGAATGACGAAATCTATGACGAAGAGATCCGAAACGCGCTGAAAGAAGGACAGTTCAGGATCTGCGATCCCGATTCGCTGCTCATGTATGAAAAGACCATTCCGGTATCCGGGCCCGACTCTTTATCGCAGATGCTCGATCTGATCAGCACCATAGACCAGGCTTTGCGCAATTGTGCCGGGCGTATCTGTCTCCAGACAAAGGAGCCCTTCCTCTGCAAAGAGGAAATTGCCGCCTTTTTCAAGGGATCCGCGGTCCGGTTTGCCGAAAAGGAAACAAAAAATGTTTGTGTCCGTGCCGAAGTGTTCCGGGAAGAAGGAAATACGCTCGAACTGGCACACCGTACGGTTCAGGTCCGCAGGCAGGTGCTCGTCCAGCTGGCCCAGGCCGGCTTTTTCCCGCACGAAAGCAGCATATGCGGCAGTGCGGCCGAAATCTGTTTCTGCACCGACCATGTGCCGGCTTTCGAAAAGCAGCCCGGCTTCGTATATACACGCGCAAAAGCGCTGGACGGCAGCCAGGTGTTCGACCAGCTCGATCATGAAATGCAGCAGCTGCAGGGAAAAGAACTCGACCGCATCGCGTATGAGATCCAGTTTGAAGGACAGGCGCAGAAAGCCGCTGCCGAGGTACTGCTTCAGACCTTGTATTCCCAGTATCCGTTCGTGGATGAATTCGTGATCACGACAAAGCAGCCCGGATAGAAAGCATCGCACCAGCGGTGTTTTTTTTTGTATAAAAAAAACGAATCCGAAGATTCGTAACGATCAAATGGTGCCCAGGACCGGACTCGAACCGGTACGGTATCGCTACCGGTGGATTTTGAGTCCACTGCGTCTACCAATTTCACCACCCGGGCATTTGTTCAACTGCCTAATAATAATATCAATTTACCTTCCAAAAAGCAATAATAAATTTCTATTTATTCGCGGAATCCTGGCACAAAGAGCCGTACAGTTTCTGAAAAAATCTGACATTTTTGCTCGTGCCAAACAAAAACGAGAAAAGATAGAAAAAAAAAACATGGTTCCTTATACTGAAATTGTCAAAAGAAACATAAGTTCAGGAAAGGAAAAAACCATGAAAGAAAAAGTTCAGAAATTAGGCCGTGCGCTCTCTGCCATGGTCATGCCAAACATCTCCATCTTCATTGCCTGGGGACTCATCACAGCTCTGTTCATCCCGGACGGCTGGCTTCCCAACCCGACATTAAATGAAATGGTCGTGCCGATGCAGCGTTATCTGCTGCCACTGCTCATCGCCTATTCGGGCGGAAAAATGATCTATGATCACCGCGGCGGGATCATCGGCGCCTGCTTTGCGCTTGGGATCATCGCAGGAACCGAGACCCCGATGTTCATCGGCGCCATGATCGCCGGTCCATTAGGCGGCTGGCTCATGAAAAAGACCGATCAGCTTCTCGACGGCCACATTCCAAACGGCTTCGAAATGCTTGTCAACAACTTCTCGGCCGGTATCCTGGGCGCTTTGCTTGCGATCGCAGGATGCCTGTTCATCAATCCGCTGTGTCTGGCAGTAACCAACGCCCTCTCCTTAGGTGTTCAGACGCTTGTCAATCACGGACTGCTGCCATTGACCTCTGTTCTTGTCGAACCAGCCAAGATCCTGTTCCTCAACAACGCTATCAATCACGGCATCTTTACTCCGCTGGGAATGGAACAGGTACAGGAAACAGGCAAGTCGATCTTCTTCATGATCGAAGCTAATCCCGGACCTGGCCTGGGCCTGCTCATCGCCTACTGGATCAGCACAAAAGGGGAAACAAAAGACTCTTCGCTCTCTGCGATGATCATCGAATTTTTCGGCGGGATCCATGAAATTTACTTCCCGTTCGTGCTCATGAATCCGATCACGCTGATCGGCGTCATTGCCGGCGGAATGACAGGCGTATTCGTCAACTCCATCTTCGGATCCGGTCTCGTGTCAGCCGCTTCGCCTGGATCGATCCTTGCGATCCTTGGCATGTGCGCAAAGGACAGCTATGTCGGCGTCATCTGTTCGGTCATTGCCGCCGCAGCCGTTTCCGCCATCGTGAATACCGTGCTTCTCAAAGCGTTCGCAAAGGAAGGAAATCTCGAAGAGGCGAAACAGAAGATCACTGCTTCCAAAGCGCAGTCCAAAGGAATTCCGGCTGCAGCTGCAGCGAGCGTGAAAATCGTGTTTGCGTGCGACGCCGGCATGGGAAGCAGCGCGATGGGCGCAGCCAACCTGACAAAAAAACTGAAAAACGCCGGCATCGATATCAACGTTCCGCATTATGCCCTGAATGAAGTGCCGCTCGATACGCAGATCATCGTCACTCAGACCTCGCTCAAGGAAAGGGCGGCCGACCGGTGCCCGAACGCGAAGATCTACCCGATCAGCAACTTCATGGCTTCGGCAGAATATGATCAGATCGTCAGCGAACTGATCGGCGCCTGATGATCTTTTCGACCCGTCTGGCCAGGATCCTGAGGATCCTGCTCGATCACGACGAAATGTACGTTTCGGTCGACGAGCTGGCCAGCCAGCTGCAGACTTCGCGAAGAACGATCTTTCGCGAACTGCAGCACATCGATCTGTCGGGCTACGGGCTGGAGCTGCTGAGCCGGCAGGGAAAAGGACTGCAGCTCGCCGGCAGCGAAGCAGGCAAGAAGAAACTCGCTGACGAACTGACGACCCAGAATATTCCTTATATCAACAAGGAAGAACGAAGAAAGCTTCTTGCCTACGAACTGCTCCGGTTTCCGGAAATAAAAAAGCTCGTTTATTACGGAAATATGTTTTCTGTCTCGGAAGCGACGATTTCCAACGATCTCGACGCCCTCGCCCCGTGGTTTGACGAGCACCAGATCCATCTCGTACGGACCAATAAGAACAATATCCGCCTCGAGGGCAGGGAGGACGACCGCCGGGGGGCCATGAGCCACATCATTCATGAAATGATCCGCCTCAGGAAGATGAACGGAAACACGCTGGATCCGCAGTTCGTGCGCAGCGAGCTGTTCGAATCCGGACAGAGCGGCATCCTTCATCTTCTCGACCAGGACCTGTTCCACGAGATCACCGATCTGTTCACGCTGGAAGGAAGCGAGCTCGGGCTCGAACAGTATGCCCAGAACTCCTATATGGGTGTCATCATCCATTTATGTGTGGCGCTCGAACGGATCCGAAAAGGCGATTCGATCGAAGCGGACGAAACGCTGCACGAGGAACTGAAAGGAACGGCGGCGCTCGAACAGGCTGCGAAGATCGCCGAACGGATCAAAGAGCGGCTCGATATCACGATGCCGCCTTCAGAAATCGATTTTATTGCCCTGCACCTGTACAGTGCCAAAAGCGTTGAGACGCGCGAGAATTTCGATGACAGGCAGCTGCTCGAACTGACCGATCTGTTCATCAAAGCGATGCCGGCAGAGATCGCCTCCATACTGCAGACCGATTCGCAGTTTATCAACGGCTTCATGACCCATCTGCGGCCTACGCTCATCCGCATCATGCGCGGCATGCCAATCTATAATCCTCTGCTGCAGTCGGTCAAAGAGCAGTACAGCGAGCTGTATACGCTCAGCCAGCAGGCGGCGCGCCGGATGGAGAAACAGATCTGTCAGCCAATTTCCGAGTCGGAAGTCGCTTTTATGGCTATGCATGCGGGCGCTTCGCTCGAACGGAACCGTTCAAGGATCCGGAAACCGAAAATCAGGACCGGCGTGATCTGTGCTTCAGGGATCGGGGTGTCTGCCATGCTGGCGGCAAGGCTTGTGTCAGCCTTTCCGGACGTGATCAGTCCCGAAACGCTCTCGTTCGAACAGTACCGCAAGTGCACCAGAAAAAGCATCGATCTTATCATTTCGACTTTCAAGCTGCCTGAGCGCGATATTCCGACCCTTCAGGTCAATCCTCTGCTTTCGGTGCAGGATATCGAAAAGATCCAGGACGCGATCGAGCACCTGAATACCGACCGGCCTGCGCAGGAGGATATGGATCCGATCGAAAAGCTGCGCCATACCGAAAAGATGAGCCGCGATGCGGCGCAGATCATCGATGATCTCGTATGGATGAAAGCGGATCCGGGCTCCTCAGCCGTACAGATCATTGAAGAAGCGGGCAGGAACGCCAAAGGCGATACGAGCATGATCGTGCGCGATCTGCTGGCCAGGGAACAGCTCGGAAAAGTGGTATCGGCCGAGCTGGGGATCGGCATGTTCCACGCGAAGACGGCGGGGGCAGAGAAGCCGCAGATCGTGTTCATCTGGCCGGAACACGATGATTTTGCCCAGATGGAACATGTGAAAGCGATCTTTGTTCTGCTGCTGCCTGTGCAGCACGAAAAACACGAACAGAACATGCTTTCGAACGTAACGATGAACATGATGGAACCGACGCCGCTGCAGAGTGCTGTCTTTTCGCAGGACATCCAGCACATCCAGCAGGCGCTGGCCAGCATATTCTTCGACTGTATACAAAATGAAAACGCATAAGAAAGGATAATAAAAAAATATGGCATTGTTTAAAAGAAGAAAAAAGGAAGAGAAGAAACCGCAGATCCTGAAACTGGAAAATATCCGGATCGGTCAGCACGCGAAAACGAGCGACGAGGCGATCTGTTCGATCGGACAGCTGCTCGTGGATGCAGGCTATGTCGAAGCGCCTTATATTCAGGGAATGCTCAACCGTGATCACAATCTGAGCGTATATATTGGCAATGATATCGCGATTCCGCACGGCGAATACGAGGTCAAGGATTACGTGAAAAAGACGGGCCTGGCGGTTGATATTTATCCGGAAGGCATTACATGGGGCGAAGGCAATACGGTGCGGATCGTGATCGGCATTGCCGCAACGACCGATGAACATGTGGCCATCCTGCAGAATATTGCGGAAAAGCTCGGCGATATGGATATGGTGGAGAAGGTCGTGAACGGAACGCCTGAATTCATCCTTTCTGTACTGGCAGGTGATGTGCAATGATCCTGACCGTTACGTTCAATCCGGCGATTGACAAGACGGCCGAAGTCGATGTTCTGGTCCCGGGCGGTCTCAACCGTCTGAAAAATGTCCGTCAGGATGCTGGCGGCAAAGGGATCAATGTATCGAAAACGATCAAGGCGTTCGGCAAGGAAAGCTGCGCGCTCGGCTTTCTGGCAGGAAATGCCGGACAGTTCATCGAACAGACGCTGAACGGCCTGCACATCGAGCATGATTTTGTTCAGGTCGAAGGCGATACGAGGACCAATCTGAAAGTTCTTGACCGGGATATGGAGCTGACCGAGCTCAATGAGGCCGGGCCTTTTGTCAGAAAAGAAGATATCGAAAAACTGATCGCTAAGATCAAAGAGAAGAGCGAGGGCAGCACGTATGTCGTATTGTCGGGCAATGTGGGGCCGGGCGTTCCTTCCACGATCTATAAAGAGATCACGGAAGAGCTGAAGGGGCAGGGGATCCATGTACTGCTTGACGCGGACGGCGAACTGTTCAAGGAAGGGATCAAGGCGAGGCCGGAAGCGATCAAGCCGAACCGTTTCGAGCTGGCGCAGTACTTTGGTGTCGAAGAACCGCGCACGGTCAGGGAAACGGCCGATCTGGGAAGAAAGCTTCTGAACGAGGAAACGAAACTGGTCGTGATTTCCATGGGAAAAGACGGAGCGATCTTTCTGACAGACGAGAAAAGTCTGTATGTGCCTTCGCTGAAAGTGAAGATCCATTCTTCGGTCGGCGCGGGAGATGCGATGGTGGCGGCGATCGCGTATGCGCTCGAGCAGGACATGCCGCTCGAACAGCTGGCTCGTTTCGCGGTGGCGTGCAGCGCGGGAGCGTGCATGACCGAAGGGACGCAGCCGGCGCAGAAAGAACAGATCGAACAGCTGGAAAACCAAGTAGAGATCGAAAACATCTAGAAAGGATATAAGGAATATGAAAACAAAAGCAGTAAGATTGTACGGAGTGGATGATATTCGTCTGGAAGAGTTCGAGCTTCCTGAAATCAAAGAGGATGAAATTCTTGTCAAGGTCGTGTCGGACTCGATCTGCATGTCGACATGGAAAACGGTCAAACAGGGGGCCAAGCACAAGCGCGTGCCGAATGATGTGTACGACAATCCGATCATCATCGGTCATGAATTTGCGGGCGATATCGTCAAGGTCGGAAAGAAATGGCAGGATCAGTTCACGCCGGGCCAGAAGTTTGCGCAGCAGCCTGCGATCCCGGGCCAGATGGAGTCGCCGGGATATTCGTACCATTGGTGCGGCGGCGATACGCAGTACTGCATCTTCCCGAACGATATCCTGGAAGCGGGCTGTGTATGGACGTTTGACGGGGATGCCTACTTTGCCAGCTCGGTGGCTGAGCCGATGTCATGCTGCATTGGCGGATATCATACGAATTATCATACGGTGCCTGGCGAATACACGCATATCATGGGCACGAAGGAAAACGGTAATATCATCATTCTTGGCGGATGCGGTCCGATGGGCCTGGGCGCGATCTCGTACGGCCTGACATTCGAAAACAAGCCGAAGAGGATCGTCGTGACCGACATCAACGATGAGCGGATCGAAAGGGCGCGCGAAGTGATCAGCGAAAAAGAAGCGGCAGACAACGGGATCGAGCTCATTTATGTCAATACGGCGAAAATGGACGATCCGATCCGGGGGCTCATGGATATTACGGAAGGTCACGGCTATGACGATGTATTCGTATATATTCCGAACAAAGCGGTTTGCGAGATGGGCAACCAGATCATGGCGTACGACGGCTGCATGAACCTTTTTGCCGGACCGACCGATCCGAAATTCTCTGCCGAAGTGAATTTGTATGACTGCCATTATTCCCGAAGCAAGATCCTGGGATCGACGGGCGGAACGATCGACGATATGAAGGAAGCGATCGACAAGAACAATGCCGGTCTCATCAATTCGGCCGTGATGATCACGCATGTCGGCGGACTGGATTCAGTGGTCGAAACGACAAAGGATCTTCCGAATGTTCCGGGCGGAAAGAAGCTTGTCTATACGCATATCGATATGCCGATGACTGCGATCGAGGATTTCGGAAAGCTTGGCGAAATGGATCCGTTCTTCAAGGAACTGGATGAAGTATGCAAGGCAAACAAAGGATTGTGGTCTGCCAAAGCCGAAAAGATGCTGCTGGAGCATTTCGGACAGGAATAAACACGATCGATAATCATAAGCAAAATTAATCAACCAACAAAATCAATGATCAAAACACAAGGATGTACTGGTGTGGGGCCGGGCATCCTTTTTTATACGATGAGTTTCCCGACTGAAAAATAAAAACGGAAAATACGTTTTTAATTCGAAAATAAGAGATGAAAATACTTCGTATTACTGCAGAAGGTCTACTGCTGTTTAAAGAAGATCGAAGAACAGCAAAAATTCCAAAAGGTGAATACTGTTTATATGATTTGTTAAAATAAATGGCTCTATGGCACTCTCTATGGGTCAAATCCGTTAAAAAAGGCAGATTTA
>Belle_p2__coassemble_2050_pt1 | contig 16514 bp, 18 predicted proteins | sample Belle_p2__metabat2_low_PE_017 | metagenome-assembled genome bin Belle_p2 | reverse complement strand
CATCTTTCACCTATAGAGGTGGGAGTCTTCTTGCCTATAGTTGATAAAGTTTTTGATCATTAGAAGTAGATTCCATAGCTTTGGCACGCTTTCCGGAATTTAGGGTATCTTCGGTACATCCGTTCAAGATCAATGGAAAAATCAGTAGCTTTGGAAGGATAGCTGTTTGCATGACAAAAACCGATGCAAAGACTCGCGATCTGGGCTGCTTCATAGTAACGGCCTCTTTCCTGAAAGCGGGTGATGGTCTGGCAGTGTTCTATTGCGATCGAACTTGCCAGGTCCATGATTTTTATTTTCTGATCGGATGTCAGGCTGGCCCGCTTTTTTGCCCGGTCAAACAGATTTTCTAAAAGGACATCTTTGGGTACTTCGGAATCTGATAACTCAAGCGACAGCATATTCGCCTGATATGGAAGAAATTTTTCTTTCTGATTTCCTGCGTTGAGCATGGACAAAAGCAGACAGAAGTCCATCAGGCTTCCGTCGGTCTGTGCCTCTTCAAAAACAGGATCCAGGTTTCCTTCAAGCAGAGAATAAAGCTTTCTTTCGCCGGAATCTTTCGGGAGCTGCTGCACTACGTTTGTTTGATCCGCATCCGGATCGTTCTGGATAAGCGCATAATAGCGAAATAGAGCGGGCTGCAGCAGAAAAGCCTGCTTTAAGGCATCATCAGCCGTGGATCCTCGATCATGCCCATGGATCCTGGCAAGCCGGTCGTATAAACGAGCTTGTTCTTTTTTGTTTTTATCCGGATCCTGACTGATATCTTTTAGTGCCCGGTCAATAAAAGTTGCTTGTTCTTCCGGATCTTTTTCTTTGTAATACATATCAAAGTACCAGATTGCCAGATCCGGAAAGTAGCGCAGTCCTTCCTGGAACAGACGATTTCTTTGCGCTTCGTCGAAAATCCATCCAAGGTATTCTTCAAAAGTTGAAGACTGGTCATAGAGATGAAAACCGGCGTACGTATGGCTTGTTCCGTTGAAATCAGCTAAAGAGGATTCTGCGAGTATAATGGCCGCTTTCTGCCGTTCATCTTTTGTCAGCTTTGCCGTCTTTACTGCCTTTTTCAAGGAATAAAGACTTCCATTGATTTCTTTTGTTCTCTCCGGAAGACCGGCCATGCGCTCTTCTATGGCACAGCTGGTGTCTTCCAGAAGGCAGAGGAGAAGATCATCCCACAGCTTTGTGATATTGGCGCTGAGCTGGTCCTGGTCATACAGGAAAGAGTAGGAATTCTCTCCATCTTCCAGTTCGCCATTTTCATCCATGGTATATAGAGGATGATCGACCAAAGTCAGAATGATTCTTTTTGCCAATAAAGGCTGCTGCAGATCCATGCACTGCTTGGCCACCATGGACATTTTATCGACCAGGCCGCAAAGATCCAATGGATCGCTGAATACGTAAACGTATTCATCATCCCAGTAATTGTATTGCCGGCTTGTTTCTTCTTCATCGATCCAGCATTTCAGGCATCGCACTTTTTCGCTGAGCCCGGTCCATTTTTCAATGAGCCCATGGGCTGTTCTGGCAAGCTCTATCAGTGCATCCTTGGGACTATCCGGCATCTGGTATTTTCTCTTTAACGCAGCAAGCGCTGTTTCCTGATAGGAATCATCCTGAATGTCCATCAGCTGGTGCCAGATATAGCCACGCAGTTCATTCTCATTCATTTTTTTTAGCAGAGTTCTAAGCTGATTCTGGTACTCTTTGAAATTCATGATCGGCTCCTTCCTTTTGCAGTTGTATAAAATACAAACCGGTTCATCATGAGCCGGGCAGTTTTTTCTGATTTTCCCGGCACGATCAGGCTTATTTTATCATACGTTTTGTATGAGGGTTAAAAGAGCTTGCGGTTGCTCCATAAAAACATCAAGTGATACAATGAACATATGATTCGAGTACATCAAGTAAAAACAACAAGCAGCGAACCTGCCCAGATCAAGGCCGCTTTGCTCAGAAAACTGAATATGCCTCTCGAAGATCTGATCGACTGGCATATATACCGCCGAAGCGTCGACGCCAGAAAACACACAGTCACCTTTTCCTATACGATCGATGCCAAGGTCCATCATGAAAAGAAATATCTTAAAAATAAAGACGTGATCCGGAAACCGAATGAAAACTATCATTTTTCTCCTGCCGGGACCATTGAACTGGCCAACCGTCCTGTCGTGATCGGATTTGGCCCGGCCGGCATGTTTGCCGCCCTTGTCCTGTCGCAGGAAGGATACCGTCCTCTGATCATCGAAAGAGGGTCTTCGCTCAGAAAAAGGCAGCAGGACGTAGACCGTTTCTGGAAAGAAGGCATCCTCGATCCCGAAAGCAACGTGCAGTTCGGCGAAGGCGGGGCCGGCGCCTTTTCGGACGGCAAGCTGACAAGCCGCACCAAAGATGTGCTGCTGCGCAAAGTGCTCGGGGAGCTCGTGCATTACGGCGCCGATCCTGACATCCTGATCGATGCCTATCCGCACATCGGATCCGATGCGTTCGTTTCGATCATTGAAAACATGCGCGAAGATATGAAGAAAATGGGAGCCGAATTTCTGTTCGACACCCGTCTTGAAGATGTGGTCGTTGAAGAGGACGATCTGAAAGCACTGATCGCGAACCAGAAAGAAATGGACTGCCAGGCATGCATCCTCGCGATCGGCCACAGTGCCGCCGACACCGTTCATGTGCTGCATGAGCGCGGAATGGAACTGATCGCCAAACCGTTTCCGATCGGTGTGCGCATCGAACATACCCAGGACTTCATCAACGAAGCCATGCTGGGCGAATTCAAGAATGATCCGCGCCTTGTTCCCGCCCGCTATACGCTGACCACCATCGCATCCAACGGCAAAGGCGTATATACGTTCTGCATGTGTCCGGGCGGATATGTCATTCCGAGCGCGGCGCAGCCAGGACAGCTTGTAGTCAACGGCATGTCGTACGCAGACCGGGCCGGTACCAACGCCAACAGCGCCCTGCTCGTACAGTGCGGCACCTCCGATTACGGAAACGAATTGTTTTCCGGAGAAAATTTTGTTCAGGATCTCGAAAAGAAAGCGTATCATATGACCACGGGATTCAAGGTGCCGGTGCAGCTGGCAGCCGATTACCTGAACAATACGGTCAGCACGAAGCTGAACGGAGTGACACCATCCTATGCGCTCGGATACGAATTTACCGATCTGAACGACCTGTTTCCGTCCGCGATCAATAAAGCGCTCCATGAAGCGCTGATCGATTTTGAAAAGAAGGTGCCCGGATTCGTTTCGTCCGGCTCTGTGTTGAGTGCTGTGGAATCCAGGAGCAACCCGACCGTGCGGATGGTGCGCGACAAGGAAACGCGCATGAGCAGCATCCGCGGCCTGTATCCGTGCGGAGAAGGAAGCGGGTATGCCGGAGGCATCGTGACCAGCGCGATCGACGGCATCAAAAGTGCGCACGCACTCATGAACACGTTTAAAAAGGGGGTGTACTGAAATGAGTTTATTCAGACCCGACTACTATGTAAGCAATTTTGAAAATATAAATATCGACCGGCTGAAAAAAAGAGGGATCAGGCTTCTGCTGTGCGATATAGACAATACGCTCGTCGCCTTTAACGATCCGGAATCAAACGAGAAGGTCAAACGCTTCCTGCGCAAGGTCGAGGAGAACGGCATCCTTGTGGCCTTGTGCTCCAATGCCGCACCGGCACGTGCCAAACGGTTTGCCAGGGATCTTGATGTCGACAAAGTGTACTATTTATCGTTCAAGCCGTTATCGCGCAACATCAAAAAAGCAATGAAGCACTACAATGTTTCGCCCAATCAGACGGCGCTGCTCGGAGACCAGCTCATGACCGATATGCTCGGAGGACATCTGGCAGGCATCTATACGATCCTGACCGCTCCGATCATTGAAAAAGACAAGTGGGACACGCAGATCAACCGGTTCTTCGAAGGCTTTATCTACCGCCACTTCGAAAAGAAAAATATATTGAAGAAAGGAGAATTCGATGACTAAATACTGTAAAGGCTGCGGCGCCCTGCTGCAGAATGAGGATCAAAACGCCATCGGCTATGTTCCGACATTAGACTCCTCCTACTGCCAGAGATGCTACAGGATCCGTCACTATGGCGATGTGACCATCAATATGCAGAAAGGAATCGAATCGGCCGAAACGTTCGAAAAGATCGATAAGCTTGACGGCGTCGTGTTCTGGGTCGTCGATCTGTTTGCGTTCGAAGCGAGCATGATCCCCCGGCTCAATCAGAAACTGCCTGGCAAGAAAATTGTTCTTGTGCTGACAAAGCGGGATGTGCTGCCAAAAACGCTGACCGACCGCAAGATCCTTGAATTTGTTGATGACCGCCTGCGCGAAGAAGGCATTCATGTGGAGGCTGCCATCATTCTGGGCGGACTGCTCAAAGGCGGCGAGGAATGCGAACACTCCATCGAGCTGCTCCAGGAAGCGCTGCGGCGCTATGCCCATGAGCAGAATGCCATCTTTATGGGCGTGGCGAATTCGGGCAAATCGACGCTTATCAACCGGCTGCTTTCATCAAGCGACCTGACAACCTCCCGCAATCCGGGCACGACGCTCGACGTGGTCACGATCATGAACGGGGACCACTATATTTACGACACGCCAGGGATCGAGAACCACCACAGCATCCTCACTCATATTCCGGCAAAGGATCTCAAGACGCTCATTCCGACCAAGCCGGTCCGTCCGCTCGTGACCCAGATCTACGAAAACCAGTCGTTTGCGGTAGGCGGTCTGGCCCGCATGGACGTCTATACGAACGGCAAGGCAACGGTTGTCGGGTATTTTTCGAGAAGCGTGAGCGTCCATCGCGGCAAGCTCGAAAAGGCTGACGAATTATGGAAAAAACATCTGGGCGGCATGCTCAGCCCGGCTCTTGATACATCGCTCGAAACGATGCATACTTATCATGCCCCTCATTTTGAGGGGAAGCTTGATGTCGTGATCCAGGGAATCGGCTGGTTCTGTGTTTCCGGCGACATCAAAGATATTTACGTAAAAGTGCACAAAGGAATTTTTGTGACATTCAGAAAGGCAATGATCTAATGTTGAACAATCAGGATAAAAAATATTTAAGAGGACTGGCTCAGAACTTGAGCCCGCTGGTACAGATTGGCAAATCCGGTCTGTCCATGAACGTATATGATACGCTCGATACGGCGCTCGAAGCGCACGAGCTTGTCAAGGTCAACCTGCTCAAGACCGCTCCGCTTGAAACCAGGGAAGCGGCCATTGAATGCGCGGCCAATACGCATGCCGAAGTCGTGCATATAGTCGGCCGCACATTCATCCTTTACCGCCGCAGCAAGGAAAACAAGCTGGGCCTGAAAAAATGAAAAAAGTCGCTTTACTGGGCGGTTCCTTCGATCCGATCCATCAGGGCCATATAGCGATGGCGCGCGAAGCGCTGCGGCAGATCGGAGCCGATGAAGTGTGGTTCATTCCCACGTATCAGACGCCGTTAAAGGATCGGATCCTGACCAGCGACACGCACCGTACGGAAATGATCCGGCTTGCGATCGAAGGCGAGCCGCGTTTCCGGCTCGAAACGATCGAGCTTGAACGGAAGGAAAAATCGTATACGATCGATACGCTGCGCGAGCTGAAGGAAAAATATCCCGACATCCGTTTTTATTATCTGATCGGTTCGGATCAGATGGAGCAGTTCGACAAGTGGCGCGATGTGGACGAGCTGATGCAGCTGGCCGAGTTTGTCGGCATCGAAAGAGAGAACACGTTCGGATCGAATCCGTGCCATCTGCGCTGCATGAACATGGAACAGGTGCCTGTGTCTTCTTCAAAGATCCGCAAAGGAGACTGTCTGCAGTATGTGGATGAAAAAGTGCTCGACTATATTTATAAGAACCGGCTGTATGTGCTCGATTTTGTAAGGTCGCGGGTGCATGAGCACCGCTTCCTTCATTCGTGCTCGGTTGCCGATCTGTGCGAGCTGTTTGCGCTCGAAAACGGATACGATCCGGACAAGGCGTATCTGACCGGTCTGTTTCATGATGTGGCTAAGGAGCTTGATCCGCGGCAGATGAAGGCGTGGATGAAAAAGATCGCGCCCGAGTATATGGACGCGCATCCGGCCATCTTTCATGGCTTTGTCGGAGGACAGGTCGTCCGTTCGGTGTTCCGGCTGGATGATCCGCAGATCAGCAACGCGATCCACTGGCACGTGCTTGGCTTGAGCGCCGATCCGTATGCCATGATGGTGTATTGTGCGGACAAGCTCGATCCGACCCGAGGCTATGACAGTTCCGGTCTGATCGAGCAGTGCAAGAAGGATATATACAAAGGTTTTGAGCTGACGAAGGCCCAGAACGACAAATACATAACAGAAAAGGAGAACAAATAAAGAATGGATGTACTGAATACAGTGCTGAAAGCAATCGCGGAACGAAAGGGAGAAAATATTCTCGTTTATGATGTCAGCTCGCTGACCCCGTTTCTTGATACGATGGTCGTCGCTTCCTCTTCGAACCTGCGCCAGAACAACGCGATCGCGGCCAACATCCGCGACCGTCTCAAGGAAGCCGGATATACAGGAGAGATCCGCGAGGAAGGAACGAAAGATTCCAAATGGCTGCTGATTGATCTCAAGGATATCGTCGTTCATCTGTTCGTGAGTGACGAACGGACAATGTACGGACTGGACAAGCTGTATGGCGATGTCCCGGTGTACACTTATGATCTATAATACTCTGGCAAAATATTATGATGCCCTTGTCAGGGATGAGGAGGCGACCAGGGCTTATGTGGACTGGATCGTTTCGTTCGAGCCTGAAAGTCCTGTTCTTGAACTGGCTTGCGGATCGGGAGAGATCACGCATGCCCTAAGCACTCTTGGATACGATATGAGCGCGCTGGATCTGAGCGCCAGGATGATCGAAAAGGCAAAGCAGAAGGATCCTGACAAAAAGATCTCGTTCACGGTGCAGGACATGCTCGATCTTTCTGATCTTGGAACGTTTAAAACGATCTTCTGCGTGTGCGACAGCTTCAATTATGTGCTCGAAAAGGAAGATGTAAAGGCTTTGTTCAAAGAGGCAGCGTCTCATCTGGAAACGGGCGGGCTGTTTTGTTTTGATACGCATTCCCTTGACCGGCTCGATGAGTTCGAAGGCGAATACAATGAGACGGGACAGTTTGAAGACGGGGTGCAGTATCAGTGGTCCATCATGTCGGAAGACGAATATATTTATCAGGATTTCGCGTTTTACAGGCCGGATGGCACGGTGCTCGAGGAGCATCATATGCAGCGCGTATATGATCCGGAATTTTTAATACAGGAGCTGGAAGAGTATTTTGATGTGATCTCAGTCAAAACGGATTTTGATCAGGAAGGGATCAGCGAAGGCGAGAAGTACTTTTTTGCAGCCAGAAAAAAGCGAGGCATACAATCATGACAGGAATAATTTGCGCAATGGAATCGGAACTGCAGGCAGTTCTGGAACATATGATCGAAGAAAAAACACGACAGGTCGGACAGGTACGCATCCACTACGGGATGCTGGATGGCAAAAAGGCCGCTGCCTGCCTGAGCGGGGTGGGCAAGGTCAATGCTGCTATGGCGACGACCATTTTATGTCAGGATCCTGAAATCGAACGGATCGTTAATGTGGGGGTTGCCGGGGGATTGAAAGAAGAACAGAGCGTTGGCGATCTGGTCATTTCTGATGAAGTGGCGCAGGCCGATTTTGATACGAGTCCGATCGACGGAGAGGCTGGCATCGGTCTGGTATTCAAGGTGGACGAGGGTCTGGTCGAAAAGGCGTGCCTTGCAGCGCATTCCCTGAATATCCCGTATCGGATCGGTTGTGTGGCTACGCAGGATCTGTTCATGTCGCGTGAAGAGGACTATAAGAAACTGCTTTGCCGTTTCCCGGAAAGCGCCTGCTCGGAAATGGAAGGGGGCGCAGTGGCACAGGTTGCTACCGCATTCAATAAGCCGTTCCTGGTGCTGCGCACCTTGTCGGATGTGGCGGTCCATAACGACAATCCGCTTGAGTTTTCGGAATTTGCCAAGATGGCAAGCCGGCAGGCAGCGAATGTCATACGGGCATTTTGTGCTTTAATTTAGGAAGAGCGTCTGTGCTCTTCTTTTTTTCAGGACATAAATCAAGTATAATAAGTGCATGTCAAAAAGAAGCAATACAGTGTCTGAGAAAGACAATAGAAATAAAAATCACAGAAAGTATCACGGGCCGGGCACGACCTTGTCGCTTGCGGCGGTGCTAGTGCTGCTGGTCGGTATTCTCTGGTCGCTGTTTATCAGCGGGCCGGCACGCATTCATGATGAAGAGCTGGCTGATGCCTATGCCCGGATCGAGGAAGAAGTGCCTGGCATCCAGGGGGTAGAGCAGAATATATTCGACTATATCACGTATCAGGGCTATACGGAGGATACGCTGTACTGGTTTGATCAGAAGCTTGATGTCATTACGACAAGGGATATTTCGACGCTTGACTACGACAAGGTGCGCGAGATCGCGCAGAAGGATTACGGGATCGAGCCGGATACGGTCCAGCTGACTTTTGGATACAACAGCCCGTGCTATGAGGTGATTGGTTCAAAAAGGATGCTTCTTCTCGACTACGATACGTTTTCGAGAGTTTATGAAAGGCAGGTGCGGTAAATGGCACAAAATTTCGACTGGAACGCGCCGTGGATGGATCAGTGCGCATGGATCTTCTCCAATCTGGAGAATTTGTCGCTGGATGCCAGGGAGGCGCTCATCGTTCTGCTGATCGCGCATTACAACGCGCATGGTCTTCCGATCAATACGGAGGATTTTTCCCAGAAGGCCAAGATCAGCGAAGAGGAGGTCGATACGATTTTTCAGATTTTATCGACCAAAGGGTATTTGACAGTAGGCTTTGCCAACGGCAAGGTGAATTTCAATCTGGACGGTCTTGTCAAGATGTCCAACGTTCCTGGCAAGGGACTTTCCAAAAGTCTGATTTCGGAGTTCGAAGATGAATTCGGACGGGATCTGAGCCCTTCGGAAATGCAGAAGATCCTTGATCTATCCGAAAAATTCGGGGAAAGACAGGTGATCTGCGCGCTCAACGAGGCGGCTGTCTACGACAAACGCAATCTGACCTATGTGGAAAATGTCCTCATTTCCTGGAGCAATAAAGGTCTGACGACAGAGCAGATCGAAAGCGGGATCCGATCATGACCGGCAATGAAATTTTAGACGAGATCGAAAAGATCTTTCCGGATGCGCAGTGCGAGCTGTATCACGAGTCCGATTTTCAGCTCATGGTTGCGGTGATCCTGTCGGCACAGACGACCGACGCTTCGGTCAATAAGGTGACACCGGCCTTGTTTGCCCGTTTTCCGGATTCAAAGGCACTGGCTGCTGCCGATATCGGGGAAGTGGAAACGTGTATCAAAACGATCGGCCTGTACCATTCCAAGGCCAAAAACATCATTGCGATGGCGCAGGATCTCGAGAGCCGTTTTAACGGGATCGTTCCTGATTCCTATAAGGATCTGCAGTCGCTGGCTGGAGTAGGGCGCAAGACGGCCAATGTCGTACGAAGCGTGGCATTCGACATTCCAAGCTTTGCGGTCGATACGCATGTGGACCGGGTCAGCAAGCGGCTCGGGCTTGCAAAATTCGATGACAGCGTGGAAAAGGTCGAAGAGAAGCTGAAACGAAAGATCGATCGAAGCCGCTGGAATCAGGGACACCATGATATGATCTTTTTCGGACGTTATTTCTGTACGGCAAAAAAACCAAAATGCGAACAGTGCCCGTTCGTTTCCTTCTGCAAGAAGGACGGGCTGGAAGCGTATAAGAAGAGCGAGAAAGAGCGCCTGGCAAAGCGCAGGGAACAGCTGGAACAGGAAGCATAAAAGAATGCCTGTCCGTTTTAAACGGGCAGGCATTTTATGCGTTCAGACCGTACTGTCCGAGCTGCTCTGACCAGGGGAATCGGGAATGACTGGGTCCGGATCGGGTGTCGGTTCGGGCTCTGGTACTGGATCAGGTTCGGGTTGCGGCGTCGGGTCCGGATCGGGTTCTGGTGTCGGTTCCGGGGTTGGTTCGGGTTCGGGCTGCTGAACAGGAGCGGATGGCGTGTAGACAGGGGCCTGGTAGGCTGGAGCCTGCTCCTGTGCCTGGGATCCGCTGTTTTCTTTGGCTGGTGTTTGTTCCTGCGCTCCGGCATCCTTTTTCAAATTGTCCGGTTTGAATGTTTTTGCGTCAAAGTATTTTTTGTTTTCCTGTTTTGTATAGGAAATCGAGTTTTTCAGCGTACCTTTTTCTTTCTGGAGCAGGATCGTCGTCACTTCCTTTGGCTGGGAGGCGATGGAGATCGATGTCTGGCTGCCGCTGTTGAGAGCGTCCCAGGTCTGCTGGTTGAGCACGGTAAGTCCGTTGATCATGGAAGAGATCGTTTCCTGACTGGCTACAGCGTCGGTGCTGATGACTTTTACCTTTACTTCCTGCTGGGCTGTGCTGCCGTTTTCGCATACGGCTTTGATCGTGACCGTTTCTTCTTTCGGAGCGGAAATATCGATCGGATCGGTTTCGATACGGATCGGGGAATCGGCAATGGCGAGGAAATAGTTTGCCAGATCGAAGTCGATGGCGTTCTCTTCTACGACCACGAGCTCGGGCATGCCGATAAAACGGGGCTGACCGGTGCTTTTTACGATAAGCGTGGATGCGGCTTTTTCGCTGCCGCGAATGAGCGTGATCGGGTATTCGCCAGGTTCGAGCGTATCTTTTCCTTTCGAAGTGACCTGACGGGTGGTTTTGTTGTAGGTGTAAAGAGATGAGTCGCTCAGCAGCGGGCTTTCGATCGTAATGTTGTCGGCTTCTCCTTCAACAAAGAGGGCGGGATCGAGACGGACAGGTTCTCCATAGGCGATTTCTACTTGTTCTCTGGCTTTGATCGGTTCGGCAGGGCGGAAGACAAAAAAGGCGATGGCGCCAAGGAGCGCGATCACACACAGACAGATAGCGATGATCCGGTTTCTTTTGCGGACCGTACTGGTTTTTTTCATTTGCTCTCTCCTCTTGATTTTATAAAAATTATAATTTCGTTTCTTACTCATTATAGCAGAATAGATTCATGGTTTTGAAAAGAAGTTATAAACTTATGGAGAAATTGCCTAGGCTGGTCTGAGGAGAAAAAATCCCAACAAACCATTGACAACGCTTTCATTACGCGTTAGTATATGGCTGTAAATAAGGTTTGTAACTCTTCGGAAGCATCACCTGAATAGCGATATGAATGTCGTTGGGTATGTGAATGAAGAGTTTTTTTGTTCAGGAAAGGAGAGTAGTATGCTGGGGTATAAGAAAAAGGAGAAGTCGGGCAGGCAGAAAGCGGCTGGTCATACACTGCATGTCGCTGCCCCGGTGCAGGGGGAACTGATCGATCTGAGCAATGTGGCGGATCAGGTGTTTTCGCAGAAGATGATGGGAGAAGGTTTTGCGGTCGTTCCAAGTTCCGAACATGTGGTCGCGCCGGTTTCAGGAAAAGCGGTGACTGTGTTCCCGACAGGACATGCGATCGGGATCCGTACCGAACAGGGAATCGATGTGCTTGTTCATGTCGGGCTTGACACCGTGAATCTGAAGGGAGAAGGATTCAAGGTGCTCATTCACGAAGGGGATGAGGTGCAGATCGGGCAGCCGATCGTGGATTTTGATCAGCAGGTCCTGCGCCGGCATGGTCTGGATGCGACGACCATGGTTATTTTTACAGAAGGTTTCAGGCAGAAGATCAAAGTGAATCCGAAAAAAGTCAAGGCGGGTGATGTTCTGATCGGGGCCTAGAAAGGGGAAAGGATGAAGATCATCAAGAAGATCAACAACAACGTGGCGATCGGTCTAGATCAGAATGGAAAAGAAGTGGTCGTATTCGGCAAAGGAATCGGATTTGAGAAAATGCCGTATACATTGACTGATCTTTCGAAGGTCGACCGTTCGTATTATGATGTGGATCCCCGGTATTATGAACTGATCAGCAGCGTGGACGAGAGGGTGCTTCTGCTTTGTACCAAAATGGTCAACGTGATCATGGCAAAACTGGAAGGGGAATGGAACCCGAGCCTCGTATTTGTGCTGGCTGATCATATCACGTTTGCGCTCGAGCGGTATCGAAAAGGGATGGCGATCCCGTTTCCTTATTCGGACGAGATCGAACTGGAATGTCCGGACGAAAACAGATGGGCCATGTGGATCGTGAAAAATATCAACCATAATTTTCATGTGAAATTGCCAAAAGGAGAAGTGACATGCATCGCGATGCATCTTGTCAATGCGCGGGCAGGAACAAAAACGGTCCGCAAGGAAACGAGCACGCAAAGAAAAGACCGGATCCTGAAGTTCGCGGTCGATACGATCGAACACGATTTTGGGATCAGCATATCGAAAAAAGATCTGAATTATTACCGGTTTAAAAGTCATATTTCATATTTTGTGAAGCGCAAAGATGAAAATACGCCAGTCAGCGACGAGGGCGGAGAATTGTTTGAACTGATGAAGACAACGTATCCGGACGCGTATCGATGCGCAATGAAGATCAACAGCTATTTAAAAGAAGAATATGGATCGGATTGCTCGGACAGCGAGATCCTGTATTTGATGATCCACATCAACCGATTCATGCAGCGAGGATTGTAACCTGAAAGACAGGGCATTACCCAAAAACGAAAAAGGAGTTTTTGGGTTTTATTTTTAGGAGGAGAAAAAATGGAAAAAAATCAACAAATTGCCACAACGATCATGGAGCTTGTGGGCGGAACAGACAATATTTCGTTTGTCACCCATTGTATGACGCGTCTGCGCCTGAATTTGAAAGATGAAAGCATTGTCGACGACAATAAAGTCAAAGCTGTCAAAGGCGTATTGGGAATTGCACACTCCGGAGGTCAATACCAGATCATTATCGGACAAAACGTGCCGAAAGTTTACAAAGCCGTTTGTGAAATGGGCGGATTCAAGCAGGAAGGGGCGATCGAAGAAAACCCGGATGCCCCAAAGGAAAAACTGACACTGAAAACGATTGGATCTAATATCATGAATTATATGTCTGGATCGATGACACAGCTGATTCCGGGAATGATCGCAGCAGCCATGTTCAAGACCCTTCTTGTCGTGCTTGGTCCCGATATGATGAATGTGATCACTCCGGAAAACGACTTGTATATACTGCTTGATTTTGTATATGATGCATTCTTCTATTTCTTGCCGATATTCCTTGGCTATGCAGCCGCCAAGAAACTAAGATCCAATGTTATCTTGGGAATCATGATGGGAACAATTTTGCTTGTTCCGGACTTTGTAGCTTTGGTAGGAACTCAAGAAACCTTATCTGTTTACGGATTATTGAATGCGCCTGTTGCTTCTTACGGACAATCTGTCTTGCCGGTACTGCTTGCAGTATGGATCATGAGCTATGTGGAAAAAGGATGCAAGAAAATTGTCCCGGATGTGTTATCGACTGTGTTCGTTCCGACATTGGTTTTAGCAATCATGGTTCCAGTCCTTCTTTGCGTATGTGGTCCGATCGGATCGTATGTAGGAAGTTTTATTTGTAACGGATTGATCGCGTTTGGAAATGTAGGCGGATTTATTGCGATCGCAGTGATTGGAGCATTGTGGGAGTTCCTTGTCATGTCCGGCATGCACCCGGTATTGATCATGTTTGCCATGACGACCATGATGGAAACAGGAAAAGAGGCTTTTTTATCTCCGGCCGCAACATGTGCTACATTCGCAGCGATCGGAATGGCATTAGGCGCCTTCTTCAAACAAAAAAATAAAGAGGAAAAAGCGGAATCTCTTGGCTATTTTGTATCGGGAATTGTCGGCGGCGTAACAGAACCTGTATTGTTTGGAATTGGTTTCCGATATAAAAAACCGTTTATCGCAATGGCGATCGGAGGTTTCGTAGGTGCACTGTACAGCGGTATCTTCGGAGTATACGCTTCCTTTTTAGGAGCTACGAACTTTATGATCTTTTTAGGGTATGTGGCTGGAGGAACATCAAACTTGATTCATGGAATCATCGGCGGACTTTTAGCTTTAATTGTTTCTGCGATCGCTACATATATCCTTGGTGGCTTTGAAGAAGAGGAAGAAACAGAAACCAAAGAAGAGCTCGAGCCAGTCTTGGAAATCTAGGAAAGAAGCTAGGAAAAGTTTTCTTCGCGAATTCATCCTTTCTTTTCTATAATGAAGGAAAATAAAGGAGAAACAGCATGAAACTAGGATTAAGCGTATACCCAGAACAGGAAAGCACGCAGCAGATCGAAGCCTATTTGAAAACAGGTGCCAAATACGGCTTCGATCATTTATTTACTTCGATTTTTTCGGTCGAGGGAACGAAAAAGGAAATTGTAGATTATTTTAAAAATCTCACAAACATTGCTCACCATCTAGGTTATGTGGTCGATGGCGATGTGAATACTTGGTTTTTCGAGAAGATCGGTGCGAATTATAATGATCTTTCGGTATTCAAAGAAATGGGAATCGACATTTTGCGGATGGATGGTCCATATGGAGATGAACGGGACGCGATCCTTATCAACAATCCGGAAGGAATCAAGATCGAATACAATACCTCAATGATCAATGTGGTGGAAAATGCACTAGCTCATGGAGCCAATATAAAAAATATTTCGACTTGCCATAACTTTTATCCGCAACGTTACACGGCGCCAAGTCTTGCTCAGATCAAGCCGATGAACGAGCATTTTCACAAACTTGGAATTCCGGTCGCGATGTTTTTGAATTCGCAAGTTGAAGGAACGCATGGGCCATGGTCCGTTTCCGATGGATTGCCGACAATCGAAGAACATAGAAACGTGCCGGTGGATGTTCAGCTTAAACATATGCTTGCAATGAAAACGATCGATCTGGCTTTGTTTGGAAATGCATTCGCCAGCAAAACAGAATTTGAAATGGTCAAAAACGTCATGGATCAAGCGATCGTGTCTTTAGAATCGCTTGATGGATCGATGAAAAAAATGGCAGTATCTATGTATGCGATGCATGGAAAGCAAGTTCCGAAACAAGAACTGACCCGGATCCCGTTTTCGATCTATTTGGAACAAGGAATCAGTGAAGAAGAAAAGAAGCGGTTGTATTTTGGCTATCATACCGATCTTGGCGATTGTCTGAATTATATGATTCGTTCGCGCGTAAGCCGAATGGCGTTTCCAAAAGCAGAAATCGTGCCAAGAGCGTGTGAGAAAAAGACATTCGAGCGGGGCGATGTGCTCATTGTCAATGATCGCTGCAAACATTATGCAGGAGAGACCCAGATCGTTTTGAAGCCGATGGAAAATGATGGACAGCGAAATCTGCTCGGTCATATCGACGAAAAAGAACATATGATCTTCGATCTGATCGAAGCAATGGATTTCTTTACTTTTATCGAAGCATAAATCAAAAGAAAAGAAAGGTGGGCTTATTATGAAAAAAATTATTGTACGTGCCGATGATCTCGGTTATTCAAAAGGTGTGAATCTCGGAATCGAAGAAAGTGTGCGAAACGGCATCATTCGTTCAGTCGGATTCATGACCAATATGCCCGAATCACGAAACGGATACGATTTGATCAAGGATCTCGATGTATGTCTGGGTCAGCATACAAATATTTGTGTCGGAAAACCGTTGAGCGATCCGAAAGATATTCCATCTCTTGTCGGTGAAAACGGCGAGTTTAAAAGTTCGAAAACATACCGCAGCGCAAAAGAAGATTTTGTGAACCTCGATGAAGTCATTTTGGAAATCGAAGCCCAATATGAAAAATTCAAAGAAATCACAGGAAAAGAGCCGGCTTACTTTGAAGGGCACGCCGTCGCAAGCGACAACTTTTTCAAAGGATTGGAAATTGTAGCAAAAAGACATGGACTCGATTATTTAGGAATGAGCTTTACCGGGAAGGTGCCTTTTAGAAATGAAGAAGTTTTGATGTGCATGGATTCCATGAATAAAGAATACGATCCGGCCACATTTCTGAAAAAAATTGTCGAAACTGATTATGACGAACATACGATCCCGGTCATGGTATGCCATCCCGGATATTTAGATGCGTATATATTAAAGACATCTTCTTTACTGGAGCCAAGAACCTTGGAAGTCGAAATGGCCACAAGTCCGGAAGTCAAACAATGGCTTAAGGACCATGATGTAGAGCTCATAACCTATGATGATCTGAAGTAGCGCGACCAGGCAAACTGAATACGTTCGGTTTGTCTTTTTTGTGCTTTTTTCATCCCTGCACAGCCGTCAGGTGTGATTTTTTGATCACCGTTTATATCATGAAAAAAGAGAAGCAAAGTAGAATAGAACCGCTTCTCTATTTTGATGATTCAGCTGATAAGATAAGGAAGTACAAGCTTTTGGATATTTTCCTTATATCCAAGTGTATCGCAGGCTTCCTGGGCACTCATGCCTTTCTCGACCATGCGCTGCTGTGCCAGACGTACAAAGGTGGAAAGCATTTCGTT
>Belle_p2__coassemble_2027_pt1 | contig 16829 bp, 21 predicted proteins | sample Belle_p2__metabat2_low_PE_017 | metagenome-assembled genome bin Belle_p2 | reverse complement strand
TAAAATAAAGGAGTTCGCGGCATTTTTATTAGAAATCATGAATTATTTGGGATATATAAATAAACAGACCTAATACAAGGGCTGCGAAAATATGCATCAGGATCTCTTCTGTAGTCAAAGTTCCGGATTCAGCAAGCATGCCTTCCAAAATGTCTCTCATTATAAACCTCCTTTAGTAATAAATATAGTGCAGGCTGGCAGAGCGGCTCAGGCTGTATTTTCCGACCGATACCTCGCTGTGATCGCAGCTCTGCAGCGCCATCTTGATCGGACTGAACAAATACCCGTTGTATTTGACCTCGAGAACGACCCGGCCTGTCCGAAAACCGGATACAGATTCAGATTTTTCGTAAACAGGTCGAAGCCGGTTTCGGTCGAACGGATATCATGATCGAAAGTGATGCGGATATTATTGGCCGGCCCGCAATACGCGATCCGCTCGTACTCCACGATCGAGCGGGGACGGTAAAGATGCATGTTCATGACGGCATAGCACTCTTTGGCGAAAGGCGTATCGTACTGGAGCAGCACATCATACCGTCCGCCGATCAGCTCTTCGGCATCCTGACGCGACATAGCCATCGAACGCTTCTGCTGGCTGCTGCCTTCCTTCTTCTTCATTTCGAGCATCGCATACGGACTGTCAGGATCATAAATGCGCAGACGGATCTTGCGTCGCAGCTCGATCCCATCCTCCTTTTCATGATAGTCCCGGTCGTCGATCGAATCGAAATACAGGCTGCGCACGCGGTACGTTCCGTTTTTTGTGTGGGGGTCGAGCGTAAGAAAATGCGAAAAATACGATTTGAGCTCTACCATCTTCACGCGGTCGATCAGATATTTTTTTTCCTGTCTCATCACTGTGTTCATACCATCCCTCCTTTGTCCATAATCTTTTCTCTTTCGTTAAAATCAGTCTAACAGGCGTCTTCCCAGTTTACTTATCGGATGCTCCTGTGATGCCAGAAACGCATTATACATCACAATGAATGTATTGGAATAAATCACTCATTTTCACAAAAAACAAATGAATTAAGTGACAATATCACAGAACGGAACCGGATTGCCAATTATAATGAAGACACGATAACTTAAAGGAGAACAAACAAATGTCTGAAATTCAAATCACAAAAGAAAATTATATGGATGAAGTGATCCATTGCGATCGCCCTGTGCTTCTCGACTTCTATGCCGACTGGTGCGGTCCATGCCGTATGCTTGGACCCGTCATTGAAGAAATCGCAAAAGAGAGAAGCGACATCAAAGTGGGCAAGATCAACGTGGACGAACAGCCGGAACTGGCCGCACAATTCCAGGTGGCAGGGATCCCGACTCTTGCCGTGATCAGAAACGGAAAAATGGAAAACCGGGTTACTGGCTATCGGCCGAAGAGCCAGATCGAACAGCTGCTGTGAGGAAAAAAATGGGACTGTTTATTTTTTTTGGCGCAGGCGCCGACATCAATTCAGGGGTCAGAAAATGCAAAGCGGATCCGGGAGCCGTTCTGCTGGACGTGCGGACAAGACAGGAATACCAGAGCGGACATATCGAAGGCAGCATAAATATACCTCTGGATACCATTTCTTCGGCCGAAAAAAAGATCAAAGATAAAAACACGCCGCTTTACGTCTATTGCCAGAGTGGCGCCAGAAGCCGGCAGGCCGTTTCTTATTTAACGCAAGCCGGATTCGCGAAAGCGGAAAACATTGGCGGGATCAGCCGCTACAAAGGAAAGGTGATGAAATAATGAAAGTGATCATTGTTGGAGGCGTGGCAGGCGGCGCGACGGCAGCCGCAAGAATACGCCGGCTTGACGAGCAGGCAGAAATCGTTGTGTTTGAGCGGTCCGGATTCATTTCCTACGCGAACTGCGGACTGCCGTATTATATCGGCGGCACGATCGAGGACGAAAACGAACTGACCTTGCAGACACCCCAAAGCTTCCGGGACCGTTTCAATATCGATGTGCACGTGCATCATGAAGTCACAGCCATCCATCCCGAAACAAAAACAGTAACCGTTAAAGATCTGGAAACCGGACAGATTTTCTCGGAAAGCTATGATAAGCTGCTGCTTTCGCCAGGCGCCAGGCCCATCACCCCTCCGTTTGAAGGCATGGACAGCGGGAAAGTGTTTACGATCCGGACTGTCGAGGATACATTGAAGATCAAAAACTACATAGATTCCAGACGACCAGCTTCTGCTGTGATCGTTGGCGGCGGATTCATCGGGATCGAGATGGCAGAAAATCTGCGTCATCTTGGTCTGGACGTCACGCTTGTGGAAGCGGCTGATCAGCTCATGGCTCCATTCGACAAGGACATGGCCTCCTTTATTCATGCGCAGGTCCGCAGAAACAGCATCCATCTGATGCTCGATACGATGGTACAGGGCTTTGCCGATCACGACGACCATATGGAGGTGAAGCTTAAAAACACACCTGCCCTCCATACGGACATGGTGATCATGGCGATTGGCGTTGCACCTGAAACGACGCTTGCCAAAGAAGCTGGTCTGGAACTCGGAATCAAAGACGCGATCGTGGTCAATGATCAAATGGAAACTTCCGTTCCTGATATTTATGCGGTCGGCGATGCGGTGCAGATCAGAAATTTTGTGACCGGGCAGGACACTCTCATTTCTCTTGCCGGACCGGCCAACAAGCAGGGCCGGATCGCTGCCGATACGATTTGCGGTCTGGACAGCCATTACAAAGGTGGCCAGGGCTCGTCTGTGATCAAGCTTTTCGATATGACAGCGGCGGCCACGGGCATCAATGAAAAGACAGCCAACGTGCTTGGTATAGAGTACGGAAAAGTGATCCTGTCGCCTATGAATCATGCCGGATATTATCCAGGCGGCGAACTCATGACCTTGAAGGTGCTGTTCGAAAAGGATACCTATCATCTGCTTGGCGCGCAGATCGCAGGATACAGCGGAGTCGATAAACGCATCGATGTGCTGGCGGCAGCGATCCGTGCCGGAATGAAGGCATATGATCTTTCCGAACTTGATCTTGCCTACGCTCCGCCCTATTCTTCGGCGAAGGATCCGGTCAACATGGCCGGCTTCATGATCGAAAATATAAAAAACGGACTCGTGAAACAATGGTACTACGAGGATCTCGGGCCCCTTCTGAACAGCAATAAGGTCACGCTTCTTGATACACGCACGCCTGCGGAATTCAATGCAGGCCATATAAACGGCTTTATCCATATCCCGGTCGACGAGCTACGCGGACGTCTCGATGAGCTCGATACGGACAAGCCGGTGTATGTGATGTGCCAGAGCGGATTACGAAGCTATATTGCGTGCCGGATCCTGAGCGGTCATGGATTGGATGCTTACAACTTCGCCGGAGGGTACCGGTTCTATGAAGCGGTCCGCAGCGAAAAGGAACTCAGCAAAAGATCTTCCCCATGCGGGATGGATCAGTAAAAGTGAACTCGAATAAACTCAAACAAACTCTAACTAACCTCTCTACAGTAAAAAGCGCTGTGTCCTGTTTTCAGGATCCGGCGCTTTTACTTTCCCGCGATCTTTTGAAGGCCGCCTCTGTCTTTGATCTCAATGGTTCCGCGCGAGAGCGAGATCAGATTTTCATTCACAAAGTATTTCAGCATGCGGGTCACGACTTCCCGCGGATTTCCCAGATGATTGCCGATCGCTTCATGCGTGATCCTGAGCGTATCCGTTTCTTCGATATCCATCTCCTCCAAAAGAAAGCCAGCCAGTCTTTTATCAAAACTTTTCCACAGGATCTGATCGATCAGCCACATGACGTCCGAAAAGCGGCTTGCCATCACTTCGTTTGTGTAATTGGCCAGCGGCGCGGAAACTTCCATGACGCTTTTATAGGCTTCTGAAGGGATCATAAGAACTTCCGCATCCTTTTCGGCCGAAACGGTCATATCAAACTGAATGCTGTGTATGATACAGGAAGCCGAAAAAAGACAAAGATCGCGTTCGAAAAGACGATACATCGTGATTTCCCGGCCTTCCTCGGATATTGTAAAGACCCGAAGCTGGCCAGACAATACAAGAACAAGTCCGGTACAGTCCTGCGAACCGTTATGCAGGATCTCGTTTTTTCTGAATTTTCGAATAAAAGAGGCCTGGCTCAGCCGTTCCTGTTCGGATCGGGCCAGATGATCAAAGACCGGAATATAGCTTAAATAGTTCATACGTATGTTTCTCCCCTCCGTTTTGCTTGTATCATTATACAAAAAAAACGCATTCCGGCAGTGAATACGTTTCTTCTTTCCGTTCTTATTTTACGGCTTCCACAAGCGCGCGCACCCTGGAAACTTCGACGATATCATACTCGTTTTCATGCCCGTCTGAAAGATAGGCATACGACACGCGGCTGCCGCTCGTTGTCGGATCTGTGCGATACCCTTTGCATGAGGAATGCAGCTGATCCGCCCCCGTGCGTTCGATCAGGCTGCGCGCATTTTGCGCATTGACCCCTGATCCTGGCAGGATCTCGATCCGGTCCGCAAATCTTTCCTTCATAGCCTGGATACGGTCGGCTCCATCGATTGCTTTGGCGTGCATGCCGCTTGTCAGGACCCGGTCCACACCGAGATCAACGAGCGTTTCAAAAGCAGACTCATAATCAGAGACTACATCGACAGCCCGGTGAAACACTGCCGTCTTTTCATAGCTGTGGATCAGCTCGACCATCTTTTTTGTCCATTGTGTATCGATCGTGCGGTCGGCGTTCAAAAATCCGAACGCGATCCCGTCCGCCCCGTGCTCAAGGAAACACTTTGCTTCTTCGATCATGACGTTCTTTTCGATTTCCGAATAGCAGAAGCCCGCTGCTCTTGGGCGCACCATGCAGATGACTTCCAGGCTTGTCCGTTTTTTTGTTTCGGTCAGCGCATACAAAGACGGCGATAAGCCGCCCACACTCAGCGCGCTGTTGAGTTCAATCCGTTGTGCCCCGCCCTCATAGGCTGCCAGCGCGTCTTCCAGGCTTCCGGCACACACTTCGATCGTTATTATTTCGTTCATACTGTTTCCTCGATTCCAAGACGATACAGGCTGAGCGCGTAGATCTTCGCGTTCTGCATGAGATCGTCGACATCCATCCATTCATCGGGCAGATGGGCGATCCCTTTCTGTCCCGGAAAGCTTGGCCCGAACGGCACGATGTTCGGCACCTTTTTGGCGTACGTGCCTCCAGTTGTCGTGACCGGCGTGCCATCATTTCCGGTCATCTGCTCATACGTTTCCTTCAAAATACGGCAGAGAACGCCTTCTTTCGGGAAAAACACCGGTGGCATATTGTCGACAAGAGTTGCGTCGATGTGTTCTTTTACTTTCGTTTCGATCGTTTCGAGATCGACGCTGGCCGGATAGCTGACCTTGAGCTTGTGCTCCTCGTCGAGCCGGAATTCCAGCCGTCCGAATTCATGATCGGTGATATCGAGACCGAACTGTTCCGGCGTGAACGATGACGTGTCTGCCGCTGTCTCGAATACGGCACGGCCACGTTCTGCGTATACGACCGGATACTTGCAGTCCGGCGTCCATCCGGCGATTGGTGCCGGTTTCTTTTTCAGGAAATGGTCCATGTCGGCCATCCCGGTCTCTTCATTCGTTCCGAATACGATCCAGATCGGATGGGCGAGCGGGAGCCCGAGCTGTTTGATGGCATATAGACCGTACAGGCACGACAGGATCGGCCCTTTGTTGTCGAGGATGCCGCGGGCAAAGATGCGTCCATTCCGGATGGAAGGTTCGAACGGAGGAGTGGTCCACTGCCCTTTTGCGGGCACTACATCCAGATGGCCGAATACACCGATATACTTCTCATCGCTTTCCCATCCCGGTTTTGTTCCGTACTTGACGATCCCTGCGTAATGATCGACATTTTCGACCACGAATCCCATCGATCCGGCCAGCTGCAGCGTCTGTTCGAGGGCCAGGTCCACGCCCGGCCCGAACGGCTTGTTTGCACACGCTTCGCTTCGGGTACTGTCGATCGATACGATATCACGAATGCTTTGCAGCATTTCCTTCTGATTGGTTTCGACCTGACGGATGAGCCGGTTGTGCCAGTCGCCTGTCATCCTACTTGCGCTCCAGAGGCGCGGTGCGCGTCTTCATATAGGTGTCCATCCATTCATCGCTCGCCTTTTCGATGTACTGGTTCCGGTCTTCATCGAATTTTACCAGATAGACTTGCGGCGCTTCGTTTTCGGTCGCTACCGCGAAGGAGAAGCCTTCGATATTGGTAGCCACGCCCCATTCGCCTTTATTGTTCATGGCAATCAGCGAAAGGTCGCCCGCTTTTGTCCGGCGGCGCCTGAGCTGCTCGTCGAGATTGGCAACAGCTTTTTCGCATGCCTGCTGCGGATGCAGCCCTTCTTTCATGAGCCGGACGATCTCATAGGAAATGCATCCTTTCATCAGATCTTCTCCGAGCCCGGTGGCGCTCGCTCCACCTACTTCGGAATCGACATAAAATCCGGAGCCCGAGATCGGAGAATCACCTACACGTCCGGCCCGCTTCATGAACAGGCCGCTGGTCGATGTGGCGGCGACCATATGACGGCACTCATCCAGGCAGACCATACCGACCGTGTCATGGCCGGAATACGGTTTAAGCTCGAGCTCGCGCACTTCCTTCATGCGGTTGTGATAATGGATCCGCGCTCTTTCGGTGAGCATGTTCTTGCGCTCAAATCCCATTTTATGGGCGTACTTCTCTGCGCCTGCCCCGACAAGAAAGTTGTTGACAGGCTCTTTCGAGAGCGCTCTGGCAATTGATACCGGATTGGCGAAATCCTTGATGGCAGCCACGCAGCCGATATCGAACGTATCGCCGTCCATATAGGCGGCATCGAGCTCGACCTGCATTTCCTCGTTGGGCAGTCCGCCGTATCCTACGCTTTTATAATATTCAAAATCTTCCACTTCGCGGATGGCTGTCTCGATCGCATCGCCTGCGTCGGCATGTTCTTTGAGCATCTCTTCTGCTTTTGTGATGCCTTCGAGCGCCATTCTCCATGTTGCGATAATTCCATACATGTTCCTGTTACCTCTGTTCCTTTTCCTTAAAAAAAGAGAGCCGGGCTCTCTTTAAAAACAAATTTCCGACTGATCGGCGATCGGCTGGCCTTGTGCGACATCGTGCAGTGCCCGGCACATATTGGACAAGGTCTCGTTCAGTCCGGTCCCGCCTTTTTTCGGGCAGCGGACGATCGGAATACTGTTTCTGTATTGTTCGATCGTTGTTTCGTTTTCTGCCGACATCGCAGCAACAACCGGGATATTTTCCTTTTTGAGCTGATCAGCCACCATGGCGCACATGAGAGCGAATTCGGCATAGTTGAATGCCGGCCCGCACATCACGCCGTCCGCATTCAGCTTTTTGACCATCGCGCACAGCTTATGCACGACTTCCTGCTGATGTTCCATGAAGTAGCCGTTGCCGCAGTACAGCGTAGCGATGACATGTTCGTCATTCGCTTTCAGATAGCGGTCCATCATCACGGCCGGACCGACGGTTTCCTTGGTCGCCTTCAATCCGATCATCTTATCGTCTTTCGTTCCGGCACCAGCCTGGATCTGGTCATAGATCATGATCACTTTCATTGTCCTGTCCTCCTTGTTCCTCATCAAAGATCGTCAAAGGAGAAATCATCAAGATCGATTTCCTCTTCCTGGTTTTCCATCGCTTTTTGTTCATCCTCGAGATACTGCTTGTCCATTGCCTTGATGAATGGCAGGTAGATGAACACGCCCAGCACGAGCAGTCCGGCCTGGAACAGGGCCCCTACCCAGTTGGTTGCCAAAAAGCCTGAAATGATGACCGGCATCGTCCAAGGGATGTTGATCCCGTTGCATGGCGGGAACATGCCCATGTTCATCGCAAAGTAAGACAGGATGATATTGACTGTCGGCACGAGCACGAACGGAATGAGCATGACCGGGTTGAGGACGATCGGCAGACCGAAAATGATCGGCTCGTTGATCCCGAAGATTCCCGGAACGAGCGAGAGCTTGCCAAGATCCTTGATTCGTTTCGAGCGGCAGAACAGCAGCATCGCGATGAGCAGCGAGAGCGTGGATCCGGCACCGCCGAACGTGGCGAACAGATCCTGGAACTGCTGCGAAATGATATGGGCACCATTCTGGACCGTATAGCCGGCCGCTCCGACTTCACGATACAGGTTCAGATTCTCGAGCGCAAGCGTCTGCAGGATCGGATTGAATACCGCGCCTACGACCGAACCGCCGTTGATCCCGAAGAACCAGAACAGATGCAGGAAAATGTAGGCCACGATCATGGCGCCAAGCGTATCGCCTAATCCGAGCAGCGGGGTCTGCAGGAACTGAAAGATAAATTCGAACGCGTTCGTTCCGCATGCCGCAAAAAGCATATTGATCAAAAAGAAGACGAGCATGACGATACCGGCCGGAATAAGGGCGGCAAACGAAGCGACGACCGTAGGCGGAACGCCAGCCGGCATCTTGATGACCCAGCCCTTCTTCTCTACCCATGCATACAGGTGCACGCTCAAGATCGCGCACAGGATGCCGACAAAGATCCCTTTGGCACCAAGCCATCCAAGATCGAGGCCGCGTACAAGGCTTGTCGCACCTTCCGGCACGTTGACTGCCACACCGGTCGCATCGGCGAGCCCGGCGATTTTTGCCGTAAAGTTGTACGGCATCAAGATGAACCACGACATGAGAGCTACGGCTGCGCCGAAGATCGGCGTCGTCTTCATTTCGCGGGCAAAGTAATAACCGATTCCCATAGTGGCGAAGATAGCCATGATCGTAAAAGTGGCATCTGACTGTTTGGAAAGCAGCGTGGCAAGCGAGAAGTCGCCGATCATGCAGTTTTCCACAAAATCGGTCCAGGCCGCAATCGGGAAGTTGGCGAGCAGCAGGAACACTGATCCGACGATCAGCAGCGGGGTCGAGATCAGAAAGCCGTCCCTGATGGCCATCAAATATTTATTTTTACCGATAGCTGACGCGAGCGGCATCAGCAGTTTTTCTAATTTGTCCATTTCCAAAACCTCGTTATTTCATTATTTCTGTTTCGCTTTTTTCATGATGCCAAGCGTTGTCTTGAGCACTTTTTCGCCGTTCATCATTCCGTAGTCCCCCGCGTCGATCACGGCGATCGGGATGCCTTCGTGTCCGAATTTGGCAACCGTTTCCTCATACATGTACTTGACCTGCGGTCCGAGCAGAATACAGTCCGGCCGGTCGCTGGCAATGATCTCTTCGAGCTTGTTGTGCGAGAATGCCTTGATCTCGAGCGGCAGCTTGTGACTGTCGGCGCAATCCTGCATCATGGATGCGAGCATGCTTGTGGACATGCCTGCACTGCAAAATAAATAGATTTTTTTCATAATGTGAATCCTCCTGTTGATCGTATTGTATCGAAAGCGCTGTCATTCTTTTTAGAATGCTCGTTCCTAGTTCTAGGAATTTTTTTCCAGTTCGGCAATGCGAGCCAGGTTGCGGATCGCCGTGTTTGCCATCAGCTCGATCGTTTCTGCGCTCATGAGCTGGTCTTCGGCATGCATGAGCAGCAGGCTGACGTTCGTTTTTTCTCCGGCCGCCTCTTTCTGGATGAGCCCGGCATGCGCTTCGTGTCCTTTGACAAAAAATTCCTTTCCTTCTTTCATGCGCGTTCCTGCCGTGTCAAAATCCCCTTTTTCGGCAAGCTGGATCGCTTCCACATACGCGCTTTTTGCCATCCCTACGTTCGAGATGATCTGAAAACAAATGAGTTCCATATTTTCCATATTGATTGTACCTTCCCTTTTTTATTTATTTTGTCGTTTCTTCTGTGCGGACCACGTGCGTTTTTGCCAGGTAGTCATGCAGCATGCGCCGGCTGGGCGATGAAAGAGCAATGATCAGCGAAATGATCGTGAGGACGATCGAAGCCCACAAAAAGATCCCGGTCACATTCAGTCCGGATACCATCGAGATCGCATTCGAGATGAGGGCGCTGGCATTGAACAGACATCCTTCCAGGACGAACAGTCCAAGTCCCTGGCGCAAAAGCAGAGCCATCAGTCCGGGCGTGTGCCCGTCTTTTGTTTCCATGCGGTAACCCATGACACGTTTGCCGATCGTCTGTCCCGGATAGATCTTCCAAGGCACGATGACTTCGTAAAACAGGGCGCACGCCAGAGCGGCCAGGGCAATGAGCAAAGCGCTTTTTGTGCCGAGCAGCGTCTGCAGCGTCCATACATTGACATAACGCATCGTTTCCACTTCTTTTGTTACATACAGCCAGCTCAGGCACATGGGCAGCATCATGCACAAGGCGCTCAGGAACCAGTCGATCAGATAGGCGGCGAAGCGCCGCCCGTCTTCGACATTGGTCGTATGCTGGTCGAGGATCGCGCAAAAGCGGCGGATCGGTGTTCTCATCTTTCTTCCTCCTTTGTGATGGTTTCGATAAACAAATGGACATCCCGCTGATTGATAAGGTCCTGAAACTGCTTCTCGTCCGATACGAAGTGGGCGAGCCAGTCAAAAAAGACCCGGAGCAGATTCTGATCGACATCCCGTATGGCGAGCAGGATCACGAGCTGGACGTCGTACTGGCCCCAGCGCAGCGGCTTGTCCAGGATCGCGATCGATATGGCCGGTTTCAGGACAGTTCCTTCAAAAGTGTGCGGCAGCGCGAAGCCGGTGTAAAACGAGGTGGATGCGGTCCGTTCGCGTTCGAGCACCTGCGTGTAATAGTCTTTGCCCACATACCCTTTTTCTGTCAGGGTATTGCACATTGTTTCTATGACTTCCTGTTCGTTTTCCGCCTGCAGATGCGGATAAAAGAAATCAGGTATGATCAGTTCCCTGATCATTCTCTGAAACTGGCCGCTTGTCCGTTTTTTATCCAGCTGATTGAGTGCCTGAAAGATCTCGCTTTCATCTTCGTAATTCATGAAAAGCGAGATGGTCAGTGTCGGCACGGGCAGATCGTGCTTGAGATATACGGACGAAAGGATCAGATCGGGCTCGAGCCGTTCGATGCTTTCCTTTTCGAACACGTTCATCTGGGCCGTGATCTCGATCCGGTCGCCGAACCGCGATTCGATCTTTTCCTTGCAGCGTCTTGCGAGCGACTGGTCATCCGGAAAGATCATAACGACCTGATATTTTCCGGACGACTGGAGCCGGTTGAACGCGTTGCCAAGATGAAGGGCAAGAAAACTGATCTCGCTTTCGCTGATCGTAAAGTCGAGCTGCTGCTCCAGGGCGCGGGCCGCCTGTACGCCCATTTCGAAAATGAGCGGGAACTTGATCTTGATATCATTGAGATACACATTGTCGACGCTGACATTCTGCTCATGGCGCATGAGCAGCGAGCGGATATGCAGTTCCATGCCGTTGCGCAGTTCTCTGTCTGCGCGCAGGTCGATATCGAAGCGCTGATATACATCGTCGAGCATTGTCTGCACCAGATCCGGAATGTGGATCATGGCGCTGCCGGTCTCCACTTCCTCCTGCGTATAGGCCTTGCTTCGCTTGCCAAGCAGCAGCAGGGTGAGCAGCCGGATCTCCGCTTCGTTGATCTCGATCGGGATCTGGCGGGATATGCGCGCAAAAAAGGTGGAAGCGATCTGGTATTCGATCGTATCGCTCAGGCCGTTTTCCACATCTTTGTTTTCAAGATAATGAAAATTGAGCATCCTTTCGATGGCGATGCCGATATGCATGAGCAGCATCGGCATGCTGGATGGGCGAATCTTGTAGTCATGCTCCTCCAATATTGTTTCGAGCGTTTCCTTGACCCGCAGCAGATCGAATTTCGGATACAGGCCGATCATTTCGTTCAGATTGGAAAAATTGTCTTCGAGTTCCTTGTTAAGCATATCCTTGCACAGTTTGCGCTTGCTGCCTTCCTGTCCTTCGAGCCAGATCCAGTTTTTTTGTTTTGCGAGCCGGACATTGCCGTACTGTGTCAGATGCGTGCGGATCGTTTTCACATCCGCTTCGATCGTGTACATGCTTGCGCAAAGCTGTTCCGGAAGTTCATACATATTCAGTTCGCGTTTATCGAACAAAAGCGTACGGACAATATATTCCTGGCGTTCCAGAGGGGTCTGCGGTATGCGTGTCATACCGGCATTCGATCCATCGGTTTTTTCACGGATGAGATGATACCCTTTCTGCGGATTGCCTTCGATGGTCTGGCCGCTTCCTTCCATATTGATCGTTTCGATATCGCTGCGTATGGTCCGGTCGGTAACGCCAAGCATAGCGGCAAGCTCCTTGCCTTTGAGCCAGGTGTGCCGGCACAGGATCTCACAGATCTTTTTCTGTCGTTGTGTGAGCATATGTCCTCCTCAGTTTGTATTGTAATGCACAGGATTTCCTAACTTGTTCCGAAGCGTTTCCTAGCGTTAGGAAATGGTTTCTTCTATTTTTGATACCAGCTTCTTATACTAGGTGCAGGTGATGATTATGATAAATATATTTGATACGACTTCGATCAAGAACAAACAGACACGGCTGGCCTTTTCCATCTTCTGGATCATGGTCAGCTCGATCCTTCAGACTTTCGTGATCCAGAGCTTCATGGATCCGGCCAACCTGCTTTCCAGCGGATTTACGGGCCTTGCCATCCTGATCAACAAGCTGACTTCGCTGGCCGGCTTTCCGATATCGGTTTCTCTTGGCATCCTGTGCTTGAACATTCCGGCCGCCCTGCTTTGCAGCAGGCACATTTCCAAGCGGTTCACGCTGCTGAGCTGCATCCAGTTCGCTCTGACCTCGCTTCTTCTGGATGTGTGTCATTTCCAGCCGATCTTCAACGATCTGTTCCTGAATGTCATGTTCGGCGGCTTTCTGTACGGCTTCGTTTCTGTCATTGCTCTGCGCACCGAAGGCTCGACCGGAGGGACCGATTTCATCGCGATGTACATTTCGGACAAGCGCAACAAAAGCATCTGGAACCAGGTTTTCCTGTTCAATGTGTGCATCATCGTGATCTTCGGATCATTTTTCGGGTGGGAATACGCAGGGTATTCGATCGTGTTCCAGTTCATTTCGACAAGGACCATTTCCACCTTCTATCACCGCTATGCGCAGATCATGGTCGAGGTGACGACAGCCCGTCCCGAAGCCGTCTCGCAGGCGTTCAAGAAAAACTTCCGTCATGGCATGAGCATCGTGAACGGGCAGGGCGGCTACAGCGGCAAGCCGTTCTCGCTGTGCAAATCGATCGTGAGCAGCTATGAGGAAAAGCCGGTGATCGACTGTCTGAAACACGTTGATCCGGAAGCTATAGTATACACATATAAAATTGATAATTTCTATGGACGATTTTATCAGAAGCCTATTGAATAGAAACGAAGAAAAGCGCAGGACACGACCGTATTCCGGTCAGAGCGTCCTGCGCTTTTTTTGCGCGAACCTTATGCATAAATACAAGAAATCATTAGATTTTTCGGATATTGACAAAACTGAAAAGCATTAGGAAAAAGATGGAAATTCTGTTATCTTTTAATGGAAAAAGAAAGGGATCTTATCATGAATCATCGATCGAGTTCGATTGCCGGGATCAATGCGCTGAAAGGCTTTGCGATCCTGGCCATTACGTTTTTCCATTTGTTTCCTGCACAGCTGACAGGAGGATGGCTTGGTGTGTGCCTCTTTTTTGTCCTGTCCGGTTTTCTTCTGGCGCTTTCTTCCGAAAGGAAGGCGGCAGACGGCACGTATACGGTCCGCGCATTTTACAAAAGCCGGATTATCCGGATCTATCCTTCACTGCTGCTCGTCCTGATCCTTACGATCGGTTTCTGCGTTTTTTTCGCGCCTGCCGTGATCAAAGCGATCCGGCCTGAATTTCTCAGCATCGTATTCGGATACAATAATTTCTGGCAGATCGTTCAGAACATGGACTACTTCACGCGCGTGCTGAACGCGTCTCCGTTTTCGCATATGTGGTTTTTGAGTATCCTGCTTCAGTTTTATATGATCTGGCCCCTCCTGTTCGGTTTGTACAGACTGACGCGAAAACGGAAAGGCTGGCTTTTCGCGGTCGGGACATTTTTCGTTCTCAGTGTCGTGCTGCTGCTGACCATGCCGCTCTGCTACGGACGGACAGGCGACATCACCCGGTGCTATTACGGCACCGACACGCGGATCGAGGCTCTTGTGCTGGGAGCGACGGGCGGATTTCTTGTCCGGAAACTGTATGATTCCAAACTTTCTGCGAAAAAAGAAACGTGGAGGATCATGCTGTTCGTATTTTTCGGGATCGTTCTTGCTTTTGGGATCGCGTTTTTTACGCTGGACGGACAAAATGCTCTTGCCTATTGGTTCGGCATCGGCTTTTTTACTCTCGCCTCTTTTGTGCTGGTCGTCCTGTGCGCTCTGCCGCAAAGCCCGATCGGCCGGCTCATCAGCAATCCGGTCCTGAACTGGTGCGGAAAAAACAGTCTTCTGCTTTTCCTGTGGCAATATCCCGTCATTTACCTGTTTTCCTATTTTCACCTGGGATCGATCCTACTCGCTCCCGTAGGGGACTTCTTCTCATACTGATCCTCACGACAGGAACGAACCGGCTCCTTTCGCGCTCTTTCCGGAAGAAGGAATGGAGGAAAAGGCCGGTCTACCTGAGTGCAGGCGCACTGACCGCCATCCTTTGCATGGCCGGTATTTACAGCCTCGCTGTTTCGGAACAGTCGAAAATGAATGATCAGCAGCAGCTTGCTCTGCGGCTCAAGGAAAACGAAAAGAGCCTGCAGGCCAGCCATACAGCATCTAAAGAATCGAATAACCCGTCTGTTCCGGACACAAAAGACTATACCGGCTCAGGTAATTCAAGAAAAGTGGAGCTGGAAGGCGTCGTGCTTGTGGGCGATTCCGTTATGCTTTCGGCTTCGGACCAGATCATGAATGTCCTGCCTTCGGCAACGATCAACGCAGAAGTGGGGCGCCACCTGGGCCAGGAGCAGGCACCGCTCCAAGAGATCCTGGATGACGGAGCGGTCCACCAGACGGTCGTTGCCGGACTGGGAACGAACGGGATCCTGTATGATTTTGCGGTCGAGGAGCTGATCGCGCTCATCGGAGAAGAGCGCAGCATCTTTTTCATCAATGCGTATTGCCCGACGCTCGAATGGGAGCAAGACAACAACGCGTATCTGACAACGCTTGTGCAAAAGCACGCGAACGTAACGATCATCGACTGGTATTCGCTGGCCAGTCAGCATCCGGAATGATTTTTCAGCGACAGCACCCATCCCAACGAGGAAGGATCGAAAGCGTATGCCGAACTGATCCGCTCCAGCCTGAAAGTGGTAGCCGACAAGTAATAGGAATGCTGTCGATGGAAGCTTTGGCTGTTTTTCTTTCCTTCTCCAGTCTTATTTTGAAATAGTTGTCACGAAATGCTATTCTGTATTTGTAAGAAAATGAAGAAAAATAAGAAGGAGGAGGATCCTAATGAAACCGTCACGCAGAGCATGGATCACGATCGGACTGCTGTTCCTGATCGGTATCGTATTATTCGTCCATGATGTTCCATCCCGTACCGATACGGATCCGCATAAAATGTATACGCTCAACGAATATCAGGAAAAGTTCGATCACAGCAGGAAAGGAGCCGGCTATGGAAATTGAGATGCGGGAAAGCCTTCGCTTTGACTGTGTCACGTTCGATCCGTTGAACCGTACATTCGAGATCCTGGATGGCACGAAAGGAACGTATGCTTTTGAAGAGATCGAACGGTTCGCCATCCTGAACGAGAATGCCCGGTACCGGGGAAAGCAGCAGCCGTTTACCGCCCTTCTTCCCGCAGCAGGACTGCCGGCCGGCATTTTTTCCTATCCTTATATGTACGTCGGGCTCAAGGTCGTATTGAAGGACAACACGATCCTTGGCATTTATGTTTCGAAAGAAAAGACGATGCTCAACACCGACCAGTATGTTGAGGATCGCAGGATCGCTGCCCGGATCGGACAGATCTTTCAGGAAATCCTGTCCACACCATAAAACCGGATCTTTGGATCCGGTTCTTCTTTCTCGTCGTTCATTTCCACAAATAATCAAAGTATTCTTCGTTGAGCATTTCCCAGCTCGTTTCGTTGTGCTCGCCGCCCTCGACCACATGAATATTGCTCAGTCCCGGCTTGACGAGCTGGGCAAAGTAATCGAGATATTCATAGATCTGCGCATGTCTGGTGCCGAATTCCTTCGATCCCATGCTCAGATAGATCCGGGTATCCGGATGGATCCAGTCCTCCCTGACTTCATGGGTCAGCTGATCAGTACAGATCATAAGCGAGGGGGACAGGCACGCTGCTTTGGAAAAAATCTTATTATACCGGATGACCGAATAATAGGCCATGAGCCCACCCATCGAACTGCCGCCGATGCCGGTCGCCGCCCTTTGCGGGAAGGTGCGGAAGTTTTCGTCGATATACGGCTTGAGATCGTTGACAAGCCAGTCCATGAAAATTTCTCCATGCCCGCTGATATCGCCCAGGATCGTCGAGCGCACCGTATACGGACAGTATTCGTTCAGGCGGTTCCTTCCGAAATGATCGCATTCCACGCCGACAATGATAAACGGCTTGTCGTATCCGGCCAGAAAGTCGGCCAGCCCCCATGACTTTCCGTAGGTCGCGTCGTTGTCATCAAACAGATTATGTCCGTCATACATGTACATCACGGGATAGCGCTCGTCTTTGCGCTCATAATCATCCGGCAGATAAATGTGCAAGGTCGTATCCCTTTCGAGGGGATCAATACGATACGGTATCTTCACAATCACAAAGAATCTCCTCCTTTAAAATCTTTCCTATACTTTCCGGTTTCATTATAT
>Belle_p2__coassemble_1903_pt1 | contig 18782 bp, 17 predicted proteins | sample Belle_p2__metabat2_low_PE_017 | metagenome-assembled genome bin Belle_p2 | reverse complement strand
ATTTAAAAAAAGGACTTTTCAAATCGGAGAAAATATAGTAGAAATAACAGCGGAGTAAAAAAAGCCCTTTCGGGCCTTCTAGTTATTTTATTTGATCCAGATGGATGAATCTTTTCCGGACGCCTGTTCGAAGTTGTACTTGGCAATCCCAAGATCGATCTTCGCAAAATTTCCGATTCCAGGACGGGCATCTACTTTTCCGACACCATTTTCCTCATCATAGAAGAAATGCCATTTCTGTTCGTTATGTGCTGATGGAGCCAGACGGACACCTTGCAGACCGAGCTTGAACCATTCCGGCTGGTTCGGATCTTCGTTGCTGAATTTAGAAACTTCCTTCAAAGCGTGAGGCTGACCATGATCTTCTCCGTAACCGATCGTGATCATGCATACGAGCTCTTCGTCTTTGGCGATCTCAAGAACATTGTCTATTTTTTTATACGTTCCGCCGACCCAGCATGTGTTTAATCCGATCGACTGCGCGAACAATACGATCTTTTCTCCGTAGTAGCCGCAGCGCTCTTCCAGATTTTCACCTTTTCTGCCAATCAGGGCAATGTAGTTTCTTACCCCTTCAAAATGACCGTAAGCCGGATCAAAAGCCTTCGGCTCGTCGAGGATCAGCTGGATGTTCAATCCGCTTTCTTTATTGACCTGTGCAATTTCTTCTTTCAATCGTTTCAGATCTTCATCGTTGATCGGAAGGTCCTGATATTTACGCACAGCGTGACGTTCTTCCATTACTTTCATGATATTCATAACTATTCAACTCCTTAGTAATCTCATTCTAAAACTTTTTATTCATTAATGGCATGCATATGCCCTTCAGAAAGGAATTTTACTTATGATCAAACGAATAATCCGTTCATTTTCTCTTTTCATTTCGACCTTGATCCTCATGCTTTCGACATTCGGCACACCCGCTCTGGCCAACGGGCAGGAAGCCGGATTTTTAAGCGAGCAGGATCAGGAGATTCTTCAGCAGTATCATGACGGCAATACAGAGAGCGGTCTTGAACGACGCCGGGAGATCATCGAACAAAACGGTCTCGAAGCGTATGTGGATGAAGACGGCTTCCTTACCAGCCGCTTTTATGATACGCACGATCTGTTCGCCATCACGCGAAGCCATCTCGTGCTGATCGACCGCACCCAGAAAGCCGAGCACCGGACTCGTCTTGACGAGCTGCTCAAAAGCGGCACCACGTATCAGAGCGTGCGCGCCTTGTCCGTTGCCGGTCTGAGCGTGGTCACGGCCATCTGGGGGCCCGGGACGATTTCCAACGGCCTGTGGAAACTGTCCAATAACCAGTTTGCCTTCTGTGCCGACGGACGGCTTGCTCCGCCAAACGCAGGGACCGCAACGAGCGATCCTTTCCCGGTGAACAATGCGGCCTTGAGAAAAGCCCTGTATTACGGTGTGCACGGTCCCGAAAACATCATGGAAGGACGAGGCTACACCAGCGAGCAGATGATCGTGGCCACGAACGATTTTGTTTCCATGGCTCATACCGGCACATCGGTCGGGCAGCTGGCTGCCAATGGGTGGCACTGGAACACGTGGATCAAAAACCTTTACGACCAGATCCAGGCAAAGCCGGACCCGAAATCGAAAGGCTATGAGGCGTATATGGTCAATGTCTCCGGAAGCGGGATCAACTGGGCGGGCACCCAGACAGCGCTGCAGCCGCTCGTCTTTGGCATGTACGCGCCGAAAGGACAGGCGCAGATCCGCAAGGTGTCTGCTGATCCGGCCATCAGCGCAGACAACCCGAATTATTCCCTGGCCGGAGCGCAGTACGGCCTGTATTCGGATCCGCAAGCCGGGAACCAGATCGGCACGTTTACGATCCGCTCCGATTTGAGCTCCAATATTATTTCCGGTCTTGACCTGCAGACATACTATGTGAAGGAAATCAAAGCGCCGCAGGGATACGCGCTCGATCAGACCATTTATCCTCTGCAGGTCAATGCGGATGCGCTGTCCGTACTGACGTGCTCGGACGTTCCGCAGGCCAATCCTGTCACGATCCTTGTTCAGAAATTCGACAAGGATACCAGGGAAGGGCTGGCAGATGCAGAGTTTACGGTGAAATATTATGCCAGCGCGCAGGAAGCGCCGCAACGCACATGGGTGCTCAAAAGCGACAAGGAAGGAAATGTGCTTCTTGATGAAGCCCATAAGGTGTCGGGCGATGCGTTTTACAAAAACAGACACGGACAGGCGGTGATCCCGATCGGCACGGTCACGATCCAGGAAACGAAAGCGCCGGCAGGCTATTATGCCGATCCGGCTGTACATACGCAGACGATTTCGCCCGGAACCGGACAGCAGGAGATCCTTTCGGTGTTTAAGAGCGTTTCGGTGCCGAATACGAATATTTCCCTGTCGCTCAAAAAGCTGCAGCGCCAAACCGATATTCCGATCTCCAATGTGGTTTTTCTTCATACGTCTCCTTCCGGAGCGGAAAAAGAAGTCACGACCGATGAGAACGGAATGATCCGCTGGACCCATCTGGAAAAAGGGATCCACACGCTCAAGGAACAGTCGGCGCCATCCGGATACGAGCTGCTCGAAGAGCCGATCCGCTTTGAAGCGGGCGATCAGGGGATCCGTCTTCTGACCAGTCATCCGTCGATCGCTCTGAAAGATCATGTGATGACCGTCTTCAATAAGGAAAAACCGGTCAAGGTCCGGATCGTAAAGAAAAACGAAAAAGGAAATGTGCTCAGGGGAGCGCAGTTCACGGTCTATGCGGACGAACAGCTGGAAGAAGCGATCGAAACCGTCGAAACCGATGAGCACGGCCTGGCCGGATTCAAGGCCCTGGAACCAAAAACGAAATACTGGATCCGGGAAACGAAAGCGCCGGCAGGGTATCGGCTTCCAAAAGACGAAACGTATACGCTCTATTTCGAGTCAGTCCCGGCCCAGGGAGGGCTGCAGGCGTCGCTGAACGGAAAAGAGGACCATGAAGCGCTGCGGATCGAGGAAGCGGATGGCGAAAAAACGATCGTGCTCGATCTGATCAATTACACGGGCGTCCAGCTGCCGCGGACCGGAAGCGCCGGCGCGCTCTGGCTTACCGGAGCCGGCTGCCTGAGCGCATTGTACGCACTGTATAAAAGAAAAGGAAAATAAACAATGGAAACGAAATCACTGAAAAAACTATCAAAAATGATGGCGTGCGCTGCAATCGCGCTGACAAGCCTGCTCGTTTCGCCCGTTTCGGTGCTGGCACAAGATCATGTTTCGATCACGATCGCCGGCAACGAAGGGCAGCCTCTGAGCGGAAAGCGGTTCATGCTTTACAAGCTCTTTCATGTCGTCACGTCGCCCGATCAGGCTTCTGTGCATTACGAATGGAACGAACCGTATAAGAACGCTCTGCAGAACGTTGCGGGGGCTGCGCTGAAGAAAGAGAAAAAGACGGTCAGCGAATACGAGGTCATTGATTATCTGAACACGCTTGACGAGGCGCAGATGCGCTATTTTGTGGAGGATCTGCGCGATGAGATCGTGCGCAGCGGTCAGAGCGGCGTGATCCATGAAGTGGATCATACCGATGAAAACAATCAGTATGTCATCGAAGGGCTTGAGCATGGCTACTATCTGCTCGACGAGCAGAGCGCGCATGGAACGCACGGCGCCGCTTCGTTATGTATGAGCGGGACGGCCAATGAAAATATGGTGGTCTACATCAAGTCGGATCATCCGCAGCTCATCAAGAAGATCGAAGAGGATGATCAGGATGTCGGCTGGAACGATATAGCCGATTTCGAGATCGGACAGACGATCCCTTTTAAATACGAAACGTTCGTACCGGCCATGGACGGCTATGACACGTACAAGATGGTGTTCGAGGACCGGATGGATCCGCGGATCGCCTGGGATCCCGATTCGCTTTCCATTCAGATCAAGGGAGAAAAAACAGCCATTACGCTGGCAAAGGAGGAATATGAGATCCGGCATGATGTCAACGGGAATACGTTCGAGCTCGAAATCGAGGACCTGAAAGCGGTTGTCGAGGCGCAGTTCGGCAGCGAACGTGATCAGAAGATGACCATCCGCTATGACGGGTGGCTGACAGAAGACGCCTGCCAGGACACGGGGCGTCCGGGATTCGAGAACAGCGTACGTTTGCAGTATTCGAACAATCCGGATACCGACGGCAAAGGGGACATGGGACAGACGCCGTGGGACACGGTCGTATGTTTCACGTACAAGATCGACGGCTCCAAGGTCAATGAGGATGCCGCGAAGCTGCAGGACGCACGGTTTCGCCTGTACCGCGACGAACGATGTACGGATGAGGTGAAAATGAAAAAGGCCGAAAACGGATATACGGTCTCGAAAGATGGCAGCGAGGAAATCGTTTTGGACGACAAGGGGCGGTTCGTGATCAGCGGGCTCGATCAGGGAACGTACTTTCTAAAGGAAACGAAGGCGCTGCAGGGCTATCGTCCGCTGCTCGATCCGATCCGGATCGAGCTGATCCCGACGTTTACGCAGGAGCGGGATTCCTATGCGGCCGGGGAAGGGGCGACAGAGCGCATCCTGCAGCAGCTTGCTGCCAAAGCGTCTTTCCGGGAAGGATGGAATCAGACGGCTGCGTTAGGTACGGATGCGGCGAATGGCTCGGTACAGCTCGAAGTGGTGAATAAAAAAGGGATGCTGCTGCCGCGGACCGGCTCGAATTCAGCGATCCTGCTGGTCGGGATCGGTTCGGCTGCCACGCTGTATGCGCTGAAAAAGAAGAAAGATGAAAAATAAGCTGCTGCTCTGTTTCGGCCTGCTTTGCGCGTTTTATCCGCTTGTTTGTCAGACCGTCAATGGAGTGCTGATGAAAAACACGCTGTCGACGTTTGCGGCCCGGTCCGTGCCGGCACAGGACGAACAGAAAGAATTGAGGAAGCGGTACAACGAAACGTTTGACAGATCGGTCTATGAACAGATCGAGGCGGCAGGGATCATGGCACGGATCTCGATCCCTGTCATCGGTCTGGATCTGCCGGTGTACGCGGGCTGCGGCGAGGAAGTTCTTGGTAAAGGGATCGGACACTGGCCTGAATCCCATGTTCCTTATGGAGGAGACGGGACGCGTACGATCCTGACCGGGCACCGGGGCCTGGCGGGACATGGCTTTTTTACAAGACTGGACGAGCTGAAAAAGGGAGATCGCATCATGCTTGACGGATCGGACGGCGAGCTGTGGTACGAGGTGAGCGAGGTCAGGACCATGCTTCCGCAGCAGGCGCAGGCGCTTGAGGCGGTTGCCCGGAAGGATATGCTGACACTGATCACGTGCACGCCGTACGGCATCAATTCGCACCGCCTGGTGGTGGATGCTGTGCGGTGCGGTGCGCCGCAGGAACAAAAGGAAGTTCAAAGAATGCCGTCTGTGCGGCATATGGTCATGAGCGGCCTGCCGTTTGGCGTGCTTCTTTTTGGAATGAGTATTTGGAAAGGAAAAAGGAAATGCGGAAAAAAATAGTACTTTGTGTATTTGCGTTCCTGGCGCTGCTTGGCTTGTGCATGCCGGCAGCTGCCCAGGAAAAGAAGGGGGTGCTTCAGGTCGTGTTCGAGCAGGAACAGCGTGTTTCGCTGCTGCCGATCGCTGTTTATGAAGAGGGCCGTTTCGTGATGCATGAGCAATGGAGCGGATATGATCTGAACGGGATCGATACGGCGCATGCGCTCGACCAGATGGCTGGTGCTCTTCGAAAAGAGGTCGTGGCAAATTTGGCAGCGTATGAAGAGCGCATCGTGACGAAAGGGACGGATAAAGAGCATGTGGCTCGTTTTGAGGATCTCGAGCCGGGGGCGTATCTTTGCTGGAGCGAAAAAAGAGGGGTGATGCCGTTTATCGCTGCCCTGCCGGTATATGACGAGGCGAGCGGGGAAATGGTGCTTTCGCTTACGATCGAGCCGAAGCAGACCGATCTTGCCGAACTGAAGGTGATCAAGACGGACCGGGAAACGAAAAAGCCGATCACGGACAGGGATTTTGAATTTACGAGCTTCGAGGATGAAGCGTGCACGAAAAAGATCGAAAGCGTGCGGGCAGATCAGGGCGAAGGGACGGCTTCTTTTCTGATCGCACATGATGTGATGTATGTCCGGGAAACGAAGGCGCCGGCAGGCTACGGACTGAGCGATGAGATCATCAAGGTGGAGGAACAGGATGGAGAAATACGGGTCAACGATCACGATATCGTTCCGAATGGCGGCACGATCGAAATGACGTATGAAAATGAGAAGATCAAAAGCATTCCTTCTGTTCCGACCGGGATCGCGAGCCATGCCGCAGGGTATATGATGGCTGGCGTGTGTGCGGCGCTGGGGATCGGGATGCTGATCAGGAGAAGAAAAAGATGAGCGTGAAAAGGATAGGAAGAGGGGTCAAAGCGGCTTTGCTGGCGGTGCTTGTGATCGTTCTTTGCGGGTGCACGACATCAAAGAGCCTGTATCTGGAAACGGATCGTAATGACCGGATCCGGATCACGCTCGATACGACGGATGGTCATGATATGCGCTACGTTGATAATCTGCTGCGCATATCGTATGAAGGCAGGGATGAACTGGAGGGCGTGATCGTGAGCGGAGAGGGCTATGAGGATTTTCTGGACCGGCTGCGCGAAGACTATTCGTTCCGGAAGGAGAGCGAGCCGTTTTCCTATGAATGGTGCGAACAGGACGGAGAGACGGTCTTTCTGTGTCCGATCAGTCCGCAAAGAGCAGGGATGATCCTGAGTTCGGCGAGCCCGTTCGAATCGATCCGGCCGGTGGTGGAAAAGCTGTCTTTTTCCACATACGAATAGGTTTTGAAAATTGACCGCGGGTGCTGCGGTCTTTTTTGGTAAGATAGGACTATCAGGGGGATCTTGAATGAAAGAAATACAAACAGAAATAATATGACAGTCCGTACCTTCCGATCCTGCTGCGGCAGGCACGGGAGGCGAAAGGTTGGTCGCAGGAAAGTGTAGCGCACGGCCTTTGCGCGGTGTCCTACTTGTCGAAGATCGAAAACGGCAGGATCGTTCCTGCACCGGATCTGGCGCATGCTCTGGCGCGACGGCTCGATCTGATGCTGGAGGACGGGGCGCGAACGAAGATCGCTGAGAAGCTGGATACGTTTTACGATCATAAGATCGTGGCGTTTTCTTCAGAAGAAATTGCGTCTATGGAAAGATCGACGCTGGTCCTTGATGCCAAGCTTGTTCTTTATCAGGATGGCGAACTGAAGGATCTGCGGTATTACGAACGCTTTTTCGACGCGCGCCAGCGCCGCAAATACGATGAGCTCCGTTTCTGGAAAGGCGAAATGAGCTGCCAGCAGTTTCTGGAGCGCTACGCGGATTTTGAAGCGTACACTTTCCTTGCCGAGACGTGCTATCGGCATCACGATCTGTTTGCCAGTCTGGATCTGTGGCACAAGGGACTGGAAATGGCCCAGAAAGCGATGAACGTGGATCAGATGCTAGAAGCGCTGTCAGGAGAAGTGGTGACCAGAGGGATCCTGTATGATGTGGAGGGAATGCTGGAGGTTGCGGGGCAGGCCAGACGGCTTGCGCTTCAGATCGGTTCCGACAAAGCGCTGGACTGGCTTTGCTACAATGTAGGAGCCAGCCTGCTGGAGGCGGACCGGATCGACGAGGCGCTCGATCATCTGCTGGCCTGTCGTTCGGAAAGCGATCTGCTTCATCACAAGCTGGCGCTGTGCTACGAAAAGCAGGGAAAGATCGATCGGGCGCAAGAACACATCGAAAAGGCCCGGCAGCTTGATTCGAGCATCTTTTATGAGGTGGTGGTGTATCGTCTGACGCATCCGGATCATTTAAGAGAGGATGTGTATAAGAAGATGCTGGAGGATTGTCTTCAGGAGGCGCAGGATCATTATCATTGCGGTTTTTTCCTGTTTCATCTGCGCTACATGCTGGATGTGCTGGAGGCGAGACACGAATACAAGGAAGCGTATGGTCTGCTGAAACGATACTTTTTCACAATTTGATGAAAATGGGTTTTTATGCCGGTTTTCTGCGGTTTTTTTCTCAACCGCGGAAGATTGGCTTTTTTTTCGGATTGCTTCATGCTGAAGGTGTGGAGGATGGTTTATGAAAAGAAAGACGCTTTGGACAAGAAATTTTACGATCATTACTTTGGGCACGGTCGTGTCGTCGATCGGCTCGGCGGCCATGAATTTTGTCCTTTGCTTTATTGTGTTCGACCAGACCGGATCGACTTTTCTGGCAGGACTTTTTGCGGCGATCTCCTTCGTACCGCGCTTTATCCTGCCTGTGCTGCTTTCGAGCGTGCTTGACCGGTTTCCGCGGATGCCGTGGATCATTGGCCTGGATGTGCTGAATGGTATTTTTTACGGGCTTTTCGGCACCTATTGTCTTGTGCGCTCGTTTTCGTTTGGGGTGTATGCGGCTTTTTCGCTCGTGAGCGCGGCGATCGGTTCGGTTTATGAAATTGCCTATGAAAGCGTGTATCCCAATCTTGTACCGGATGGTTTCTATGAACAGGGATATACGGTGTCGAGCATGATCTATCCGACGATCACGATGGTCATGACGCCGGCGGCATCGCTGCTGTATGTTCGCTTTGGTGTCGGGTGGATCGCGATCGTGTACGGATTGCTGCTGCTGACGGCAGCGGGGTTCGAGACGCAGATCCGGCTTGAAGAAAAGCGTTCGGATACGGTCTTTGATTTCAGAGCGTACGTGGCGGATCTGAAAAACGGATTCCAGTATTTATGGCATGAAAAGGGACTGATGGCGATGTATGTTTCGATCGCCATCTCGCAGGGAACGGGTACGGGAAATACGAATCTGATGATCGCGTATTTTTCGATGACGCCTGGGCTCGGGATGGTCAGGTATTCGCTTTTTTCGGGGATCGAGTTTGCGGGACGGACACTGAGCGGACTGATCAATTACCGGTTTCCGGTGGCGCGCAGATACCGCTTTGCGATGTATATTTTTGTGATGATGGCGTATGCAGTTTCGGACGGGGTGCTGCTGTTCCTGCCGTTCGGGCTCATGTGTATCAACCGGTTTATCGTGGGGATGCTCGGGATCACGTCGATCACGATCCGTTCGAGCAGCGTGCAGACGTATATCCCGGATGCGATGCGGGCCAAGCTGAATGCGTTTGTCGCGTTCGTGTATGCCTTGTCGACCATGCTGTTTCAGGTCGTGATCGGGGCGCTTGGAGAATGGATCCCGGTGCGGCTTGTGGTCTGCGCGGTTTCGATCGGTCTGCTGGTGGTGTACGAGCTGCTGCTTGTGCGTAACCGGCGCGTGATCGAGCCGATCTTTTTGTCCGGATCAAACGGGAAGTAGAGATTGGCGCCGTTCGTGCTACAATAAATGAGCAAAGGACTGGTGTTATGAAATATTCGAAAACTTTAGCGCGGAGCGCAAATACGATGGAGGTCGTAAGCGGCGAGGAGCGGAAGATCGTGAAGGTGCTTTCGTTTCCAAAAAACCAAAGCGATGTGTTCGACCTGCTCACGCAGGGCTTGTCGATGAGCGAGGCGGAGGATGAGTATTTAAAACGTTGCCGTGCCGTACAGGATCGGCTGGATCTGCTGATGAAATCGGATCATCTGGCAAAATACGAGGAGTATGAGGTCAAAAAGATCCCTGGGGCCACGGGCTGGCAGATCGAGATCCTCATGCCGTACCGGATGTCGCTGGCTGAATTTGAAAAGTATCATACGTTTTCTTCAAAAGAGGAGCGGCAGATGATCGAAAGTCTCTGTGCTGCGCTCAAGGAGGCCAAAAAAGCACAGCTTGATGCGGGGCCTCTCAAAAAGGAAAACGTGTTCCTGACCAAAGAAGGCAGTTATGTGCTGGATGTGTTCAATGAGCTCGAAAAGGAGGATGCGGGTGCGTATGAAAGTCTGGAAAAACTGGTGGCGGATGAAGAGCTGAAAAATGAAATTCGAACGAAGGATCTGTGGGAATGGTGAAAAAGATGCAGTTTGACAAAGAGAAATACAAGGGTGTCATTTTCGATCTGGATGGGACGCTGATCGATTCCATGTATGTGTGGCGGAAAGTCGTGGCGTCGATCTATGAAAAAAACGGGATCGAAGCGGATGTGGATGCGGATATGAAACGGTATCATGCGATGAAGGTGTCGGAGGTGTTTGCCTATATTCATGAACACTGGCATACGGCCATGACGATCGAACAGATGAACGGGCTGGCTGATTCGATCCTGGAGGATGAGTACACGAATATCATTCCGGCACTCGACGGGGCGGTTGAATTTGTCCAATGGTGTGTAAAAAACGGGGTGCGCTGTGCGGTCGTTACATCGAGCCCGATGCGGCTTGTGCGTCCGGTCCTGGAGCGGCTTGGATTGTATCAGAATATGGATGCGATCGAGAGTGCGGAGGATCTGCATTTGAGCAAGCATGATCCGCAGATCTTCGAACGGGCGCTGCAGGCCATGAACACGAATGTTCGCGATACGCTCTTTTTTGAGGACAGCCGCTATGCGCTGGAAACGGCGGATCGGATGGGGATGGATGCGGTTGGCATGAAGACAAAAAGCGAACCGTATGATGACCGGGTCTCGATCTGGAATTTCAGCGAACTAGCATACTGAAGAGCATGGTCCATGCGGGCAGCGTGACCATGGATAGCATGGTGCTCAGAAAGACAAGCTTGCCGGCGAACTGTTCGTCGGTTTTGTATTTCTGGGCGAGCATGGCGGCGGTGACGGGTGCGGGCATGGCGGTTTCGAGCACGCAGATCTGCAGCGTGATAGGGGCGACGGGCAGAACGTATAAAAGCAGGCAGACGGCTGCGGGAAAAAGGATCAGCCGCAGGATGCAGTAGAGCACGACTGTTCTGCTGGCGAGCTCTTTAACAGAGAGCTCGGAGAGGATGATGCCGATCGTCAGCATGACGAGCACGGTGGTGCATTGTCCGATCGAAGTGATGATGCGGGTAAGCACATCGGGCAGCGGATGGCCGGCGGATTGAAGCATCATGGCGGGGATGCCGAGCAGGATGGCGATGATGCACGGATTGGTGAATATTTTTTTCAGCAGCGTGGTCAGGCTGTCGCTTTTGTTTCTGGCGTACAGACCGATGCCGTAGGCCCACATGCAGATGCGCAGCGGGATGGCATAGATCGAGGTATACAGGATACCTTCGTTTCCAAAGGCGGCTTCGCCGATCACCATGCCCAGGGTCCCGGCATTGTTGGAGGCGGTGCAGAAATCGAAGTTGATGCGTTCCTTTTCGGGCTGGTGGTTTTTCCACAGGAGGCGGCCGATCAAAATAAAAGCGCACTGAATGAGGATGGCGATCACAAAGATCGACAGGCAGGAGCGGATGATCCCGGGCGTGATCTTTGTCTGAAAGGCATGAAAGATGGAGCATGGCAGGATCAGGTTCATGACGAGAAAGTTGAGCTGGGATGCGGTCTGTTTTGTGATCCATTTCTTTTTGCCGAGCAGCAGCCCGATGAGCAGATAGGCGAGGATCTGGATCTGCATAGATATCATGTTCATGGTTCTACGGTAGCAGAATTCCGAGCGTTTTTATAGGCTTTTTTAAAATTCGATGGTTCAGAACAAAGAGTGCGAAGAAAGATGGATGAATTCAAAAATTTGATTGAATTTGTCAGAAAAGTCTGATAGAATAAATGAGCTTATAATTCACTGCAGTCGTATCGAAGTGGTCATAACGAGCTCGACTCGAAATCGAGTTGCCTTAACCGGCACGTGGGTTCGAATCCCACCGACTGCGCCATTGTACAGATAAACTCCTGAAAGGGAGTTTTTTTGTATAATGTAATGATGATTTGTTAAACTTATGTCCTATTTATTTTTAAAAAATTTAATGAGTGATTTTAAAGCGAACAATTAAATATGATGTGTTAAAAGAACGAACAAAATTTTTAAAGGAAAAGGAGGAAGGAATTATGTATCTGAATGCGGATTTACAAAGATTAAGCGAAGAACAACAAATGGCTGGGCGCAGAAAAGGACTCAGAGAAGGACAGCAAGAAAAAAAAGGAAACGATCCGGAGAATGCTGAATAAGAATTTTGCAATAGACACGATTGCGCAGATCGCGGAAGTTTCCGTCGAGGAAGTTGAAAAAATAAAAAAAGAAATGATGTAAAAAAGGAACGGTGGGAAGTCGTTTCTTGCAAGAAGTGTGTGAAAACGTAAAACCCAATTTATAAGGCTGCAATTTTAGAAGAGTAGAGTAGCCTTTTGGTACGATTAGGGATATAATTACAGCATGATAAACTTACTTATATTCCTGTTCGTTGCCGGCTTCCTTGTACAGTTTGCGCCTCTTATCGTGTTATTCTTGGGAGTGTATACTTATCTTTGTTGGATTTGCCATAAGCATCTAGATGATTAAATCCATTGGTTCTTGCAAGAAGTGTGTGAAACCATAAGGCCGGAATTTTAGAAGGTATCGCATAGGATACCTTCTTTTCTTTTGATCCGTCCGTCTTCGTGAAGCCGGTTGCCGACACAAAAAAACCGATAGGAGGACCTGCCGTTTTTTGGTGGTGCTGATATCTTTCTTTTTCGGATCCTGCCAGCTGCAGAAAAATCAGCTTGATTGCCGATGGATCCTACAGTATGGGTTTGCTTTCTACATAACATGTGTCTGGTGAAAGATCGATTCGATTATTCCATTCGATATTGCTGTCAACGGCCGGGTCGATGTCCCAGCATACAACGCCGTCATTTAGATATACACTGTTGAATCGATCGACAGACTGGAGATATTGAAAAATATTTCCTTTCTCAATGAGTGGCTGAACATTAAACACTTTGATTTCGCCATTATCAAAATATAATTTCAAATGATAATTAGAGCATGCTGCAACGCGAATGATCTTTCTTGTTCCGTTCGCAAAGTATTCAGCATATTTTTCATCCATTCCTTTTTTTATGTACTCTTCTTTTTTCATAACATTTCCTCTCCTGTTTTGATGTTTATATTTCCTGTTTGCTACGATAGATTTCAAGCGTTTTATTATCTTTGTTTTTCCAGACTGTCCACCCGTTCACGGCATGTCCTATGATCACATATCCTGCAATAGATGGTGAATCGCAAATGACATCCTCCTGAAGAATATGATCTTTGACTACTGCATTTTTTCTGGCTTTTGGGGCCCATGTGCCATTAAAAGGAGCGCAGATGCTTCCTTTTTCAACGATAAATTTACCGTTTTCAACACGCATCGTTCCAGATACTTTACCGAATCCTTTTTTATTCTGCGACATAAAATATATTCCGTCTGGTATGTTTTTGCGATTGACCGATTCTTTGCGATGATGTGTCACGTTCACAAAGACTTGTTCCTTTGATTCGTCTTTAGGATATATTTGTTTCCCTTCAAAAGAAGAAAGAAGCTGAATCACTAAATCAATGTCTAAGGCGAAAAGCTCCGTATTGATGATCCGGCTTTTACTGAAGATTTCATCCAGCAGCTGTTCTTTTTCATCATAATCTTCTACCTCGATCGCAAACTTCCTTTTAAGTCCGGTCACATTTGAATATCCGTTTCGTTCAAGTGAATACATTCTTGATTCAAAGTTGTTAAGTCCTGTTTTCCCGATCTTTACAAGACCAGGAACTATAGTGGACATTACATATATTATTCCTTTTGCCATAGTGGTTTCCTTATATCTTTATTGTACGGTTTCGTATCTTTTTTTCAATTAATTAAGCAAAATAAAATCATATTTACAATATTAAATTAAAGCGTAGGGAGGGATGACAAAACGCAATCCATATTTGTGCTTATACAAAAGCACAAATAAGAAATGAATGAAAGGGGTTGCAATGTGCGATCGGGAGCGTATAATGGAAGTCAAGAAAGGGTGCTATTCAAAAAGCACAAATAAAATTATGGAAAAATTATTTTCTATACGGATTGGTTCGCCGCAATTCCGAATACGCGAAACAAGTGATCCGAATGCTAAACACTATTATTACTATACTCAGGAAATGCTTTTAAATGACCTGGATGGTTCTGTGATTTCTGAAAACAGGAATACTATGAGACAGATCGGTACGGTCGATAATGTGATTACTGTGAAATCTGGAGATATTGTAATGAATCTGATGACGGGTACTGCAAGCTGCGTAAGTGGTATTCACGATGGCTTTTTGTTGACGAAAAATTTTTGCATTCTTGATCCGATCGAAACTGTTGATCCTTTATATCTTGTTTATTTAATAAATGAAGATCAAACAGTAAAAAGAAGTCTTCAAAAAAGCATGAACGAAGGTGTTGTCCGATTCATTACAACAAAACAACTGGATGAGCTGGAATATCCTCAACTTCCGCCTCTGGAAACGCAAAGAATTATTGGCAATCTTTATTTCAATCAGAAAAAACTTTCTGCACTACAAATACAAAATGCGCAATTAAGAGAAAGGTTGATCATTGAACAATTAAGGAGATATCATGATGACAGAAAATGAATTTGAAAAGAATTTAATCGAAAAGCTGTGCAATACACCTATTTCGACCGAAGAAGATAAAAAAGATGAATTTCATGTATTGAGAACGATGAACTGGACATATGAGCCGGGAATTAAAACAACAGAACAACTTTGGAATAATTTCAAAAATATTCTGGAACAACACAACCAGGAAACATTGGATGGTCCATTAAGCAAAAATGAATTTGCTCAGGTGAAAAGAATTATTAGCGAACTTTCGACTCCGTTCAAAGCAGGGCAGTTCTTATATGGTCTCAATGGAGTGTCTCAGATCGAAATAGATTTGGATAATGGAAAACACGTATTTCTTACTATATTTGATCAATCGCAGATTGGAGCAGGAAGTACAATTTATCAGGTCGTTAACCAGATTCAAAGACCGGCAGTCATTCCTGGAAAGAAGAATCGAATCTTTGATGTTACTTTGTTGATCAATGGTCTTCCGATCATCCAGCTTGAATTGAAAACAGCGAAGAGAGATATCAAAGAAGGTTTAAGACAAATGCAGCAGTATGCCGATGAAAATCAGTATCATGATATTTTCTCGACCGTACAGATCCTGATTGCGATGTCGCCGAACAACGTACGGTACATGGCAAATACAACGGCTGAGCAATTCAACGATGCGTTTGCATTCCACTGGCAGCGTAGATCTGATAATACAGTTGTCAGAGACTGGAAAGAATTTACTGACAGTTTTTTATCGATACCGATGGCGCACAATATGGCGACAAACTATATGATTCTTGACGGTACACCGAACAAAGAGATGTTGAAGGTCATGCGACCTTATCAAGTTGCAGCAACTGAAAAAGTACTGCATGCAATCGACAAAAATGATTTTGAATTTGGTAATGGAAAGCTTGGTTATATTTGGCATACAACAGGTTCAGGAAAAACAATTACATCATTTAAGACGGCATGGCTTGCAAGTAAAAAGCCTAATGTCGATAAAGTGATTTTTCTTGTTGATCGCAGGGCACTGACAAGCCAGACTTTAGAAAGTTATCGGGCTTATGATCCGGAATCGAAAGAAGAAGATTCGAGTATTCAAGACACGCAGAATACGAATGAACTGAGCAAAAAGCTGAAAGAAAAGAATAATGACATAATCATCACTTCAGTGCAAAAGATGCAAAGGCTCGTAGATCGTAAAAATTTTAAAGCGCCTGATCGAAACTTTGTCTTTATCGTAGATGAAGCGCACCGTTCAACAGGCGGACAGGCTTTTGAAAAAATACAAAAAGTATTTAAAAAGAGTGCATGGATCGGTTATACCGGAACCCCAATGTTTGATGAAAAAAAGGATAGATACAGTACAAAACAGATTTTTGGCCCTCTTCTTCATGCATATACGATTCGTGAAGCGATTGCAGACAAAAACGTGCTTGGCTTTAAGGTTGATTTCATGACAACAATTACTGAAGAAGCGATGAAAAATCAATATCTCCCACAGTTTTTCAAAACGCAGCATCCTGAATGGACGGATCAGGAAATTAAGGAACGAATCAATAATATGACGCCTGCAGATATGGATGATAAGCTTTCAAAAAGTTTTTATGATGAAAACGAAGACCATGTGCGTGAGGTTGTGGCAGATATTATGAAAAACTGGAAAAATCGCTCGGCAAATGGGAAATACAATGCGATTCTGACCACACATGTTGGCGGAGGTGGCTCATCGATTCCGATGGCTATGATGTATTTCCGTGAATTTTTACGAGCTAGTTCTACTGGGGAATACGGAGGACAAAAACTGAATGTCGCTGTTACTTTTAGTCAGGACACTTCTAATAGCGACACGATGCTGACTACGAATAAAGATCTTGATGAGGCGATAAATTTATATGATGAACAATTTGAAACCCGTTTTAGTTTAGCAACGGTAAACGAATACATGGAAGATCTGACTGCCCGTTTGAAAAAGACAAATCTGAAAGGAAAAACACTGGATCTTGTAATTGTTGTTGATCAGTTATTGACCGGTTTTGATGCCCCTCAGCTGAATACATTGTATGTTGACCGCACATTAAAAGATGCAGGACTTGTTCAGGCGTATTCTCGAACAAACCGGCTGGATGATCCTGTAGATAAGCCTTACGGTCATGTTGTTAATTATCGTTGGCCCAAAGAAAATGAAAAGCTGATGAAAGAAGCCCTTTCAGTTTATTCAAACAAAGATAATGCGAATAAAACATCTGCCGAACAAGGAAAATTGCTAGAAGATGAGGGTATTCTTGCTAAAGATTTTAATAGTGTATTAGAAGAAGTAAGAGAACATGTGCAGGACATCCGGAAGATGACAGATAATTTTACACAAATTCCTCCTTCAGAAAGCGAAGCTGATGAATTGTTAAAAAAGCTAAGGGAATATAATGGCGGAGTCGCAAAACTGAAACAATTTCCGGTGGCAGTAAAAAGCCAGAAAATAGATGATAATACTGTAACTGAAGGTGCTGTAATAGAAGGATATGACTATGATAATCCGGATCAGCTGATTGAAATGATGGGGATGACGCCGGATGAATCGCAACTGCTCAATACAGTCATTGTTAATGAATTGAAACAATCGATTGCTAAAAAGAAAAATATACCGCCGATTCTGATTGATCTGAAAGTAGAATACTTGAAAGATGTTATCATAAATTACGATTATTTGACTAAATTGTTAGAAGATCTGATGAATCAGGTACATGATGATGAAGAAGAAAAAATACAGGAAACGGAAAATCAGATTTATAAATTTGCCAATGGTCTGGAGGATCGTGCTTATGCGAAAGAAATCATTTCGGCGACAAAAGTGATCAAGAGCAAAGAGTTTCCACCAGCCGATTATCAGTTAAAGTACCCTTATCAATTAACAGACAGTGATAAGATCATCAAAGATGCAAAGAAAATTAATATTAATCGTAAGCTGTTGGAATTCAGAAATCAGTGGGGAATTACGGACGTAGTGTCTGCAAAAGAATTATTGACAATGATAGCGCACCATCATTACGGAGAACAAGATATGAACGGAACCGATGAACTTACAAATATTCTGAGAGAAGGATCAAAAGTATATCAGGATATGGCACTCAATCCGGAAGTGCAAAAATTGAAAAAAATCGAATATCGAAATGCATTACGTAAAGCAATTTATGCATTAGCAGACGATATGACACAACCTGAATAAAAGGAGAGAATATGAAAGAAAAAGAAGATAAAAAGCAAAACGTCCCTAAGCGTAGGTTCCCAGGTTTTACTGAACCTTGGGAACAGCGTAGGTTAAAAGATATCTCCAAAAGAATCCAAGGAAATGATGGAAGAATGGATTTACCAACTTTAACTATTTCTGCTGGTAACGGCTGGATGAGACAAGAGGACCGATTTTCTGCAAATATTGCAGGCAACGAGCAGAAGAATTACTCGCTTCTAAAAAAAGGTGACCTTTCTTATAATCATGGCAATTCCAAGCTTGCTAAATATGGTGCTGTATTTGAGTTGACAGACTATTCAGAAGCATTAGTCCCTAGGGTTTATCATAGTTTCCGGATGATAAAAGGATCATCGGTCTTTATTGATTATCTTTTTAAAACAGGCAGACCGAATAGTGAACTAAGAAAATTGATTAGTTCTGGTGCTAGAATGGATGGTCTTCTCAATATTAGCTATGAAGATTTCAATAACATAACACTATTTATTCCAGATGAAGATGAGCAATTTAATATTGGTGCTTTCTTCCGACAGCTAGATAGTCTTATTACCCTTCATCAGCGTAAGCTTGATGATCTGAAATTATTGAAAAAAGGACTTTTGCAAAAAATGTTTCCTAAAAATGGAGAAAAAATTCCAGAAATCCGTTTTCCAGGCTTCACTGACGATTGGGAACAGCGTAGGTTGGGAGATATCGCAAATACATTTAAAGGTGGAGGTACTCCTAAAACTTCCGTTAAAGAGTATTGGGATGGCACATTGCCTTGGATACAATCTTCAGACTTACTAAAAGATAAACTATTTGAGAATATACCTAATAAATTCATTACAGAAGAAGGCTTAAAAAATTCAGCAACAAAACTAATCGAAGCTAATTCGATTGCTATTGTTACTCGTGTAGGTGTGGGTAAAGTTAGCTTTTTTCCATATGATTATGCAACAAGTCAAGACTTTATATCATTTAGTAATTTGAATGTTGATCCAAAATTCGGAACTTATTTATGTTATAGAACCTTAAACCATATTAAGATTCGCCCGACAAAAGTAAAAATATCTGAAATTGTTTATATCAGATAGACA
>Belle_p2__coassemble_1863_pt1 | contig 19400 bp, 15 predicted proteins | sample Belle_p2__metabat2_low_PE_017 | metagenome-assembled genome bin Belle_p2 | reverse complement strand
ATTTTGATAAACGCTCCTGTCGTAAAGAATCCTTATCCATATCATAAGAAGTGTTGCTGAGAAGTCCTCTCAAGGAATCCACAGCTGATATTTGCGGATTCACAATTTTAGCGACAATTTTTCCGTTCCGGGTTATAAAGATATCTTCTTTAGGAACAAGTTCCAGATATTTTCCAAAATTTGTTTTAAATTCAGTGGCAGTAATGATCATCGAATACGTTCTCCTTTCATAAAATCATTTATATTATATACGATTATTTGGAAGAGTTCGATAAATTCGAACGAAATCATAAGATTTAACACAACAAATCGCGCGATATGAAAAAGGAAGGAACGCGAAAATCCTTCCTGGCGCAATGAATGTTCTGGTTTATTTTTCCAGCCGCTCAAATACCGTGCCCAGATTATCGATCAGCTCCTCGGCACTGAAGCTGACCGGACAGGATGTGTCTGCCGCCAGAGAATGGATGTAGGCGGCGCATAAGGCAGCATTCAGTCCGTTTTCGAACCATCCGCAAAGACCAGTCACGATACCGGCAAGGACATCGCCCGATCCTCCTTTGGACAAGGCATCGTTGGGATGATGCAGCACGAACATCTTTTCGCCCTGGCTGATCAAGGTAAAACATGACTTGAGAACCACGACACAGCGGGGATAAGCTCTGCAGAAATCCCTGACAGCCTGGAATGGATCAGCTTCGATCTGCGAAACCGGGATCCCGGTCAGATCGCTCATTTCCCCGATATGCGGCGTCACGATCGTCAGCGCATCGCGCCCTTTGAGCCATTCCAGATGTCTTCCAAGCGCCCACAACGCGTCCGCATCCACGATGACCGGGGAGGCTGTCGTCAGGACGACATGAAGCAGCTCTTCGGCGACCTCGGTTTTCTGCATCCCGTTTCCGATACTGAACACGGTATATCGGCCAGCAATGCTTCGCAGCTGCGCAGCGCTTTTCGCGGCAAACCTGCCTTTTTCCTCCAGAGCTGGAACGCTCATGATCAGATTTGATTTTGTCTGCAGGATGGAACAGATCGATTCCGGGACAAAGACGCTCAGCAGACCGATCCCGCTCCTGAAACAAGCCGAAGAAGCCATCGAAATGGCACCAGGCATCTGCGTGCTTCCGCCGATCATCAGCGCTTTGCCGAACATTCCCTTGTATCCGAACGCGGAACGCTTTGGAATAAGAGAGCGTATGAATGATTCATCCAGAAGCACAGGATCACCGGCATGCAGAAATGATGGAATACCGATCGGGACCGGAACGATCGTCTGGCAGTACGGAGCTCCGGATGGAAATATCTCTCCCTGCTTGATGCAGTCCAGCGCAAACGTATAGGAAGCATGCACCGCTTCGGGACAAGGTGTTCCGCTTGTCCCGTTCAGCCCGCTGGGAATATCGACACTAAAAACCTTGGCTTGTGCTTTGTTGATTTTTCTGATCAGTTCCAGCCACGCTCCGTCGACCGGACGCGAAAGGCCGGATCCGAACAGAGCATCCACGATGTAGCCGCACTGTGAAAACAGCTCGTTGACAGCCGGATCGTTCATTTCATAGACGGGGATAGGATGGCAGTCCAGCATTTCATACTGTATCCGTTCGTCCTTTCTGATCTGTTCTTTTAAAGGAGCGACCACAAATACTTTCCTTTGCCGCTCATGGAGCAGACGTGCGATCGCCATCCCGTCGGCCCCGTTATTTCCCGGACCGCACATGATCAGTCCGCTCTCATGCGGCTGCGTATGATTGAAAATATGCTCGGCACAGCCGAGCGCCGCATGCTCCATCAGGATCAGGGAAGGGATACGGCACGAATGGATGGCCTGCTGGTCCGCCCATCTTGCCTGCTCGCTGGTGCAGACGAAAAATTCAGTCGACATCGATCGTTACCGAATGATCCATATAGGGCGCAAATTCTTTTTTGATGGCAGTGTGGAACGGATCGTTCGCGTATTTTTCCAGATCCTTTTTATCGAGCGTGACTTCGAGCAGCACGTCATAGCTGCGCCGGGAATCGAGAAAATCCTCGCCAACGAAAAACGAATGGACATACGGGATCGTATCAACGGTCATTTTTTTCAGGATCGAAGCCACCGCTTCCTGATTTGTCCTGGTTCTTTCTTTCAATTTGATCAATACAATATGTTTCATAGCTTTCTCCTTTTTTTCTATTGTATTTTTATGGCGCAAACAAATCAAGAATGCTGGATGGAAGAGTGCGCATACTGTGCTATAATGAGAAGCTGAAGGAGAATCCAATGCAAAAAGAAAATGTTAAAAAGTCGATCATATATAGTGGATTGATCGGGACGGGCGGCTATTTCTTCGCGAAACTGATCAGCCTGTTTTATGTCATTCCTCTTAATACGATTCTCGGATCGGAACAATATATAAATTTTTACGGGACCGCGTATACGTTTTATTCGTACTTCCTGAATATTTTCAGTGCAGGTTTCCCGTTTGCGGTCGCGACCCTTGTCGCCAAATATACCACAAAGAACGATCCGAAAACGATCCTGCTCATCAAGCGGATCTCGATCTCTTTCCTGTCGCTGACAGGCTTTGTCGGCATGGTATGCATGATGCTCATTTCATGGCCTCTTGCCAACGTGATCAGCGCCGGAAGCGATACGCAGACCATGCAGGTCATCCTGTGTATCCTTGCCGTCGCACTGTTCTTCGTTCCGGTGCTTTCCGCGTTCCGCGGATTTATTCAGGGAAGGAAGGAAATCGAAGAATATGCGTTCTCGCAGACATTCGAACAGATTTTCCGGGTCGGATTCCTGCTCAGCGTCTCTGCACTGCTCGTCTATGTATTCGGGATGGAACGCAAGTGGGCGTTGTATGCTTCTGTAGCCAGCACGGTCGTTGCGGCAGTGGCGGGCCTTATCCAGATCTTTGTTTTCGATAAAAAAGTGACGGCACACATTGCCGGGCAAGCTGCCTGCCAGAAAACGAGGGCCGTCAATTCGCAGAAGCTGCTGCGCGAATTCATCCTGCTTGCCATCCCGTATTTTGTGGTCGCTATTCTTGGCTACAGCGATTCGCTGTACAATTCGCTGCTTCTGCCGATCGGACTGCAGCTCAAAGGGTATACGGAGGCGCAGTACAATTTGATCCTGGCCGGATTCAACTATTCCGGCACCAAGATCATTGCGATCCCGATGATCCTTGCTCCGGGATTCACCGCAGCCATCATCCCGCACATCACCTCGGCCCTGGAGGAGAAGAACATCCAGCTCGTGCGCAAAAATGTGATCGACTGCCTGAATATTATTTTATATATCGGGCTCATGCTTTCGTTCTGCATCTTTATTTACGCCAAACCGATCTTTTACGTCATGTTCTCGAGCTCGGATCTGGATCTGTCGGGAAGCATCCTGCGGTGGATGGCAATCGAAGCGTTTACCGGTACATTGATGCCTGTCATCACGAATATCATGATGGCTCTGGGCCTGCGCCGCTATGTGCTCAGGCGGCTGCTGTACTATTCTGTGATCAAAGGCGTTCTGATGGTCCCGCTGATCTGGCTGACCGGCTATCCTGGCGCGGTCCTCTCTTCGCTGATCGGGGCCATTTATCTGATCTATTCCAATCTGAAGGAAGTTCACCGGGCCTTTGGCGTGCCGTTTAAAGGAATGCTTCATAAAGCGGTCGTGGAAATTGCGGTTTGCTTTCTGATGTGGGGGTGCGCAACGCTCCTTACTGCGATCGGACTGGATGGCTCGGCCGGATCGCGATGGTTCTGTTTTATAAAGCTGGCAGTCAACGGAATCCTGACTGTCGGTCTGTATCTGGCGCTGACAGGCGTTCTGCAGGTGCCACAAAGCGTATTCCATTTTAATATAAATAGAAAGAAGGCCTGACGATGTACGATGTCGTTGTGGTAGGGGGAGGACATGCAGGAATCGAAGCTGCTATGGCCGCTGCCCGAATGAATAAAAAAACATGTCTTATTACGATGAGCCTTGATATGGTCGGATCCATGCCGTGCAACCCGAGCGTGGGCGGACCGGCAAAAGGGATCGTCGTCCGCGAGATCGATGCGATGGGCGGGATCATGCCGATCGCGGCCGATCGGACTGCGCTGCAGTTCAAGATGCTCAATACGACAAAAGGACCAGGCGTGTGGTCGCTGCGGGTACAAAGCGACAAGATCGCTTACAAACGGTTCATGAAGGAAGCTCTGCTTGCACAGAAAAATCTGGATGTGATCGAGAACGGTGCTGCCAGGGTGCTGATCGAAAATCAGAAAGCGGTTGGTGTGGAATGTACGGATGGTACGATCATTCCGTCAAAAACCGTGATCATCACTTCCGGCACCTATATGACCTCCAATGTTCTGCGCGGTCATACATCCACAAAGAGCGGTCCGGAAGATCAGCCGACGATCGACACGCTTTCCCAGAGCCTGCGCGATGCCGGGATCAGGACTTTCCGCCTCAAGACCGGAACACCATGCCGGGTAAAAATGGATTCGATCGATTTTTCCAAAGCCGAAAAACAGCCGGGAACGAATGCGTTCCTGCGTTTTTCCGAAACAACAAAAAAAGAAGATGTCCTGCCTTTCGAAAAGCAGGAAATCTGTCATTTAATTTATACGACGCCATCCACTCACGAGATCATTCGGGAACATCTGCATGATTCGGCCATGTATTCCGGCCTTGTCAAAGGGGTCGGACCGCGCTACTGCCCGAGCATCGAAGACAAGCTGGTCCGTTTTTCGGACAAGCCGCGCCATCAGCTGTTCCTCGAACCGGAATCAAAGGAGCTCGATACGATCTATATTCAGGGCTTTTCCACTTCGATGCCGGTCGATGTGCAGGAAAAGATGGTCCATTCCCTGCCTGGTCTTGAAAACTGCATCATAGAAAAATATGCCTATGCGATCGAATACGATGCGATCGATCCGCTTCAGATGAAACCGAGCCTCGAAAGCAAGATCGTCGAAAATCTGTTTACAGCCGGACAGGTCAATGGAACGAGCGGCTATGAGGAGGCGGCCGGACAAGGCCTGATGGCCGGCGCCAACGCGGCCCTGAAGATCGACGGCAAAGAGCCGTTCGTGCTGCGGCGCGATGAAGCCTATATCGGGGTCATGATCGATGATCTGAGCACAAAAGGTACGAAGGAGCCGTACCGTCTTCTTACGTCCAGAGCGGAATATCGTCTGCTGCTTCGTCATGACAATGCCGATCAGCGTCTGCTTGCCAAAGCGTATGCGATCGGTCTGGTATCGAAAGGGCGCCATGATGCGTTTCGTGCCAAAATGGAGGCGCTCGATCAGATCAGAGAGGAGCTGGCCAATACACACATACGGCCTGACGAAAGGATCGGCCGCGTATTCGCTTCGCTCGGCTATGATGAGCTGAAGCATGGAACTTCGGCCCTGGAACTTCTGAAACGGCCGAAAGTGACCTTGAAGGCGCTTGCGCCGGTGATCGGAAAGGAATACGATCCTGAGCTGGCACAGGAAATCGAGATCGAAGTAAAATATGCGGGGTATATAGAAAAAGCAAAGCGCGACGCAGCTCATCTGCAGGCTATGGAACAAAAGAAGCTGCCGGCCGGTCTCGAATACAAAACGATGGAAAATCTTTCGCTGGAAGCGCGGCAGAAGCTGGATGAGATCCGGCCGCTCACGTTAGGTCAGGCATCGAGGATCTCAGGGATCAATCCGAGTGACATTGCGATTTTGGCAATGTATGTGAAAAAATGATATAATGAAAGTGTAAATAGGGAAAAAGGGGAGGAAAGGATATGAAGCACATAAAAAAGAAGAACAGAAAAAAGCTCATGATGCAGAAAGCTGTGATTTCCTGCATGCTGATAACAGCCTCCGCTTTTCTTTTTTACAGCAGCTTCTCGGAATTGAAAACGACGTTTGAGCTGAAGAGCCAGATCCAGAGCAATCTGCAGGAAGCGGCTCAGCTCGATGAGAAAAAGAAGGAACTGGAAACCACGAAGGAAAATCTGTCCAACCCGGATTATGTGGAATACATTGCCCGGGGGAAATACCTGGTTAGCCGCGAAGGAGAACAGGTATTTAAGTTTCCGAGCATCGACCTTCAAAAAGATGAGGAATGAGTATGGCGTTTGACACATCGATGTATGAATGGCGCAAATACAAGGCGTATTATTCCGAGGAAAATGGAGTGGTGTCGTTTCGGCAGGATACGCCGCAGCATGTGCTGGACAGTTATGCGAAATACGCTGAACAGCAGGAAGCGATGCATGATTTTGCGACCCGCAATGATCTGAAAAAGAAAAGGAAAAATACCGGTCTGTTTTCCAGACCGAAAGCGTCCCCGCATGCGAAGACGGGTGCCGAGCTGCTGTTTGAAGCGCTCAGGGATAAAAAAAGTCCGGAAGCTGCCTGGTTCGCGGCTTCCGCGGTCCGGATCGATGAACACGGCAGGGCAACAGTCGGATTTTCGCAAATGGATTTTGCCGGCCTTGTTTATGAAGAGTGTATCGTGGCAGAACAGAAATGCGTACTGATCGGTTCAAAGAACAGCGATCCGCTCGTTTCGGTAATACTGACAGATTATAAAAAGAGAATAATTCAAATTCAGGACTTTACTTCAAAAGCGCAGTAGCGCTTTTTTTTTTTTGCGTCTTGCTTGAAAAGGTTATATAAGAAAGAATACTATTTTGGTGTAAACGTTTACAAAAAGTGCATATATGTAAAAATAATACGAAACGAGAATATAATATGAACAAACAAAAGCCCAAATTGCTGGCCGTGCCGTGGGATACAGAATTTACGATGAAGATCGTATCCTACTGTCCGAAAGGAGCCTTTCAAAAATGGATGATCAATGATTGTCCGACGATCGTTTATGTTCCAGACACAGCCATGATCGAGTGTATTTTTAAGACTGCAGATCTGAGCATCAATTTCACGACAGGACAGGTGTGGCGCGACAATCACGAAATTGCGCTCAACAAGGAAAGTCTCCGGGTCCTGGTCAAGCTGGTGCTTGATCCGATGGTCATCGTTTCCCGGTGCAATCTGCTTGAGATGCTGAGCCAGGGGGTAAGCGACAATGCGCTGTCAAGCTGTATCAGCCGTTTACGAAAACGGCTTGGCGAATATAAAGGGGACCCCTATATTGACACATTTTTTGGAAAAGGCTATCGATGGCATTTTCCTGTAGTGAAATTAAGATAAAAATTAACGGAAAATTGCGGGAAAATGTTTGAATAATAGTTTTCTCTTGGTATAATTTATCGACAGGAGGGAATGAATATGTCAAATTTTAGTTCGAAAGAAGAGTTTGTCGAAAGTTTCAAGCTGGCAGTATCTGAGCAGTACGGCCGCAACTTTGAAGACACTTATCCGGTGGAACGCTATGTCGTGTTGGGGGACATGGTACGCGACTATGCAGGAATTCATTGGAAAGAAACAAAAAATGCTGTCAAAGAATCTCATACGAAACAGCTTTATTATTTTTCCATGGAATTTTTGATGGGCAGACTTTTGACAAATAATTTAATGAACCTTGGCTTGTACGATATCGTCAAGGAAGGTTTGGAGGAATGCGGTCTCAGCATTAATGAGATGGAGGAAATGGAAAGCGACGCCGGCCTGGGAAATGGAGGCCTTGGCCGCCTGGCAGCCTGCTTTTTGGATTCGCTGGCATCGCTGGATCTGGCCGGCAACGGAAACTGTATCCGCTACCGCTATGGTCTGTTCAAACAGAAAATAGAAAATTATCGCCAGGTGGAACTGCCGGACTGCTGGCTCAAGAACGGAAATGTCTGGGAGGTCTGGAAGCCGCAGCATGCCGTGCAGGTTAAGTTCGGAGGCAAGATCGACGCATACATGGATTACAACGGCAAGTTCCACATGTCATATGCGCCGGATTTTGTGGTCAGGGCTGTGCCGTATGACGAACCGATCGTCGGCTATCATACGAAAACTACGAATACCCTGCGTTTATGGGATGCGCAGGTCGATGAGGATTCTGTTCAGTCCGGAAAGCTGAGCGAGTATCTGAACGATGTCATGGCGCTGACGGCCAATGTATATCCGGACGATTCGACCCAGGAAGGGAAGAAGCTGCGCCTGAAGCAGGAATATTTCTTTGTCTGCGCAGGGATCAACCAGATCATCGAATCGCACCTTCGTGTGTATCCGAGCCTGGATAATCTGCCGGATAAAGTGGCTATCCAGCTCAACGATACCCATCCGGTGCTCGTTATCCCTGAGCTCATGCGTGTGCTGATGGATGATTATAATTATGACTGGGATCCGGCATGGAGCATCGTATGCCGCACGGTTGCTTATACGAACCATACGGTCATGGCCGAGGCGCTGGAAAAATGGCCGCAGGACATGATGCGCCAGCTGCTGCCGCGCGTATACATGATCATCGAGGAGATCGACCGCCGTTTCCGTTATGAACTGGATCATAAAGGAAAAGGCTATATGCACAATCAGGTAGCGATCCTGAAGGACAATCAGGTTCATATGGCCCATCTTGCGATCGTTGGCAGCCACAGTGTCAACGGCGTAGCCAAGATCCATACCCAGATCCTGATCAACGATGTCATGGCACAGTTCGCTTCCCTGTATCCGGAACGTTTCAATAATAAGACGAACGGGATCACGCATCGCCGCTGGCTCATGTACTCCAATCCGCAGCTGACCCAGCTGCTGATCGAAACGATCGGAGACGGATTTATCAAAGATCCGGAACAGCTGACCCGTCTGATGCCTCATGTCAATGATCCGGTCCTGCAGGAGCGTTTCATGGCCGTGAAGCGCGAACGCAAGCAGATCCTGGCTGACTATGTGAAAAAGACACTCGATATCGATGTGAATGTGGATTCGATCTTCGACTGCCAGGCAAAACGCCTGCATGCCTACAAACGCCAGCTGCTGAATATTTTCCATATCATGCATCTGTATCTGCATATGAAAAAGGATCGCGGTTTCCGTATTTATCCGAGAACATTCTTCTTCTCGGCCAAGGCGGCACCAAGCTATGCGCTTGCCAAGGAAATCATCAAGCTGATCAATATGGTGGCGGAAAAAGTCAACAATGATCCGGAAATTTCTCAATATATGAAAGTGGTCTTCATTCCGAACTATTCGGTTTCTGTAGCTGAGATCCTGATGAACGCGGCCGATGTCAGCGAACAGATTTCTACGGCAGGAAAAGAAGCGAGCGGTACCGGAAACATGAAATACATGATGAACGGGGCCCTGACGCTTGGAACTCTTGATGGAGCCAATGTGGAAATCGTTGAACAGGTAGGGTACGACAATGCCCAGATCTTCGGTCTGCATGTAGAAGATATCGACGAGCTTCGCAAGGAAAACTCGTACAATGCATGGAATCTTTACAACAGCGACGCGAATATCCGCGAAGTGATCGAGAGCCTCAAGAACAACACGTGGTCGAACGATCCGAACGAATTCCAGCTGATCTATAACGATCTGATGCTAAGAAATGACGAGTTCTTCGTGCTTGCGGATTTTGAAGCGTATTTGTATGCGCAGTCCCAGGTGGCGCAGATGTATCAGGACCGTTCGCGCTGGGCGCGCATGATGCTTGTGAATATTGCCAAATCGGGGTATTTCTCGAGCGACCGCACGATCCGCGAATATGCCAATGAGATCTGGGGACTCTCTCCGATTCCATTCAAATGATCAATTAGAGGAACACATGTTCCTCTTTTTCTATATAATAGATAAAAAGGAGCATTATTATGAAACGTATATTACTGCTGGGCGCTACAGGATCCATCGGGCAACAGACGGTCGATGTGATCGAGCAGCACCCTGATCTGTTTGAACTGGTTGGCGCAAGTGCCGGGCACAATGAAAAGAAACTGCATGAGATCGTAAAGAAGCACCCGTCTGTCAAAGTGGTCGGACTGGCAAAAAAGCCTGAAAAAGAATTTGCGAACTGCGAAGTGTTTTACGGGCGGGACAATATGGTCCAGTGTATCGAACATTGCGATTATGATCTTCTCGTCAATGCGACGGTCGGCTTTCGGGGCCTCAAGCCGACCCTCGCCTCCCTTGCGAAGGGGATCGACGTGGCTCTTGCCAATAAGGAAAGTCTCGTGGCAGGAGGCATGCTGGTCAGGAAAATGATGCAGAAAACGGGCACAAAACTGTATCCGATCGATTCAGAGCATAGTGCCATTTTTCAATGTCTGCAGGGCAATAAGGAAAAAGAAGCATCCAGGCTCATCATCACGGCGTCCGGAGGAAGTTTTCGCCACCTGAACAGGGAACAACTGAAAGATGTGACGGTAGAGCAGGCCCTTTCTCATCCAAACTGGAACATGGGAAGACGGATCACGATCGACAGCGCGACCATGGTCAATAAAGGGTTTGAGGTCATAGAAGCGCATTACTTGTTCGATATGCCTTTTTCCAGGATCGATGTCGTGCTTCATGATGAAAGTATCGTCCATTCCATGGTCGAATTTGAGGATCATGCGATTATGGCTCAGCTTGGAAGCGCGGATATGCGGCTGCCGATCCAGTATGCGCTGGCTTATCCGGACCGTCTTGTCCTGAAAGAGGAGCATCCGCTCGATATGACAAGGACCCGGGATCTCCATTTTCGCACGATGGATACCACGCGTTTCCCGATGCTGAAAACGGCATATGAAATCGGGGAGCGGGAAGGAAATCTCGGCGCGGTATTCAACGGAGCGGACGAGCAGGCGGTCGAAATGTTCCTGAATGGGGAAATTTCCTTTCTGGATATCGAAACGAGCATAAACAAGGCGATCGAGGCCATAGCGTATATTGCCGATCCGGATTATGAAGATCTTGAAAAAAGCGACAAAGAGTCAAGGGAATTTGTAAAAAATTATTGGCGCTAGTATTATGTCCTGAAAATTGATACAATAAAACGTGTGTGCAGAAAGGACGTGACGCTATGAACAAACGATTGCTGATCACTGTGACCAGTACCATGTTGTCTATGACGGCGGCAATGCCGAATATGACTCTGCTGGCAAAAGAGAGCCTGTACGCCAATGCGGCGGCAGAAAATGAGATCATTCAGATCACTTCAGCGGATCAGTTTATTGATATGTACTGTTCGGTTCAGGTCTTGCAGAATGATCCGCAGACAGGACAGCCCATCATTGATCCGGCCACTCAGAAACAACAAACAATTCCGCAGCTTATTATCCACGCGGATCAAACGAATTATAAGATCGTCCTCGACGGGGCGGCGCTGTTTCAGACGCTGCCTGCCGACCTGCAGGAGCAGATCCGAACAGTTTACGCAGACAGGATCGGAGAACAGAAAAAGGCGGCACCGTCCGACCCGGCCAGACCGGCGATCACGATTTCGACATATGACGAGCTGGTCGCTTGCGCAGATCAGGAAAAAAAGGTAGCGGAAGCAGCCAAAAAACAGGAGACCGTCAATCAGGATCCGGCTGGCAATGCGGCCGGCGACAATACGGATACCGGAAACAGCGGGGCCGGCACAGAAGCCGGACAGCCCGTACCAGGAACCGATATGCCGGACAACAACGTGCCTGGCGCTTCGGATCCGATGCCGGAAGCCGGAAACGACGGATCGCAAAACGGTCCGATCCAGCCGGAACAAGGAACGGAACCAGCTGACGATCCGGAAAATACCGATCCGGATGCGGAAAACGGTCCGTCTGATCCGGCACCGGTCCTAGAGGAAGCAAAGACTGCCGATCCATTCATCATGCAGGTGAATGAGGTCCTGGACCCTCAAAAACAGACCGTTCAGCCCCAGCTTTCACCGTCCGGTACCGAAAACATTCAGGAAGCCGGGCAGCCTCAGGCTCCTGCGCCATCCTTGATCGAGCGGCTGATGACGGATCCTGTTCCGGAAGCCGATCCGGTCGAAAATATCCGGGAGGAAAACAAAAGTGCCTTGCCTGCGCAGCAGGCGAGTGTTCCTGCAGTGCAGCAGCCGGAACAGACGACAACGCTTTCCGAAGGCGCCGATACATTTATCCGCACCTTTGCCAGCGATAACGGGATGATCTACAAGAGCGCAACAGGCAATAACTATTCAAAGATCATTTCCGGACTTTCGGCCTGGAACCGTCTGTCGAAAGCGGATAAGGATGCGGTCAATGCGGCTCTGGAACAGCAGGGAGGCAAATCGTATCAGAAGCTGCTTCAGGAAGCGCAGTCCATCCAGTTCGGGTCGGGAACGATCACGCCGCGGGTACGTACGGCCCAGGCAACCCATACCGGATTCTATGGAGCGCTTTGCGCGGGCGCTCTGGCCTTGAGCGTGCTGCTGCTGTCGAAAAGAAAAGAATTTTAAATGAGAGTCGTATGACTCTTTTTTTCGTTGGTTATTTTTTATATAATAATAGACAGCAGAAAGGTTTGTGAACAAATGAACTCAATCAGACAATATATCGGGCTTGCATTGAAAAGGGCCCAGCTCTACCAGCATGGTGGATATAAAAACGCAAAACCTCTCACGCGAAATAAAGATGACCTTCAGGCGCATTTTTTTGCGTTTTTAATTGATGTGAATATATGTCTTCTTCCGGTATATATTTGGGTAATTGAATTTTTGCTCATTTTATGCGGACTGATTCCCCCGCATTTTTTTGACTTGCTGTTTTATTTGATGTTTGCCCTTCTTTTCGTGACATGTGTGATCGTCCTCCCTCTTGTCACGGCTAAATTCAAAGGGCAGTCGATCGGCTACGGACTTATGAACCTGCGACTGGTGCAGCGCAATAAAAAACTGGCAAGCCCGCTTCATCTGATCATGCGTCAGGTGTTCGGGTTCGGTGTGCCGACCATGGTGCTTGGCTATTTTTTCAAGACACCGGGCATGCTGATCTGGTGGACCGTCAACGGTCTGTGCGCCCTGGCCATGCCGAATGAACAGACGCTTTTCGATCTTGTATTCAAGATCATACCGGTAAGAGATCCGGATATGAATATCGAGATCATAGAGGATGAGGAGGAACAGGAAGAGAAGCAGGAAGGACAGGAAAGCCGGAAACGGCAGGCCCCTGCAAAAGACGAACTGGCCCAGAATGTTTCGCCGATCGATCTGCATATCCGCTCGAACTACAGCGACGACGGCTGCTACGATGTGGAGGAGATCTTCAAGATGGCGAAAAACAACGGGATGGAAACCATTTCCATTACGGATCACAACTGTGCGCGCGTCAATGCGGCAGCGCATCGTTTTGCCCACCTCTACAATATCCAGTATATCCCGGGCGTGGAATTCGACTGTGTTTACGGCCAGGAACGTATCCGTATCCTTGGTTACTACATAGACTGGAATCTTGAGATATTCAATATTCTCGAGCAGGAATCGCTCCGGCGCGAAAAGGAAATGTCGATCGAAAGAGTAAAGAAATTCGAGCAGTATTCGAATATCGTGATCGATCTCGATTCGCTGATGACCAATTCCCGGTTCCAGACGATCACGGCCCAGCAGATCACTGAAATGGTATTCAGGAACCGGCAGACGCGCAGTCTTCCGTTCGTGAAAAAATATCTGGAAACATCAGCCAACGACAAAGAGGCGATGGTACGTTTCAAAAATGCGGTATTCGGCAAAGGCGGACCATGCTTCGTGGAAGGAAAGTATCCGTCTGCCAGGGAGATCATCGACGCGATCCATGATGCGAATGGTATTGCGATCCTGTCAAGCTGGCATCTGGATTATATCGACGACAGCACGATCGAAAAGCTTGTCGGGCTTGGTCTTGACGGAATCGAATGCTTCTCGCCGGTCATTCAGAAACAGACGATGACGGCACTGCTTAAAATAGTGCAGAGAGATAAATTATTTGTGTCAGCTGGAAGCGACTTCCACGGACCTAGCCGTCCGGGACGTCATCTTGGTGTGACGAACTGTCCGGAAAAAGGACTTGCGCTCGTACGCATCTTTACGAAAGCCGCCGATCCGGCAAATGCCTAGAAAGGAAATCTTATGAGTACAAAAGAACCTTATTATTTAACTACGGCGATCGCCTACACATCAGGTCGTCCCCATATCGGAAACACGTATGAAATTATTTTATCGGATGCGATCGCGCGCTTTAAACGTGCCCAGGGCTATGATGTCTTTTTTCAGACAGGAACGGATGAGCACGGGATCAAGATCGAGGAAAAGGCGAAAGAGGCGGGTGTCACCCCGCAGCAGTTTGTAGATGATGTGGCCGGACAGATCCGTTCCAACTGGGATCTGATGAACACAAGCTACAATTACTTCATCCGCACGAGCGATGAAAAACATGTCGAAGCGGTACAGAAGATCTTCAAACGGTTTTATGAGCAGGGCGATATTTACAAAAGCGAGTATGAAGGCTGGTACTGTACGCCATGCGAGTCGTTCTGGACAGAAAGCCAGCTTGTCGACGGCAAATGCCCGGATTGCGGACGTCCGGTGCAGAAGGCGAAGGAAGAGGCGTATTTCTTCAATATGCAGAAATACGCGGACCGGCTGATCCAGTATATCGAAGAGCATCCGGATTTCATTCAGCCTGAATCAAGAAAGAACGAGATGCTGAACAATTTCCTGCGTCCGGGCCTTCAGGATCTGTGCGTTTCCCGTACATCGTTTACGTGGGGCGTTCCGGTCGACTTTGATCCGAAACATGTCATTTATGTATGGGTGGATGCGCTCAGCAACTATATTACGAGCCTGGGATATGATGCGGATCTTCCTTATGAGGAGCAGTCGGAACAGTTTAAAAAATACTGGCCGGCAACGCACATTATCGGAAAAGATATCCTTCGATTCCACACGATCTACTGGCCGATCTTTCTGATGGCTCTGGATCTGCCGATGCCGAAAAAGGTTTTTGGACATCCTTGGCTTCTGTTCGGCGATGGAAAGATGTCCAAATCCAAAGGAAACGTAATGTATGCGGAAGAACTGGTCAGATACTTCGGCGTGGATGCGGTCCGTTATTACTGTCTGCATGAAATGCCGTTTGCCAATGACGGAACGATCACATGGGAGCTGCTGATCGAACGGATCAATTCCGATCTGGCCAATGTGCTTGGAAATCTTGTTTCCCGTACGATTTCCATGGTCAATAAATATTTTGGCGGCGAGATCAAAAATCCGAAAATATATGATCCGGTCGATGAGGGTCTGATTTCCACTGCTCTTTCCACAAAAGAAAAGGTGGAGGAAAAAATGGAGGAGCTTCAGGTCGGAGCTGCTCTGGATGAAATATTCAAGCTGCTTCGCAGGACGAATAAATATATTGATGAAACTTCTCCGTGGATCCTGGCAAAAAACGAGGAGGACAAGGAAAGACTGGCGACGGTGCTCTACAATCTTCTGGAGTCGATCCGGATCGCGGCCGTACTGCTCGAAAGCTTCCTGCCGGATACGAGCCGTCAGATCCTCGATATGCTCAATACGCGCCAGCGCTCCCTGGAATCTACAGAGTCCTTCGGCCATCTTGAGGAAGGCGGCAAGGTCATTGCCAAGGCGCCGGTCCTGTTTGCGCGTATCGATGAAAAGGAATTTTTCGAACAGCTCGAGAGGGATACAAAGGAAGCCGGAAAAGCGGCGAAAAAAGAAGAAATTGTCGTGGAAGAGGAAAAGAAGCCGGAAATTTCCATTGATGATTTTGCCAAGGTCGAGCTGAAGGTAGGCACGATCGTGAAATGCGAACCGCATCCTAAGGCGGACCGCCTGCTTGTCGAGCAGATCGATCTGGGAAATGAAGTTCGTCAGATCGTCAGCGGAATTGCCGAACACTACAAGCCGGAAGATCTTGTCGGCAGACAGGTCATCGTGGTGACCAATCTGAAGCCGGTGAAGCTGCGGGGTGTTGAATCGCAGGGAATGATCCTCTGTGCGGCAAACGAAAACGATCTGAGCGTGACAACGATCGAAAAAGAACTTCCGAACGGAACGACTGTGCGTTAATGAGCGATGAGATGAAAGTGCTGTTCAGGCAGCTGCAGCTTGCAGGGCTTGGCATAGTGATCGGGATCGTCGGCCTGTTTGCGGACCGCCGGGAAATCTTTTTTATCGGGATCGGTGTCCTGATTTTCGGGATCATCCGGTTCCTGATCCTGAAAAAGTATATTTCCGATCTGAAGAATAATAACGATTGAAATATCGTCTGATTTCTGTTTAAATAGAACTACAATCGATCAATTATCAAGAGATGAGGTAGAGAGTTAGCTCGTTGACCTCACACCAACCTGATGAGAATTAAGGTGGTCCAGCTAACATCGATAAGAAGTAATGTAACTTGACGCATGCTTCTTGGCATGCGTTTTTTTATAGGAGGTAATATGAAAAACTACATCTTTACGAGTGAAAGTGTTACAGAAGGACATCCGGATAAAATTTGCGATCAGATCGCGGATGCGATCCTTGATGAAGCGTTAAGCCAGGATCCGTACTCCAATATGGCGGTGGAAGCTACGATCAAGGATGATTTCATCCTGGTCTACGGCGAGGCGAACACAAAAGCCGATATTGACTATGAAAAGATCGCTCTGGATACGATCCGAAAAATCGGTTACGACGAGGAATATCACGTAACAGTGGTTGTCAACGAACAGTCGCCCGAGATCCACAATGCGGTCAATAAAGACGAGATCTGCGCAGGTGATCAGGGAATCATGTTCGGCTATGCGTGTGATGAAACGCCCGAATATATGCCGATGCCGATCTATTATGCGCATCAGCTTGCGATGCAGCTTGCCAAGGTGAGAAAAGAGGATCCGAGACTGAAGCCGGACGGAAAGACACAGGTATCTGTGGAATACGAAAACGATGAACCGAAGCGGATCGATACGATCGTTGTCAGCTCCCAGCATGATGTGGGGCTTTCCCAGGAAGAGCTGAAAGAAATCATCATGGAAAAGGTCATCAAACCGGTCGTTGATGAGGATCTTCTGGATGAAAATACGAAATACTATATTAATCCGTCGGGAAGCTTTGTGGTCGGCGGCAGCTTCGGCGATTCCGGTACGACCGGACGCAAGATCGTGTGCGACACCTATGGCGGTCGTGGCCGGATCGGCGGCGGATGCTTCTCTTCAAAAGATCCGACGAAGGTGGATCGTTCTGCTGCCTACTATGCGCGCAAGGTTGCCAAGAGCATCGTGGCCAGCAAGCTGGCGCGGCGTGCCGAAGTCGAAGTGTCCTACGCGATCGGCAAGAAGGAACCGATCAGTATCTGTATCGATACATTCGGTACGGGTGTCATGAGCGATGAACAGCTTCTCGAAGTTGTGAAGAAGAATTTCAGCTTTGATGTCAACAACATTATCGATGAACTGGATCTGAGAAAGCCGATCTACAAGAAGACGAGCTGCTACGGACATTTTGGAGATCCGCAGTTCAGCTGGGAACAGATCAAGGAAATGAAACCTCTGGAAAAAGAGGAAAAATAAGGAACCATGCGTGTCTTTCGGGACACGCATTTTTGATGCATCAAAGAAGAAAATTGACGAAGGTAAATCTATAATGAAGATAGTATGGAGGAAATAATATGTATTATTCTAGTGGAAATTATGAAGCCTTCGCTCATCCGTTGAAACCGGAAGGCATTGAAAACAAATCAGCATATATCATTGGCTCAGGACTGGCTGGACTGACGGCAGCATGCTATCTTGTGCGCGACGCACAAATGGATGGCAGCAGGATCCACATCCTTGAAAAGGATGCGCTGCCTGGCGGCGCGTGCGATGGCTGGGACTATCCTCAGCTTGGTTTTACGATGCGCGGCGGACGCGAAATGGACAATCATTTTGAAGTGATGTGGGATCTGTACCGGGATATTCCTTCGATCGAGGATCCGAATATGTCCCTGCTCGACTACTATTATTATTTGAATAAAAAAGATCCGAACTATTCGATGTGCCGCGCTACTGTGAACCGTGGCCAGGACGCACATACGGATAATAAATTCGGTCTTTCCGATAAAGGACAGATGGAAATTATGAAGCTGTTCTTCACGCCTGAAAAGGAACTGGAAAACAAGGTGATCACCGATTACTTCGATGATGAAGTTCTCAATTCCAATTTCTGGCTGTACTGGCGTACGATGTTTGCGTTTGAAAACTGGCACAGTGCGCTGGAAATGAAGCGGTATATCCAGCGATATATTCATCATATTGACGGCCTTCCTGATTTTTCTGCCCTGCGTTTTACAAAATACAATCAGTACGAGTCAATGATCCTGCCAATGGTCAACTATTTGAAAGATCACGGTGTCGACTTCCAGTATGGAGTCAAAGTGGACGATGTGCAGTTTGATATCGAACCGAATCATAAAGTCGTTACTGGTCTGCAGATCACAAAAGACGGCAAGCAGGAACAGCTCGACCTGACAGAAAACGATCTCGTATTCATCACGAATGGAAGCTGCGTAGAAAATTCATCCTTCGGAAGTCAGGATGAACCGGCCAAATTCAACACTGAACTGAAACCTGGCGGAGTATGGGATATGTGGAAAAATATCGCTTCCCAGGACAAATCGTTTGGTCATCCGCATAAATTCTGCTCGACACCGGAAAAGACAAACTGGATGTCGGCCACTGTAACGACACTCGACGACAAGATCCCGCCATATATCGAAAAGATCACAAAGCGCGATCCGTTCTCGGGACGTGTCGTAACGGGAGGTATCGTTACGGTCAAAGATTCGAACTGGCTCATGTCGTGGACATTCAATCGTCAGCCGCAGTTCCGGGATCAGCCGAAAGATCAGCTCGTCGGCTGGATCTACGGCCTCTTTACCGACGTTCCTGGCAACTATATCAAAAAGCCGATGCGCGACTGCACCGGAAAGGAAATCTGCATGGAATGGCTGTATCATTTAGGAGTTCCTGAAGACCAGATCGAGGAAATGGCTGAAAAGAGTGCCAATACGATTCCTTGCATGATGCCGTATATTACCGCCTTCTTTATGCCAAGACAAAAAGATGACCGTCCAAATGTAGTGCCTGAAGGGGCGAAGAATTTCGCGTTCATCGGTCAGTTTGCCGAAACGCCAAGAGATACGATCTTTACGACCGAATACTCGATGCGTACGGGAATGGAAGCCGTTTATACGTTATGCGATATTGACCGCGGTGTTCCGGAAGTCTGGGGCAGTGCCTATGATGTCAGAGATCTGCTGTATGCTACCACGAAACTGCGCGACGGCAAGCCGATCACGGACATGGATCTCAATCCGGTCGAAAAGATGGCATTGAAAACCGCGCTCAAGAAGATCAAAGATACGGATGTGTACGATCTGCTCGTAGAATTCGGCAATGTGCCGGATGAAGAGCTGAAGGAAGAACTTCCTGACGCCAAAGCACAGATCATGTAAATGATAATGAAATAAATAAAAAGTCCTGCCATTTGATGACAGGGCTTTTTTCGACCTCAAAAAACAAGAAAATTGCGGTTGAAATCC